>Ga0194129_10002736_pt1 | contig 25867 bp, 14 predicted proteins | sample TA2KigCa35mmetaG_FD_150862 | JGI IMG/M metagenome (GOLD analysis project Ga0194129, IMG submission 150862) | Freshwater microbial communities from Lake Tanganyika, Tanzania - TA2015038 Kigoma Deep Cast 35m | ecosystem: Environmental > Aquatic > Freshwater > Lake | place: Tanzania: Lake...
ATGCTGAGTTCGACGCCGAGCGCCTAGACCGCACCAAGGCTGTATTCAGAGCCGTATGGTCAGCCATCCACGCTGGTCATTTTTACCCCTCACCTTCGCCTATGACGTGCAGTGGCTGCGGTTACCGCAGTCATTGCATGGCGTGGTGGGGGTAGGCTTGGCTCAAGTATCCTTCGGGGTGCTTGGGCTTTTTTTTAGATATCCGCTTGATGGATCCCTATTGCACTTTCCACGAAAGTATTGTGATCCCGAAAAATCCCCCTAGGGAATTGAAAGCTCCAGCCGATGTAGCCAGCCCAGCATAAACGTGTTGATAACGGGGTAGAGCATGCTCACTCTTCTGAATCGCCTTCCGCTTCATCGGAATCTTCCGAATCAACGCCCCAACTCCAAACGGCCTTGAGCAAAGCACCCGTCGCTGATTTTTGGAAAAACTGAAAGTCATCCCGGGATTCGAGAAAGAAACTTAGGCATCGGCCACGTTTCACGGGTTTGACCGACGCAGGCTCGCTCAAGCCCTTCTTCCAATACTCAACGTCATTGTCGAATCGACCATGCTGCCAAACGTAGGCTCGGGCTTGCCTGGCGGTGATAAACCACCTGCGTTTACCGTCGATCCGATAATGCAGGATGCGCTTACGAAGATAGGACTCGCGATCTTCGGCGAGTTGGCTTTGGAAGAACTCTACCAGTGCTGCATTCGATATTTCCGCCAAGGCTGCGGTCCAGTCACTCCACTTAATCATCGTCATCGAGCTCCGCTGCCCACGAGGAGCGGCTTCCTGGAATAGCTCCCGAGCCGGATAAACGTTTGAGCAAACCAGGTATTCGGTTCCACTTCCCACGTCCTTCGCGACGGAGATACGACAGCACATAACGTCAACGCTGAAGTTCTTGCTCAGCCATTCGGTCCCGACGAGCAACGCGTAGTCGAATTCCTCGGCGATCAGCACGATCCGCTGAGCCCGATTGACGTCCTCCAGATCCACCTCAAGAAAATCGGCCAGCATCTCCTGCCGATCCTTGCTCATCAATCCAAGGAATTCATCGGCCGACCACTGAGAGATCATGCCCGCGTACGAAATGGCCTGGAGCAGTTGTAGCTTGTTGTTACCCCGCTTGAGTTCGATGACCACACTGCTGCCTTCCTTATCGACCGCTAGAAGGTCAATGCGATCCTGCACGCTCTTCGAAGGCATAATCTCCTTACCAACCAGGAACACCTCCAGCCCCAATTCCTGGAAGAACGCGTCAGGACTGTTCGAGATGAACTCCTGAAGGTCATAACGCTCGGATATAGACACCTCTGCCAGGCTTGGGGTTTCGAGGAGAGTGAAGCCCTGGTTCTTCCTGTCTATTCTCAACATCGACTGGGTACCTTCTGGTTGCAACAGCGAGGATTGGGCAAGACTTTCCGGATTAACGAACGTCGCTGGGGATCTTGGTCTTTGTCCACGAGCGGGGCTTGGTCCTGGTCGGAAAAAGTGAGCTCTCCCACCGCCTCACTTGATGTCGCAGAGTTGCGAGAGTGATCCCTCCAGTTATTCCCCTCAAAGGACCCCGCCATGCTAGCAAATGTGACAAGATTTGGTAAGTTTAGTAGCCTAGCGTCCACATCGGATTCCATCAGGTCGCGCAAGTCGGGGAGCCCCGAAGTGAATAAATTGTCGGATTACCTTCGCATCTCCGAGGCTGCTGAGTATCTCGGCGTCTCACCCAACACCCTTCGCAATTGGCAGAACGCGGGCAAAATCGTGGCACAACGGCATCCGGTGAACGGCTACCGCCTGTTCGTTAGAGAAGAACTAGATGCGTTGCTCGAACCTTTGCACGTAGCCGATCGCGAGCCGCGTCGTCGGACCGCAACCAAAAAGAAATAGGCACGCCTCACGATTGTGGATAGAGAGTCACGCACCGATGGAACCTCCCTTCTGGAACATCATCACGCCTTCCCAATACGCATGGGAACGTCGTGCGCTGGACTTCATCCGTGCGGGCCTACCCAACCACGAGCCCTATCGCGCGTGGTCGAACTTTGAGTTTCAAACCTCCGATGGAGCCATCTACGAAGTTGACCTGTTGGTGCTAACCAAGCAGGGCCTGTGGCTGGTGGAAATCAAAAGCTGGCCCGGCCGGGTCCGTGGTGATGTCGCAACCTGGACCCGCACTCACGACGGCAAGACGGTCACCGAAGACAATCCCGTCCTATTGGCCAACCGCAAAGCCAAGGCCCTGGTCTCGCTCCTCAAGGCCCAACCGGCCGCGCGAACCATCCGTATGCCCTGGCTGGAAGCGGTCGTGTTTCTATCCGCCGACAATCTCCAGTGTGAACTTACCGGCCAAGGCCTCAATCGCGTCCTACTCCAAGATCTGCCCGGAACCGAATCCACCCCTGAACGGCCGGGCATCCTCGCAGCCCTGCTCAACCGCCAGGGCCCGGGTATCGAACCCGAGAGCCGAAGCCTGATCGATATCAAGGTCGCTAAGTCTCTGTCTCGTGCGATGGAGCAAGCTGGCCTTCGGCCGTCGCAAAAGTCACGGCGCGTCGGCGACTACATCCTGGGTGACCTGCTGGCCGATGGTCCGGGCTACCAAGACCGCCTAGCCAAGCACGCATCGTTCGAGAATGTTTTCTGCCGCGTCCGTCAGTACACCGTCGCGCAAGCCGACTCGGAAGAGGAGCGACAACGACGTAAACGAGCCGCCGCGCGCGAGTTTCAAATCATCCAGTCGCTGAACCATCCGAACATCCTGCCGGTGCAGGACTACAAGGAGCACGAACTCGGCCCAGCGCTGCTGTTCAAGTACCTCGACCCACAGGCCATTCGATTCGACCACTATCTGGCCACCCGCTGCCACAAGCTAACCTCCGACGAGCGACTCAAGCTGCTGCGCCAGATCGCGGATGCCATTCGCTACGCCCATCGTCGTCGCATCGTGCATCGCGCCCTATCGCCGCAAAGCATCCTGCTCATGAAGGACGAAGGGGGCAGGCAAAGAGCCGAGCAGGAACGCAGTGACGGCACGATGCGGGTGCAAGAACCCACGTCGCCGTTTGATGACCCCTCGAAGATCTATGTTCAGGTCTACAACTGGCAGGTCGGCGTTCGCGACAACAGTACCGTCTCGGGCCGTGTCACCAACGTAGAGGACTTGGTCGAGGCACAGTCGTTTGTCTACATGGCCCCAGAGGCTATTGCCGACCAGCGCCTGGTCACCGAAGCTTCCGACATCTTCTCGCTCGGAGCCATCGCCTACCATCTGTTCGCGTCCCGACCGCCAGCTAGCAGTCCCTCAGAGCTTGCCAGGATACTGCGGGAGAAGAAGGGACTGAGTCTATCGGCCGTGGTGGATGGTGTCGGACCGAAGCTCGAAGAGATGATCCAGTGGTGCACCCACCCGGACGTCAACAACCGCGTCGGATCGATCGAAGATTTTCTGTCTCTACTTGATGACGTTGAGGATGAGCTCACTGCTCCAGAGGAGACATTCGTAGCTGATCCCCTGGCAGCCAAGCGTGGCGATCGGCTGGAAGGTGGCTACATCGTCGAGAAGGAGCTTGGCCAAGGCGCGACAGCCAAGGCATTGCTGGTGACTAAGGATGACCAACAAGTCGTCCTGAAGATTGCGCTAGCTGATGATGATAACGCCAGGCTGCACGATGAGGCCGACGCACTCCGCACGATCCAAAGCGAGTTCATCGTTGCAATCTATGACGAATTGCAGATGGCGGGGCGCACTGTTCTCGTGTTGCAAAAAGCTGGCGATGAAACACTGGCCGGTTTGTTGCGCAAGGAAGGGGTTCCTGGGCTGGAGTTACTTGGTCGCTATGGCGATGATCTCCTGTCGGCAGTGGCTTCGATCGAGCGGCACGGCATCACTCATCGTGACATCAAGCCCGACAACATCGGTATTCGCTCGCTAAACAAACAGCGGTATCAGCTGATCCTGTTCGACTTCTCCCTAACCGGTGCCCCACTCGAGAACATACGCGTTGGAACGCCGGGTTACATCGATCCGTTTCTCCCCAATCGCAAACCGCAGCGTTGGGATCTCGCGGCAGAACGTTACTCGACTGCGGTGACTCTTTACGAGATGGCATGTGGTTTCGGTGTCTTGCCCGTGTGGGGTGATGGCAAGTCGGATCCAGCGGTCACCGATGGGCAACTCAAGCTGGACGTCGAGAAGTTCGATGCGAGCGTTCGCGAGGGACTTGCAAAGTTCTTCAACAAAGCACTGCATCGTGATCCGAAGAAACGATTCGACAATGCCGAGGAGATGAGGTGGGATTGGCAGCAGGTTTTCAAAGACGCGGAACTGCGCAAGGTCCGAACCCCGAGTGGTAAAGAAGTTGATCTGAGTGTGACGCTGGATCAAGTTGATCTCAAGACACCGATCGCTTCACTGGGCCTGAGCACACGAGCTAGAAACGCGTTGGAGCGAGCCAACATTCTGACGGTGCGTGATCTGTTGCTGACTCCGATCTTCCAGCTGCATGCGATGCGCGGTGTCGGCAATCAAACGCGACGCGAGATCACGGAGTTTGTGGCTGTACTTCGTGAACGATTCCCAGACATCAGGGATGAAGGTGTTAAACGCAAGGAGGAGAGCGACTATGCCGATGATCTACCAGCTTCCCTAGGGATACTCACGCAACGGGTTTTCGGGGCGAGGTCTCCAAAGCGAGACGAGGAATGGAAGATTCGATTGGCTTTGCTCGGTGCAGCAAGTGTTCGTTGCACTCTATTTCAAAGCGAATCAGATGGGAATCATTTCGCTCTTGAGACTATGGTCTGGCCTAGTCAAACAGACGTGGCTTCAGCCTTGAAGCTACACCCTGTAAAGGTTAGCCAGGTGTTGAGTGCAGACCGCAAACGCTGGGCTAAAGAAGCTTCGCTCAACACGTTGCGAGGCGAGCTCTGCGACGAGGTCCTGCGTTTGGGCGGCATGATAACCATCCCCGAGATCACAGAGTTCGTACTCCTGCGATGCCCACCGGTCGACACGCTGGACACGGCCAAGCAACAGCAGATGGCATCGGCCATTGCACGTGCCCTGGTCGAAACCGAAACATCACTAGCCGAACCTCGATTCCAATTGCGGCGCATCGCTGGCAAGACGCTCATCGCCTGTTCTCGCGACTTGGCAGTCTATGCCGAAAAGCTTGGCCAAGTGGCTGATTCTCTAGCCCAGGCTGATCCATTGCTGCCGCCGCTGCGAGTCTTTCAAGAGCTGTTCGATGTGCCGCAGCCGTCGGCCCCAGAAGGTTGTCAGCCGCTCAACAACGAGCGACTGCTTCGTCTTGCGGCCGCCATGAGCAATAGCGCAGCCGTCTCGGCCAAGCAGGAACTCTACCCGAGAGGCATGGCAGCCGAGCGTGCGCTGCGGCTCGGTATCGGAGCGCTCACGGGTCTTGGCCTGGGTGACAACGAAGGTGGGTTTTCGATCAGCCAAATTCGCTCGCGCGTGGAGAGCCGCTATCCCGAGGCGCAGCCGCTTCCCGACCGGCCGGAGCTTGATGCACTGCTGGAACGTGTTGGGCTGGATGTCCGCTGGAACGCAGAGAGCACCACCTACCACCGCCGCGAGGTGGCCGCGACGTTTACATCGGGTTCGTCGATCCCAAGGCGTCGCACGACAGCCACCAGCACGCGACAGGTGGAAGTCACTCCTGACATGGCGAGTGCAAGGCAGTTTGAGGATCGGTTGCAACGCGATTACGACGAAGGTGGGTTCCTGGTCCTCATGGTGCGGCCAAGCCGAATGCGGGCCTGCGAAGCCAATCTCCTGCGGCGTTTTGATCTGGAGCGTGTCTCGTTTGACTCCCTGTTGTTCGATGCACTTCGCAACGAAGCCCAGGAGCTGGACGTTGCCTGGCAGGTCGTTGAACAAGCCGACGGCAGCGAAACAGGTCACCAGGATTGGAAGAATCTGCTGCATCTGGTCAGCATGGCTCAGCCCAGGATGGAGCAAGAGCTTCTCAGCCGAGAAGAACACCTGCTGCTGGTTCATCCCGGGCTCATCGCCCGCTACGACATGATGTCCCTGCTGGAGACATTGCGAGATCGAGTGGGCCACGATGCGAAATGCCCAGGCGTTTGGGTACTGGTGCCAACCGACGAACAGAACGACATGCCATTCCTCGACGATGCGGAGATCCCACTGATCTCGCCGGGCCAACGAGCCAAGGTCTCCGAGGCCTGGATCGACAACCTCCATCGCGGCCGCGCTCCCAAGCTGGCCTCGACCGAATCTAACAAGACAAGTGGAACGAACTAATGCTGGTTATCAAGACGCTGCTGCCTGAACTCAAGAAGCTGGTCACGGCTTTGTCCGAAGACTTGCTCGCGCGCAGCACGGCCAAGAACGATCCCTACAGTGCCAAAGTCGATACTGGGCTGCGTGAGGCGTATGCACAGATCGAACAGGGTGGACGCACGGCCGATCCGTTTGAAGTCTGGCGGGAGGACTATCTCGATCAGGTAGCCGTGGCGTGGGTGCTGGCCTGTGTCTTCGTGCGGTTCATGGAAGACAACCATCTGATTGACGAATGCTGGTTGGCCGGTGAAGGGGAACGACGCAAGCTGGCGGAAGATTCGCAGCTCACCCGCCGCACGATTGCGGCTATCCTTCAAGGCATGAGCGACCCAACGTTCGACCAATACAAGGTAAACCCCGAAGACTTCCTGGCGAAAGCGGCTCGCCTGATCAACGAGCAGAAGGCGACGGTGATTGTCGAACATCTCACTTACGACATGGTGGATGATCGCTACGACAGTGACATCTTCACTCGCGAGAAGCCGAAGGAAGACTTCAGCAAGGCCATCCCGGTCACCCGCCACGTCTATGAGTACGTTTTCACCGACTCAAAGAACGAAAGAGAGTTTGTCCGCGAACTGGACACCAGCGTTGAGGTTGTGGTCTACGCCAAATTGCCGAGAAGCTTTTTCATCCCGACGCCCGTCGGCAACTACAATCCAGACTGGGCGATTGCCTTCGAGGAAGGCAAGGTGAAGCACATCTACTTTATCGCCGAAACCAAAGGCTCCATGTCGTCAATGGACCTGCGGCTCATCGAAGACACCAAGATCGAATGTGCTCGTAAGTTCTTCCGCAAGATTACTTCGGACCAGGTGAAATATGACGTGGTGAACAACTACGGGAAGCTGATGGAGCTGGTGAAGTGAACGGAGGCAACAACCATAAAGTTCCTATGGCTGACGCCCTGGGCATCGATTACGAAGTTGCGACGAACCTCCGTGAAGTGCATGGACTGAGGGCCAAATAATGATGCAGCCAACTCGCCTTCTCATTCGGCTTACCCCCGGTCCCCTGCGGTCGAAACTCGGAGTCTCGACGCTCAACGAGTTGCGAGGCGGTCCGGAGACGTTATTGCGATGGCTGGAGACGCAATTGGGCCTGCCCTGCGTCGAGAATCATCGGGCAAGCTGCGTCACTGAATACGCTTCGGCACTGGATTCGATCAAAGACTCCGTCATTTCTAAGAGTATGGCCAACGACCGATGGGCCACTGCTTCGGAGCTGCTTTCCCGGCGCGATGAATTGCTGCTTAGCGGATGGGACCAGTCCGACAGTGACGGTCTTCCGGATCTCGTGCGTGAAATGGCGCGGGCGGCGATCGGGCGGAAGTTTGTCTTCCCAAGTGTTGCAGAGCGAATCAGCAGGATTGTTGAAGCACTGGACGATGGACAGCAACTTCCTGATCACATTTGCGTTTTGACTGACGGTCCCGACCGCTGGCCGAAGCGATGGCAGACGGTTCTCTCGAAACTGAATGTAGAAATGTTTGTCGACGTAACACCGGCAGCCGCCGACGGCACGGCCTTGCGAGCCGCTCAAAGTGTCGTACGTGGGGCGAAGGTGTCCAAGGTTCAGACGGATTCGAGCTTGCGATACGTCCAAACGCTCAGCCAAACCGCTGCCGTTGAATTCGTCGCCGCAACTCTCGCATACAAGCGAGATCAGGTAGAGCGGACGGTTATTCTTTGCGAAGACGATCCATTGGCAATGCAGCTCGACGCATGTCTGATGCGGTACGGATTGCCGACAATGGGTGCATCGGCGTGTTCTCCAGCGCATCCGGTTTTGCAGGTCTTACCGCTGAGCCTTGCTCTCTGCTGGCAGCCGGTTGACCCACAATGTCTGCTCGACTTTCTGACTTTGCCGTTGGGACCAATCCCGCGAAGAGCCGCGACGGCGTTGGCCAGTGCATTGACCGTTGAGCCAGGGCTCGGCAGCAGTGAGTGGCAGGCATGTATTGAAGAACTGTGCTCGGCCGAGAACGATCCGGAGGGAAAACTCCGTGAACGGCTCGACGAATGGATTTTCTGCATAAGAGTGAATCAGAATAGCAAGATTTCCACAAAACTCGTGCGAGATCGATGCGCGTCTGTAGCCAAGTGGGCTACGGGGCTCGCGATTGCAATGGAGGCCGAAGGAGCACCACAAGTTCTACTAATCCATGCTCTGCGCGTCGCCGCCGGTCAGGCAACTTTGCTGGGGGGGCTGGCGCAGAGCCAGGGAGGCGAACTTGGCGAACCTCAGTTGTCGCGATTGGTTGAGGAAGCGTTGTCCACTGGTGTTGAATCGGTCGGTGCGATTGAGGCTGCCGGTGGACCCATCCGCATTCGTTCACTCTCTGAAGTTGTCGATCCCTGCTACCGAGTGATCTGGCTCGGGCTCGGAACGGCTGACGCGTCGGCGTGTCGGTGGTCGACAGATCAACTGCAAGCATTTCGTAGTCTTGATATCGAGGTTGACGACGGAACCAATTCACTCACGTCGCTTCGTACTGCCGAAGCGCGCGGGCTTTGTCTTGTTGAAAACTCGCTGCTTGCCATTTTGCTGCCCCAGGATATGGAAAAGCGATGGCATCCCGTGTGGTTGGCCATAAGAGCGATACTTGCCTCCGAAGCACAGGAACAAGCCCCCGTGCTGGAGAGTCTGATTGAGCATGATCTCGTGTCATCGCTCGAACCGTTTACCTTTGCGACTGAGTCGGTCGAAGTCGAACCGCCCCAGACAGTACGCCCGGTCTGGTCTGTCGATCCTGCGTTGTTAAGTGATCGCGATACGGTCTCGGCAACCGAGTTGGAGGATCGCCTCGCTTGCCCATTGAAGTGGGTGTTTAAGCACAGGGCGAACCTTCGACCGAGTTCGATTGCGCAACTTCCCGATGATTACAGACTCAAGGGCAGTTTCTGTCACAAGATTTTGGAGTATGCCTTCAGTGACGGAGAGGATCTGCCGCCCGTTGAAGAGGCCGTGGCAAGAGTTGAACGATTGTTCGATGAGCGTCTTGAATTGGATGCCGCCCCTTTGGCTCAGTCCGACAAGTACCGAGAGCGACTGTCTCTCCGAAGAGAATTGGCTCATGCGACACGAGTCCTGATTGGTACGCTCGCAAGCGGCAGCTATCGCATCAAAGGCATTGAAGTCGAAGTTCAGGGCGAAGCTTTTGGCAAGCCTCTCGCGGGATCAATCGATTGCCTGATTGAACACATAGATGGCAATGAAGGTATCATCGACTTCAAGTATGGTGGCAAGAAGTACGAGCGAATGATCGCAGACGGCAAAGCCGTCCAGCTTGCTACCTACGCATATAGCCGGTCGATAGAGACAGGTCGATTCCCCGCAGTTGCCTATCTGGTACTGGCCGACGGCCTTCTCTTCACGCCATCCGGCGGGCCGATCAACGGTGATGGCAACCGAACCGTCGTCGACGGACCAGGGATTCGCACGGTGTGGGAACAATTTCAGGCAGCGATTGAGAACGCGGAAGAGTGGCTGACGACAAATGGCCAGATACCGGCTCGACCGCTTCAGGGTTCATTCGATTGGCCAGCGGGCGCGACGATCGTTCTCGAAGCGAACCTAAAGCCGAATGACGTCCAATCGGTTTGCAAATACTGCGACTACCAACAACTTTGCGGACTGAGGCAACTCACATGACAAACGTTCTCGAAGTCGTCCGCGCTGGCGCGGGCTCCGGCAAAACAACAGACCTTTGTGATACCGTCGCGAAGGCCGTTGCTGCGGGTCTGGACCCGGCCCGGATTCTCGCGACCACCTTTACCAAGAAGGCGGCAGCTGAGTTGAAGGGGCGAGTGCAGGCCAAACTGCTTGAAGATAGCGGCCATGCTCACGCTGATCGCCTGGAACTGGCCGCAATCGGAACCGTTCACAGCGTCGCTCACCACTTACTGCGTCGATACGCAATAGAACTCGGTTTGTCGCCTCGACTGGAGGTATTCGAACAGGGAACGGAGAAGGTGCTCAGCGATCTTCTGGCGACTATTCCGATCGCGCGATGGGACGCATTGTCTCAATGTGCAGACCGACTGGGCGTGACGAATCTTCCGGTCCAGATTCTGTCTCTTCTTTCATCAAAACGCGGCAACCGCATCGAGAATGCAGTCTTCGTTACTCAGTTGGCGGCAAGTGCCGATCGCGTCTGTGAGTTGCTCGCCCCAGGTGGCCCTGCGGCAGAAGCTATGCCAGTGACTCACCTGCATTCTCTTGCTGAAGATGCTCTGGCACAGATTGAAGCTTTGACGAACGACACTACCGTTGAGACAACAAAGGCAAAACGCACACTTCGACGGATTACGTCGTCAAACGGGGCGTTGTGGGCATCGTATATAGACGCGATGGCAATCAAAGCTGACAAGTCTGGCGCGCACGCCTTGTTGGACCCGCTGCGCTTGCACGCAGGAGACGTACGTAGAAATCCCCAACTGCACGAGAATCTGAAAGAGTTTGCTCAATTACTTGCGGAGGAGACGCTTGCTCTTGAGGCAGAATACGACGCGTATAAAGCAGAGCGGGGGCTTGTTGACTTTACTGATCTGGAAACGCTCTTGCTTACACTTCTTGAGGACGAGTCACTGAAATCAAGACTGTCGATGGATTATGACCTTGTCCTGGTTGATGAATTTCAGGACACCAACCCGCTGCAACTGGCGATCTTTCAACGTCTGCGAACGATTGCTCCCAGAAACCGTTGGGTTGGCGACTCGCGTCAGGCCATTTACGGATTCCGGGATACTGATCCGCGTTTGGTTTCGGAAGTGTGGGATCGAGTGCCCGAAGAGGATCGGTCAACATTGCCGAATAATCATCGAAGCCAGAAGGGGCTAGTACAGCTTGTCGGAGAATTATTTGCGCCGCACTTTGAAGAAGATCCTCGCCAACAGCCGCAAAGATCTGCTGCTACAAGAGGAATCGAACGGTGGCTGTTCGGTTCAACGAACAGTCAGAATGACGCGTTGTCGCTCGCATGCGGGCTGGCTCAGTTGCACAACGAGGGCATCCGCTTCGGAGACATCGCCGTTTTGGAGCGTGGCAATGCCCAGTTGAAATCACTAGCAACGGCGTTTGATGAACTCGGAATTCCATACCTTATTGAGAGTCCGGGACTATTCTCCACTCGGGAAGGAGCACTCTTCCTTGCCGGTCTTCGATTGGTTGCCAATAGGAACGATTCGCTTGCAGCGGCAACCGTTCTCCATCTTTCCGCCGATCCGAACGAAACGACCCCGCAATGGCTCTCCGATCGTTTGCAATCGCTCTCCGACTCGCAGATCGACCCGAAAACCGGAAAACCGACATTTCGGATGCCGTGGACAGAAAATGAACTTCTGCTTCCACTTGAAGCGATCGACTTTCGCAGTCTCGCACCCTCACTCGTCGTTCAGCAAGTCATCGAGGCACTGAATTTGCCAGAACGAGTGCACGCCTGGGGAGACTCTATCCGCCGTTCTTCGAATCTTGATTCAGCGATTCGACACGCGCGAGACTACGAAGAAGCAGCTATTTCAGGAAACGGGAGCGCAACGCTTACCGGTCTGATTCTCTACTTCGAACAGCTTGCCGCAGACGAAAATGACCTGCGGTTTACGTCGCAAGGCCACGATGCCGTGACATTGCTAACCTATCATGCAGCAAAAGGTCTCGAATGGCCGGTTGTCGTCTTGAGTGGCTTGAACTCAGATCGTGACCCCGACATGTGGAAGCCAGTGGTGCGCAGCCCATCGTTCAAAGAAGAACCGTTAATCAACAGGGAGATTCGGCACTGGATCTGGCCCTTCGGGATGTCTGACGGACCGTTTCCAAGAATCAAAAGCGGCAGCGGCCTTGAACTGGATGCTCTGGCGTCGCCCGAAGGTCAGGAACAGACGGTTCGCGAACGCGAAGAACACTTGCGATTGCTTTATGTCGGCTTTACTCGCGCCAAAAACAAACTCGTTCTTGCCCATCGCAATGGAAGTTGCCAGTGGCTCAATATGCTGGTGAATGCCGACAGTCTTCTGAACCCAGGGCTCGATCCTGGTGAACACCCACTTGATGGCTTCGATACATCGCTGGTGATTCGTCATCTCAGTCACGACGACGTCGACCAACACCGCTTTCAGCAAGCCACTGAACAGAGGTGGTTTGCTGCCCCGGTGGTTACGGCTGGCGATGTAGATATTGAAAGATACTACTCTCCGAGCATGGCGGCAGCTGTCGAAGAATCGGCCCTCGTGGCGACATCACTTCCCGGTGATCAGTTCTTTCCGACAAAAGCAGATGAAGCAACGTACGCAAAGATCGGAAATTCTGTTCACAGTTACATGGCCGCTCTTCCTTCACTTCGCGCCGCAAGCGACGAACTGAAAACCAGAACTGCCGAACGCTGCATCGCTGCATTTGGTATCACCGGCCTGGTTCCTGCATCGGTCCTTGTTTCTGCCGGACAACGGTTTGCTGTATGGGTTGCTGCCAATTATCCACAGGCCACTTGGCATACGGAAACGCCAGTCAGCGGTCCTCGCTCAGTGGGAGGCCAATGGGCAGGAACGATCGATTTGTTGCTCGAACTTCCATCTGGTGAACTTGTCATAATCGACCACAAGAGTGCCCCAATCCGACGTAACGCCTGTGCGGAGAAGGCTGCCGAATATGTTGGACAACTTCGGGCCTACAATGAAATCCTGAAAGGGGCTGGCGAAACGGTCAAAGCGACGTGGATTCATTTTCCCCTTGCAGGCGTAATGATACGCTCGAATGGCTGTACATGAGTAGACTTGCATGGCCTTATCAAGCTCGCTGAGGTCCGCAGCTCGCTCTTTCAAGGCAACTGACGGACCGGTGACCGCAACCGAACAGTCCATCCCAAAGGCCAACCAATCCACGAAAGAGTCGCGGTCTCGGCTGTGCTGCTGTGCATCGAACTCTTGAGCTGCCTGGAGACGGAGTTGGGGTAGTCCATGAACGGAAGAACAATTCGACTCTATCTGGTGAACGGCTCACCGACAGACATTCTGACGGCGGAGATCATCAACTGGACCGGCAAGATCATCGTCGCTCCCCGCTCGCAACTTGCCGAACTGGCAAAGCGGGAAGAGGTCCGCCGAACCGGTGTCTACTGCCTTGTCGGACCGGACCCCGAGAACGCACTGCGTGACGCGGTCTACTTCGGTGAGGGCGACAACGTCCTGACCCGGCTGACTGCTCACGACAAGGATGAGACCAAGGACTTTTGGACGCGCTGTGCCGTGGTGATCAGCAAAGATCAGAACATCACCAAGTCTCACGGGCGGTACCTGGAGAGTCGCCTGATCGCGATTGCCAATCAGGCCGACCGCGCCAAGATCCACAATGGCACAGCTCCGCCGCAGCCGCCACTGCCGGAGCCGGATGTCGCGGACATGGAGTACTTCCTCGGGCAGCTTCAGCTGGTGCTTCCGGTTCTTGGGTTCAACTTTCTTCAACGCAAGCCAACGGTCACCTTGTCCGGCGACGATTCGGCGGCCGATGAATCGCCGCTGTTCGGCCTGAACGTGATAGGAGCCCAGGCAAAAGCCCGTGAGATCAACGGAGAATTCATCGTTCTCAATGGATCGACTGCCCGGAAGGAGGGGCTGAAGTCCTGGACCTCATACAAGGCATTGCGCGATCAGCTCGTCGAAGAGGGTAAGCTGATCGACAGTCCGCAGCCGGGATTCTTCGTCTTCACTGATGATGTCGCTTTCTCCAGCCCCAGCGCAGGCGGTGCGGTCGTCAACGCCGGGAACATCAATGGCCGGACCGCCTGGAAGACCGAAGCGGGCGAGACCTATCAGGAGTGGCACGAAAAGAAGCTCGCGAATGCGTCTCCTGACGATGTCACCGGCGATGACATGTAGAAGAGGATGGCATGGCATCAACCATTACCTGGCTCGAATATTCCGAACAGGCACTTAGAATTCGTTGCGACACCATCTAAAAGGAGAGCGTGTGGTCCACATGGATACGACGTCCTTGGCCGCCAAGACTGCATACACAGCAAGGTTTCCGTTCTTCTTGACGGCATACGATCCGTCCGACCTGCCCGGTGGGAGTCTCGATCCGATGGGGTTTGAGCGGGGCTATCTGTTTTTGGCAGACAAAATACTGCCGGGGCTGACCAATGTTGCGGATCGACCTCGGTACTTTTCGGTGATCTGTGCAGGAGCATTCCTAGCTGACGTTGCCCAACACGATCCGCCCCGGCATCAGTACCAGGCTCGGCTGGAATGTATCCTTCGATTTGAGCGGTTTTGGGCCTTGGCGAATGTTCTGGCCACACAAAAAGCTGCGGATACCGGGGAGCTATCAGATTCAGGCATTCGAGGTGTGACGTACGCCCGCGACGAAGTCGAATCACTGATTCGCAAGGGAGTCGCGCGCACCACCGCAGACTACAAGATGCTCTCGCGGCAAGTTCCTTATGGGGTCATCGGAATCTACGGTGCGGTCGCTGATGGTATGCGGTTGATCGATCGAAAGACGTTTACGTTGACGCCCGATCTGGGTGAACGACTCGCTGAAGGGTTCCTTGATGAGACCGAGATCCCGCAAGTCCTGAAGAAGGCGATTCGCGACGGCGGAGACGTCCCGATCAGGAGTCTGACTGAGTGGGGTAAGAGGGCACATGTGTCGGGGCCGTCCGTGCCGGTGGAGGTCCACTGTTTTCATGACGTTTTGAACCAGAACCCTGTGCGGGCACGCATGGCGGCGGCGCTGGCGGCGAATCCGTTTGAGGATTCTGGCGATAACGAGCTACGACGTCTGTCGCGCATCCTTCCCGGTCTCCAATCGGCCCCCTCGAATCGAGACCTTGCTGAAGCCGTAAGAGCGATCTTGGCTTACGAGGAATGTTATCGGCTAACACAGCTCGGGTTTGAGCGACTGCTGTGGCTTTGCCGAAAACTTCCTGCCGCTTCCATTTCGAACGCGGACTTGGTGAATGATGACGTGCTTTCCGTAGTTCGATCGCAATTGCCTGATGCCGCAACACGGCTGAGTCAAACAATGGATAACGCCGAGTCGGAACTGTTCCGGCTGGACCTGCAACATCTCGAAGATACACGCCGTTGCGTTGAGCGAGCGGCTGCATGTGATTCAAACGTGCGGCTGGCCACCGAATTGATGGAGCGCCATGCGGATGTTCAGCGTGGCAAATTCGATCGAGGTAGGAGGAAGATGCCTTGGCTGGAATTGACGAATGACCGCATCAGCTTGACGACAACTAGAGTCGGCGGCCTCGACCGCGAGGCCACGGTTCCCGAAAACATTTTTCCTCATCCTTACCGATTGCCTTCTGCGGATGCGCTGATTTCCGCATCGGAGGAGGCATGAGCAAACAGAGGCCATCGGCAGACAACCGAAAGCTGATCAATCAACTGTCGCCAGACCCATCGCTGGGGCGGCTGATGGGGATACTGGCCACCACATACGAAATGCAGCCGGAGTTCTTCGAGACAGACTTCCTGCCGACAGTGCTTGGGTTGGGAGCCTGGGATGATCGAAATTGGACCAGCCGCATCGCTCTGGAAAAGCACCTCGCGGAGTTGGAGTCTGCAAGTGTCTTGATGGACGCTCGACCGTATCGCGGCCGCCCCCGGTCTTTAAGAGTCGAAGTTTTGCCGGTCCCGCTCACGAATGGCCGTCTGCTGCACGCGAAGGTCTTGTTGAGCGTCTATGAGCATGCGGTACGCCTGGTCGTGGGCAGCGCCAATCTGACTGAACCTGGCTATCGCAGAAATCGCGAAGTCGTTGCTGTCCTCACTGCCTCCGCGAGCAGGCCCGTCGAAGCGAAGCTGATTTCTGAGGCGATTCTGGGTCTGAAGGAGTTGCTCTCGCCTTGGCAATCTGAAAACGTGGTGGAGTTGTGTCAGGCCGCCGAAGACAGGCTGAGTCAATGGAAAAAAGATGATGCCGCAAGCCAACAGTGGTTCGCGTGGAGCGGAGGCTCGACACCTTTGTGGAAACAGTTTCTAAATCTGTGGCCGCAGAAGGAGCAGGTGGGCAGGATCACGATCGTCTCACCGTTTTGGTCTGAAGAACAGCCAATTGGACCCGTAACTCGGTTCATTTCCGAACTGAGGTCATCGGGTTGTCTGGCCGAAGACGCCGAATTGCACCTGCTCACTGAGGCGGCTCCGGACAAACAATCAACGTACAAGCCTCGGCTTCCTGAAACATTCCATGACTTCGATCCCACGGCAATTGGAGTGAGGGCCTTTGCAGTTGCAGTTGATCCCCGAGTCCCTCCCGAAGAGGTGAGTATGGGAGAGGAGTTTATTGGCTCACGGGCGTTGCACGCGAAAATTGTGTTACTGGAAGGTGATCATACCTACCTGGCCTATCTGGGGTCGGCCAACTTCACCAATCGAGGCTGGGGCTTCCTGCCGCAGGCAGCCGCGGCCAACATCGAAGCCGGAATCATCCTTCGTGCTCATGGAGAAGACGGAACGGTATTGCGCAGTTTGATCCCACAGACGACTGGTGATGCCGTGTCGCTCTCCGGTGCGGCGGCCGGAAAGCTCGCAGTTCCGGACCCCTCACCGGACGAACTTCCGTGGCCCATTTTTCTACGCGAAGTGCGGCTCTCACCGGCCAGCGCTTCCGACAATGTTCTTGAGTTGGTTGTGCTGATCGACATCGTCACATCCGCAGGTGCATGGGAGCTGGCATTCGTGTCGTCCGAAGGACAGGTGGCAGAGACGCTGTTACGCAAAGGAGCCGGCGAAGCGACTCAATCGGAGTATCGCCTGAGCCTAACGGAGAAGCAGTTATCGAAACTCCTGCGTGATCAGGAAGTATTTGTGAGCTGGTGGGACTGTTCAGAGGGACGCCCCTTTCCGATCAATGTCGCTGCGGACGCCCGCACACTCCTTCCAATTACCCCCAGCTCCGGGCAACCGGCAGAACAGTCTCTGATTGCCTACTATCAGGGGCGAATCACATGGGAGGACTTGTTTCCTGATCCATCGGATGACGATACGAGCGGCTCCCGCGACGCAACGGACGTTGGTCTTGAACGGAACGTCGACACATCACGCATCCAATCTTATGTCGTCCGCGAGTTCGTAGAAGCACTTAAAGGTATCAATGACGATTTGAAGGCGGCCGCAAAGTCTACCAAGGCATGTATGCGGCTGGCTCTGCTCGGGACCGTCAGCCCCATTGCGTTGGCTCGCCGAGTCCTTGACGCAGCGGACCGCTCCGAGCGGAGCCCGACAGCGGCTGGCTTTCAATTGGTGGAGATCCTCGGCTGCCTTGATGCGGCTTTGCGGCATGAGACTTCTCCGGCGTTTCTGGACGACTGGAGAACTCTTGTAAATGAGGCAGCCGCGATTGTGGCCAAGATGGTCAACGATCTGGAAACTCGATTTCCGGATGAACTGTCCCGCGAATTCAGGCGATACGCAAAGACCGTGCGCAAACATCATCAAGCGGAGAACGGATGATGGAGCGATCGCAACAATTTGACTTGGGGCTTGATCGGACCAGAATCAAGGATCAGCGCGATGCGCAGCGGCAAATCGCAACAGTAGACGCGTTGCTGAGTCGATTCTTTTGTGATTGCGACGACCAGAGATGGGAATTGCAGGTGCTGGCCGACGAAGTGGGCATGGGCAAGACATTCGTTGGATTGGGAGTCGCTTACACGCTGCTCGAATCCATGAGAACTGGTTCGCGTCCCGCTGACCTTCGCGGTTGCTACCAGAAAGTCTTGATCATCACCCCTAACAATTCCTCGCTGTTCGCGAAGTGGCGACGTGAAGTGGGCGAGTTTGTCAAGCGGTGCGTCTATAAGGGCTTCCGAGAAGATGCAAACAGGTGGTTCGCTCCAATCGCAATAGATCGACTGGATGACCTCGTCTGCGAGCTTCGCAAAGGGAGCGGCGGTCCGCGAGTCATCATCGCCAGCATGGGAATTTTCGACCGGGGGAAATTGCAGAACTACGACGTCAAAAGGCGGCATCTTCTCGGGGCATTGTTTCGCTACTGGGGTAACAGGTTCCGACACGACTTGCGGGCAAGTCTCTTGAAAGGCGCTCCGGCGAATTGGGTGGCCGATCCAAAGTCGTTCGATGTGTTCGATGATCGAGAACTGGCGCAGATCCTATTCTCGAACGACGACCTGAGCCTCGCGATCAGCAAGTTCGATCAACAGGACGGCTGCATCAACGATCTGCTCACTACCTGCAAGGAGATTGCCCACCCGTATGTGCGCAGTCGAGCGGACCTTTTTTCGAAGGTCACGAACCAGTTGAATCGGATTTACCGGGATCTGATGCCGTTTCTGATTGGACACGCATTACCACTTGTCATCGTTGACGAAGCCCACAACTGGAAAAACGGCCCGACGAATGGCAGCAACGGATACAAAGAGTTTGCCGGACTACTTGGCGGTCGTGTTCGACGAGCGCTCCTGATGACGGCCACCCCGTTTCAGCTTCGGCCAGCAGAAATGCTGGAGATCCTGAAGGTGGGGGATCTATTGCAGCCATGCCCGACGCAGGCGGAATCTGAGATTCGCCGCAGCCGACTTCGGGTTCATCGTGAGAATACTGTTTCTCAAATTCTCGATCGAGCAGCACGCCACGGACGCGGGTTTGCCAAAGCCTGGTCTAAACTGCCGTCGTCAGTAACGACGAATGCACTGGAGAACGTGTGGACATCACCACCAATTGCGAATGCGAGAGGCCAGCTGGATAAAATCGCTCGTCGCGCTGGAGTCGTGGCGACGAACGAAGTGGAGCAGGTTGTTGACACGGCAGTCTCGGATATTACCCCTGACGTTCGGCAGTTGATTCGGGAAGGGCTGCGATTATTCGTTTACAACTCCGAGCTGTCGCACGAACTCGGCTCACTCGTAATTCGGCATCGGCGTCAAACCGGTCATCGCCACTTCCGGGTCGGTGTTGAGTACCAGCCTCACTCAAACGGCTCTGCAAACAGAACTGATCGTCATGTGCTTCATGCGGCGCCGGGTGTGAATGTTCAGGGCGACGGCGAACTACCGCATTATCTTCTCATGAGATGCGTGTCCGAAATGAAGGGCGGTAAAGGGCGATCCTCACTTGGGACGGCACTGACGGGGTGTTATTCGACACTGATTGACAGTGCTGAAGGCAGAGGTGTCAGGACACGCCTGGAAAACTCCCCGATTGGTAAAGTCTATCTCGAACTCCTGCTGGAAATGGTCAACGCAAAACACGATCCGAAGCATCCGAAAGTGCGCGAGGTCGTTGAGGCGGTCGTGGCCAATTGGAAGGTGGGCGAAAAGACGTTGATTTTCTGCTTTCGGACGAATACGGCAAAACGCCTGCACGAGATCATCGACGAGCGGATTCGGAAGGAGTTGAGTCGTCAGCGAGAGCGCTGCATGGGTGGTCCTGAATCTTTGAAGGCACTTCGGACACGGTTGACTGGTAAGGACAGGGATCTGGTTGTTCTGGGGATGGATCGAGTTCTCTGGTCAGTCTTGTGGTGCGATGACTTAAACAAACTGGCGGGTCGACCACTCGTTCCAAACGACATGGAACTGAAGGATGATGAACTAACTCAAGTTGCGTTGATTGGGTTGCGTTATGGTGTGGATCTGTTGTCTGAAAGAGTTGATCGAGTCTTTCTTCATCGCGCCACGGAATTCGTTATCGCAAGGCGCTTGATACATGAAGTTCGCCCGAGCGGCATTCTGAAGGATCTGCTGTCAGCCATTGCTTCTGAGAGCTGGGTCTGTGGTCCTTATGGTCTGTCCGCGTCGGACAGTGATGATGACTCTGGAGCCGAAACAGCCCACTTCGACGAACGAGGAATCCACAGCGTTTACGTTGCCGCTGAAGAAATCAACGAATTAAAGGCCGCTGCAATCTCGAAGGAATTGCTCGAACGCAGGACACGTGCTCGCAAGCAAGGACAAACAGCGGTTCTAGATGTTTACGAGCGTGGACCAAACCTCTGGTTGGGCACGAATCCCAAGCTGAGCTGGGAGCAGCGAAGTACCGTCCAATCATCGCGATCATCTCCGACGATACGTCAAATGCACGAGCAATCACTTGCTTTGACTGTTGCTGACGGTGTGGTGGATTGGGAATCGAGGCGTGCAACATTCCAGGCAATTCGACGAGCGGTTCTTCGTGAATCGGTGTTGCTGCGACTCCTCCCCAGCGAGAAAGAACGAGATGATTCTGGTTGGGGTGAATTGCTGGTGGAAAAATTCTTTTCTCCGCTTCCGAAGCAACGGGAAAGCACCGCAGACCACATTGCCGTCTTCCTGGAAGATTTGGTTGCAGCCAGTGGAAACATCAGTGATCCAAACTCAGCACGCTTTGCCTTCTATGACGCAACTCGATTGCGAGATCAGCAATTCGTCGCCTTGGTTTCCGGTGTTCATGGCAGCAAAGACAAACAGACTCGGGAGCGTGTGTTCGCAGGGTTCAACACGCCCTTACTTCCTGAAGTGCTGATCTGCACTTCGGTTGGGCAGGAAGGAATTGATCTACACCGTCACTGCCGTCACGTTGTGCATTTTGATCTTGCTTGGAATCCCGCGGTCATGGAGCAGCGGACTGGCCGCACCGATCGCATCGGAAGTAAGACGTTTCGAGAACGTGCCATAAACGAGGAAGTCTCAGACTCGTTTTTGGAGATTGGTGTGCCTTATCTTGCCGGAACATACGACGAACGAATGTACGAAGAACTGCGGCTGCGTGCCCAAACATTTGAAGTATTGACGGGCGGTGATCTCACGGCTGACGAAGCGGGGGGAAACGACAATCACAATGAAGCGGAAGGCGAAGAAGTCGGGCTACAGTTCATTCCACTGCCTGGGGCAATGGTCGAGGCGATGCGAGTGAGCTTGCATGTGTGGGCTCAAGCACCGTCATCCCAGCACATCAGAGATAATGCAGAAGGATGAACTTGCTCGACAAGTAATGACCGACAGTACTCCTATCGAATCGCTGGTCAACCTCGGCCGAAAGAGCGGACAGTGGCTGCGTGACGCCGGGATCACCACCATCGCCGAGCTTGAACGTCTCGGCCCGGTTGCGGCGTATCGCATCGTGAAGCATCGCCAAACGAAGGTCAGCCTCAACCTCTTGTGGGTGCTGGCGGCGGGACTGAAGGGACAAGACTGGCGGCAGCTTTCTGATGCGAGCAAACAGCAATTACGCAAGGAACTGGGCGAAGAATGACAGAACGAACTCGCTGGATCGGCCTCGCCATATTCATTGCAATCTGCCTCGGCGCTGGCGGTCTCGGAGCCATTGCGACTACCCCCGAGATCGACGGCTGGTACAGAACCGTCGCGAAGCCCACCTGGAATCCTCCCAACTCCGTGTTCGGTCCCGTCTGGACCACGCTGTTTGTCATGATGGCCGTCGCGGCCTGGCTGGTGTGGCGTCCGGCGGGATTCATCGCCGCAAAGGTGCCGCTCCTGTTTTTTACCGTGCAGCTGGCCCTGAACGTCGCATGGTCGTGGATCTTCTTTGGTCTTCACCAGCCTGGTTGGGCGTTCGTGGAGATCGTGTTCTTGTGGGCGGCGATTGCGGTGACGATGCGAGCGTTCTTCCTGCGTTCCCAGTTCTCCGGTTGGCTGCTGGTTCCGTACCTGGTTTGGGTGAGCTTCGCCGCTGTGCTCAATTTTGCGATCTGGCGGCTGAACTGATCAGCGTTGCCCAGCCTCGCCAACCAGTGGTTTTCGTTCCCCCACAGAACCTCTCTGGCTGGGGGAAGCGCCCAGAACTTGCAGCGGCTGGGGGCGCGAGAAAACTCCCGAAAAAGCGAGCGTGTGATCCCAACTGGCCTTGATATCTCCACGCTTTGATGGAAATACTATTAGCCACTGAGGGACTACAAGCCCCTCGGTTGCGGCTACAAGCTGCATGCTTTGGGTCCGGCTCTCCTTACCAACCAATTGAGCTGCTCCCCCCAAGGCCGACGACTGCGGTTGTCAGTGAGCCGACACTCCCCGATTGTTGATGCGGTTGCCTCCAGGGCACGCTCCTCGGGCTGGCTTGCTGTGATCCGCTTGGCCACCGTTGCATGGGTGGCGTACCGCAGAACTGGCTTGGTGTGGTTACGGACAGCCGTCCGTTAGCCGACCGCGCGAGGGTTTTCCCCAACGACGAATTCGTCCGGGATTCCACTGCGCCCACCAAGTCTCCGGCTTTCCGCCCATGAGGTGCGGATCAACGACCAGACCACGACGGTCTTTCTGGCGAATCGCGAAGCGCCAGTTACGCCACAACACCGCGTTTTCTGGAGGTCTTCATGTCAATCACGACCAACATTCAATGGTGCGATAGCACAATCAACTTCATCATGGGCTGTCTCGGCTGCGAGCTGTACCCATCCCCGGAGAAGCTCTTGGCAGCGATTGATCGCGGCTGCCTTCTGGCGGGAATTTCAGGCTGGACGAAGGGGACCGCGAAGTCCCTCTTCGGCGAAGTGTTGGCACAGGTCTGGGCCACGCTCGAAGAATCGGAGACCGGACCGGGCGAGGGGCACCAGAACGGCCTTTCCACCACCAACCTGCGGCACCTGCGAAAGCGAATGAAACGCCGTGCTGCTGAGCTGTTCTCCACGAAGGCAGGCCGTCTCATCCAGGCCACAATCGAAAAGAGCCTGAAGTGCTACGCCGCCCAACTCCACGCAAATCGGGGCTTCGACCTGGAGAACCCCCAGCGCAAGGTTAATAAGGGCTACGCTCCAACCTTCGAGACGATCACCCTGTTTCCCGGACGCACGGAAGCTGCGACCCAATGGTCCGATCTGACCGGGAACGAACGGGACGAGAAGCCGTGGCTGAATGGATTGCCGCGACTGATCTTCGTGTCGGACATGGGCGACGCCTTCTCTCGCAAGCAGGACTTCGAGTTTCTGCGGAGCGAAATGGCAGCGTTCCAGACTCCGGAAGGACAGCGACATCTCTGGCTGTGGCTGACCAAGCGCCCCGATGTGATGCGGCAGTTTGTCGATAACATCGGAGGTTTCCCGGCCAACGTCTGTGCGATGACGACGGTCACTTCTGCCAAGACGCTGTCCCGAGTGGATGCCTTGCGTGAGGTGAATGCGGCAGTTCGGGGGTTGTCGCTGGAACCGCTCTGGGAACCCCTCGCAGACAAGATCGACCTGACCGGGATCGACTGGGTCATCGTCGGTGGCGAGAGCGGTGCAAGGGCCAACGTGGAGTTGTTCCCCGTGGAGTGTGCCATCGAGCTGCGGGATCGCTGCCGTGAGGAAGGCGTGGCTTTCTTCCTGAAGCAGCTCGGCCGTCGTCCAAGCCTCCAGGGAAAAGAGTTCAAGCTGCGGCATCAGCACGGCGGTGACTGGTCCGAGTGGACACGCGGCCTGCGGGGCCGGGAGATGCCGGAATACTTCTACAGCTACGCAAACCAGATCGTGCAGGCGTAGAGCCGCTACCAGTCCACACTGACCCGTTGAGCGGCTCACCACGAGGGAGTGCCCACCTTTTCCGACCGGCGGACTCATGACGAGGCCGCCGGTCATTGAGGGGCTTTTCGTGATTTCAATTCCAAAAACGCGAGGCGTTTACATACTCGTCTTCCACTTGGCCAAGGCGACCAGCATCGCTTTCGATTGCAAGGGAACTCGGCACACATTCCCGCCTGGTTGGTACCTGTACGTGGGAAGTGCGTGCAGTGTCGGTAGACTCAACGGCCGCCTGGCGTGGCATCAACGTCGGATCTCCGATGGCAAACGAATGCACTTTAACGTCGATTATTTTCGCGAGCACGCGCTGCTCTGCGAACTCTGGTACTGCGAAACGGACGATCGCCGGTTCGAGCATCACTGGGCGCAGACTGTGACCGACCAGATGGGTGCGACCGTCCCGGTTCGGAAGTTTGGAGCCAGCGACTGCAAGGCCAATTGTCCTTCCCACTTTTTCCATTTGTCCGGACGCCCATCGACAGCCGTGTTTCGCTCGAAGCTGAGTTCACGGGGGCATTCGACAGCGATCTCCGTCGAGTACATCGCAGAGCCACGTGGGAAACGCCCCGGCCCAGAACTGCAACGTGCGTACTTCCTCGGGAGACATTTCCTCGAACGCCGAAACCTCGCCATTCGGGACAGCGACCTGGAACGGAGCAAATGGACCAGCCTGGCGAAACGTAGACCAGCGAGACGGCTCGCCGAAAGCGTTGCAAAGGAGATGACGGTTCCGTTCCCGAAGTTCAAAGAGGCCATCAAGTTCGCCGCAGCGGTTGAGACTCTCATTGAGAATTGCGGTGAATCGGCGTGGTCGGCTCTCTTTGATCTAAAGCGACCTCAAACTCGAAAGGCGATTCTGTCACTCAGCCGAACGTCTGATGTGCGTCAACGTCATCGGATCAATGGAGTGATCGAAGGGAAGTTCCCGTCCGTGGCTCCTCACTCGGACGACACCGTGTTCGACACCACCAGCTTTGCCGAGGTCCGCAAGCGACTGGCGAGGGCGCGGGGGTCGCTTAGAAAGCTGCTGGTTCATCTGAAGACCATCCATGACAGCATGATCGTCGAAGAAGTGAGGCTGTTGAGTCGGCTCTGCCGATGGTCAGCTGATCTGCTTGACGAATGCCTGACCAACAGGGGCACCCCATCTCTGGTTCTGCCCGATGAACTCAGCAAGGAGTCTGTTTTGGCGAGGGTGAGGTCGAAAGCCGTCCGAGGACGGGCCGTCGGATGGGGGCGGGCAGCACTCAGGCTCACCGTCAAGAACGTCTGGGATTTCGAGGAGATGATGCGTCGCGGCTTGGGACCGACCGCAAGCCAACTCCAAATTGCTCGGAGCGAGATCGAATGGATTCGGGAAATCGCCAGTCAGATTGAGCGTCAGTGACATAGCTCGTGAAACCAGCATCCCCGCCGAGCGAGGTAGACGTACAATACGTCTGCCTCGACGGCGGCGGGCCACTTGATCGCAACTCATTACCCGGCATCTTGGACCTGAAACATGATCAGAACCCGCGAACACCTGGCCTGGCACATTGCTGGGCACGCCTACGCGGCAACCATGTGCGGCTTCCCCGTCCACAAGCTGTCGCTGGACGGTTTCACCGAAGCTGACCTGGCTGATCGCGGCGACGCCCAGCGCCTCGATCCCTGCACGATGATCCGCATTCCAGAATGGACTGCGGTGCCCGGCCCACACGCCTTCGCGAGAGTGCATGAAGCCTTGCTGTCGATGGCGATTGCTGGTCCCGCCGTCGAACTCCTGCACCGCGAAATCCCTTGTGTGGTCCCGAATGTCGAGCAGTTCACTGACGATTGGACTCAGGCATTGAAAGCGGCAGAGAGCCTGTGGCCGGATGAGGACCTGCGGCGAAGCATCCTCGACCGGTGGGTTACCAGCAGCATGGCCGTCGATTTTTCTGGCTGGTCGGGCGCGTTCTACGAGGTGGTCGTTGGGCAACTTCTTAATCAAGGCGCGATGACCGACAGCGAAGTGCAAGCCGCCTGGGATCAGATGAAAGCTCGCGAAGCGGAGTCCAACCGGAAGTGGTTACGGACTAAACCCCGACCAGACCGCCCCGAGCATCCCGAA
>Ga0194129_10002742_pt1 | contig 25827 bp, 25 predicted proteins | sample TA2KigCa35mmetaG_FD_150862 | JGI IMG/M metagenome (GOLD analysis project Ga0194129, IMG submission 150862) | Freshwater microbial communities from Lake Tanganyika, Tanzania - TA2015038 Kigoma Deep Cast 35m | ecosystem: Environmental > Aquatic > Freshwater > Lake | place: Tanzania: Lake...
GACGGGGACCCACGAGTTGCCGACGGCCGAGAAGGATTCGGCCACCGAGCCCGACTTCGTCGTCGGCGTCCCGCTCGCATCGAAGTTCAGCACGCCGGTTGAGGTGACGAAACCGGGGCTTCCGGGCGGCGGCGACTCGATCTGGGTCACACAGAAGATGTCGACGGTCGATCCGCGGGTGGCAGTGCCGTCGTTCACCACGGAGATGTTGGTCGTCTCGGTGGGGGAAGCGGGCGAGACCTCGGACGATCCGGCAGTCCCGACCGACGTCGCTCCCACGACGATGAATGCGAGGGCGGCGGCCGAAACACGGGCGCGAATCATGGGCGTCGTCTCTTTTTTTCGATGAATGGGACTACCTTCTAAGTTGCTACAAACTCGCCCCCAAACGGTGTGTCACCCCCGCCATGAACGGGCACCGCCTGACCGGAGGGAAGGCTGTGGTGGCGGTCCGCCTCACGGCTCTGACCGGTCGACCGGATCGTCGTCAGGGTCGGCGCGCAGTTCGGGCGCTCGGGTGCATCGCCGTCATCGCCGCGGTCGGAGTCGTCTTCGCCCCCAGCGCCGACGCAGGCAAGGCCGGCAAGTCCGGTAAGTCCAACCGATTCGTCGTGTACACCGTCAATCGCGACCGGCAGGTGATCGACCGGAACCAACCCGGGCCGGACAACACCGACCTGGTGCACCACGTCCATGCCATCTCCCGGACCCAGGGTGGCCCGGTGATCGGCGACGCCTACGCACAGTCCGAGGTGGTCGCTCTCGACGCCTCCAAGGGGATCGACGTCCGCCTCGTCGAGATCGGGTATGAAGTGCCCGGCGGTTGGATCTTCACGCGGGGGTTCTCGACCCTCCCGATCGGGACCTTCCCCCAGCCCGGGTGGACCGCCACCTACGCCGTCGTCGGCAGCACCGGGAAGTACGCCGGCGCCCGGGGCACCGAGAAGCTCACCCTGCTCAACGACCTCACCGTGAAACACGAGTTCGAACTCCGGCGGTGACGGGCGCCCCACCCGGGCGGCTCCAGGGGACCCCGAAGTCGGTGCACGACGGTCCGGTCCCCGGACCGAGACGGCTCTCGTGGTGGGCGAGGGGGGACTTGAACCCCCACGAGGTTGCCCTCACTGGCACCTGAAGCCAGCGCGTCTGCCATTCCGCCACTCGCCCGAGTGGAGCCGGAATCGTATCAGCGGCGCCCGATCGGCCCGCCGGTGGACCACGAGACCGCGCGCGGAACGCCCGGGCGGGTATCGACGACGGCTCACGTCGGTCGGAGGGGAGCCGAAGGCCCGACCCAGTCGTCGGAGCCTGCGTGCTTCGACGCGTAGGGCGTGAACACCGGTGGGCCGCCCGCGATCCGGCTCTCGGCCTCGGGACCCTCCAGTCCGAGGGCCCCGGCGGAACCCGCCGTCACGAAGGACGCGATCTCGCGCTTCGGGTAGACCACCGTCATGCGATCAGCGCCGTAGATCGCGAAGCGGACCGCGTACTTCGTTCTCAGGGCCAGGATGAGGCGCTCGAAGCGGCATTCGACCCGGGTCGTGCCGGCGAGGAGGTCCGGGCGGCACCCATCGAGGAGCATGTTGGCGGCCACGAACGGGGTGCCCCCCGCAGAGAGGCTGCAGAGCAGGAACGGCTGGGTCTCGGGGACGGCCACGTCGAGATCGATCACGAGATGGACCGGATCGCCCGGGTGGACGGCCCCGGTCGGCTCCCCGCGCGGGTCCACCAGGGAGACCTCGACGATGCGACACGAGACGGTCGCTCCGGTGTCCGGCCACGAGTGGAAGCACGGCGCGGACATCGATGCGACGACCTCGGCGGCCGATCCCGAGGCGCGCACTTCGCCCGCCCCGATCAGCGCCACCCGGTCCGAGAACTCCGTCACCTTCCCGTGATCAGCGGTGCCGATGAGCCATCCTCGATCGGCTCGGGTCCCAGCGTCACGAGCGCCGATGACCACCAAGTAGTGCTGGCGGAACGTCGGCTGGGGAAGGAGGAGATCGTCGTTCCACACCACGAGATCGGCCGGCCGCTCCAGCGTGAATGCCGCGGCGAGGCGGGCGACCTCGGGCGGCCGCAAGCGGCCGACGGGGACCCGGACCCGGGGACCGAGGTCGGCGAACGCCACGACCCGCTCGGCGAGACCCCGCGCGGCCGCCGGGGGCTGGCCGATCGCCAACCCGCGGAGGCGCACCGCCTCGAGCGCGGGGACCGCCGGGTGGAAGCCGTCGGTCGGACGCAGGAACGCCGCGACTGCCGGAGCGCGTCGGACCGATCCGGTCCGAGGGGGCAACGGGTCGGCGACAAGGTCGAGCACCCGGGATCGACCACCGTCGCCCTCGTCGACCAGGGCGACCCGTTCGCCCCGCATCACGCAGAGGTCCAGGAGGCCGGGGAGACCGGGATCGATCCGGGTGCCCGACACCGTGACGGCGACCCCGTCGGGCGGATCGCCCGGCGAGCGCCTCCGGCGCCCGACGCCGGCCGCCACCACGAGCACGACCGCCACCGCCGCAGCGACGGACACCCGACGGACGTCCACGTCGCCCCCGGCGGCACTCGCGCGGGAGCTCACCACCATGCCGGCCACGGGGCCGTTGCGAACCCACGCGTCCCCGGCATCACCAACCGCGGATGCCCCCCAAAGCACCGGCAGCACCAACAGCGACAGGGCGGCGAGCCCCGGCGCGAGCGCGGCGAAGGCCGCACGGAACCGGGTCAGGCGGGCGGTCAGCATCCCGACGCCGAAACCGAGCGTGAGCGCGACGCCGACCGGTACCAGGAGCTAGGGGTCGGGGACGAGCCGGCCCGAGGCTGCGGCGACGATCGCGAGCGCAGCGTGCTGGGTGATCACCAGGACCACAGCCCAGCACCACGCGACCGCGCGGAGCAGCGCAGGTGACACTTCACCGGCACCGAGGAGTCGGCGACGGGCGTGGATCACCGTGCCGCTCAGCACGCCGCCGGCGAAGCCCGCCCAGGCGAGCACCCCCACGGCGAACTGGACCCATCCCTGGTCCCGAACGATCTGGAGGCCGACGAACGATCCGAACGCCACGATGGGAACGGGGCGACGACCACGAGCAGCGTCGGGTTCGATCGCCCCGGACGGAGCAGCGAACGCCCCTCGGCCAGGAAGAGGCGAGCCGACAGCTGCGTGGCCGGGCGCAGACCTCGCCCGTTCATGTCGTCACCGGGAACCCCGGGAATGACGGCTGGTGCACGCGGTCTCCTTCGGCGTCAGGTGCCGCAGAACGTGCGGTACGGGCCGAAGTCCGGTGGGGCCGGTTCGGCGTAGGGCGCCGCGTCGGGTCGCTCGACGAACGGGTCCGACACCACGGCGACCAGGCGGAGGAAGGGGTCCAGGTCGCCCTCCGTCGCTGCTGCGAGCGCGGCTTCGACCATGTGGTTGCGCGGGACGTAGACGGGGTTCACGGCGTCCATCGCCGCGGCGACCGCATCGGGATCTCGCGGGACCCGGGCCCGGGCCGCGTCCCAGCGGGGCGCCCACGCATCGAAGCCCGCCGGGTCGGCGAGGCCGGCGCGGACGGCAGCACCGTCGCCCCGCACCCACCCCGACAGCGACCGGAACCACGACGTCCAGTCGGTCGCGCCGGCGTGGAGCAGGTCGAGCAGATCGCCGAGCAGGGTGACGTCGTCGGGGTGCGCGTCGGCGATCCCCAGCTTCGCCCGGGCGCCGGCGGCCCAGTGCTCCTGGTAGCGGTCGGTGAAGGTCTGGAGCACCTCGGTCGCCCGCCCGACGGCACGCTCCTGGTCGGGGTCGATGAGGTCGAGCAGCGTCTCGGCGAAGCGGGCGAGGTTCCAGAGCGCGATCCGGGGCTGGTTGCCGTAGGCGTAGCGCCCCTGCTCGTCGATGGAGCTGAACACGGTCGCCGGGTCGAACCGGTCCATGAACGCGCACGGGCCGTAGTCGATGGTCTCCCCCGAGACCGTCATGTTGTCGGTGTTCATCACCCCGTGGACGAAGCCGACCAGCATCCAGCGGGCCACCAGTGCGGCCTGGGCCTCGACCACGCACTCGAGCAGCGCGACGTACGGCTCGGCGGCCTGGGCCGCGGCAGGGTGGTGCCGCTCGATCACGTAGTCGGCCAGGCGCCGCAGCTGCCCTGGGTCGCCCTGGGTCGCGGCGTACTGGAACGTGCCGACCCGGAGATGGCTCGACGCGATCCGCACCAGCACGGCACCGGGCAGGAAGTGCTCACGGGCGATGTGCTCCCCGGTGGCGACCACGGCGAGCGCCCGGGTCGTGGGGATCCCGAGCGCGTGCATCGCCTCGCCGATCACGTACTCGCGCAGCATCGGCCCCACCGCCGCCTTGCCGTCGCCGCCACGCGCGAAGGGAGTGCGGCCCGAGCCCTTGAGGTGGACGTCGTGCCGGCGCCCGTCGACGTCGAGGACCTCGCCGAGGAGCAGAGCCCGACCGTCACCCAGGCGAGGGGAGAACCCCCCGAACTGGTGCCCCGAATAGGCCTGGGCCACCGGCACGGCTCCGTGATCGGCGACGTCGCCGAGGAGCAGCGCCACGCCCGCAGGCGACCACAGCCACGCAGGGTCGAGCCCGAGATCGGTGGCCAGCGCATCGTTGCCGACCAACAGCCGCGGCTCGGGGACGGGGGCCGCCTGCCACGGCGTGCACAGCCCGGGGAGCTCGCGGGCGAACGAGTCGTCGAAGTGGATGCGCACCTCGGTGGTCACGGTAAACAGGCTAACGGCGTCCGGGCCGCCTGCCGGCGGGACCAGCCGCCGGCGTGACCCGGCGTCGCCCCGTTTCGCCACAGGGCCGGCCGTACACTCGTGCCGTGGTCCTGTCGCGGTTCGAGCAACGCCTCGAGCGGATGGTCGAGGGCACCTTCGGCAAGGCCTTCAAGAGCGGGCTGCAGCCGGTGGAGATCGGCCGGAAGGTCACCCGCACGCTCGACGGCCAGCGCCAGATGGGCGTCGGTGGCGTCCCCGTGGTGCCCAACAACATCGGGGTGTACCTGTCCCCCGCCGACTTCGAGCGGTTCCACGGCTTCGCCGACGCGCTCGCCCGGGAGCTCGCCGAGCTGGTCCGCGAGCACGCCCGGGCCGAGGGCTACCAGTTCGTCGGCGCCGTCACCGTGCACCTGGTGCCCGACGAGGAGCTCCGGATCGGCCAGTGCGACGTGGTCACCGAGATCGCCGAGGGCGCCCCGGCCGGTTCGCTGGTGCTCGACGACGGCCGGCGGATCTCCCTCGGCGAGCGCGGCATCGCCCTCGGTCGCCTCCCCGACAACGACGTGGTGGTGACCGACACCAAGGCGTCGCGCCGGCACGCCGAGATCCGGCCCCAGGGCACCGGCTTCCTCCTGGTCGACCTCCGGTCGACCAACGGCACCCGGGTCAACGGGGCCGCGGTCACCGAGCACCTGCTGGCCGACGGCGACGTCGTCGAGATCGGGGCGACCGCCTTCCGGTTCGAGGCCTCGTAGGGATCCGGCCGTGCCCGAGTCCGCGTTGACGCTGCTGAAGTTCGTGTTCCTGGCCCTCGTCTACCTGTTCCTCTTCTTCGTCGTGCGCGTGGTGGTCCGCGAGCTGCGCGCCCCCGCCCTCACCCCGGCGGGCCCCGGCGGGCCTGCGCCCCGTCGGGTCGAGGCGCCCCGGGCGTTCGCCGTGCTGCAGGTGGTGGCCCCCGAGACCCGGGTCGGCGAACGGGTCGACATCATCGACGAGATCACCGTCGGTCGGGGTGGCGGATGCGCCCTGGTCCTCGTGGACGACCACCTCGCGTCGCGGGTGCACGCCCGGGTGTTCCGGCGGGGCAAGGACCTCCTCGTCGAGGACCTCGAGTCGAGCAACGGGACGTACGTGAACGGTCGGCGGATCGACCGCACCACCCGACTCGCGCGCGGCGACCGCATCCAGTTCGGTCAGACCGTCTGCGACGTCCAGCGGTGAGCGCGATGCTCCGCATCGCGGCCCACACCGACGTGGGACGCGTCCGCGCCGGCAACGAGGACTCGCTGCTGGTGTCCGACGACGGACGCCTGATCGCGGTGGCCGACGGCATGGGTGGACACCAGGGTGGCGAGGTGGCCAGCGCCACCGCCGTGGCCACGCTGCGCGCCGAGATCGGGGCCGGTCGATCCGTGGAGGATGCGGTGGTGACCGCCAACCGGGCGGTGCTCGAACGGGCCGACGGTTACCCGGCTCTGCGGGGCATGGGGACCACGCTCACCGCCGGCATCGTCACGGGCTCCTCCCTGCGCATCGCCCACGTCGGCGACTCCCGCGCCTACCTGCTCCGGAACGGCGAGCTCCGACAGGTCACGGTCGACCACAGCGTGGTGGCGGAGCTGATCGCTGCCGGCGAGCTCACCGAGGAGGAGGCGCTCGTCGACCGCCGGCGCTCGATGATCACGCGGGCGCTCGGGATCGACCGCGACGTCGCCGTCGACGTCGTGACGGTCGACCTCCGTGCGGGTGACCGCCTGTTGCTCTGCTCCGACGGATTGACCACCATGCTGCGCGACCCGGCGATCCGCACGATCCTCGGTGACGCACCGACGCCCGACGCCGCCGCCAGGGCGCTCGTGGATGCGGCCAACGCTGCGGGGGGTGTCGACAACATCACGGTGATCGTCGCCGACGTCACCGAGGATCACCCTCCCGACGGCGACGAGGGTGGCCCTACGGAGGCCCCCGACCCCGAGGCCACCGAGGCGACATCCGTCGACGCCGAGTCGGACGCCGAGTCGGACGCCGGGTCGGACGCCGGGTCGGACGCCGAGTCGGACGCCGGGTCGGACGCCGGGTCGGACGCCGGGTCGGACGCCGGGTCGGAATCGGTCTCGGCATCGCCACCGGAGCCCGCGTCGGCACCCGCACCGGAAGGCGCGCATCGACGCCGGTGGTGGCCGCGCCGAGCCCCGTCGTGAGCGACGCTCCGGTCGACACCCCGGCCCCGACCCCAGCCCGGTCGAGGGCTCCGCGTCGCCGGCCCACCACCCGGCGGCGCCGGACGGAGCTGCTGCTCGGGGTGTTCGCCCTCGTCACGACCACGTTCGGCTACGCCCTGGTGCAGCTCGCCGACGCGCCGGACCTGCCGCCCGACCTCTGGGCGATCCTTGCCGGGGTGATCGGGCTGTTCGTGGTCGCCCATCTCGCCGTGCGGTGGCTCGCGCCCGACGCCGACCCGACCCTCCTGCCGCTCGCCGCCTTCCTCACCGGCTTCGGCTTCCTGGTGGTGGCCCGCCTCGACGAGGACCTCGCCCGTGTGCAGGCCGTGTGGGCGGCGGTCGGGGTCGTGGCCTTCGTGGCCACCCTGGCGGTGGTGCGCCGGATCCGCACGCTCGAGCGGTACCGCTACACGTTCCTGCTCCTCGGCGTGCTCGCCCTCGTCCTCCCCCTGGTCCCGGGCCTCGGGGCCGAGATCAACGGGGCCCGGCTCTGGGTGCGCCTCGGCCCGCTCAACTTCCAGCCCGGCGAGGCGGCCAAGGTGCTGCTCGTCGTCTTCTTCGCGGCCTACCTGGTGGACAAGCGGGAGATGCTCAGCACCGGGACCCGGTGGGTCGGGCGCGTTGCGCTCCCCGATCCGAAGTACCTCGGACCGCTCCTCTTGGCCTGGGGAGCCTCGCTGCTGATCATGGTCCGCCAGAAGGACCTGGGCTCGTCCCTGCTCTTCTTCGCGGTCTTCGCCGCGATGCTCTACATCGCCACCGACCGCGGGTCGTACCTCCTCATCGGCTTCGGGCTGTTCGCCGGCGGCGCGGTGATCGCGTACCAGCTCTTCGACCACGTGCAGACCCGGGTCTCCACCTGGATCGACCCGTGGCCGGTCGCGCAGGACGAGGGCTTCCAGCTCGTGCAGTCGATGTTCGCCTTCGGCAGCGGTGGCTTCGCCGGCGCCGGACTCGGACTGGGCAATCCGACCACCATCCCCAACGTCGCGACCGACTTCGTGTTCTCCGCGGTGGGGGAGGAGCTCGGGCTGGTGGGTGGCGTCGCGGTGGTCGCGGTGGTCCTGCTCCTGTGCGGGAGCGGCTACCGCATCGCGGTGCAGGCCGAGCGCCCGTTCCCGAAGCTGTTCGCCGCCGGGCTCACCACGATCATCGGCATCCAGACCTTCGTCATCATCGGCGGGGTGACCCGGGTGATCCCCCTCACCGGGGTCACGCTCCCCTTCGTGTCGTACGGCGGATCGTCGTTGGTGGCCAACTTCGTCATCCTGGCGCTGCTCCTGAGGATCTCGGACGACAACGCACGAGCACGCGCCCCCGGGCGTTCCGGCGCCGCCGCCGCTCCGGCTTCCGCTGCGGTGAGCCCGCCGCCGACGGCCGCCCCGCCGGCCCGACGCCGGTGAACCGCGGGATCCGCAAGGTCGGCGGCACCGTCGTCGTGCTGCTCCTGGTGCTCATCGGCCAGCTGACCTATCTCCAGATCATCGACGCCGCGAACCTCGACGGCGATCCCCGCAACCTCCGCTCGGTGCTGCGCGACTTCAACCGACCCCGCGGGGAGATCGTCACGGCCGACGGGGAGGTGCTCGCGCGCTCGGTTCGGTCCGACGACGGCACCGAGTTCGAGTACCAGCGCGAGTACCCGGCCCGCGGGCTCACCGTGCAGGTCGTCGGCTACCAGTCGTTCGTCGTCGGCAACGTGGGGATCGAGCGGACCTACAACCGGCAGCTGTCGGGCCGCGCACCCGAACTGCGCACCCTCGGTGACGTCCTCCGGGCCAAGGAGACCACCGGGACGGTCGTGCTGGAAATGCGGGCCGCCGTGCAGCGCGCCGCCGCCGAGGCCCTCGGCGAGCAGCGGGGCAGCGTGGTGGTGCTCGACGTGCGCACCGGCGGGATCGTGGCGATGTACTCCAACCCGACCTACGACCCCCAGCCGCTCGCCGGTCACGACACCCAGGCGGTCGCCGACGTGTTCGCCGCGCTGTCGGCCGATCCGGCCAAGCCCGACCTCCCCCGCGCCTACCGCGAGATCTACCCCCCGGGCTCCACCTTCAAGGTCGTGACCAGTGCCGTCGCCTTCGACGCCGGGACCGCGACGCCGACCACCGTGTTCCCACCGCTCGACGCGCTCCCCCTCCCGCTGACCGACAACGTGCTGCGCAACTTCGGCGGTGCGACCTGCGGGGGCACGGTGTTCGAGGCCTTCGTCGTGTCGTGCAACACGGTATTCGCCCGCATGGGCCTCGACCTCGGGACGCGCTTCCCCCCGGGGCTCGAGCGCTTCGGGGTGGAGGGGCCCCCACCGCCGCTCGACGTGTTCCCGGGCGCTGCCCGCAACACCGGCCTCGAGGGTGCGGACTACCGGACCGACACCCCGAAGTACGCGTTCGCCGGGATCGGCCAGGGCACCGTCGCGACCAGTCCGCTGGAGATGGCACTGGTCGCCGCGGCCGTCGCCACCGGGGGGACCGTGCTCGAGCCCCGGGCCGCCCGGGAGATCCGCGCCGCCGACGGCGCCGTGGTCGAGGCGTTCGCGCCCCGACCCTGGAAGACCGCCATGACCCCGGCGACGGCGCAGGCCCTCAACGCGATGATGCGGGCGGTGGTGGAGCGGGGCACCGGCACCCGGGCCCAGATCGCCGGTGTGGCGGTCGCGGGCAAGACCGGCACGGCCCAGAACTCCACCGGCAGCCCGCACGCCTGGTTCATCGGCTTCGCCCCCGCCGACGCGCCGCGCTACGCGGTGGCGGTGATCGTCGAGAACGGCGGGTCGAGCGGGAGCGAAGCCACCGGGGGCGCAGTTGCCGCTCCCGTCGCGGCCCGGGTGCTCGAGGCCGCCCTGACGCCTTGACGCCCCCACGCACCGGGTTGCTCACACCTCGAGGGAAGGGGCGGTGCCGCGAGCCGCACGGGGCCCGCCGGTAGCGTTCGTTGCCAAATGACGCAAGTAGGGGCGGTCTTCGCCGACCGGTACGAGATCCAGCGGGAACTGGCCCGGGGGGGAATGGCCGACGTCTACCTCGCGGTCGACCGGCAGCTCCGCCGGAACGTCGCGGTGAAGGTGCTCTTCGCCGAGTTCGCCCGCGACCCGAGCTTCGTCGAGCGGTTCCGACGCGAGGCCCAGAACGCCGCCAGCCTCAACCACCCCAACATCTGCGCCGTCTACGACTGGGGTCAGGAGCGGGGCACGCACTACATCGTGATGGAGTACGTGGAGGGTCGCTCGCTGCGCGAGATCGTGCGCGAGCAGGGGCCGCTGCCGGCCATGACGGCCGCACGGATCACCGCCGAACTGGCCGACGCGCTGGCGTTCGCCCACCGGCGCGGGGTCGTCCACCGCGACGTGAAGCCGGGCAACGTGCTGTGCACTGCCACCGGTCAGGTGAAGCTCACCGACTTCGGGATCGCCGCGAACCAGTTCGACGCGAACGAGGGCCTGACCCAGACCGGATCGGTCATGGGCACGGCCACCTACTTCTCGCCCGAACAGGCCCAGGGCCATCCGGTCGACGGGCGCTCCGACGTGTACTCGCTCGGGGTGGTGCTCTACGAGATGTGCACCGGCGTCCCCCCGTTCACGGGTGACAGCCCCGTGGCCGTGGCCATGAAGCACGTCCGCGAGGTCCCACCGCCGATGACCGACCGGGTCCCCGACCTGCCCCGGCCGCTGTTGGCGATCGTCGGAGCCGCACTGACCAAGGACGTCGCGGTCCGCTACCAGTCGGCCGAGGAGCTGCGCACCGATCTCACCGACTTCGGCCGGGGGCGACCCCTCACCTACGCGTACGAACCGCCCGCCGATCCCGGGGCGCACACCCCCGCCCCACCGACGGTGGCGGTGGCACGCGAGCAGCAGGTGCTGCCCGCGGTCGCACCGACCCGCCGGCGGAACTGGTCGGGCATCGTGGCGGCCGTCGTCGGCCTCGGCCTGCTCGCCGCAGTGATCGGGTACCTGCTCGTGGGTACGGGCGGCGGCGGGGGTGGGGGCGGCGCAGCCACGGTCGAGGTCCCGGGCGTGATCGGGCAGCCCTTCGACCAGGCGTCGGGCGCCCTCACCGGGGCGGGCTTCACCGTGTCGCGCCTCGACGACGAGCAGAGTGCCCAGGCGGCCGGCACCGTCATCGGCCAGGACCCGGCCGGCGGGCGCCTCGCCGAGAAGGGCTCGGCGATCGCGCTCACCGTCGCCAGCAACGACGTGACCCTGCCGCCGATGGTCGGGCAGGACTTCGACTCGGTCTCGACCAACCTCCAGCGCCGCTCGCTGGTGGTCGAGCGTCGCAACGTCGACTCCGACAAGCCCCCGGGCACGGTCCTCGCCACCACCCCGGCGGTGGGCACCAAGGTGGCGCGTGGATCGACCGTGGTGCTCGACGTCGCCGCGCTCCCCGGTGTGGACGTCCCGGCCGTGGCCGGCAAGCCCCAGCAGGAGGCGATCGACATCCTGCGGGCCGCCGGGTTCCAGGCCGTGGTCGCCCCCCAACCGTCGCCCACCACACCCGAGGGTGAGGCCATCGGCACGTTGCCCACGGTGGGCACCCGGGCCACCCGCGGGGCGAGCGTCACCCTGTTCGTGTCGAGCGGACCCGAGCAGGTCCCGGTTCCGAGCGTGACCGGGCAGACGACCCAGAACGCCGTGAACACGCTCGGTGCCGCCGGGTTCGGAACGGTCGTGCAACTCGTCACCGGGCGCCCGCCCGGCGTGGTGTTCGACCAGAGTCCCCGGGGTGGGACGCTGCCCCGCGGCGACGCCGTCACGATCTTCGTCGGCGTCTGACCCGGCGTGGTGGTCCGCCGCGCCCCGCTGGTCGCCTGGTACGAGCAGCACGGCCGCCACGACCTCCCGTGGCGCGCGACCCGGGACCGGTGGGCGGTGCTCACCTCCGAGGTGATGCTGCACCAGACCCAGGTCGCCCGGGTCGAGCGGGCGTGGCCGGAGTTCCTCTCCCGGTTCCCGACGCCCGCGGCGATGGCCGCCGCCGGGCCGGCGGCGGTGATCCGGGCCTGGGACCGCCTCGGCTACCCGCGGCGGGCCCGCCATCTCCACGACGCCGCCGTGGTCGTCGCCACGACCGGATGGCCCGACGACCTCCGCACCCTGCCCGGGGTCGGTCGGTACACCGCGGCAGCGGTGCGGGCGCAGGCCGACGATGCCGACGTGCCCGCGATCGACGTCAACATCCGGCGCGTGGTCCAGCGGGTCGTCGGGACGCGCCTGACCGAACGGGCGGCCGAGGACGCGATGGTCCGGGTCGGCGCGCCGCTGCGGGGCCGCGACCGTCTGCTCGCCCTCATGGACGTGGGTGCACTGGTGTGCCGCGCGCGCGACCCAAAGTGCGGCGCCTGCCCCCTCCGGCGCCGGTGCGCGACCCGGGGTCCGCTCCCCGGTGAGGGGACCCGGCGCCAGGGCGCGTTCCGCGGGTCGTTCCGTGAGCGGCGCGGTCGGGTGATGGCCGTGCTGCGGGCCGGCCCCATCCCGACCACCGACCTCGATCCCGAGGCGCTCGCCTCGCTGGTCGCGGACGGCCTCGCCGTCGTCCGCGGCGGGCAGGCCCGGCTGCCCGACTGACCGCCGCCGCCGATCGCGCGCTCAGGGGCGGGGCGCGGTCCGACCGAGGAAGTTGGCGAGCAGCGCGTGACCCGACTCGGTGAGGATCGACTCGGGATGGAACTGCACCCCTTCGATCGGGAGCTCGCGATGGCGCAGGCCCATGATCAGGCCGTCCTCGCTCTCGGCCGTGACCTCGAGCTCGGGCGGCACGCTCGCCCGGTCGACGACGAGGGAGTGGTACCGGGTCGCGGCGAACGGGTTGGCGACGTCGGCGAACACGCCCCGGCCGTCGTGGGTGATCGTGGAGGTCTTGCCGTGCATCACGTGCGGCGCCCGGACCACGGCGCCCCCGAAGCAGGCCCCGATGGCCTGGTGCCCGAGGCACACCCCGAGCACGGGCACACCGACGCTCCCGAAGTGCGTGATCGCCGCCATCGACACGCCCGCGTCCTCCGGACGGCCCGGTCCGGGCGACACGAGCACGGCGTCGGGGTCGAGCGCGACCAGCCCGGCGAGGTCGAGCGCGTCGTGCCGGTGGACGAGCGGCTCGGCCCCGAGCTCCCCGAGGTACTGCACGAGGTTGTAGACGAACGAGTCGTAGTTGTCGATCACCAGCACCCGGGTGGCCACACCGGCACGGTATCGCCCCGCGGCGGCCCCGGGCCCGGGGTTCGCTACAGTCCCTCGCCATGGCCCGCCACCGCTCTGCGTCACGACGCGCCGGCACCGGGGCTCCCGCCAAGGGGGGCAAGGGGGCCAAGGGGGCCAAGAGCACCGCAGCCCGCCCCGCCCCGGGCTCGCACCGCTACACCCCGCCGACGCCCAAGACCCGGACCCGCAGTCCCCTGTGGGTCCCGGTGGCCATGTTCACCCTGCTCGGCTGCGGCCTGGTGGTGATCATCACCAACTACCTCGGCCTGCTGCCCGGGGGCGATGCGCAGAACTCCACCCTGATCCTCGGCCTCGCACTGCTCGTCGGCGGGTTCGTGCTGTCGACCCGGTACCGGTGAGGTGGCGCCCCGGCACCCCGGGTCCGCCCGAATCCCACGCGTGTAACTCTGCACAGGGTTCTCCACCGTCTGTGGAGAACGGGGAGGTCCGCCGCGGGGTCGGGCGCCGGGCCTTCCTCGCCGCCGCGGGCACCGCCGGGCTCGCCGTCCTCGCCGCGGCCTGTGGCGGAGGTGGCGACGGGGCCCTCGGCGCTCCCGACGCCGGCCGGGACACGCTCGGCCCCGGCACCCGTCCGCCGGGGCCGGGCGGACCGCCGACCACGGGTCCGCCCCCGACCCCCCCGCCCGCGCCGGCGGGGCCGGCCGCGTGGGTCACCCGGGGGCCGGCCACGCCGGGCCGGGTCGACCTCACCTTCCACACCGACGGGGATCTCGGGCTCGCCGGCGAGATCCTCGCCACGCTGCGCCGGGCCGGGGTCCCGATGACCGCGTTCATCGTCGGGCAGTGGCTCGCCGCGAACCCCGACTGGGCGAAGCGGATCGCCGACGACGGGCACGAGCTGGCCAACCACACCTACGACCACCCGGTCTTCGCCGGCCTGCCGCCCGACGCGATGCGCGACCAGATCGTGCGCACCCGCGACCTGCTGGTGCGCCTCAGCGGATCCCCCGGCAAGCCGTTCCGGCCCTCGGGCACGGCCAACGGGATCGACCCTCCGCCGGCGGCCGCCCTGGCCGCGGCCGGCGCCGCCGGGTACCCGGTCGTGCTCGGATACGACATCGACCCGCTCGACTACCAGTCGCCGACCGCCCCGGTGATCGCCCAGCGCGCGCTGGCCGGCTTCGGTCCCGGGTCGGTGATCAGCCTCCACTTCGGCTACCCGAACACGCTTGTCGCGCTGCCCGCGATCCTCGACGGCCTGCGGGCCCGCCAGCTGACCCCCGTCACCGCGTCGGCGCTGCTCGGTCGCTGACGCGCCCGGTTCAGACCGGGATCATGTCCTCGCGACAGTGACGGGGCGCTTCGACCTCCTGCTCGGCGTTGGCCGCGGTCATCACCACTTCGGCCCCGCACACCCCGCAGCGGAACCGCTGGTCCACCGGCACGACGTCGTCGGGATCGGGCTCGGCCGGCGGGGCGATCTTGAACTTCGCCAACATTCCCGCGCCGATGACGTAGATCCCGAAGACGAAGACCGCGGCGATCCCGATGCGCAGGACCCAGCCGAACCAGGAGGTCGCGGTCAACACCGCTCGATGATGGTGGCGTTGGCGAGTCCGCCCCCTTCGCACATGGTCTGGAGCCCGTAGCGACCACCGGTGCGCTCGAGCTCGTCGAGCAGGGTGGTCATGAGCCGGGCACCCGACGCGCCGAGCGGATGCCCCAGCGCGATCGCGCCACCGTTGACGTTGACCTTGTCGAGGTCGGCACCGGTCTCTCGCTGCCACGCAAGCACCACCGGTGCGAACGCCTCGTTGATCTCGACGAGATCGATGTCGTCGAGGGTGAGGCCGGAACGGGCCAGCACCTTGGCGGTGGCGGGAATCGGCGCCGTGAGCATCATCACCGGATCGTCGCCCGCGAGGGCGAAGGTGTGGAACCGGGCGCGCGGCGTGTACCCGAGCTCGGCCGCCCGGGTCTCGCTCATGATGAGCACGGCCGCTGCGCCGTCGGTGATCTGCGACGAGTTCCCGGCGGTGATGACCCCGCCCTCGGGCTTGAACGCGGCCTTGAGCTGCGCGAGGGCCTCGACGCTGGAGTCGGGGCGGATGCCCTCGTCCCGGGCGAAGGAGCGGGTCTCGCCGTCGACGGTCACCTCCACCGGCACGATCTGGGCGTCGAAGCGCCCCTCGGCCCGGGCCCGCGCCGCCCGGTGGTGCGACTCCACCGAGAACGCGTCGTTCTCCTCCCGGGTGATGCCCCACCGCTCGGCGATCATCTCGGCCGACAGGCCCTGGGGCACCAGGTCGTAGCGGGCCATCATCCGGGGCCCGAACGGCATGCTCCCCGGGAGGAAGCTCGCCCCCATCGGCACGCGGGTCATGTGCTCGACGCCGGCGGCGACCACGACGTCGTAGGCCCCGGCCATCACGCCCTGGGCGGCGAAGTGGATCGCCTGCTGCGAGGACCCGCACTGCCGGTCGACCGACGTGCCCGGCACCGACTCGGGGAACCCGGCGGCGAGCACCGCGTTGCGGGCGACGTTGCCGGCCTGGTCGCCGACCTGGGAGACACAGCCCATCACCACGTCGTCGATGACGCCGGGGTCGAGGTCGGTCCGAGCCGCCAGTGCCTGCAGGGTGTGGGCGGCGAGGTCGACGGGGTGCCAGTCCTTGAGCGAGCCGTTGCGCTTCCCCAACGGGGTGCGCACGGCATCGACGATCACGGCGTTCTGCATCGGAGGGCTCCTCTCGTCGGCTCCCGACGCTAGCCCGTCGTCGACGCCACGACCGCCGAGGCGCCTACGCTCCCGACCGATGATCCGTGTCTCCGCCCCCACCGACGACCTCGGCATCTCGGTCCTGGCTGAGTGCGCCGGGGCGGCCGCCACCCACGCCGGCGGCGGCGCCGAAGCGGCCGCCCTCGTGGTCCGGCTCCTGGCCCAGGACGCCCGGCGCCGGCACACCGTCGACACCGCCGACGCCGACCTGCACCTCGAGGTCGCGCTCGACGGCACCGAAGTGCTCCTCACCCTGCGCGACACCGGCGAGCCGGTGAACGCGCCGCCCGCGACGGTGCTCGCGTTGGTCGAGTTGGGTCTGGCCACTGCGGCCGACGGTGGGATCGACGGGACCGGCAACGTGCTCGTCGCGCGCGTGCCGCTCCCGCGCCACGGTCGCATCGTCGAGACCGACGATCTCGAGGTGCTCCCCGACGACGCCGCGGCGTCCGACGTCCCGGTCGAGGTGCGGCCGCTGCGGGTCGAGGACGCGTTCGAGCTCACCCGCTGCATCTTCCGGTGCTACGGCTGGACCTACGCAGTGCAGGACATGTACTTCCCTGACCGGATCGCCGCGGCGATCGAGGCGGGGCGCCGGGTCGGCGGGGTCGCAGTGACCCCCGACGGTGAGGTCGTGGCCCACGTCGGGTACGCGTTCGTGGCCGACGGCGTGGTCGAGGGCGGGGTGGCGGTCACCGACCCGCGCTTCCGGGGCCGGGGCCTCATGGGGCAGGTCGCCCAGGAGGTCGACCTCCACGCGCTCGGGGTCACCGCCGTGATGGGCCGGGCGGTGCTCACCCACCCAGTGACCCAGAAGGCGTCGATGGGGCTGGGCAGGGCCCTGGTCGGCATGTACCTCGATGCCGCCGGACCGGTGCAGCAGGTCGGGTTCACCGACGGGCTCATCGACCACCGGATGTCGTACGCGGTCACGTACAACCCGCAGATCCCCCTCGACCCGACCACGATCTGGATCCCGGCGCGCTACCAGGCGCTCGTGCGCCACGTGCTCGAGCCCTCCGAGCTGCCCCTCACCATCGGCGAGGCGCACTCGGCCCCGGTGCCGCCGGCCTCGGTGATGACGTCGTCGTACGACGCGCTCAAGCAGGCGGGCACGGTCAAGGTCGCCACCGTGGGCGACGACCTCGTCGCCGCGCTCGACGGCATCCTCGGCCAGTTCCGCGCCGCCGGCGCCGAGCAGGTGCTGGTGTACCTCCCGGCCGAGCAGCCCGCGCTCGCGACCGTCGGGGCCGGGCTCCCCTCCCTCCAGCTCGCCTACGCCGCGCTCCTGCCCCGGTTCGGGGAGCTCGGGACCGGTCTGGTGCTCCAGTGGCTCCGGAACCCCGCAGTGGTGATCGACCACTTCGTCTTCGCCGACGACCGGTTCCGCATCCTCGCCGAGATGATCGTGGAGCAGGCGACCACGCTCGGCGACCAGGAGACCCGCCAGCGGTTGCGCCGGGCCCGGCTCGAGCAGCTCCTCGCGCTGCTCCCCGACGACGGCACCGCCTGATGCCCCGCGCCATGGACGCCGCCCTCGGCGACGGCGGGATGCGCCTGCTGGCCGAGCTCGGCGTGGACTTCGACGGCTACGGACCCGGGTGGGCCGAAGCGGCGTGGACCCCGACCGAGCTCGCCGCCAACCCGACCGGGGTCGTGCAGGGCGGCGTGTACGCGGTGGTGCACGACGCCGCGATGAACTTCGCCACCAACAGCGCGCTCGAACGCAGCGAGCACGGGTCGACGCTCGACCTGCAGTACCAGGCCGTCCGCTCGGCCCGGGTGGGCGACACCCTGCGGGTACGGGGCGCGGTCACGCGCCTCACCCGCCTGGTGGCCCACGTCGAGGCGGAGGTCCGCACCGGTGACGGCGACCTCGTGTCCCGGGCCACCGCGACGTTCCTCGTGCGGCGCCGGGAGACCGGTCAGGCCTGAGGGCGCTCCGGATCGGGGATCGCGCTGAGGTCGATCTCCTCGACCTCGGCGATGTCGGGGATCCCGTCGCCGTCGACGTCGACCACCGTGGTGCGGGTGATCGTCACGGCTTCGGCGGTGCCGTCGCCGTCGAGGTCCATCAGCACCGCCTCGGTGATCTCGGCGCCGGCGACCGTGCCGTCGCCGGTCATATCGACGGTGGTGGTCTCGGTCACCACCACGATGTCGGTGGTCCCGTCGCCGTCGACGTCGATGCGCTCGACCTCGATCCGGACGTGACCGTCGATCGTGCCGTCGCCGTCGAGGTCGACGTCCATGTCCTTGATGATCTCGACGTCGCCGCCGGGCTCGGCGATTTCGGGGGTGTCGTCGCTCATCGTCCCGTCTTTTTACGCGAAACTTCGTCCGCGGACCCTACCTCCCCGGACCCGGTGGTACGGGGTCCTGCTCGCCGGGCCGGTGGTCGGCCTCGCCCACGTCGGCGCCCTGCGGGAGGGCCCGATCCTCGAGGTCGAGGCGGTCCTGGTCACGTCGTTGCTCTTCACCCTCGCGGTCGGGGCCCGCATCAGCCGGCAGTCGGTGTCACGACGCGACTGGGGTGCGGCGGCGCTGGTGGTGGTCGGCCTGGTGCTGTTCCTCGGCGCCGGCGACCCCCACGGCGACGTGCCCGTGGTGACCGTCCGCACGTGGGTCACGGTGGGCCTGGCCGCGGTCGCCGACACCTGAGCCGCTCCCGACCGTCGGTCAGGCGACCGACGCGACCGGCAGGCGCCGGAACCGACGGGGCAGCGACGCTCGGAGATCGGCGACGAGGTCGTCGCGCAGGCTTCGACACGCGGGCTCGTCCCACAGGTTGCGCCACTGGTACGGATCGGCCTCGACGTCGTAGAGCTCGCCCTCGGTGCCGTCGTACTGGACGTCGATGGGGACGCCGAGCGCGTCGCCGAACATGCGCCGCGCGAACGGGTCGTGCTCGAGGCCGTTGGGCTGTCCGCCCGTGCTCGGCTCGTAGGTGGTGCACAGGTACCCGTCGCGGTAGATGGAGCGGGAGTGCATCCCGTACTGGGGGAACTGGCTGTCCCACTCGCACAGGGCCCGCTCGTGTGTGCCCGCCCCGTCGGTCGTGGGCAGCGGTCGGCCCTCGACCCAGTCGGGCACCGCGACGCCGGCGATCGCGCAGAAGGTGGCGGCGAGGTCGACCTGCCCGACCGGGTCGGTGACCTCGGCCGGCGCGACACCTGCGCTCGGGGCCGGCCGCCAGATCATCGGGAGCCGCATGAGCGCATCCGTCGGGTACGGGCCCTTGTAGAGCAGCCCGAAGTCGCCCTGGAGCTCGCCGTGGTCGGTGGTGAAGAAGACGTCGGTGTCGTCGAGCCACCCCTTCGCCGCGAGGTGGGCGAGCACCCGCCCGCACGCCTCGTCGATGAGCTCGTTCATCACGTGGACCTTGGCGTTGATCTCGCGGATCTGGTCGGCGGTGAGGGTGCCGGGCCGGAAGTTGCCCGGTCCCCCCTCCTGGTTCGCATAGGTGCCCTCCCAGTACCCGAGCCAGTGGCGCGGCTTGGCCCCGAGGACCTCGGCGATGCGGTCCGCAGACCCGGGGTGCCCGGGCGGGAGGTCGAGGTCGCGCCAGTCCACCCGGTGCAGCTCGCTCGCGGGCGGGTCCCAGGGATGGTGGGGGTCGGGGAAGCTCATCCACACGAACCAGTCATCGGTGTCGGCGTAGGCGTCGAGCTGCGCGACGACGAGGTCGGCGACCCAGTCGGTGTGGTAGAGATCGCGCGGGATCGGGTTGTGCATCGTCTCGGGCGCGCCGGTGTCGCCCCCCGGCACCGCCCCGAGCAGCGGCGCGAAGCTGCCCAGCCACTCGGGGTGGTGGTCGCGCAGCCACATCCCGTAGTGCTGGACCGGGTTGCCGTTGAACGACCCCACGTGGGCGGCCTGGATCGCGGTGTCGAAGCCCCGCCAGTCGCCGGTCTCGCCCGCGCGCCAGCGCCGGTTCTCCTCGAACGCACCGGTGAGGTCGAACGCCGGCTCGAAGTGGGCCTTGCCGAGCAGGGCCGTGCGGTAGCCGGCCATCGATCGCAGGTAGCCGGCGATCGACGGGGCGTCGACGGGCAGGGGGATCCCGTTGGCGACCACGCCGTGGGTGCGCGCGTACTGGCCCGTGAGCATCGTGGAGCGGGCGGGCATGCACACCGAGTTCTGGCAGTACGCCCGCCGGTAGTTCACCCCCTCGGCCGCGAGCCGGTCGACCACCGGGGTGCGGGCGACGGTCCCCCCGTTGCAGCCGAGCGCGTCGTAGCGCTGCTGGTCGGTGGTGATGAAGAGGATGTTGCGACCCACGATCCGTCGCCCGTCGGTCGCCGGTCAGTCGCCGAGCGCCGCGAACCCCGGGGCCGGGGTCATCGCGATGAGGGCCATGCGCTCCACCCCGCCCTCCCGGTCGCCGTGACCCTGCCGGTACTCGGGGTCGCTCACCATGTCGAGGAAGGCCTGACGGCTCGGGTACGCGACGAGGATCACCGCGTCCCAGTCGTTGGCCGCCTCGTCGCCGATGAAGACCTGATCGGGCACGCCCATCCAGAGGACCTTTCCGCCCCGCTCGGTCACCTTGCGCACCGCCAGCTCGCCGTAGCGGGCGTAGCTCTCGCGCCCGGAGCCCCCGGCGTCGCCGTCGGCCCGGGTCTTGAACTTGAGCAGGTTGCCCATCACGACCTCGCCGGTCAGGTGCTGACTGTCGGCGACGATGCGCTCGATCTGCTCGGCGGTGGGGTTCGTGCTCACGCGACGACCTCCTCGGCTCCTCGGGTGCGGCGGGCCGGAGCGGCGGGCCGCCCGGACCGTAGCCCACCGGCGGCGCGCCGGGATGAGCCGGGATGGGTTGCGGCGCTTCCCCGGTCCCGACGAAAGGATCCGCCCGTGTGGACCGTCATCGCCATCGTCGCCGTACCGCCCGGCGCCGACCCTGAGGCGCTGCGATCGGCGCTCGAGGACAGTGCGGTCCCCACCGCCCGTGCCGACGCCGACGTCGCCTCGGCGATCTGGCCCCTCAGCGACGACCGGGCGACCGGGATCGGCGTCACCGTGTACGCGTCCGAGACCGCGGCCCGGGCGCGGGCCGCCACCCTCACGGTGGGCGCGCCGGCTCCCGGCGGCGCGACGATCACCGCCGTGCACCTGCTCGAGGTGCTGGCCCGGATCTGAGCCGGGCCCGCGCCCCGGCCGTCCTCGGGGTGCCGCGTATCATCCTGCGGTGACCGAGCGCGACGCACACCGACCCGGGTTCCTGGAGCGCCTCGGTCGGTTCTCCGTCCGGCGCCGACGGTGGATCGCCCTCGTCTGGCTGGCCGTCCTCGTCGTCACCGGCACCCTCGGGGCCGCCTCGGAGCACAACCTCTCGAACAAGTTCGTCATCCCGGGGACCGGGTCCCAGGACGCCTACGACCTGCTCGACCAGCGCTTCGGCACCCAGAACGCCGCCAGCGCCACGCTGGTGTTCTCGGTCCCGAAGGGCACGACCGTCGACGAGCAGGCCGACGCCATCGCCGCGACCGTGGCCGCAGTGGCCGACCTGCCCGGCGTGCGCAGCATGGCCGACCCGTTGACCACCGATCCGAAGGTCGCCCTGACCACCTTCGCCGGGACCCTGCCGCCCGACGAGGCCCAGGCCGTGCTCGACCTGGCCGCCAACCTGCCCGCCACGGTGTCGGCGAACCGGCGGGTCACCTACACCACGGTCAACTACGACCGTCCGATCGAGGGACTGCTCGACCGGTACCCCGTGCAGACCGGCACCGTGTCGACCACCTACGCCAACCCCTTCGCCCAGTTGCAGCGGGCGATCGACGCCACTGCGACCCGGGGCCTCACCGTGTCGGTGGGCGGGGTGATCGCCGAGACCTGGAACCAGCCCGTCTCGTGGTGGGCCGACCACTCCGACGAGGTCGGGCTCGCCCTCGGGGCCGTGCTGCTCCTCCTCGCGTTCGGATCGGTGTTCGGCATGGCCCTGCCGATCGCGACCGCGCTCTTCGGTGCCGGCACCGCGAGCGGGCTCGTCTACCTGATGGCCAAGTACGTCGACGTGTCGTCGGCCGTCCCGCCGGTCACGCTCATGATCAGCCTCGGGGTCGGGCTCGACTACTCCCTGCTCATCGTGACCCGCTACCGACAGTTCCTCCGCGCCGGCGTCGACCCCCACGAGGCCGTGGCGAAGGCCCTCGGCACCGCCGGGCGGGCGACGCTGTTCGCCGGGATCACCGTGGTCGTGGCCATGCTCGGGCTCGTCCTCGTCCCGGTGCCCCTCGTGCAGGTGATGGGTCTCGGCGCGGCGGTGGGCGTGGCGGTCACGGTCCTGGCCGCGCTCACCTTCCTCCCCGCGCTGCTGGCGATGATGGGTCGGCGCATCGACGCCGTGCGCATCCCCTTCTTCGGACGCGAGCGCGACACACCGCCCGAGCGCACGTTCTGGGGCCGCTTCGCCGCCGGCGTCTCGGCCCGGGCGTGGATCGCGACGATCCTCGGCACCATCGTCCTCCTCGTGATCGCCGCGCCCTTCCTGCGGATCCAGTTCGGCATGCCCGACGACTCCTCCATGCCGAAGGGGATCTCACAACGCACGGCGTTCGAGGCGACCACGCGCGCCTTCGGGCCCGGGGTGAACGGTCCGCTCATCGTCGCCGTCGCGCTCCCGTCGAAGACCCCGGTCGACTTCGCCACCGCACTGTCCGACCTCGGCCCGATCAGCACGGCCGTGGGGGCGCTGGAGCGCCCCGGCACGGTCGAAGGGGTTCGGTACTCGATCGGTCCGATCCCCAACGACGTCGACCGCACCACTGCGGTCATCTACCAGATCACCCCGGACTCGGCTCCCGACGCCGAGGCGACGTCGGCGCTGGTCGAGCGCCTGCGGGCCGACCTCGCCACCGCGACCGACGGCACGCCCTACCGGGCCTACGTCGGTGGAGCGACCGCGACGCTCATCGACCTCACCGACGTCGTCGCGCGCTGGCTGCCGTGGGTGGTCGGAGCGGTGGTGCTCGGCGCGCTGATCCTGCTCCTGATCGTGTTCCGGTCGGTGCCGGTGGCGATCAAGGCCGCGCTCATGAACCTGCTCTCGATCGCTGCGGCCTACGGCGTGGTGGTGGCGGTGTTCCAGTGGGGCTGGGCCAAGGGCCTGGTCGGGCTCGACCAGACCGTACCCATCGTGTCGTTCGTGCCCCTCATCATGTTCGTGATCCTGTTCGGCCTGTCGATGGACTACGAGGTGTTCCTCATGTCGCGCATCCACGAGGAGTGGGAGCGGACCCAGGAGACCCGGACCTCGGTCGTGCTCGGTGTCGCCAACACGGCGCGGGTCATCACCTCCGCGGCCGCGATCATGATCGTGGTGTTCGGGTCGTTCGTGACCAACGCCAACCCGACGGTCAAGCTCATCGGCTTCGGCATGGCCGTCGCCGTGCTCATCGACTCCACGCTCCTGCGCATGGTCCTCGTTCCCGCGGTGATGGAGCTGCTGGGCAAGCGGGCCTGGTGGTTCCCCCGCTGGCTGGGCTGGCTCCCCCACCTCGATCTGGGTGAGTCCGACCCGGCCACCGACGAGCCGGCGTCGCGGCCGTGCTGACCGCCCGCAATCTCACGGTCGAGGTCGGGGCCAGGACCATCGTCGAGCAGGCCTCGCTCGAGATCCGCCCCGGCGACAAGGTCGGGCTCGTCGGACGCAACGGCGCGGGCAAGACGACCCTGCTCAAGGTGCTCGGGGGGGCCACCCGGCCGAAGTCGGGCACGCTGCAGCGGGCCGACGCGACCGGATACCTCTCGCAGGACCCGCGCCACGACGCCGTCCCCGACACCACCGTCGCGCTCGTCCACGTGCTGTCGGGGCGCGGCCTCGACGACCTGGCCACGGCCATGGAGAAGGCCCAGATCGCCATGGCCGAGGACGCGTCGGCCGACACCATCAACCGGTTCACCGAGGCGATGGAACGGTTCGAGGCGGCGGGCGGCTACGAGGCCGAGTCGGAGATCCGCAAGATCGCCGCCGGCATCGGGCTGGCCGACGACCGGCTCGACCTCCCGCTCGGGGCGCTCTCGGGGGGTGAGCGGCGGCGGCTGGAGCTCGTGCGGATCCTGTTCGCCGGGAGCGAGCTGCTCCTGCTCGACGAGCCCACGAACCACCTCGACGCCGACGCCCGCGAATGGCTGCTGCGCTTCCTGCGCTCGTACCGGGGTGCGCTGCTCGTCGTCAGCCACGACCTCGATCTGCTCGACGACGCGATCACCCGGGTGGTGCACGTCGACCGCGAGTTCGAGGCCGCCACGGGTGTGCTGGTCGAGTACAAGGGGACCTACTCGCAGTACCTGACCGCCCGCGACCGCGACGAGGAGCGGGCCCGCAACCAGGCCAAGCGCCAGAAGGCCGAGATCGCCCGGCTCTCCACCCTCGCCAACCAGATGCGGGGCCAGACCGCCAAACGGGCCCGCGTCGCCCGCAACCTCGACGCCCGGGTCGCCCGGATCGAGGCGCAGCGCACCGACGCGCCGGTGAAGCGCCGGAAGCTCGCGGTGAAGCTCCCGACCCCGCCGCACAGCGGGCGGACGGTGCTGACCGCCACCGAGATCTGGAAGGCGTTCGGATCGGTCGACGTGCTCACCGACCTCACGTTCGACATCGGGCGGGGCGAGCGGCTGCTCGTGATGGGCCGCAACGGTGCCGGGAAGACGACCCTGCTGAAGGTGCTCGCCGACCGGCTCGACCCCGACATCGGGACGGTCGAGTACGGAAACGGGGTGTCGGCCGGCTACTTCGCCCAGGAGCACGAGGGGATCGTGGCGGGCCGGTCGCTGCTCGAGCACATGCGCGACGCCGTCGACGCCGGCTCCCCCGACTCGGAGCTACGCGGCCTCCTCGGCATGTTCGCCCTCGCCGGCGACAAGGCCGACCAGGACGCCGCCACGCTCTCGGGGGGCGAGAAGACCAAGCTGGCCCTCGCCCAGCTCGTCGCCGGACGGCACAACCTGCTCCTGCTCGACGAGCCGACCAACAACCTCGATCCGGCGTCGCGGACCGCGATCGGCCGATCACTGGCCTCGTGGCCCGGCACCATGCTCGTGGTCAGCCACGACACCGAGTTCGTCCAGGCCCTCGACCCCGACCGGGTGCTGCTCCTGCCCGAGGGCATCGTCGACTTCTTCGAGGAGTCGATGCTGGAGCTCGTTGACGTCACCTGACCCACGCGCCGGGCTCGCCGTAGGATCCGCCCGACGCGACAGGGCGGGACGAGGTACCGGGCAACGGGAAGGCGGTGGACCACGGTCACGACGGCCGCGGTCCTCACGACCGGGCTCACGCTCGGCTGGGGTCCCGGGGTGGGCGTCGCGGTGGCGGGGCGGGATCCCCGGCACGGCACGCACAGCGCCACGACGGTCAACGGTGAGGTTCCGCCCGGGGTGGTGACGATCGCCGACGTCACCCTGCTGCTGCAGCAACGCCTGGGTGGAGGTCGGGTGCTCTACCAGTACCGCACCGAGCGACCGGTCGGCACCCGCGCCCCGATCCACACGCATCCGTTCGGGGGCTCGTCGTGCGTGATCGGGGGTGAGAACACGTTGCGGATCGAGGGCGTGCCGCGCGCCCGGACCGTCCCGACCGGCAACTGCTACTTCATACCCAGCGGACCGGCCATGGTGAACTACAGCAGCGGAACCGTCCCCCTCGTCGCGATCGACACGTTCATCCTCGAGAAGGGCCAGCGATCCTGGGTCGTGACCGAGCCCGGACGCGAAGACCTCCAGCGCCAGTTCCGCCGCTGAGCCCGGTGCTGCGGGTGCGGTCGCTGATCGCCGGGCACCTCGTCACGCGCGTGGCCGGACATGTGGCCGAACGCGTCGCCGGACACCCGGTGGAGACGATGGGACTCGAACCCACGACCCCCTGCTTGCAAAGCAGGTGCTCTCGCCAACTGAGCTACGTCCCCGGCCCGATCAGCGTACCGGTGACCGTCCCGACC
>Ga0194129_10002748_pt1 | contig 25767 bp, 15 predicted proteins | sample TA2KigCa35mmetaG_FD_150862 | JGI IMG/M metagenome (GOLD analysis project Ga0194129, IMG submission 150862) | Freshwater microbial communities from Lake Tanganyika, Tanzania - TA2015038 Kigoma Deep Cast 35m | ecosystem: Environmental > Aquatic > Freshwater > Lake | place: Tanzania: Lake...
CTTCATCTTTAGAAAAATCTAAAAGAGAAGCTGCTGCAATACTTGCGGAAGTTCCTAAATTTTTAGATGACACATTCCCCGAATGGGAAGTCGTTGATGCAGAGCATCAACTCTATGAAGCAGTTGAAAATCATCCTCATGCTTTTAAGGGATTCATTGACGGTATAATCAAATGCAAGGGAAAAAAAGGAGAAACTTTGTATTGGATCTTAGACCACAAAACTACGGCTAGGGGCTGGTTCCGCGAAAAGCGTAGCGACGATATGGTGAAAGCTCAGTTGGCTCTTTATAAGAACTATTGGTGTCAAAAGAACCCTGACGTTCCAATGAAGGACGTGCGGTGCGGATTCGTGCTTCTCAAGAAGGCAGCGAAGCCAGGAGAGCATTGCGAGTTGTTTTCCGTCTCGCTTGGGGAAGTTCCTATCAAACGTTCACTAAAAGTCGTAAGTAACATGATTACTTCGGTAAAAAGAGGCTTAGCGCTAAAAAATCGGGATGCTTGCACTTGGTGCGAATATAAAGGTACCGAGCACTGTACTTGAATAGATTACAAACTAAAAAAAATTGTTACGATAGGGTTTAATAGAAAGATAAAAGATGAGCAAAAAAACAATACTATTATTGAGCGATCATCCCCTATCCACCTCTGGTGTAGGGACGCAGGCTCGTTGGTTGGTTCATGGTTTAATAGCTACAGGGAAATATAGTTTTAGGTGCTTCGGCGGTGCGATGAAGCACGACAATTATGAGACGACGGCAGTCAATTCAGATTTTATTATTAAACCCACGGACGGATTTGGAGACAGAAATCTATTAAGACAAACTTTGGTACAATTACGCCCCGACGCGTTGATGTTGTTTACTGATCCTAGATTCTTCATTTGGGTCTGGGAAATGGCCGACGAGATACGACAGATTTGTCCTATAACATATTGGCATTTGTGGGATAATGATCCTTGGCCGGATTTTAACAGAGTGCTTTATGAGTCAACTGATCTCATTAATTGCATCAACTGGCCAACGTACCAGATGGTCAAAGAGCGCTTTCCGGAAAAGACGAATTATATTCCCCACGCTGTTCCAAAAGACCTATATAAACCGATTTCGGACGAACAAGTTTTTTCTTTTAAGAAAAAGTTGTTGGGCGAAAATAGAATGGACCATTTCGTCGTGGGTTACGTCTCTAGAAATGCTCGCCGCAAAATGCCAAGCGATATCATAAATTCTTGGAAAATTTTTCTCGACGAGCTCGAGGCTAAAACAGGCCATCGTAAAGCTACGTTGGTAATGCACACTGAACCGCTAGACCCGGAAGGTCCAAATTTATACCACGTAATTGAGACTTTGGGGGTTTCAAAAAATGTTATCTTCTCAAAGAGTAGAGTTGCTTTTGAAGAAATGAACTTGTTATACAATTCTTTCGATACGATTGTCAATAGAAGTTCAAACGAAGGTTTCGGTCTACCGACGCTAGAATCGATGATGTGTGGTAAGCCAATTATTGCGCTGAAGACGGGAGGTCTCACCAGACAAGTCGAAAATCATGAAACTGGCGAACAGTATGGCGTCGGTCTTGATCCAGAGGTTAGATCTCTAGTAGGAAATCAAATGGTCCCTTACATTTATGAAGATCTTATTTCTCATCGCTCGCTCGCCGATGCCTTCATGAAGATGTACGACATGGGTCCTATAGCTCGTAAGGAGCTGGGTTTGAAGGCCATGGCGCATGCTAACAAAAATTATAATATTGATAACATGATAAGAGACTGGGATTCGACGCTATCAAAAGTCATAGAAGACTGGAAGACAGCTAGACCCGCTCTTTGGCATCACGCGGAGATTTGATATGAAAAAAAGAGTAATAGTACGCGGTCCTGCTTTAACACAGTCCGGATATGGCGTTCATTGTCGTCAAGTCGCTAGTTGGTTACTTTCTAAACCTGATGTGAGTGTTAAATTTCAAGCGCTACCATGGGGGGAAACTCCTTGGATAATTGATGAAAATCTTCACGATAGACTAATAGAAAAGGTGTTAAAAAACACGGTAGATCTAGTGGTAAAGCCACATGAAAAATACGATGTTTCGTTTCAGCTACAATTGCCTGATGAGTGGGATCCATCTATTGCAAAATTTAATGTAGGAATGACCGCCGCCGTTGAAACTGACGCGGCCAACCCAGCTTGGGTTGACTGTTGTAATCGTATGGACTTGATTATTGTTCCATCAAAGCACGCAGCATATACGCTTACGAAGTATGCGCATCTTAAAAAACCAATTGTTGTAATTCCTGAGTCTTTTTGTGACGAGATTCTAGTACAAGATGAAGAATTACCAAAATTGCCGAATTTTTCTACTAATTTTAATTTTTTAATTTTTGGTCAAATAACTGGAGATAATTCTCAAAGTGATAGAAAGAATATTTTCTTTACGATAAAGTGGTTGTGCGAGTTGTTTAGGGATGATAAAGACGTAGGAATAGTATTAAAGACAAATATCGGTAGGAATACGTTAATCGATAAAAATAAAACCACTCAAATATTGAAGTCCCTAATTAAAGAATGTAGAAGAGGAGATTTTCCTCGAATTCATTTGTTGCACGGAGACATGTCGAACGCTGAGGTGGCCGCGTTATATAGACATCCACAAATAAAAGGATTAGTGACCCTAACAAGGGGCGAAGGTTATGGTTTACCAATTCTTGAGGCTGCTGCGAGTGGTTTACCGGTCATCGCGACGGGATGGTCCGGTCACATGGACTTTTTAAACCATGGTAAATTCATAAATGTTTCTTATAATTTAAAAGAAGTTCATCATTCCAGAATTGATGGCAAGATTTTTATGCCTGGAATGAAATGGGCAGAGGTAATTGAAGAAGATGCAAAGAAAAAAATTATGAAGTTTAGAAACGCTTCTTCCGCGCCCAAAGATTGGGCCGATGAATTACGCGAAGTTATTCAACAAAAATATAATTCCAGCGCTATAAGATCCATGTACGACGAAGTTACAAAAGATTTTTTATGATTTGGATTAGTTTAACTCTTTTTCTTTTGTTGACGCTTGTTTCTTCGACATTATATTTTAGTGTCAAAAAAAATTTAGAATTTTTAGATCAACAGGAGTCTTTATTGTCGACGATAGAACAATCGTTACAATCTCTTGAAATTAGTTACAAAAAAATAGATAAAAAATCTAAATTACAATTATTTTCTGATGAAGCGATCGTAAAAGAGTTAATCGACGACATGAAAGAAGCTCGTCGCTCGATTTTAATTATTGCAGAAAATTTAACTGGTGAAAAAGAAGTTATAGAAACATCAAATAAAAATGAAGATATTTCTTAGAAAGAATAGTAGATGGCGCAGAAAGAAAAAATAAAAAAAGTTGATCCTGTTAAAATGTATTTTAACGCGGATACGCAAAGAGCTATTGTCGAATTTCAATCGACAGACAGTAAAAAAGGCAGAGATCGACTATACGTTCAAGAGATTTTGCCGGCGTTCGAAAAATTAGTAGAAAATTTAATTAATATCCATAAATTTGCCGGACTCTACGATTCTTACGATGATTTAAAAAATGATTGTGTTAATTTTCTTTTTGAGACTATTGGAAAATTTGACGCTGCCCGTGGAACAAATGCATTTTCTTATTTTAACGTTGTCGCAAAAAATTGGTTGATCATAAAAACAAAGCAAAAGTCTCAAAAAACTAAAAAAAATATTTCTTTGGATGATCCTACCATGTTATCGACTCGCGAAAAAATGATAGTCGATGAATACAATTTGTTGCCGTCTCAAGATTCTTTTTTTGATGGCATTCAATCTATAGAGACGATTACAAATATTTTGTACGAGATAAGAAATATTGTAAAGACCGAAAATGAATTGATGTGTATAAATTCCATCATTACAATTTTCGAAAATATAGACAATATTGACTTATTGAATAAAAATGCAATATTATTATACATGAGAGAATTATCAGGACTTAGTCCCAAACAATTAACGACAACAATGCAAATTGTGAAAAAACACTATAAAAAGATAAAAATAGAATATCAAAAAAATAGTTAAAAATGCAAACGATATCAGAAGAATCAGAACTAAAACTAGAAGAAAAAGTAAGAGATTTTTCTAGTTTGTTAGATCAGATAGAAGGCTTGTCTGACAAAAAGAAAAAGCTCTGGAAAGAAATTTACGAAAATGCGATTTACGATAGGCAGAATGCGTATTCTCTTTTCGTTAAGTTGGTAAATATTGTTGAAGACAAGAGTACTGAACACGCTGTTCATGGAAAATCGCTTTCTGCCTATATCGAAAAGATGAGTAAAGCTAACGATCAATTGATAAGATTGGCTGAATTAGTATCCAAGGCAGAGAAAGTTAATGACGAAATAGATCCCGATGAAATGTTTAGAAGGATAAATTCCAAATGACGGATACTGCATTAGCTGCTGCTCTTGCGCAAGGTGAATCTGCGAAAAATTTAGCGAGAATAAAATCTGCGACAGATAAGTTTTATTCTGCGTTTTCGCAAATGGTAGTTCTTGAAGTAATTTCTGATCCTAAGCAAATAACGCCAGAAAAGGTCGAATATTGGCAAAAGGTTTTAAAGATAGGTTTAAGTTGGTCTTCAAGATATTTGTCGGCACCTGCTTTTGAACAAGAAAAAAATTATCCTCGTGTATTTCCAAGAAATACGATAATTGCTCAAAAAAAATACGACGGTACTACGAATCTGACACCTCCGTGTTTGTTGTTACCTTTTTTCCCGTCTCATCTTTCTTTGCCTTGCAAGCCTGGTGAGTTAGTTTGGGCGTTATACGAAAATCCAAAATCGACAGGAGATAAAATAGGTTATTGGATGTGTGGCGTCGTTCAACCATACTTTATCGATGACGTAAATCACACTCATGCGCCGATGGCTCTCAGACAATCCGCGGTACCAAAAACAGCGCCCGAAGATCTTGAAATTCCTTATCAATTAAGAAATGGAGCCATAATTCTTGCAAATAAAGATGGATCCTTCGTTGATGAAAAGGGAAATGCGCGTATAATAGGTGCAGATCAAACTAAATTTTTGGTAAGCGACGACGCTCGCGTGTTCGAAAAACTAGCTACAGAAACAGACGCGTCAAAATTAGCTCCAATCGAAGTAGTTCCAAGATTTCATAAAAGACCAGGCGACGTCGCTTTAGAAGGAAGCAATAATACGCTAATCGTTTTGGGCATAGACAGAACTGGTCCGTTAGCAGAATACGAAGCAGTAAAAACAGACAAATCAAATACAAAGGTCCCAGGCGCAGAGATTTCAAGTGGCAAAGTTCCGAAATGGCCAAAAGCAGATTTCCAAAATTATGCCGGTGCAATTGACTTAGTCGCAGGAAGAGGTTATTCTTCTACGACGGGGGGCGAATCTGTCGACATTACACAAATTTTAAATCCAAAGGTAGCCCTAGCGCAAACTCTAGACAAACTCAATATTTCGACCGACGAAGGAAATCCTGATTACGCGACCGACAGAAGTAGAATTCTAATTTCACAAAAAACCAGAATTGATACAAATTTTAAATTATCAGATTACCTTGGAAATCAAAAAATATTTGACGATAGCCAAGGCGACGCAGCTGTCGTTATAAAATCGGACAAGATACGATTGGTTGCAAGATCCGATATTTCTTTGGTCGTTACTAATTGGGAAGAAGAAGACAACGAAAGCACAGAAGAAGTTTTTAAAGCAGACTCTACTAACTTAGAACAATGGGCATCAATTACCATTAGGCGAGATGGCGACATCGTTTTTACTCCTTCTAAAAAAGGACTAATAAAACTGGGCGGTGACGACGCGGACAAGGCAATATTGTGTACCGATAACTTAGGACAAGGAGAATCTGCAAAGCCTATCGTAAAAGACGGTCAAGTAATTTTTAAACCTGGAATAATTAGTACGGGAGCTGATTTAATCGGCACGGGCGCGGCTAAGCAAGGCACATTTGCCACGAAGATATTGGTTAAGTAATTCGTATGACATTGATGCAACACGCAGGTTACTTAAACGACTCGTCGAATATAAAAGCGGGTGCAGTAGAAATTTTTTTTAAGCACAGAGATGAAGTAATAGCAGAAGAATCAAAACTCAACGAAGATTACAACTATATTCCACAAGGATCTGAAATAAGAAACAAAGATGAATATTCTGCTTTTCATCGTAATTGGATAGACGGAATCTTGACTTCATGTTTAAGAATATTAAATCACGTGCCCGCCGTCGCCAGCGACTATTCAACGCAATTTATAATTCCAACGTCCACAGCGCCGGCGCCAGGACCCGTTATAGATCCATATTTCATCTTAGACCCGGCGATAGAGACGCCGCCGATAGCACCAGCTCCACCGTCACCACCACTCGATGTAGCCACGCTGGCTACTTTCTTGGCGGCACCCGTAGGGGACGTTAGTCCTGCGAGCGGATTGAATAAGTTACTTTTATTGTTTGCGCTACCTCCCGCGATTCCAACGCCTGTAGATTCAGCCTCGGCTACACGAGTAACAGCTTTCGCTACGCTCGTCGCATCGTTACCCGCTATCGCGAAATATGAAAAAAGAATTGTTCAAGACTTTATACCGAATGTACCCAGCGATGAGTTTCCGTCGCTGTCGTATGGTGACACAGAACTTTCGTTGAAGAGTAAGCAAGAATTGTTGTTTAACGCGGTCGTTGATAGCTACGATGATCTTGTCCAACTAATAAAAAATACGCCGACAGCTCTACTTGTTCCAATAGGTCTATTAGGACTAACACCGTCTCAAGAAAAACCGCCTGTTGGACAAACGATGCCAGGTCCTGGATTGGTACCTATTTTTACTGCGACTAAGCAAATATTGGACAATAGATTTCCAAAACCCGCAGCCGATAATGCGATAACAAACTTTGTTAATTATGAGGCTCTAAAGCGCTTGTTGGTAAAACCGCTCTATTTAGCAGCTATTGGCGTCGTGTTTGGATCGCATCCCGAAGGATTCGTCGCAAAAATGAAAGATGTTGCGCCAGATGCCATAGCAGAATTTGCTACGTTAGCAGATCCTGAACCCGACGTTGTTAATATAGTGGAACAAGCCGATGAAGAAATAAAAGAAAAAACTGCCATTGATGATGGTGATGATGCGAGTAGAAACAACGTACCAATAATAAGAAATCCCGTAGGCGTTTTAGACAGATATAAGAATAAGGGTACTGGATTAAAAAACGAAGTATATCTTCGCTTTAAGGAAATAGCTGGTAGGTTTTTTTCAAGTGGTGAAGCGAATAATGATGCTGACGATAATCATAAAGGGATAGCTTTGATGTGCGTGTTATTTCACGAATCGGGTCTCGACCCAGGTGCCAGCGTTTCCATTGGTAAAAAAAAAGGTGATCCTCACGAATGGGGAAGAATTACCGACGCGCTAATTTGGCAACTTAGCGTGGCTGGTCCAGGCAAAATGATGACGTCTTTGACAAAAGAACAATTTAAAAAATCTCCTGTTGCTGATCCTAGTGGCGATCCACTTGAGCGTGGAATGGATGTAATGAAACAGTTAGAGTATTATGAGGAATTTTTAGCGCGTCATAATGCAGTGATAGGAAGCAAATTTCAAGGAACAACTGCAGATGTAGTGTCAGGTGGTAGAAAAAGCAGCAAAGTTGGTACTTATTACGGACCAGATCCTGTCGTAGAGAAGAACTTGTATGGGATACTAAGGCATTATTTAGACTATAGAAATGATGAGCATAAGCCTGAAAACCCGAAAGAAAAAGGTCATGATTTGAAAAAATTCTTACCCGATGACTTCGGCGGCCATGCGACGACTATTAAGCGTTTTAATGGCTACAAGGAACCGAGATATTATATACAGACTCCTTACGATCTTTACGGATTTCATCAAGGTTTCGCCTCAGGAGATGATTTGTTTTCAACACAAAAACACAACGTTGATCCCAATAAACATACGATATCTCATACGATGACAGCGAGAACGTTTGATATGGTACGTGCCGGCGAGCATATAGCCAGATATATGAAAGCAGTTGGAATGACGTCTATCGATTGGACAAAAGTCGGTGTTGCAGGAATGGGAAATTATGTTGATAAAGAAGGAAAAATCAAAGCAGCATTTCCGAATAAGCCGATTGATTATTATAACGAAAATGCTGATGATATTAAAAGAATACAAAAGGCATATATGAATAGAAGAAATTTGATAAAAAAAATAACATAGGGGGCTAATTAAAAAGCGACATACTTATGCGTAATGGCAACCCTTAGTTTTAAGAGCGTCGGTAAAACAGCGCAAACCTTGAGCGAAGAAGATGTCGAGGTTGCAAATTTCCCGATTGGTATAAGAACGCCATTGTCGCTAAGCGACATCGACGGTCCGTTAACAATGAATTATTTGCTTGATGAACAGCTGGCCGATAACTTACGAAATTTGTTACAAACCAACTTTGGAGAAAGATTGGGTTTATATAACTTTGGAGCAAATCTCAAACCACTAACTGTGAATTTTAGTTCGCAAGATTCTTTTGATTCAGAAGCTCTAAAGAGAATCGCCACGGCGATCTCGCAATGGATGCCGTACGTCGAACCTGTAGATTACGTTTCGGAAGTTGATAGAACTCAAGTGCTGAACACAGCTTTAATTAGGATTAACATTACGTATAATGTTCCTAGCGTGGGTATTGTTGGAAAGAAAATACAAACAGTTCTATATGTAATTTGAGTAAAAATGGCGACGAATAGAAAAAATCAACTTGAACAAATTAGAGAACGCAAGTATTATGCTCGCGATTTTGACTCGCTTCGCGCGACATTGTTAGATTATGCTCGCCAATATTACCCAACAAAAATTCAAGACTTTTCCGAATCCTCGGTCGGAGGATTGTTTCTTGATATGGCAGCCTATATCGGTGATAACATGTCTTTTTACATGGATCACCTATACAACGAACTTAATTACGATACGGCAGTAGAGCCAGCGTCGATTCAAAGAGCGTTGATCAACGCTAACATACCGATAAATGGAGCCACGCCCGCCAACGTTAGGGTCACGGTTTATCTAGAAGTGCCAGTATTAGAAACTAACGACGACGGTCCGGACGTTGATTTGTTACCAGTAATAAAGTCAGGTACAATTTTTATTTCTAGTAATTCGACGCTATTTAATCTATTGGAAGACATAGCGTTTTTAGTCGACCCAAACGGGGACGGAAACTATGTTTTAAATCCTTTAGCGGAAAAAAGAATTGGAACCACAAGTTCTTCAGGAGAAATTATTTCGTATATCGTTTCTTTAAGCGGATTGTGTATATCAGGAAATATTACGACAGATAATTTTACAATAGGCGAATTTACTCCCTTCAGAAGATTAACGTTAGCTCAACCTAACGTTACTGAAATAGTAGAAGTATATGACGAATTCGGTAATTCATATTACGAGGTCGGAGCTCTAACACACGACGTTGTATACAAGAACGTTTTAAATACGACTCAAGACAACGATATAGTAAAAGATGTACTAAAGGTAATCCCGGCGCCGTATAGATTCGTAAAAACAACGACGTTGATAGAACGCCAAACGTCTCTTACTTTTGGGGGCGGTAATGCTGACTCGTTAGAAGACGACATAATTCCAGATCCATCCGAATTTGCGATAGCTATTCCATATAGCAGAACATCTTCGCGTGTTGCAGTAAATCCGCAAAAACTATTAACTACTAATACGTTAGGAATTGCAGCAAGTAATACTACGTTAAGCGTCACATATAGATACGGCGGCGGTTTAGATCACAACGTAAAGTCTGGAGCAATAACTGGCGTTTATAACTTGATCATTGAGTTTCCGAAAAATCCGAGTGTAGGACAAGCAAACGTTGTTAGAAATACTCTTGAGGTTACTAATCTTGAAATCGCCACGGGCGGTGAAGATGCCTTGACAATAGACGAATTGGTGGCTTTAATTCCAACAGTTAAAAATTCTCAAGACAGAATAGTAACTAAAGAAGACTTGTTGGCGCGAATTTATACCATGCCTTCAAATTATGGAAGGGTTTTTAGGGCAGCAATTGTTTCCAATTCCAACAACCCTCTAGCAACGCAAGTATACGTTATATCTCGAGACCTCGACGCGAAGCTAATAGCATCTTCTGATACTTTAAAATTAAATTTGCGAAGATATCTCGATGGTTATAGAATGATTTCTGACGCCATCGACGTTCTAGACGCAAAAGTAATAGACCTACAATTAAAATTCTCGGTCGTTTTAGACCCTTCTTTGAATCGAAATACGGTTTTGGCTATTATTTTGGCTTCTTTACAGGATAAATTCGATATAACTAATTTTCACATAAATCAACCAATAGTAATTTCCGAAATAGTTAATCAAATTTACTCGGTGCAAGGAGTAATCGCCGTAGACAATGTTCAATTTACAAATGTTTCGGGAGTCCTAAACAATAGACAGTACAGCACAGATACTCACGATATTAAGGGTTATACCCGTCGCCAAATGATATTTCCTCCGCAAGGTGGAATTTTTGAGATCAGATATCCAGATGTCGATATCATAGCAAAGGTGGTGTCGTAATGTTTAGAGTATTAAAGGCAGACAAAGATGCGTACATTACGAACAAATATATCGATGGCAAACCTGCAGTAAGTGGTAATGTTGGCATCGCTGGTTCTTTAGATTTATTTAAGCTATACGGAATAACAGTTATCACGTCAGGATCTGATAGAATTCCACAAACAGAGTTATCTAGGGCTTTAATTCATTTTGATTTAACACCGTTAGAAGAACTAGTCGATAATGGACGCGTCGACATCACGCATAATAGTTTTAAGTGTTTTATGTCGCTTCGCGACGTGTATGGTGGTCAACCTACACCGAACAACTTTACGATAGACGTATTTCCCTTGTCAGCATCTTTTATAGAAGGCTATGGTAAAGATGTAGCATATTATTCTGACGAAGACAAGTGTAATTTTTTGTCTGCTTCAAGCGATGCGCCATGGGCGACATTCGGTTGCGAAAAAGCTTGTTTTTCTACAGGATCAGGAGACTATATCACAAGTTCTTTGACGATCGTTGACACGAAAGTTTCGCAATTTTTTGCAAAGGGCACCGAAGATCTTTTGATAGATGTTACTCATGTAATATCGGCGACGCTTAAGGGAGATCTTCCAGACAACGGTTTTAGACTCTCGTATTCTTCGACGATCGAAGAAGATACAAAAACCTATTTCGTAAAAAGATTCGCAAGCCGGCATGCATACGATGAAACAAAGCGCCCTAAACTTTTAGTTAAGTTCGACGACTCTATATTGGACGACACGTCCAACCTATATTTAGACAGCCCCTCGCCTGCTAATTTATTTTTATATAATTACGTCCATGGTCAATTGACCAATTTATTGTCTGCTTCTTCTAGCGTCACTGGAGCCGATTGTTTGTTGCTGCGACTGCAGACGGAAGTTTCGGGCGTAGGGAATTATTCTCTTTATTTCACAGCATCGCAACATGGGTTTGGAGAAAACTATAGTTCGGGTATATATTCGGCGTCTGTTTCTTTACCTTTTAGTGATTCAAACTTAAGAACTAGTTTTGATTTATCTGGTTCGGTTACCTTTACGCCAGTATGGACGTCGCTGGATGAAACAGTGGTATACGTAACCGGTTCACAAATAACCGCCAAGGCACCTGAAAGAATATCTCATCGATTGAATCCACGCAGATATACTGTCAGCGTGACAAGTATCTCAGCCGACTATTCAGAAGAAGAAGAAGTTACGATGCGAGTTTTTATCTTTGATAATAACGATCCCCAAATAATAGCGAAGAGACTACCTGTCGAATTACCTGGACTATCTTTACGAAATGTTTATTACGCTATTAGGAACGTAACTACGAACGAGTACGTCGTGCCTTTCGATACAGCGCATAATTCTACAAAGGTCAGTAGCGATTCTAAGGGAATGTATTTTAACTTTAACACGTCCGCGTTAGCAGCGTTAAATTTATACGCTATTGATATAATGATTAGAGTAGATAACCTAGAACAAAAATACCTGGACGCGTCTTCTCAATTTAGGGTAATAAAAATTTAAAGTATGGCGATAACAAACACGCTTCCCTATATTCCTTCTTTTTTAAAGGCAGCATTATCTGATACCAGACCTGCCCAGTTAACATTTGAGGACCTCGCAGGACACAGGTCTAACATTTTAAGCACTTCTTCTTTTAAATATGAACCAATTAACTATCCAATAAAAAGTACCCAACAACTAAATGTAGATTGGTCTGCGTTTCAAAATCACACCTTTTTTTCCTCTGCAGAAGTAAAGACGAATGTTGCGTTTGATCAAATCATTAACGGTTTTCCATTCGACGGAACTAAAAAAGAAGTCGAGGCGTTCGTAGAAAAATTAAGTGGTTTCGAAAATTGGATATTCGAACAATTCCCGACTTTTGGCGGCCAATTACACTTTTCTGGTACGCGGGCGTCGGAAACGCTTCCGACAAAAGGTACTTATATTACAGTAAAAGATATCGCAGGACGGTTGTATCCCGCAGTAGCGAAAAACAAATCGGGCGAAGCGACGATTGAAATTCCTGCTGACAAGTCTTTTACGATAGAACTGCACGCCTACATCCCTGACCAAAGCAATGGAAGACAAGTAATTTTACAAAAACAATCGAACGACAGAACAGAAGGATTTACTTTTCATGTGGAATCATCTTCAACTAGCGTCGTTGAAGGCGTCTTTAGTTTTGCATCAGGTGGAGTTTACAATCACGTAAAAGCCCCTTTACAAAAAGGCAAATTTAATCATCTATGTATGACGTTAAACAAAGAGTCTGGTCCGGACTTTTTGCAATTTTTTGTTAATCAAGAATTATTAAGTGTAAGCGATAAAGAAAAAGAATTTGGCGCCTTTGCACAATCTGTTGATCTTTATATCGGTTCCGGTTCTTCGTTTTACGTAACTGGAAGCTTGATTACGCCGACCCAAACCTTTAGTGGCAGCTTGGATGAATTACGAATTTTTCACTCTACGAGGACAGAAAAACAGCAAAAACTTTATTCGTCGAAGGGTTTGTACGCTTCGCCCGAACTTAAATTGTATTATAGGTTTAACGAACCATCATCTTCGTACGCCAATACGGCCAGCGACACCGTCAATGCAATAGTGCTAGACAGTTCGGGTAATTCCCTACATGGCATAATAGAAAATTATAATTCTTATGGTTCCACTTCACTGCGCCGCGCTACCTCAGAAGATAACAATAGTTTGATGACGAACGAGATCTCGTTGTTCAAAAAAATACTTTTTCCTACGAATCCATCGGTCGTCGCCTTAAACGAAGATTTGTTGACTAGCGCTAGTCTTTATGATCAACAAAATCCTAATTTAATTACCAAATTAATTCCTAGACACTATCTACGAGAAGGTGCGTTAGAAGACGGTTATCCTAATACTCGAATAGAAGGCACAATTAGTGATGCGTACGGTGGACAAGGTATTCCAGGACAAGGAAAGATGGGTTCTGTACAGGTCATGTTGTCGTTTTTATATATTTGGTCAAAGTTTTTTGACGAAATTAAAATGATCGCCGACGCGTTCAAAACCCTGCGGACGGTAGATTACGACTTGAACGAAACAGTTCCAAATAATTTTTTGAATGATTTAATAAAGGAATACGGTTTTTATTTACCGCCGCTGTTCAACAGTTCCAAAATATCCCAGTATATTGAAGGCGAAGAAATATCAGAGACAGGAATTAGCGATTACGCTCTGAAACAAGTACAATCATTGATCCTCCGTCGCGTGTTAATTAACATGCCCGACATCATTAGATCGAAAGGTACGCAGCACAGTATCAAGTCCTTTTTAAGATCAACAGGAATAGATCCTGATAATAGCGTCAGGATTAAAGAATATGGTGGGCCGTCGATAAAACAATTTGAATCAGTTAGAGAGTTTAAAACAGAACTAGGGGCGATGACTAAGGTTTCTGCCTCCGTTTTGTTACAGTCTAATTACTTGTCGGGTTCGAGGATAGAACCAGGCTTTCCGACGATTGCAGGTACGTTTGTTAATGGAATTTCTAACAATAGATCAGATGGTTTATTTACCTCAGGATCGTGGACTTATGAAGCAATTTACAAATTTATTAATCCATCGACGACAGAGCAATCACTTGCTCGCATGTATACGACGGGTTCTTCGATTTATGCAAGACCAGCGTTGCTAGTAAACTTGGTCGTCTCTAGTGGACTTCATTTATTCGCGAGACCAGGAATTAATTCAAGCGCGCCGACTTTACATCTTAGTTTAGATGACGTGAACATATTCGATGGAGAAAAATGGAACATTTCTTTTGGTTGCGACCGCGCAGACGAAATAGACAGCGTCGTTTCCTCTTCATACTTTTTGCGAGCAGCCAGTCAATCAGGCGGTGAGGTATTTCAGTACTATACCACGTCTTCTTTTTTTGTAGAAGATTTACCCGCCACCAACGTTAATTTGTTTAAAACGATAAATACTTCCTACAACTCGTCTGGATCTTGGTTGGTCGTCGGCGATGATCCTAATTTGCCCGAAGGGTCGATGGGCTATTTATTCTTAAATAATACTCTAGATAACGACGAAGTCGCACGAACGACGGCATTCGATGGTCGTCTCGGCTTCGCGAGGTTTTGGTCGAAAGCGTTGTCAGAAACTGAATGGAGAGACCACGTTAGAAACTATAAGTCGCAAGGCGTACAAACACCTTTAACTAATTTTAATTACGTCACAAACAAATCGGGTTCTTTCGGTAGACTGAGGATGAGCGTTTTAGAAAAACAAGGAACAAGAAATGCTGACGCGTCTGGACAAATAATATTTCTTGACTTTAGTCAAAATAATATTCATATGACAGGTTCAGGTTACCAACCTTCGACGACGGCGTCGTATGGAGAAATTTTTGAAAGAAGCTATTTGTCTCCTTATTTTGACGAATATTCAACAAGCGAAAAAATAAGAATAAGAGGGTTTAAAAACGAAGAAAATTTGGTCGACGCGCCGTGGGCCTCGCTGGGTCCCGTCAACGAATATCCAGCGAACGAAAAACCTCTCGACGATCCCAGGTTATCGATCGAGTTTTCTTTGATAGATTCGTTGAACAAAGATATCGTAAATATGTTCGCGACGTTTGAAGAACTTGCGACCGCGATCGGCGATCCGACCCTGGCTTATTCGCCCGACTATCCAGATTTAGAAAAGTTAAGAAACATCTATTTCACGAGATTATCTGAAAAATTACATTTCAGAAGTTTTTTTGAGTTTTATCAATGGTTCGATACTTCAATCAGCACTTTTATAGAACAATTGGTGCCGCGCAAAACTAAATTTAAGGGCACAAATTTCGTTATAGAATCTCACATGTTAGAACGCCATAAGATCGAATATCAGTCTAGCGAAATTTATTTGGGAGATTCTACGCGTAGCAGGATTAGGGATTCCTTATACGTTCAACAGATAGTAGGAAAAATAGGTAGATTTTAGTTGAGTAAACCATGACTATTTATTTTAAGAATTTTTATTCGTCTATTCAGCAGCTGTCTGATATATCTTCTATCGCCTTCGACGAAGGTCCTCTATTGAATGTAGCGGCCGTCGGCATAAACTCATCGAGTATTAGTACCTCTGAAATAGACGCTTTCAGACAAGGGGTTGAGATTACTCAAAACAAGCATGCGTATTCTGGATTGTTCAAAATTTCTGCCGGAACGCCCGGTCACATTATTAAACCCGTTTGTATCGGAGCGAACGACGACATAACGATAGCTTCGTCAAAGTATTATTTAGAAGTTGACGTCTATGATCCTGTCTCGTATTTAGAGGCGACGGCGGCTGTAAAAGAATCAACTTACGCGACCGAAGAAGACTTTTTAGAAAAACGATCGATATACAATGGCGTCATAGAACCATTGACGATTCGTTCCTCAGAGAATTTTTTGTCGACCGAGTTACCCTACGAAATGCGTTCCGTAAAAGGAGAATATTCAGCCGGCAACACAGATCAGTTTACACTATCTAACGACGAAATATTGACGATAGATTATGTACCTAAAAAACTAGCTACGAATTATCGAGGCGATAGATTGTTTGAAAACAAGGCCTACTTTGTAGATAGATTTAGTACGTCGAACCTATCCCCAGGTTCGGCAATATTAAATAAACCCGCAGAGCAGGCGACAACTACTAATGGTAACATCAAGTATTACATGACTGACCTGACGGGTTCCAATTACGAATTTAATCCGGTTCAACCCTTCGACGACGCAAAAACTTATTTATTAGCAGCGGGTATTACGCTAACTACGCATGGATCTGATATGGTCGCCGCGTTCAATACGATGACGGGATCGACAGGAAATTACGTCCCGCCTGGTAAAAAATCGGCGACAACTGGTTTTGTATATGATAATATTGGCTACGCAGGAACCGATTCTATTGCGTTTGGAGGCATGACGTATTAATGGCAACGAGTAAAGCACTTAGAGCAGCGCCACCAAAATTTTTGGACAATTACGTGGCGTCTATCAAGCGATTAACCACGGCGTATCCCGAATCGCTACCAGATACCGCGTTTATCGAGTCTAATTTTATCTCCGACGGATCTTCTAAATTTGCCGTAGCGTTTTCAAATAATAAGTCAATAGGTTTTAGCGTACAAATAAATGGAATTACGTACAAAGATTTTGCAATATCTGAATACGGTTTTATGTTCTTGCAAGAACCTGGTACGTCACCTATTTTTTCGGAAGTAGGTGATGCAGAGTTTGAAAATGCAAATCTTCATTCTACATTCACCAAAAATCACGTTTTTTTATCTCCCTGGTATGATGCCGCCTCGAGCGTCGCGGGCTTGTTGCCCGTGGTGCCTCCTTCGACGGTCGATGTATTGGCAAGCTCTGACGAATACAACGGTACGATAACATCGACAATATTGTCAGATATAAAAGCTGGAATAAACACGAAAAATTGGCCATATGGCCGAATTGATAGAGGCGCTAGATATAAAAATTTTTATGATCCGCAACACGGAAAAGGTCTGATAGTTAGGTGGACAATATCTCAAGGTAATTTTTCAAATAAATTAAAATTTGAGTGTGCTTTATTCGAAAACGGAAGAATCGAATTTAGGTATTGGCCGCTGGAAACATTTGAACCAGGAGATGCCGCAGGTGACATCAGCCGCAGTGTCGTAGGTATATTTTGGAATGGGACTGGCGTATCTAATAAATTTAGAGATTTCGCACCGTTGCTCGGTTACAGGTCGAGTAATTCTCAACGTGGCGGGGCGAGTTACGATGCGTCTTATTCCGAGACATCAAAACCATATTCCAATCGACTGTCGACAACTTATTGGCCTAGAAATGGTGCTGTAATTACTTTTTCTCCACCCGTAAATCCAATCAAGTTTTTACCCAAAAAATTAATAAATATGATGAGCGACAATCGAGAAATCGTGCGGTCGCCAGGACTGTACGACGATAGAAAAACGATAAACTACGTATCGGGCGTCATCGTTCATGCGCCGTCTAATTTACCGAGTAGGTTGATCGGTGATTCGGGCGATATCGACGTATCGTTGCGTCAATCTTTGTTCGTCAGCGGTAGCGACGCTGGTGGTAGTTTTTTGATCACCAACGGGCGCGTAAATAAGTCTGTCGTTAATTCTCAATTGGCTCAATTTGAAGCTCTCGAAAATTTCAATAAGCGTACAGATTTATCGTTCAATGAATCTCAAAAAAATTACGAATCTATCGCTTCTACATCTGCTTTTTATGCGACCGGTTCTTCTGTCGAAGAATTTGGACTTGGCTTTAGTTCTCCACTAAAGTCGAAAACACAATTTCGTATGTCACTACCCGTGACGAAACCCACAAATATGTTGTCACTAACGTCATCGTTTTATTATTACGACAAAGACAAAACTCAGTGGACCAGCGTTTTACATGAATACACAAAACCAGGCGGAACTTTCTTCGTAGAAAATGAGAATGACCTAAGCGCATACGAAGAAGGTTTAGACAACGGTCCAATAAATCGTATTGTTGAATCTGCTATTGGTTTTGATGCTGTCGGTAGAAAAATAGTTTCAGGTAGTAAAGCCGATGTCTATGCTTATTTTAACACAACGTTAAACATGCAAACTGATCCTGCGATAGGTTCGATGGTTAATGTAGACGGAGCTCAGCGCGCAGACACAATTGGTGATTTATTTAAGACATTTTTTTCGTTGGCTTCGAAGGAATCATTAGCGCGAAAATACGAGAATAGTCTTACTGATAATCAATTATTAAAGCCCGATCGATCGCAAAAGATCGATCTTTCTATAGACCAGCCCTTCTTGATAGAAAAACTAATTGTAAATTTTCCTATTTATATAAACGGCGATTGGTTTAAAGATCTAACAACTTGTGCGCGACCTTTTATGGATTCTACTGCACGAAGTGGAATGGGGGGTAGGTTTAGAGGGCCAATAGATTTTGGAGGGCCAGGATTGACGTTCGCGATTCACTGTCATAGATCGTGTTTAGGTTCTACTTATTTGGACTTAATAGCTTCTGGAACAATAACGCACTTCGACGACGATGTAGCCGATATAGTTTTTAAAAAGGACCCCGGTATGACTCATTACGGCATGCGTCCTGTCGGCTTTCGATCGTTTTCAAATCCCAGTTTTGTTATATCTGGATCTAATAACACGTTCAATGGTGTCGTAAATTTAAATTTAACTGCTGCTGTTGCGGGTGGGCTTACCTTCGCGCGTCTTGATCGATCGTATGTAACAAGTAGTAATGCTACGAAGAATGTTGTTAATTCTACTTTCGTTGGACATAATCGTGATAGAGCGATTCAATTATTGACTTCAGAACAATTGTTCACCGCCGGAGAAAAAACTATAAATTCGTATGATATTAACGCCTCCGCCTCGCGAGGCGGTGCATATGATCCAAAAAAAGATGTTGATCCAAAAAAAGATGTTCTTGCCCAAGAAGCACAATATGGTAATCGATCACCTCGAATTTTTGTTCAACAAATAAGTCCGTTGAGTCGCGGTTCAACAGGCGTAGAATTTAATGGTAATTCTATATTAGGCGGAGCTATCGCTGCTTTTAACCGAGAATTAAAAATAAAAAATCCATTATTCGTAAGTTCAAGCGGATCCTTGTCGACTGTCTATAAGTCGATAATCGATACGGCCAATTTCGCTTTTGAAGCAGTTTCAATTTATTCGACCGTCGACGTACAGGACACGCCGTACTTAATACTGCCTGGTGATAAAATTACTTTATCGATTAGTAAAACTAGACCGACAATATATAAAGCAATTAATGCCGCGCCGATCTCGACGAGCCTCCCTGGCGCTCTCTATTCTAATTTTACTCTCACTGGTAGTCATGGAACTGTGCAACTTGCTACGGGCTCGATAGATATAACGTTGTTTGGTAGTTATGTACGAGCCGGTGTGGAGTATAACCCATGAACAATAATTTCTTAAATTCCGAATCAGTTTTCGAGGTTATAGGAAATTATCCGATCACTGACCAGTTCGACGTGTTGTATACAGGACTACTATCAGGATCTTATACGGACAACTACATCACTGGCGCGATGTTGACAAAAACTAGGAATCCCTCGTCCGTCGGCGCAGTTTTTACGCCAGGAGATAGAGGTCTAGTCTTTAGCAAGATAAATAACACTAATAAATATCCAAATCAAAAATTGCCAGTAGCAACTAGTTACGATCTTCAACCCTTTTCAGAGCGCGCCGGAATAACGAGGATTTTAAGAGTTTTTTCGAACAATGAAAGATTTTATGACTCGTTATTACCCGATATCACTCAATATGTTGAAAGATTGGGCGGTGAAATAATACGACGTGAAAAAAATGGCATGATTAGAGTAGGGTATGCTGGCGCAAATAATGCCTTGCTCGCCGATACTGAGGGTTTTTTTGAACATTTCCCATTTGAACCAAAATTTAGCTCTATCCCAAGAAGAAAAAATTTAGCGTCATCGATAGTCGCGACGATTGATGAGGCAGGCACTTCAATACCTCCATTTATCTGCAATGGTATTATTGTGTTTGAAAGAGAAGGTCTCTCGCACGTCGGGAGTTATAACATTTTTGGAAATGCGAGTTTTCAAGCGACGTGGTACAATCACATCGCTTATGACGCCGTTATTTCTCCATTAACACCACCTGATTCAACAAAACTGTTATTCGGTTTTGGAGATCGCAACGAAAAATATATAAGTCCATATGCTAGCCCAGACGGCTTTGCGACAGGCAGTAATGGAAAACCAGATTATCGATTATTCTATACCGAGGACGGCGACGACTCCCAGTATATTGGGCCGATTATCCGCGGTTGGAAGTATGGTCTACATGATGGCAATCCGCATTATACAAGTTGTGTATTTCGGAGAGACAGATATGGACAGCTTAGGGACATGTTGGAACAACGACTACATCCTGCGACGTATATCGATGAAGAAAATTCTCCAAATTCTAAGTCTTTATTTGAAGAAGAGCCCCTCGCGCTACCAAAACCAGTGCCGACCATCGACGTCGCCGTGCGCGATCCACTTAAAAAATCCGGAATGGCAGAATATCCCATAGCTGTAAATTTTGTGAGACAACAAATAAATGAAAACACGATAGAAAATACCAGTACTCTTGCCTACGTTCAAACGTCTCCCGTAGAGACGTGGTCGTCTAACATGAGTACGTACGCGACTTCAAGTTTACCATATTTTGACCTTGAAAAAGATAGCTTGGGTCGCAATCGTGGAGCTATACCTTCGATAGTGCTAAATCCTACTTATACAGCGACAGCAGTCGATTAATTATAAAAAAATATGACGAGATTTAAAGCTGCGAATAAAGACGACGTATTGAAGTCAGGCTTTGTTTTTGTCAAGGACGCTGGCTCGCAGACGGTTAAAAAAATTGCGACTGCTTCTGCTTTTCAGGTAGGTTTAAAGGGTATACCTTCGTCGTTAGCTATTACTGGTAATTTATCTCTCAATAAAGTCAGTTATACGATTGCCGGCGGCGAGACTAAAACGCTAACAGAAAGTGTCAGCTTTGTAGGCCTCGCGTCGACAGGAACAGGCACTGCAAAGTTAAAATTGCGAGCTGCTTCGGCTGTCGGTGAAATAATTTACATAAAGGACGAAGCTGGTAATGCTGCAAACGTTAACATCCAAATAGACCCCGCCCCCGCGAACATAGATGGAACTGCTACAAAGACGATAAACAGAAATTACGGTTTTTTTCAATTAATCTGGAATGGTACGGAATGGAACGTGCTTGCTCAACCTGCTCCGACCGGCGCCGGCCTCGGCGACGTTTCTGGGCCTGGCTCTTCTACTGACAACGCGATCGTTAGATGGAATGGCACCGACGGAGAAAATATTAAAAATTCCGGTGTTACCATAGACAACAGCAACAATCTAAGTACGCCCGGAAACGTGGCTGTCAACGGCGGATTTTTAACGACGTCTGCAGCGCATGGTCGTTTGTTCAATACGGTAGCTACCACGGTTTCTATCGGTGGAGCAGCGTCGACCGCGCTTAATCTTGGAAACACTCTGTCTACCAACAACACAATTTCAGGTCGAACAAAATTTCCGCAAGGATTATCAGGTTCGTTGACGCGACTGACCAACGGCGATTCTTATTTGATCGCAGGAAATAACGTAACGATAACTTCCTCGTCAAACGGGTCCGTTACAATAAGTTCGACGTCAGGTGATAGCGGCGATGTGACGGGTCCAGCATCTTCGACCCACAATGCGATCGTTCGATTCAACTCAACAACTGGCAAGTTAATACAAAATTCTGGCGTGACAATTGACGATTCGAACAACGTAGTGATTCCTGGCGATATTACGATATCTGGTGGCAAGATTACGCTTACGAATGATTCAACAATTAATAGTGAAACTGTAGGTAAATTAATTCTTACAGAAGATCTCATAGAATTAACAGGTGATCTAAAAGTCGGTGGCAACGACATTCAAGCGTCAGACGGCAATACGAATATTACTCTTACGTCAAACACTCTTACTACATTTGCTGGCGATGTTAAGATAACAGGCAACGATATTCAAAGCTCAACAGCGACAGCAATTACGATGAGCGGTCAGGATGTAACCGTCGCAGGAGACCTGACCGTTTCTGGTGGAAAGGTTACGTTGACCAATGGTTCGACTATCGATTCTGAAACTATCAATGTTCTAAAATTGACAGAGAGCGATGTTAGAATTATAGGTCAAACGTTATCAACAGATCAAACAAGTTTTAACCTGTTCAATACGACAGCTACGACGTTGAACGTCGGTGGAGCGGCGTCGATGGCTCTTAATATTGGGAATGCTTCTTCGGTTAATAATACCTTTTCAGGTCGAACTAAGTTCCCGCAAGGATTATCAGGTTCGTTGACACAATTGACGAATGGAACATCCTATATTATTGCAGGAAGCAATGTTACTGTAGCGTCTGCGTCCAACGGTGCCATTACAATTTCTTCAACCGCAGGCGCGCCTAGTAGCGCTCAATATTTGGTTTTGACTGCAAATGGGTCTTTGTCTGACGAAAGAGTTTTCGTTCCAAGTACTGGGTTAACTGCGACCAACGCTGGTACTGATGGTGGTAACTATACGTTAGCTATTAACGATTCTGTCGTTGCGACCGTGAGTGGTACGCAGTTTAGGGGCGCTGTTGGAGTAACAGGTAGTTTAGGTTCGACAACGTTAACGTTCGCTAGCGGCGTTCTATATCACGCGAATGGTGTAATAAAACAAGATCTGGGATTTAGATACGACGAAGATACCAATTTTTTAGGCGTTGGTTTATTAAATCTAACCGTAGCTCCGCGGGCGAATCTTCATGGCGTGGAAAGTTTGCAATTAGGAACTACGAACAATATACGTTTACAAACGCTGACTAATACGCACGCTAGGTTGTTTACGGCAGGAGCTATGACAACTATGGACGTAGCTTGCGGCGTTACTTTCGCGCAAGGCGCGAAGTTAAGTTTTTCGCAAGCTTTTAATAATGCTACGACTGATTTTGGTTTTACATGGGCAGCAAAAGGCATATTGAACGTTAGCGGATCTGCGCCCGGCGCGATATTAAGATTTAATGCGACGTCGACACCATTGGCAGCCGGTGACCTAGGAATGAATACTTCGACCGGCCGACCTACAGCGTTCATCGGCGGCGCGGCGAGGTCGTTGGCGCATATTGACGAAGTTGTTGTAGGACCATCTAGCGCTACTGATAATGCAGTCGTGCGCTTCGACTCTGCAACAGGAAAATTAATTCAAGATTCAGCTGTAACGATCGCCGATACGACCGGCAATATAACTACGCCTGGAGATATCGCAGTTAACGGTGGCGATATAACAACAACGGCTGGAACTGCGACCTTGTTCAACACGACGGCCACCACTCTCAACATCGGCGGTGCGGCAACGTCGATCACCATGGGTAATTCGACGACGACAGCGACCACAACTGTCAGAGGTGGAACGCTCGTCGGAAACACCGCTACGCAGAGTCTGTTCAATACGACAGCTACGACGTTGAACGTCGGTGGAGCGGCGTCGGCAGCTCTTAATATTGGGAATGCTTCTTCGGTTAATAATACCTTTTCAGGTCGAACTAAGTTCCCACAGGGGTTGTCGGGTTCGTTGACGCAATTGACGAATGGAACATCCTATATTATCGCAGGAAGCAACGTTACAGTAACATCTGCGTCCAACGGTGCCATTACAATTTCTAGTTTAGCTGGAGATATAACTGCTGTAAATGCGAGTACAGGTTTATTGGGTGGTGGTACCTCGGGCGACGTTGCGCTAAGCATTCATGATTCTGTTGTTGCTACGATTAGCGGTTCTAGATTTTCGGGCAACGTAGGAATAAAAAATACGAGTACGTTAACTTCGCCGTTGCATGTTTATGGCTCGGCCGACGCGAATGATAATACTCCGACGATCGAGGCCGAAGGTGCGTTTATTAGAATGGGCGACGGGCTCGCGCTGGCTCGAACATTTACAAACGGCATAGGAATAAAAATTTGTGACACCAGTGTTGCGCACTTTACAGTCGGTCAAATTGGTGGAACTTTTAGGATAGCACAAACAAGTTCAGATTATTCGAAACTTTATCCGCTCGACTATAAAAACATTTTAACTGCGGACGCTAACGGGCGGATCGGTCTTGCTACGTCTCCCGTCTCGAGCGTCAGGGTCGCAGTGTCGGGTTCTACTGGCGGATCAGAGACGACGTTGCTTGTGAAACACGGAAATGAAACCAGCAGTACCCCCGGTTCCATTTTTGAGGTTCAAGACTCGGCCTCAAGTACCCTAGTAAAAATCACGTCAGCTTCGATTATTATTGGCAACAACGATTCGACGGAAAAGCTTACAACCGTGACCTTAGGCGGGCAGTATGTCAACGAACACTTCATAAATTCGAGCGGGCTGATGTGGTTGGATACGTGGAATTTGAGAGAGCCGGGGAACATTGGCACCATAAAAATAGGGTGTCTAAATAAACAAAGAATTATTAAAATTGGACATCCAGGTGAAGACAACTCTGCTGACGATCCAGGGCAAAGTGAAAAACAGCAGATGTACATAGGTAGTTCTGGCAGCGCAAGTTGGACAGAAATATATGGTGGAGCGAGTGGTGTTCCGAACCCCGGCATCGAGCGAGCGGCTCGAGGCGGTATAATGTTATCTGCTTCTTATATAGAGATAACAGGATCGCATCCTAAGGCGAATTTAGGTCCTGACGCGACGATTGGTGCGGTAGCTATAGGTTCTATGCCTGGGACAGGCCACAATGGTTGGGCGATATTTACGCATCGCGAGCTTGGTAATTGGAGTACCAACTACGCTCTTAAACAGAGAAAAGATGATCACAACCCCAGCTTCAACGGCGAGACTTATTTGAACGCGAGTGATAATCATTCGATTTTTTTCAATATAGGCGGCAATAATAATGTTGGCGAGTTAGCTAAAAATACGGTAACTTTTACAGGCAACGCTAGTACCCCAACAACAACGACAATTGGGAATACACACGGTAATTCATCTACGACAATAAAAGCTGGGACAGGAAATATGTTGTTAAATCCCGGCGCAACAGGTACCATCAACATCGGCACGTCAGATTCAGTTGGAACGATAACGTTAGGACAATCTACGGACACCAACACCATTAACATTGGAAACGCCACCACAGCTTCTGAGAAAACTCAAACGATTGCTATCGGAAATAGCACAGCTTCCGGCGGGGTGCTAAACATTAACATCGGTGCTTCAACTGCCGGCATTAATACGATTACTATTGGAAGATTTGGAAGCAATCAGGTGAACGTAATTTTAGGCGGAGATGATATAAAGATTGGTGATAGTACACTTACACGTCTTGGATTCTTCAACAAAACGCCTGTTGGAAGGCAAACCGGCGGCTTCGCGACGGCAGATTCGACTTATGACGCAATTGAAAGAGATATGATAAATAAAATGTACACAGCTTTAAGGAATTATGGATTGCTTACTTAATGAAGATCTTGAGGCTTAATTTTTATATCTGCGTCTTTATCTAGTAATCCCCTATTTTGAAACAACTCCTCAATATCGAATTTATGTT
>Ga0194129_10002750_pt1 | contig 25755 bp, 19 predicted proteins | sample TA2KigCa35mmetaG_FD_150862 | JGI IMG/M metagenome (GOLD analysis project Ga0194129, IMG submission 150862) | Freshwater microbial communities from Lake Tanganyika, Tanzania - TA2015038 Kigoma Deep Cast 35m | ecosystem: Environmental > Aquatic > Freshwater > Lake | place: Tanzania: Lake...
GCATTCGGCGAGGATCTTGCGTGTTGCCTTGAGCGAGACCTCATGAAAAAAGAAGCTTGAGACGATCAGATCGAAGTGCCCATCCGGGAAGTCGGTCTGCTCGGCATTTTGTTGACTGAAATGAACTGCGATGCCTTCATGCTCGGCGAGCGCGTGCCCATAACGAAGTACGGGCGCAGCGACATCGATGCCATGAGCCTCTGCCTGCGGAAATGCCGTGCAGTAGGGCAGCAGGTTTTTGCCGCTGGTGGTTCCCAGATCGAGAATGCGGCGCGGCGCAAAGTTTGGATATTTTTTGCGGATCCAGTAAGCGATCGATTCGCCGACCACGCCCGGCCGCTTGCGATAGGGATGCTGGCCGGTGAAAACCTTGCCACCGAAAGACACCACGGCAGCCTGCGCGACGTCATCGACGGTGTGTTCGGAGTGCACCCAACCGGGCGTCAGGTGAACATCAAGCGCGGTGATGTACTTCGGAAGTTCGAGAGTGGGATTTAGGCGCAGCGAGCCACCGGCGGGATTACGAACCGCCAAATCCCGTGCGAGCTCAACCATCGCGGGCAGAGCCCGCTCCACGGCGGGTTGCACAGAGAGGTAGCACATCTCCTGCGCGTTGTAGCGGACCGCGCTGTAGAAGCAGTAAGTGTTTTCGTGCTCCACCGCTTTCTCGATGGCCTGCCAATCTGCGGGCTTGCGACCCTCGCGATCGAGTTGCGGTTCGATACGATTTTCATAGTCTTCTTTGAGACTGCGCCGCATATCGATGATCGCCAGTTTGCGGATGAAACTGACCATCCCCTGCCGCGCACGCTCGTCATGCGTCGGCCGAAAAAGCTCTTCGATATTGGGGACCGGGATTTCGGAAGGCTGTGCGGCCATGCGGGTTACCTTTAGAGACATCAAACCGGTGGGTGCATTCTGTAAATACGCTTGAGATAGGCCTCGCGCCAGGCATTGCGCTCGGCCTCGACAGTCGCCGAAGGCTGATAGGCCTCGATCGCCGCACGGGTGACACTGCCACGCTCATCGAGCAAACGCTCAACAGTGTCCATCCGCTCGCGCAGCACAGCGACCTCGGTGGTGAGCTCGAGCATGAAGGTCATCATTTGATCGATGGCCGGGTCATCAAAAAACCGTGGTCGCTTGCCCTTGGTTTCGCGTGGCAATCGAACCTGATCTGCGGGCGTGTCTTTCATGGGGCCGCAAAATACCGTAGGACCTTGTAGCCGGCCAATACCTATCCCAGCATCAGCCGGGGCCTAACACAGAATTGTTACAGAATGTTGACAGTGCCGACGATGGGAGTAGTTTCGAGCCATTCCTCCACAAAAACATCAGGGGAAGCCGAAATGAAGGGACATGTACGCTTTTTGGGGACTCTGGCCTTGGGTTTTACCTTGACGGCCCCGGTGGCTTTGGCCGAGGGAACGGGCTGGGTCCTTAACCTCGACAAATCCGCGCTAGTCGGGGATTCCCACGAGGTAGGCGCTGCGCTCGGACCGGTTCCGACCAAGGCCGGGCTGATGTTGGCCTCAACCGGGGTAGCCCCCCGGGGTCACGAGGGGGCGCTCAAACTGCGGGGCGACGTACTGTCGTTCGACTCCGGCGTGCGCTTCACAGCCAAGCTCGACGGTCGCGACTATCCCATCGCCGGTCTACCCGTCGGCGATACCATCGCGATCGAACTCGCCGACGATGACCAGGTGGTCTCGACCATCAAGTCCGCCGGCACAAAGATCGCGAGCTTCAAACGCTCGCTCTCGGATGACGAGCGCACGATGGTGGTGACCGCGCGCTATTTCGGTGATGACGGCCGTGTGGCTCGCGAGCGTCTGGTCTTCGAGCGTCGATAAAGTCTCTCGAACTCCCTGACTCGCGGGAGGCTGGTGTCGCCCGCGGTTGTCATACTCCCGGCAAATCTTGAGGCCAGCGTTCTGCCGGGGAGACCACGATTCGTCAGCTGCTCATCGTCGAAGACGATCGCCTGCTGCGCGAGCAGCTGATGCAGGCTGCTGCAGGCTCGCCCGATTGGACCGTGCATACTGCGGGCAGTCTGGCGGCGATGCGCGAGACGCTCGCAAAACGCCCACCGGATGCCGTGTTTCTGGATCTCGGACTTCCCGATGGCGATGGCATTCCCTTGATCGCCGAATGTCGCCGTGCCAATCCAGCCTGCGAAATTCTGGTGATCACGGTGTTCGCCGAAGAAAAGCGCGTGATGCGCAGTCTCGAAGCCGGCGCCTCGGGTTACATCCTCAAGGCTGACCTCGCCGAATACGGCGGTCGTCTCGTCGCCATCCTCGAGTCAGGCGGCTCCCCCATCAGTCCCGCGATCGCACGTTCCCTCATTAATCGGTTGCGCCCCGTCAATCCGGAGACCACCGAGAATCAGGGGCCGCTCTCGCAGCGCGAGTCGGAGGTCCGCAATCTTTGCTCCAAGGGTCTGCGATACAGCGAAATCGCCGAGGTTCTAGGCGTCTCGACACACACCGTCAATACTCATCTCAAAAGCGTCTATCGCAAACTCATGGTGCACTCGCGGGCCGAAGCCGTCTTCGAGGCGAGGCGACACGGCCTGCTCAATGATTAAGTGGTCCGCAAGACTGATCGTTGTCTTGATGTCCTGCCTGCTTTCTCAGGCCGCTGCACAAAGCCCATCGGCTGCGGCTCTGTCGCTCAGTTTCTGCGAAACCGCCGCAGCCTTCGATACTCGCGGCTGCCGACCGCAGCGGGTCGAGTTACCGCATAACTGGAAACCGTCTGGGACGGAGTATTCCTTCGGACTCTATCGACTCGAGATTCCGCGACCGGTCGGCGGCAATCACGCACTGTTGCTCGACAGGCTTACCTTGGACGGTGCGCTGCGCGTTGACGGCCGAATGATCATCGACAAGCTCGATCCACAGCGAGTCACACGTCAACGCTACTGGCCGCTCATGGCGTCATTCTCGGTCGAGGGTGACCCGGCAAAACCTCTGGTAATCGAGGTCGCAGTCCGCGGGCATCCGGCGAGCAAAAGCGGCATCGGCAATCTCACAGTCGGGACGCTGGATCGTATCGATCAACAATATCGAAACGCTCTCGCCTTCGAGATCCTGCTGGTTGCCGCGCTCGCAGCGGCGAGCCTCCTTGCCGGCATTGTCGGGCTTTTGATCGGTCAGCCGGATGGCCCGAATTCGCGCATGTTGATGGTGACCTCTTGGCTTGCTGTTTTTTCGGGACTTCGCTGTCTGCATAACCTCGTCACTGAGCCGCCGTTCGATGTCATTCTTTGGCAGCAGTTCGGGCTTTGGCTTTTGGCCCTCGTCGGTCTGCTCGGCATTCAGGTGGCAGCGACCAGCATTGAAAATACTGCTGATCTGCGGCGGCCGTTTGCCCTGGCGGCAATCGCTGTGCTCGCACTTTTGCTTCTGCCAGCGGCGCTCGTAGACCCACAGCTCATTGTCAACGCGGTGTTTGTAACCATCACCTGCGTTGCCATGATCGTCATCGGTTTGCTCGTTCGACATGTGTATCGCAAGCCGGAGCCCCTGGGCATCGGGGTCCTCACCGTATTCGGTCTTATGCTAGTCACGGGTATCCATGATCTTGCAGTGCACTTCGGACGTTACTCACTGTCGGGAAATTACGTGCAGACCTGGTCGCTACCCGCAGTGATCATCCTCGCCGTCGTTGCTCTCGCCAGACGTGCCGCCACTCAGCGCGAAGTCGAACTCGCCCTGCAGCGCGCCACCTCACGTCGCGAGGACCTGCTGCGCGACCTGCATGACCGTGTGGGCAGCCGACTCGTGGCGCTCGCCTTTCATGCGCAGAAAAGCGTGCAGGATCCCGCCTTCATCGACGAGATAAAATCTTTGATCAACGAAGTCCGGATGATTCAAAGCGCCGTCAGCACCGAGGCCACCACGCTCGACAGCTTGCTCGCCGACTTGCGTCATCTTTACTCGAGAATCGGCGGCGGGCAGTTCCCGCTTCGCTGGGAAAGTGACGAGATTGCAGCTCGCATCAGGCTTTCGGCAGATCAGGCGATCGCCGTGGTTCGCATCATCGAAGAGGCAATCGCAAACGCCATCAAACATTCATCTGCGAAAACCATCACTCTGAGAGTCTCCGCCGCTCCCCACCGTCAGTCGGTCGTGCTTGAAATCATTGATGATGGCGAGGGTGACTTTCTGCCTACCGCGTCGGGCGGGCTCGCCAACATGAAATCGCGCGCGGCTCAAGCCGAACTCGACTTGCAGTTCCGCTACCGTGACGCGACCGACAAAGCTGTGCGTCTCGTATTTCCGAATCATCTTTTTGAAGGAATGCAGAATCCATGAAGTTCCTTTCATCTTTGATCTGCACGCGGGCGTCATCGACAGCGCTGGGGTTCTTACCCGAACGCCTTCGTCATCGAATCGCCGGTCAGTTTTCAGCGAAAGTAAGGATCTTCCAATCGACCCGCGCGAATGTTGGCTCGCAGCGAGGCCTCCAGCAGGCTTGGCTCTTTGAGCTTGGCGTCGCGCGCTTCGCGCATGGCCACGAACTGCTCCCGAGTCACGCCACCTTGCAGATGAATATTTTGATCGCGCAGGCTTTCAGGGTCAGTCAGGTGCTGTGGTGTAACGCCCTCGGGCGGATAGTCATGGCAAAGCAAGATGCGCGTCGAGGACGGCAAGCCCAACAAACGCTGCATCGAGTCATACAGCACGCCGGCATCACCGCCCGGAAAATCACAACGCGCCGTACCGTAGCGTGGCGCAAAAATGGTATCGCCGACGAATGCGGCATCTCCGATGAGATACGTCAAGCTGTCCGGTGTGTGCCCGGGCGTACCAATGGCGCGAATCTCGAGTGCGCCCATGGCCAGTCGCTCGTTCTCGCCGATCAAGACATCAAACTGTCGTCCGTCGGTCGCGAAATCGGCTTCAAGCAGGAGTTTATTTTTGAATGTCGCCTGGACCTGCCGAATGCCTTCACCGATACCTACGCGCGCAGCGGGCAGACGCTCTTTCAGCCACTGCGCAGCGCTCAAATGATCGGCGTGGGCGTGCGTCTCGAGGATCCAGTGCACGACAAGATCGTTTTTCGAGACGTAATCAAGCAGACGCTGCGCAGAAGCCGGGGATGTACCGCGCGTCACGGCATCGTAGTCGAGCACCGGATCGATGATCGCGGCGATCCGCGTGACGGGGTCAGCCGCCACGTAACTGAAGGTCCAGGTGGCGGAGTCGAAGAACATTTCGACCGAGGGCGCGGGGTGAGTCATCCCGCAGATACTACTGACTACTGAGCCATCAAGGCCAGATTGCCATCGAACGGAAACTCGGACGGGTCGATCTCGAAGGCACTTGCCAGCTCATCGTCCCGCCACAGACCAGCACGCTGAACCTCACCTGTGCTGGTGTACAGAATGCCGCGCCCGGTGAACTTCATGTCGACCAGTTCGCCGACATATCGGTAACCCTCACTTGGGAAGACATAGGTGCCACGGCCTGTGGCCTTATTCTCGCGCCACTCGCCGGAAAACACGGCACCATCAGTAAACCGATATACGCCAGAGCTATGTCGTTTATTGTCGAAGAAAATACCTTCGTAGACTCCGCCATCGTCATACTTGATCGAACCCGTGCAGTTCGACCATCGCTCTGACACATCCGACGGACATGCTGTGCGCTCGGCAAGACGTCGATTGAAAGTGGAATCGCTGTCTGCAGTGTCAAAACTCGGTACGGTCGAGCTCGAAGTGCTGCTGCGCGAATCGCCCTTGTCGCGATCTGACTTGGACAGCGCTGCGATACCGGCACCGACGGCAAGCAGAGCCAGCAAACCCGCCGCAGCATTGGAACCGCTGTCCGCCTTTCCTTCCTTCTTTCCTTTCTGGGTATCCGTGGAAGAGTTACTGGATGTCGTGTTGTTCGAACGCGTCTCCGTCACGACAGTACTGGCTGCGGGCGTGTTGTCGGCAACAATCGTCGGTGTCGCAGCAGGCTCTCCTGGTTTGAAATAAAAACGACCGATCGCCTGATCGTACAGCGCGGGGACCTGCTGGTGCCCCACACCCTGCGCGAGCGCGACCACCTCTTCGCGCACATTCCGTAAAACCTGATCGACCGGTACTCCGGGCTCACGCATGCGCTTGAGCAACACGCGGGTGAAGAGCCCATTGGGATCGCGATCTGAAGCCCCAAGAGAATCGAGAGCGCTTTGCCCGGAACCAGCAGAAAACAACACCATCTGCCCTGTCGCCGGGCTCGTGGTCGCAAGACCACGCGTACCGCCGATGCTGCGTCCAGCGACGCGTGGAAATGGGTTGTCGCGACAGGCATCAACGATGACTACGGAGAAGCGCACACGCTGAGCAGTCAAGTCATCGAGAATTCGTTGCAGCGGCAGCGACTCATCCTGCACCTGCGTCTCGTCCACGGGCTTGATGTCGACTGGCAGCAAATAATTCGCCGCGCCGAGCTGTACACCGTGCCCGGCATAGTAAAATACGGCCTCGTCGCCACCCTGCAGATTGGCAACAAAGGTGCGTACCGCAGCGCGCAGTGAGCGCTCATCGAGATCGAGTTTCAGATCGACCTGAAAACCAAGCTCTCCCAAAGATTTTCCCATCGCTTGCGCATCGGCGCGGGCATTCTTGAGCTTGGTGACGTTGATGTACTTGTCGTTACCAATAACCAAAGCCTTGCGGCTCGCGGCGGAGGCGACCGCCGCCGCGCAGGTAAGGGAAGCCAGCACGAAAATCAGGATCAGTTTGCGCACAGACGCCCACTTTACGTTCGCGCACGCCGGTTGGTAAGCCGCGACTCGCTACCCTCACCTGTTTAAGGGATACCGACTGCCAATCTCAGGGACGCGCATCCTGCACCGTTTCCCACGCGACCTGCTGCAAGTAGGCCGCCTCCTCGAAGGCGAGTCCTGCGGTGTAACGATTGTTGCGCGGATCAATCCCGTACACGGCGGCAAGAACCGTGCAGGCTGCAAGATAGGTCCCAGAGAGACTCGGATGCCGTCGGTCAGGTACATGCAACACCAGGCTCGGCCGACCCGCGAGCGCTCGCTGAAACGCCAGTCCCGCAGGCACCACCGCCATGCTGTTGTCCCGGCCCGCTTTCAAATATTCGCGGGCCAGTACCTCGATCATCTCGGGCTTGTCCGAGTAGGCCCAGGTCATGAACAGCATCGGCGTGACGCCGCGTTTGCGGATCGCGTCGGCCTTGATCTTCACCTGCTCATGAAAAACCGGTCGTGACGCCTCGTCGTACGGACAGCGACTGCAATCCATCATCATCACGGCATTGAAACGCAGCGGCCCAGTACTGGTAACGACCTCGTTATTTTCATTGAACGAACTGCTGCCTATCCCGGCATCGAGATACGCACCCACGTCGTGCCATTTCAGGTGACCGCCACTGATAGTGACTGAATAGCTTTGATAGTCCTCGCGCTTTTCTTTCGGCATTACCGCAGCAATCATCCGGTTGACGTGGCCATGCAAAGAATTGTTGTAGTAGTAAAAGCTGTTACCCACATAGAGCAGTCGACGAATCTCGCTCGGCGTCGGCTCGCCGCGGGTCGCTTGACCCGCAGCGAGCGCCACGTCTGTCGAAATGGCAGCCGACCATCCGATGAGCAGGACCGCAAATAGCGAGCCGATTTTCGACCAAGAGATCATCAAAACTCCGTCTTCACCGAGGCATAGAAATATCTGCCGTAAGGCGAGTGCAGCGAGCCGAGATAGCCGCTCGAGGTCAGGGGCGGCATCTCATCAGTGATATTTCGACCGCCGATCCGCAGACGAGTCTTGCCGATCGGCCCTTCCTTGAACTCGTATTCGCCGTACAAGTTGTACGTCAGTTGCGAATCGATCAACCAGCGATTGCCCGTGGTATCGAGGAAGCCGGTTTCCTCGACATCACCGACATAACGAGTCGAGAGACCCACACGTACCGGACCCTTTTTCCAGCGCACCGAGCCTGACCAACGCAGCTCCGGGCGGCCGTTCACACGGATCAAATTACTGGGATCAGGGAGCGGCGTGCCGGCATTGATCTTCCCGGACGTCCGCGCCTCATAAAGTGCATCGACCACGGGACCCGGCTCGCGGGCAAAGGTTCGAAGTTTTGCAGCATTGAGCGACACGCTGAAGTCGCCGAGCGGCGTATCGCGCAGGCGCCAATCGATGCCGAAGTCGACACCCTCGACCGTCTGCGGCAACAAGTTGATGAACTGATCCTGGATGCGTTGGATGACCCCCGCGGCTGCAAGCCCGGTTCCCGCGAACAACGCAGTATCTTCAGCTGTCACCGGCGCGCGAATGATTTTTGCAAAGCTCGATCCATTCACGCGATCAAAGTAATCCTGCACCACACTCGTCTGGGCACCCAGCAGCCCCACGATATCGCGCTGCTCGATCTTCCAGCTGTCGACCGTGAAGGTAAAGCGTCCAAAGTTATCGGGAATGAAGGTCGGCTCGAGCACCAGGCCGATAGACCGGTTGGTGCTCTCTTCGGGCTTCAAATCCGGATTACCCGAGACTCGCAGCGAAGTCGCGATACTGCGCGAACAAGCCGTGAACGAGGCAATGCGCTTGGCTCGCAGATCGGCTTCACAACGCGTGAAATCGGTCTGCGTGGACAAGCGCGCATATTCCTTGGCATTGACCTGTTCGAGATTCGGTGCCCGGAACCCCTCGGAGTAAGAGGCACGGATACGAACGCCTTCGGCGAGGTCCCAGGCTCCGGCAATCTTTGGCTTGCTGACGCTGCCGAAATCGCTGTAGTTCTCGTAGCGGCCGGCGAGCTGGAAGTTCACCCGGCGCATCAAGGGGATCTGCATCGCCGGTGAAACCACCGGCACAGCAAATTCCAGATACGCTGCGCTGACATTACGAGAGCCGTAAGTGTCCGGGTTGGGGCTGACCGCAATCACGTTCGACTCGGTCACCGTACCGGTCACTCTGTCGACGAAGGGAATCGTGCCATCGAGATTCTCGTCGCGCTGATCCCGCTGCGTCTCGCGACGCGCTTCGAGCCCGGCTGCGACGCCCAGATCACCACCCGGCAGCGAGAGCAAATCGCCGCGACTGAACTTGAGGTCAGCCTGTGCCAGCGTCGAGCGCGTCGCACGCACGAGATCCATGCGAATCGCATCGATCGCGATCTGCGAGCTTGGCGTGCAGTCTCCATAGGACGGTGTCGCCACACAGCCCCCGTTGAACGGGTTATACGCATCAGGCGTTGCCAGTGCGAGGCTGGCCTGAAGCTTGTTCGCGTTGACGTTGCCCGACGTATCGGTAGCTTCGGCCTCGCCATAAACGAGACCGAACTCCCAGTCGTAGCCCCACTTTTGACCGCGCAGGCCGGCCACGATGCGCGCTTGATAATTATCGACGTTCACATTCTGGAAGCCGACGTCATTGAAGCGATAGTTGGTGAGATTTACCGGCAAGCCAGCCGCTGGCACATTGGTCAGCCCCGGAATGCGATTGGGATTCGGCTGACCGTTTGGCAACGTGAGTGCGCCGAACGGATTCCAATAATTACTGGCCGGGATCCACAACGAGTTCAACAAAATTACCGGCGGCTGCAAACGGAAAGTATCGGCAGCGTAGTAGCTCGCCTCGGCGAACGCCGTGACATCGTTACCGAAGGTGTATTCACCGGTCAGCATCACGTTCGTACGTTGCGTCTGCGGCTGTATCGTGACGCCATAGGCAGTGTCGTAGCGCAAGTTACGCAAGGCGGTATAGCTGATCGTACCCGTCGCAAGGCAAAGATCTGTCGAGAACGAATAGGCGCAGGAACCTGCCGATGCCGGGCGGATATTGAACGAACCGGATGACAACGTTAAGGCCGTTGTGCCGCGCCGGATAATGCCGTTTGCTGCCGGGGTCGCGAGATTCGGCCATGCGCCACGGGTCGCGCGCGAGTCGGGCGTGCTGCTGGTTTCAAATGGAGTACCGACGAACAGCGATCGGCGATCGTCAGTCGCCGTGAAATCCTGATCGGACGCATTCAGCGCCTTGCGATCGGTGTAATCGACGAACAATGCGATGTTGCCACCATCAAAGTTTTTACCGGCGGCAAAGTTCACCTCGAGCTCGCGCAGGCTGGTGTTTTCGGCACCACCGTACTGCGCCTCGATCTCGACGCCATCCAGGCGATTCTTCGTGACGACGTTCACCACGCCCGCCACCGCGTCAGCGCCGTAGATCGCAGCAGCGCCATCGAGCAGCACCTCGATTCGATCGACGCCTGCCACTGAAATCGCGTTCGAGTTATAGCTGAGCACCGGTACCGTTCCAGTGTCGCTCGTACCCTGGCTCGTAGGATGGGTCACCATGCGACGACCGTTGACCAACACCAACGTATTGCCCACGCCCAGCGAGCGCAGATTGAAGGAATTGACGTCACCGCGCGCCGCGTTGCTGGTCTGCGGGTTGTTCTGTGCCTCGAACAGCACATCGCCGAGCTGCGGGATATTGCGGAAAAGCTCGTCACCGCTGACCGCACCGGTGGCGTCGATCAGCTCCTGGCCGAGCACGACGACCGGCAGCGCCTCGGTAGCGACCGCACCTTTGATACGACTACCGACGATCGTGACTTCCTGAAGCTCATCGATGCCGCTCGCCGGAGTAGCCGTCTGATTTTGGGCGCCGCTGACTCCCGCTGTCACTGACAGCACACATCCCACAGCGACCTTGACCGATGGACCGCGAAGCTTCGCGTTGATGAAGCGGGCGATAAGATTTTCCATGTCTACTCCCTATTCACGACCAATCAATTATTTTTTGGTGCCAGAACGCGGGCGAGGGCCTGATGGTCCAGCGCCCCCTCCCAGCGCGCTACGACAATGGTGGCGACGGCATTACCAATGAAATTCGTGACTGCCCGGCACTCCGACATGAATCGATCGATACCGAGAATGAGAGCCATCCCCGCGACCGGTACCGTAGGCACGACGGCAAGCGTTGCGGCGAGCGTGATGAACCCTGCGCCCGTCACGCCCGCAGCGCCTTTTGAACTGATGATCGCGACCAGCAGCAACAGCAGTTCATCCTGCAAAGAAAGCTCGATACCCGTTGCCTGAGCGATGAAGAGCGCCGCTAAAGTCATGTAGATATTGGTGCCGTCGAGATTAAACGAGTAGCCCGTGGGTACGACGAGTCCGACCACCGATTTGGCACAGCCGGCCTCTTCGAGCTTGCGCATCAGCGCAGGTAGCGCCGCCTCGGACGAGCTCGTGCCGACCACCAGCCAAATCTCCGCCTTCAGATAACCGAGCAGCCGCCACAGCGAAAATCCACTCGCCCTCGCGATGGCGCCAAGTACAAGCGCAATGAACAGCGCGGACGTGACGTAGAAAGTAACGATCAGCGCCGCCAGATTGGCGATGCTGTCGATACCGTACTTGCCGATGGTGAAGGCGAATGCACCGAAAGCACCGATCGGTGCGAACTTCATCAGAATGTTCACCATCCTGAAAAACGCCTCGCTGATGTCATGCAGCGCAGCGACGATCCGATTGCGACTCTCTCCGAGCGAGGCGACGCTGACGCCAAAGATAATGGCGACGAACAGCACCGGCAGGATCTGACCGCCGGCAAGGGCTCCGGCAAACGTGTCGGGGATGATCGACAACAAAAAAGCGACGATGGTCTGCTCTTCGGCCTTGCCAACATAACCGCTCACCGCTGCAGGATCGAGCGTTGCAGGATCCACGCCCATACCCTTGCCGGGCTCGACAAAGTTGGCGACCACGAGTCCAATCACGAGCGCAAAGCTCGACACGACAAAGAAATAGAGCAGTGCCTTGCCCGTAGTGCTGCCCAGACGACTGAGCGTGGACATGCCGGCAATTCCGCCCGCCACCGTCAGAAAGATCACGGGGCCGATCACCATCTTCACAAGTTTGATGAAGGCATCGCCCAAGGGCTTCAGTTCCACCGCCAGGTCTGGAACGAAATGACCCAGCGCTGCCCCGATGAAGATCGCCGCGAGCACCTGCGCATAGAGCGAACGCCACCAAGGGATGGGCGCAGCGGTCATGGTCTCGGGCGCGGAACTCATGGGCAGTGATTAAAGCGGCAGTCGAGCGCGGACAGCAATCGAACGCCGGACACTTCAACCCATTGAAAATAATGAGTTTTCAATACCCATATGTGCGGATTTCCGGACAATAAGAAGCTTGGCTGTGCAATTTCTCGCCAGATCTCTATCCTTCTGTGCCAACCGATGGCAAACACCCCCAAACGCTGGCCGGAGCTCGTCCTTGCGGCACTGCTGGTGATGATTGTCGCCACGCTGGGCAGTCTCGTCGCCGGCAGTCTCGAATGGCAGCGGCAGATCAGGCAGCTCGAAGTCGACATCGCGCTCCGGCGCGAATTGTTGCGCAGCGAACTCGAGCGGCACCGACTCTTGCCCACCGCGCTCGCACGTAACCCGAAACTTGCCGTCGCGGTCGATCGCCAAGCGCCTATGGCCGCACGAGCCGCCGCCATCGATGCACTCAACATCGAGTTCGAAGAGCTCGCGCGCGCTGACGGCACAGCCACCCTCTACCTCGTCGATGCACAGGGGATCACGGTAGCCGCGAGCAACCATCTCTCGGCAGCAAGCTTCATTGGGCAGGATTATTCCTTTCGGCCGTATTTCCGTGATGCCATGCGCATCGGCACGGGCCAGCTCTTTGCACAGGGGACCGTCAGCGGAGTGGCGGGCCTTTACCTCGCACAGCGTCTCAGCGGCGGCAGCGGCGTGATCGTCACCAAAGTCGAGTTCACCGACCTCGAGCGTAAATGGCGTACGGGCAGAGATGAAACCCTCGTCATTGATGACCAGAGCACCGTTCTGCTCGCTTCCGATCCGCAACGGCGTTTCACACAGTACGCACCCGACGCGCAACGCGCAGACCGTACGATCTCGAGCGCGCTCCCGACGAGCTATCAAAACTGGATGCTCGTACTGCAACGCGACATCGGCCCCGCACTGTGGGCATCGCGACTCACTGGTGCAGCAATCGGTGGTCTGCTCGGCCTGCTCGCTGCAGTCGCCATGCTCATGACCTCCGCCACACGCCAACGGCGCGACCGTCAAAGAATAGAGCTTGAGCTCCTCGTGACGAGCCGTACCACCGAGCTCGAGACCTCCAACCAGAAGCTGATCAAAGAAATAGATGAGCGAGAGCGCTCCGAAGCAACCGTGCAAAACCTTCGTGAAGATCTCGCACAGGCCAACCGCCTTGCCATACTCGGCCAGATCTCTGCAGGTGTCGCCCACGAAATCAATCAACCAACGGCAGCCATCCGCACCTACGTGGACAATGCCCGAAAACTGTTCGAGCGAGGCCAGCCGACCGAAGCCCTTGCCACCCTCGCCACCATCGCTTCGCTGACGGAGCGGATCGGTCTCATCACGGACGAACTCCGCGATTTCTCGCGACGCTCGCCAGTTACGCGCGAAGCTCTGCCCATCGGCGATGCGATTGATGGCTCACTGCTGCTGCTCGATCAATCACTGCGCATGCGACGCGTGGTGCTGCAGCGTCCAAATGCCCCCGAAAGACAGTGTGTTCATGCCAATCGAACACGACTCGAACAGGTGATCGTCAATCTGATTCAGAACGCGATGGATGCACTAGTCGACACGGCGGAACCCACCATCACCATCGAAAGCGGCGGCGATGAGCGCGAGGTTTGGATACGGATCGCCGATAACGGACCGGGCGTCGCGCCCGAACGTCGCAATGATCTCTTCGCGCCCTTCTCTTCGACCAAACCACTTGGGCTCGGTCTCGGTCTCGTGATCTGCCGCGACATCATCGCCGACCTCAGCGGCTCCCTGGAGTTTGCCCCCAACGAGTCAGGTGGCGCCCTCTTCACGGTGAGAATGCCGACATGCCGCCTTTGATCGTTTTGTTCGAAGATGATGCCGATCTGCGACACGCAATCACGCAGTTACTCGAACTTGAAGGCCATACAGTCAAGGCCTGTGAGGCGGTCGAGGCACTCGATGATCCCTTCACCACGGCGTTCAACGGCGTAGTCATCACGGATATACGGCTCCCGGGGGTGGACGGCAGACAACTCTTTCGTGGTCTGCGCGAAATAGATGATGAAATTCCCGTGATCATGATCACCGGGCACGGCGAGTTGCAGGAAGCCGTGGATTTGATGCGCGAGGGCGCGTACGACTTCATCTCCAAGCCTTTTGCACCACCTCGTCTGCTGGCGAGTGTGCGCAACGCGCTCGAGCATCGCGCGCTCGTGCTCGACAATCGCAGCATTCGCAAGCGAGCGCGCAATGACGATACCCCTCTACCGCTGCTTGGCGAGAGCGAGCGGATCAGCAATCTGCGAACACTCGTACGTGAGCTTGCCAATACGGACGTGAGCGTACTGCTCGCTGGCGAAACGGGCACTGGCAAAGAATCGGTGGCAAAGGCATTACATGCGATGTCCGCTCGACAGAGCCGCCCCTTCTCGATCCTCGACTGCTCGGCGCTGCCCGACACGCTGCTCGAGGCCGAACTCTTCGGAACCGAAGAACTCATTGCCGGAATGCGACGTCACAAACCGGGTCGGATCGAAGCCGCGGACAAAGGCACGTTGTTTCTCGATGGTGTCGATGAACTGCCGCTGTCGGCGCAGGCCCGCTTGTTGCGAGCAGTCGAAGAAAAACAGGTGACCGCTCTCGGCTCAACAAACAGTCGCGCCGTCTCTTGTCGGGTGATTTCGGCAGTAACCAAAGATCTCGGCCGGATGTGTACCGAGGGAAAATTTCGCTCTGATCTCTTCTTTCGGCTCAATACGGTGACGTTGAATTTGCCTCCGCTGCGCGAGCGCCGCGAGGACATCGCCACTCTTTTCATTGAGCTGCTCGCGCGGGCAGCCACGCGTCTGAAGCGCTCTGCACCCGTCCTTACACGAACGGTCAAAAGCCGGCTGCTCGAACATGCATGGCCGGGCAACATTCGTGAACTCAGCCACTATGCCGATCGCGTCGTCCTCGGCATCGAGCGCGGTGCTGCGGTGACCGCAGAGCTTGCAGCCGAGCCGTTACCCGAACTTGTCGAGCGCTTCGAAGCCAGCGTCATTCGTGATGCGCTGCGCGCGAGTGGAGGCAGCGTCAAACAAGCGCTGGAAGTTCTCAAGATCCCGCGCAAAACTTTTTACGACAAGATCACTCGGCACGGAATCACACTTGATGAATTCCGGGGCTGAACAAGGACTCTCCGCGCAAGAAGCCTCGGCGCGTCTGCAACGCGATGGTCCGAATGCGCTGCCCGCACCCAGCCGAGACGGTATTTGGGATACCGCGAAAGAAGTCATTCGCGAACCGATGTTCGCGATGCTCATCATGGGTGCCGCACTCTATCTCGCGCTGGGTGAGACAGGCGATGGCATGCTGCTATTGGCGGCGGTCGTCATGGTGATCTCGCTCACGCTCTATCACCAGCGCCGGACCGATCGCGCGCTCGAAGCTCTTGCCGAATTATCCACGCCAAAGACTCGAGTCCTTCGCGAAGGGCGCGAGCAAAAAATTCCGAGTCACGAAGTGGTCGTCGGTGATCTGGTGATCGTCGCCGAGGGCGAGCGTGTACCCGCCGACGCCATACTCCGACGCAGCACTCATCTCGCGGTCGATGAATCGCTGCTGACGGGCGAGTCCCTCCCCGTCACCAAAAGACCGTCGCTCGAAGTCGTGCGTCTCGCGAGCAGCGGCACCCACGAAGAGCACGCGCTTTACTCAGGCACTCTGGTCACGGCAGGCCACGGCGTGTGCGAAGTGGCTCGTACGGGCACTCATACCGAACTCGCCCGCATCGGACGCACGCTCTCCGGCATCAGCACTGGCCGTACACGTCTGCAAGACGAGACCCAACGCGTCGTCCGCTGGCTCGCGCTGGCTGCCGTCATGGCATCGACAATGGTGGCCATCGTGCACGCCCTGACCCGGGGCGGTGCAACCTATGCGTGGGAGGAAGGGGGTCTCGCTGGGATCGCCATGGCCATGTCGATGCTCCCCGAAGAGTTCCCCGTCGTGCTGGCCGTCTTTCTGGCACTTGGCGCCTGGCGGCTTTCGCAGGTCAATGTATTGACTCGACAGGTCGCGGCTTTCGAGGCACTGGGAGCCGCTACGGTGCTCTGCGTCGACAAGACCGGTACTTTGACGCGTAATCACATGACGCTGAGTCGGATGACCATCGGTTCGCATGAACTTGAGCTCGCCGCCGCAGAGTCGCTCCCCGAAGATTTCGCTGCGCTGCTGGCCACCGCGTTGCGCGCGAGTCATCCCTCGGCCGCAGACCCCATGGATCGTGCGCTCGGCGAAGCGGCCCGTCTTTTCGATGCGGATGGTCGTGCGACGTGGGAGCCACTCAAAGAATTCCCACTCACTGCCTCAAAACCCATGGTGACCTGGACAGGCAGAGAGCCCGGTACAGGCACGCAGTGGGCCTGCACAAAAGGAGCGCCTGAGGCGATTGCGGAGCTCTGTCATCTGTCGTCTGCTGCGCCCCGAGGTACCGGATGCGGTCGCCGAATGCCGGGCAGCGGGCATACGGGTGGTGATGATCACCGGCGATAACCCGACTACGGCCATCGCCATAGCCCGCGAGGCCGGTCTCGAGCACACCGCGACGGCTGCCACGGGTCGCGAGCTCGAACTACTCGACGATTCGGCTCTACTTTTGAAAGTGCGCGAGACCGACGTCTTTGCGCGCATTCGACCCGAGCAGAAGCTGCGACTAGTACAGGCGCTCAAAAGTCTCGGCGAAGTGATCGCCATGGGGGGGCGCGGTACCGACGTCGCTCGCGAGGCAGCTGATCTTGTACTGCTCGATGATGCTTTTTCCTCCATCGTCACCGGTATACGGCTCGGCCGTCAGATCTACGACGACATTCGCAAGGCGAGTGTTTTCATTCTCGCGGTGCATATTCCGATCGCCGGGCTTTCGATGATTCCCGTGATGACAGGCTACTGGCCGCTGTTGCTGCTGCCCGTGCATATCGTTTTTCTGGAATTCATCATCGATCCGGCCTGCGCACTCGTCTTCGAGGGCGAGCGCGCCGAGCCCGATGTCATGCGCCGCCCACCCCGAAACGCGGGTGCCCGACTCTTTTCGCGAAAGATGGTCGTGATCGGCATCACTCAGGGGCTTGGCATACTAGCCGGGTGCCTTGCCATATTTCTTTGGCGGTTCGGGTCCGTCGGTGTCGATCAGCTGCGCGCACTGACTTTCGTGACTTTGATCGCCGCGGTTTTGACGCTGATCATCGTCAATCGATCATGGACGGAATCTGCACTCGCGATGCTGCGCGAGCGGAACCTGCCATTCGCGATCGTGGCTCTCGCGAGCACGGTCATGCTCGCATTGGCACTCGGCGTACCCATGGTGAGCGATTTGTTCTCGTTTGCCGCGATCCCTATCGAAGCGATAGCTCCAGCGGCCGTCTGTGGCATCGCCAGCGTGCTCTGGTTCGAGTGGGTCAAGAAGCGTCTGGTACCCAATCCAAAATAAAGTAAGATCTTGCGCCTATGGTCTCGAAGTTCAAAAGTCTGACGATTGACCCGTTCGCAGTGGCACTAGTGGGATTCATGGCCTTCAGCGCCCCCCAGAGTCGTGCGGAGTCGACCGATATCAAAGATGAAAAGTCATGGAATGCCGCGATCACCTATACCGGCGATCTTTGGCGTAATACCCAAGGCGGAATCGAGCAAGGTGGCGCCTATCTCGATAATCTCAGTTTCACTCTCGACTGGCAGTCCTCGGTCAGCGGGCTGCGCTCGCACTTGCACGTCATTCACAACAACGGCAAGAGCTTGAGCGAAAAAGTGGGCGATACCCATGTCGTCAGCAATATTGAAGCCGACCACGGAGCGCGCGTACTCGAGGGGTGGATCGAGTACGGCTCGGCAACCGAGCCAGACCGCAGCATCAAGGCGGGAATCTACGATCTCAACTCCGAATTCGATGCCAGTGACGTCGGCGGAGCGCTGATCAATTCAACTTTCGGCATCGGCATAGACGCTGCGCAATCAGGCGTGGCGGGTCCCTCGATATTTCCGTACACAGGCCTCGCCCTTCGCGGGCGGTGGCGCGTCAACGACAGTTGGCTGCTGCAGGGTGCCGTCATCGACGGCGTACCGATCGATGAAGACCACCCGCGGCGCGCAACCTCTCTGAAACTGAGTTCAAAAGAAGGTGCGCTTGCCATCGCCGAGCTCGAGTATCAAGCAGACGCAGTCCGCGCAGTAATCGGTCATTGGCGCTACACAGCGAAGTTCGACGAGTTCGACGCTCTCGCCGCTGGCAAAGAAAAAACCTCACGGCGAAATGCCGGCACCTACCTCTTCATCGAAGGGCCAGTGTGGCAGTCGGGCGATCGACGAGTACTCGCCATGCTTCGTCTGGGTGCGGCCAACCCGCAGCTGAATGCGATTGGCTCGACCGCACAAGCTGCCCTCGTCTTGGAACGACCATTCCTTAACCGAGAAGGCGAGCACCTCGCTTTAGGTCTTGCTCAGACGCGCTTTGGGGGACCAGTACGGCGTCTCTCGGCGCTCGCGGGCGAAGAACTGCTTGCGCGTGAAAGCGTCATCGAGCTCACCTGGCGCCTGCCACTATCGCAGCGCATTTCGCTACAGCCCGATCTGCAATACATCATCAATCCCGGCAGCTCTCCGGATATCAAAGATGCGCTTGTTGTTGGACTTCGAGTCGAGGTAGCTCTACTACCCGACTCTCAATGAATTGAACTCGGGGGATACCATGATTCTGCTCACCGGCATCACAGGCAATATCGGCGGCGCCACGGCACGCGCCCTACTCGCTCAGGGATCGAAATTCCGAGCACTGGTCCGCGACACCGCCAAAGCTGCGGCGTGGGCTGAGCAAGGCGTCGAACTCGTTCAGGCCGACCTTGAAGACGCCGCCTCGGTGACGCGGGCTCTCGCAGGTGTCGACTGCGCCCTGCTCGTGCTGCCGAACGGTGAGTTTCAGGAAAGACTCGAAACCAGCTTTGTACGCACAGCCAAAGAAAGCGGTTTGCCCTGGATCATCAAGCTGTCCTCACCCGAGGCGATTCGTGGTACACAGAGCCCCATTCCGCTGGCACATATCGCCGCCGAAGACGCGATCATGGCTTCGGGCATGAAGTGGACCTTGGTACGTCCGAGCTTCTACATGCAAAATTTTCGCGGCTCGCTCAAGGCCGCGCGCGCGACCGGCAAGCTGTCGATGCCGATGGGTTCAGGCACCGTCGCACTCACCGATAATCAGGATGCCGGCGCCTTCATCGCGCATGTGCTCACCGACCCCAACGCCGCGCAGCATCATAGCCAGTGTTATGACATTACAGGCCCCGACCCGGTCATGAACTTTCACGACATCGCCAGAGCGATCGGTGATGTCATCGGTCAACCGGTCGCCTACGACGACTGCGATGCCAAAGCTTTTCAGGAAGCCATTCGACCCTTTCACCGCAACCAGTGGCATTCCGATGCTGTCGCCCGCCTGTTCGCCGAAATCGCCGACGGTCGCACGCCGGGACACAAGACCGACACCTTCCAAAAAATCATGGGTCGCCCCGGTCGCTCGCTGCACGAATACCTGCAATCACTCGCCTGAGCGGACGATCAGCCGCGAGTCGCCCTCTCGCCATGCCTGCGCGATCTCGGCCAGCGAAGGCGCAAATAAAGATCAACCAGATCTTTGCGGAGATGACACCGTTCGGCTTATCGTATGCTCATGCCAGATCAAACGGGAGTTCGCCCTATGCCGCTTTGGACCCTCATCGCGCTGCTGGGAGTCGCCTACGCACCGGCGAGCTTGGCCGTCGGACAAAGCTTGGCCATCGAGCAAAGCGTGGCTGTCAGTCCGTCGGACAGCGCTGCACAAAGTCCCGACGTCGCTATCGGGCCGGACGGTTCGATCAACGTCGTCTGGCTAGGCGAAAACACCGCAGCGCCCAATGCAGCACAAATCGCGGCGCGCGGTCACTCGCACGACTCCAAAACCAATCTTTACTTTGCAAGATCAGTCGACGGCGGCAAGAACTACTCCACACCGCTGCGCATCAATAAATCGGATGGTGACGTCTGGGGCTTTGCAATCAGCAAACCCCGAATCGCTGCGGGTCCCGATGGCCGAATCCACATCGTGTTTCCGGGCAATACCCTGAATCCGGCGACTGGCAATACTGAAACCATCGCTCTCTACACACGATCTGACGCCTCGGCGAGCAAGTTCGAGGAGCCGCGACGCCTGAACGTCGACTCAATCACCGACACCATCGCCAAAGATGACGGCGGGGCTTTCGCGACCCTTGCCGTTGATGCAAGCAATACGGTTTACGCCGCTTGGGTCGACACCCGAACCATGTCCGACGGCGATATGGGGCGGCTCGCGATCACCGTTTCGCGCAACGGCGGCAAGACCTTTGAGCCTGACAAGATCATTCTTCCCGATATTGTCTGTCCCTGCTGTCAGCTCACTTCCGCCATCGATGCCGAGCAGCGATTACTCCTCGGCATCCGTCTTGTCGAAGGCGGATATCGTGATAGCGAGATCATCGCCTTGAACGTCAAAGATCAACGGCCAGAGTGGCGTCGTCGGGTGGCCAACGCGCGCTGGGAAATCAACGGCTGTCCGCGCAAGCCGACAGCCATTGCGGTCAGCGGTAAGAATCTTTTTGCTGCCTACTATTCGGGTGCTGAAACGCCCGACGGCGCCTACGTCACGCACTCAAGCGACAGTGGCGCAAGTTGGTCAAAGCCCATCGCGCTGCACGCTGGCGCCACGCGCTCCGATGCTCCAACTCTCGCTTTTGCAGGCGACACCGTGCATGCGGTTTGGCAGGCTCGTGCGGGCGAGAGCGGATTCCGTCTCTTCACGAGCCGCGCCAGCAAAAGCAGCCCGCAGTTTTCTTTGCCCGAAGCTCTGCCCATTCCCGAAGGTGGCAGCGCCCGCCTGCCCGCCATTGCGGCACACAACGACGGATCGCTGCAGATCGTCTGGCAACACGACAGCAGGATTCGCTCGTTGCGCTGGAATCGCGCACTGAAATTCGATGTCAGCCGCTATTCACAGACCATCACAGGCTGCGATCGACTGGCCTCGCATCCCGACGATCCATTCAAAGTTTCTGCGGGCGTGGAGCGCAGCAATATCGACCTGCCCACTGCGATCAAAGCCTGCGAGCTCGCTGTTGCCCGCGATCCCGGCAATCCGCGACTCCGCTATCAGCTTGGCCGCGTCTACGGCTATTCGGGCCAGGGTGAGAAGGGCGTCGTGCACCGTGAAGCTGCGGTCGCCGGCGACTACCCGCAGGCACTTTTCGTGATTGGCTACCTGCATCTCGACGGCCTCAACAAAGCGGTCAAAGACCCTTGTCGCGCTGCTCAACTCATACATCGCTCCGCGCTCTTTGGTCGGCTCGCCGGGCTCGTGGGTTATCCCATGTGGGTCATGGAGGGTCGTTTCACAGGCTGCCCCACGCCGCAAGATCCGGTCGAGATGCGCCTGTTTTTGGAGGAGGCTGCAGCGTCGACGGGCGATTTTTATGTCAACTCGCTGGTGACCGAGTTGCGCCGCAAACTCGGTGAGCCGAGTCGGTAAGCAGAGTCGCTGACCAAGCCCCAGGTGCCAAACCATGTCTGACCTCCTGATTGCAAAGAATGCGGATGGCAGCATCGGTTTGCTGCCCGCGCTCGCCAATCGTCACGGTTGCATCACGGGTGCGACCGGCACGGGCAAGACCATTACCTTGCAGGTGCTCGCTGAGAGCTTCTCGCGCATCGGCGTCCCGGTGTTCATGGCCGATGTCAAAGGCGACCTGACTGGTATCTGCCAGCCCGGCACACTCAACGACAAGATGCAGGCGCGCCTCGAGAACCTGGGTATCGAGCAACCCGTATGGGCGGGCTGTCCGGTGACGCTCTGGGATCTTTGGGGCGAACAAGGTCATCCCGTACGCACTACCATCAGCGACATGGGCCCGCTGCTGCTCGCGCGGCTTTTGAATCTGAACGAGACACAGGAAAGCGTGCTGTCGATGATCTTCAAGATCGCCGACGACAACGGCCTGCTGCTGCTCGATCTCAAAGATTTACGTGCGATGCTGCAGCATGTTGGTGACAATGCGGCGCAGTTCAAAACGGAATACGGCAACATCAGTCCGGCGAGCATCGGCGCCATACAGCGCGGGCTCTTGCAGCTCGAGCAGCAAGGAGGCGCGCGATTTTTCGGTGAACCGATGCTCAACATCGACGATCTCATGCAAACCGTCGAGGGTCGTGGCGTCGTCAATATTTTAGCTGCAGAAAAACTGATGGGCAGCCCGCGACTCTACGCCTGCTTTTTACTTTGGTTGCTCGCAGAGTTGTTCGAAAATCTGCCGGAGGTCGGCGACCGCGAGAAACCCAAACTGGTCTTTTTCTTCGATGAAGCGCATCTGCTGTTTTCGGAGGCTCCTCCGGCCTTGCTGCAAAAGGTTGAGCAGGTGGTACGGCTCATTCGATCGAAGGGAGTCGGCGTTTACTTCGTTACCCAAAGCCCGCTCGATATTCCCGACAAGGTCTTGGGCCAACTCGGCCATCGCGTACAGCACGCGCTGCGGGCATTTACACCGCGCGATCAAAAAGCCGTGACAGCGGTGGCCGACACCATGCGGCCCAATCCCAACCTGAAGATCAAGAACGCGATTCTCGAACTTGCCGTGGGTGAGGCACTCGTGTCTTTCCTCGACCGCAGCGGCGCGCCCACGGTAACGCAGCGTGCTTGGGTGCTGCCGCCCGCAAGCCGCATCGGGCCCATCACCAACGATGAGCGCCGGGCAATGATGACAAATTCTTTGGTTGCGGGGGTCTATGACGAGGCGATCGACCGCGAGAGTGCGCATGAAATTCTGCGCGAACGCGCGGCGCCGGCAGCACCTGCGGCACCTGCGGCACCTGCAGCACCCGCAAGACCCGCCCCTCCCGCAGCGTCGACGAGCGCCCGACGCGACGGACTCCTCGACGCCATGGCGAAAAGTGCAGTGCGCTCGATCGGCTCGTCGCTGGCGCGCGAACTCACCCGCGGCGTTCTGGGCTCACTACTCGGCGGCAGTCGGAGACGTTGATCGTCCTGAAGGGTTGAGCGCCCTACTGGCGATCGGCCGTGATGCTCACTGCATAGCCCGGTCGCAGAGCCTGGGCAGCCATCAAAAGTCGTGGCGCCTTGCCCGAGTCGTCGACTGTCATCAGACCAAACGCGGTGGTGGTGTTGAGGTTGCTCGACGAACCCTTGCAACTGGTGAAAGTCAGCTTGAGCCCGTATGCATTGAAGCGCGAGTCGATCAGGGTCACTGCGCCGTTGATGACACAGCCCGTCGTGGCATCTTGCGAGAACACCACGCCAGAGGCGCTGATGTTCAGGGCCGCGCCGGAAGTCGTCTTGTAATTGCCGGCCACTTTGTCGAGCCCACTCGTCTTCTTGTAGAGCGCATCAAAAACCAATGCGAGATCACCCGACTGGGCACTGCCCGTTTTCGGTGTGTAGGTCAGCTTCGCGGCAATCGAGACGCCCTGTTTGATCGTGCCGGAAACACGCGCAGAACCTTGAATAGCCTCGGCCGAAGCCACTGAGAGTGCCGCCTCGAGTTTTTCGCCGTTGATCAAACTTGGACCGAAGTACTGCACACCGTCGTCACGAAGGTAGTGCGAGCTGCCGTTCTCGGCGATCAGCCCGATCAGGCCTTTGCCCGAAACGGGGTCTTTGCCACGCCACAGACCTCCCTGCATCGGCTTCTTGCCATCTGCAAACAGCGCGATCAGAAAAGGCGCGGTACCAAAGTTTCCAGCTATCGATAACGAGGCCACTTTCGGCCCCTCGGCCGTCGGCTTGTAAGTCACCGTCACCGTGCAATTGGCGCCCGGTGCGAGATTCGCATTGCAGGTATTACTTTGAGTGAAATGGGTCGCATTCGGCCCGGTGAGCGAAATCTTGCTGAAACTGAGGCTGGCGTTGCCGCCGTTCGACAGCGTCACGGACTGCGGTGCGCTTTGGGTGCCCGTAGCCTGTTCTGCATAAGCCAAACGCAGCGTACTGGCGACCAGCTTGGAGCCGACGCCAGTACCCGACAGCTTGGTCGTCGCGGGGCTGCCGATGGCTTCCCCCGCTATGGTGATGGATGCGCTCTTGTCACCGGGTGACTTCGGTGTGAAAGCGACATTGATGTCGCAGGATTTGCCTGCTGCGAGCTTGCTCTCGCAAGTGGTCTTCACCTGGAAGTCGAGGGCGTTGGCACCGCTCGCGCGTACCCCACTCAAAGAAAACTCCGCATTGCCGGAGTTGCTCAGGGTGATCTTCTGCACCGTACCGGTACTGCCGACATTGACCGAGCCCAAGGCCAGCGTCGCCGGGGACATCGCAATCTTTGGCGCTGTCGACGACAAAGACCCCGAAAGCTTCACGCTCAGCGCTTTATCGCTGGTCGCGATGTTGAGCGTAGCCTCGCGCGCACCGCTGGCCGTAGGCTTGAAGCCCACCGAGATCACGCAGCGCTGATTTTTGGAAAGCGGAAGTCGGCAGCCGTTGGCAACACTGAAGTCAGGGGCTGCAGCACCTGCCAGCGTCGCTCCGGTCACCTGCAGCTGTCCGTCGCCGCTGTTCGTGACAGTCACCGATTTCGAGGGGGCGCTGCGACCGACCTCAAGAGCGGAGAAGGTCAAAGAAGAAGGCGACGCCGCAGCGACCGGCGTAGCGGTGGCAGCCTGCGACCATCCCGTGACAGGCGTACCCATGAGAGCCGCGGCTACGAAAATGCAACGACGTACAGTAATCATGGCGATACCCTCAGGGTTTAACGAAACGCAGCGTCATCCGATCGGACTCGCCGATCGCATCGTACTTGCTGCGATCGAAGCTCGGATCGGCGGGCTTGCCGGAACCATAGGGAACAGTAATGCGGGTCGGCGGCAGCGTCCAGACCCCAAAGGGGTGGTCTTTGGTGTCCTTGGGATTGGCATTGACCTCGGAGCGAGCCTCGAGTTTCAGACCTGCTTTCTGAACCGCGGCGATGACAAAAGCCTCAGTGACGTAACCGCTCTCGGCCTTCGGGTCTTGCGCACCCGAATTGCCGCGGTGCTGCTCGATTGCGAGCACACCGCCTTTCTTGAGCGCGCGCGCCAGCAGACCGAGGTTGCGATCGAGCGCGCCTTCGGCACGCATCCAGCCATGGATCGAACGCGACACCAAAATAAAGTCATAGCTGCTCTCGGGCAGCGGCGCTGCCGTCGCGCCCCAGTTCACCAGTTCGACCTTGCCGTAGAGTTTTTCGTTGGCATAGGCCGCCGCGAAGTCGGCACGCCCCTTGCGCGCGCCCTCCGAGAGGTTCGGGTTGCCGAGGTCAGCGGCGGTCGCCGAGTAACGACCGCCTGTCCGCGCCGCATAGGGCGCGAGAATGCGGGTCCACCACCCCGCACCCGGCTGCACTTCGAGAAGGCTGGCACCGGGTTTCAAACCCCAGAATTGCAGACTCTCACCGGGTCGGCGAGACGCGTCGCGAGATTGATCGTCAGCCGACCGCCACTCGCCAGCGATGACATCCTTGAGCACCGCATCTTTAAGCACACCATCCTTGAGGGCCACGTCGGACGCCGCGCCGATCGGTACAAGCGCCACAACGGCCAAAGACAAGAAAACCCGCTTCAAAACCCCGGTATTCATTGATCGCCTCGCATCCTACTGTTTGGTGGCCGACCGGCCGAGCAGAGAGGCTAA
>Ga0194129_10002753_pt1 | contig 25743 bp, 26 predicted proteins | sample TA2KigCa35mmetaG_FD_150862 | JGI IMG/M metagenome (GOLD analysis project Ga0194129, IMG submission 150862) | Freshwater microbial communities from Lake Tanganyika, Tanzania - TA2015038 Kigoma Deep Cast 35m | ecosystem: Environmental > Aquatic > Freshwater > Lake | place: Tanzania: Lake...
GATTGTTATCGAGCCTTCTGAAATCTCCGAGGATGGTAAAATCTTCGTTTATGGTTTCGAGGTCAACGACTTCCACCGACTCAACAAGGATTATTTGTTCACCATCAACTTTGCGGCCACCCAGGAGATCGATCGGGTTGTCGAGGCCCAGAAACAGAGGATCGCCTCTCTCGAAACCCAGGTTGCCAACCAAAACTCCATCATTCAGGATGTTCAAACCGAAAATGAATCCCTGACCAGCAAACTCGCCGCCCTCGAGGGTCAGTTCACCAACCTTCTCTCCAAACTTTCCCAACAGGGAATCGTTATTAACTAACCCTCCCTTTTTAAATATTTAATTTTTACCCTAATTTGGAAATTAAATACGTTTTACATCCTACTCAACCGTTTTAACGTGTCGGCAACCTTACCCTTGAACAACTCGGTGGTTTGGAAATTCTCCGGTCGGATCAACGGACCCTCGACGGTCCTCAGTACCTTTTCCGTGGAATTCAGGATGGTGGGGAATTGACAGGGCCAGGAAATCCACATCGGAATCACCGGGATGTTAAGCTCCCTGGCCAACTTGAAGGTTCCGGTTCGGAAGGGAGCCAGTTCCCCGGAGGAGCTTTTCAACTTCATGTCCTCCGGGAATATCACCAGGGATTTTCCCTTTCCGAGAATCTCCTCCTCCATGGCCTTCTTAAGATTTTCGAATCCGGAACCCGCCTTACCAGGTTCCCGATCAATGGTACACAGATTTTTACGGCATCCCCTGGGAACGACCTTTATCCCGGAGGCTCCGATGTTCATGACGACCAGGAGATTTGATCCGGAAAGGGCCGCGATGGCCGAAACGTCATCGATACTCCACAAACTATGATTGGCGATGAAGATGCAAGGGGGTTGGGATTCCGGAGCTACACATCTTCTACGATCCACCGAGTAGTATCTTCTCTGTTCAAGACAAAGATTTTCCACAACCGCCTCTCCAGGGGTGCTCGTCAACGACGTTCCCATAATTTTCATTAACGGGTAGATGTTAACGATTGTTCTCAAGGCGAGTATACTGAAAAACGGACTCATTACGACGGATTTCCGGATAAAAATCTCGAAAACCGCCCATATGAGGACGATAATGTTTAGGGTTAAATCGATAAGTCTTACGTAGGTATTCCCCCTCGCCTTCAGTTCCATCTGCAAACTCAACCCGAGAAGAATCAACCCGACGATCGTCATAAACCACCACTTTCTTTCCATCAGTAGGGACTCCATCATCAACATTTTTATAGGGAGGTTACGGTTTATTAAGTGGTTTCACTCTTAGGGGAGATAAAAAAGAGAGAGAAAGGGAGGATGAAGTTACTCGAGGAGTACCGGGATTTTTATCAACGGGGTGGGTTTGGAAAATGGGTGGTTCGGGATTCCGGGTTTAAGTTTTTCCTGATATCGATCATCTTTCTATCCTTCCTGTTCTTTCTCGTTCCTAAGAAATATCAGCCTCTGATTCCATTACTGATTATTCTTTTCTACACGAATGTTCTATGTTACGTACCGGAAACCAAGATGTGTATCTCAGACGTTTTTCCCAAGCCATCCGAGGAGAGGACGTTAATTATCAAGAATAACGGAATAGCGAAACCCAGGAGGATTAACATGCCGAAGGTTCTTTTTGCAAATTGTATCGGGGTGGGGTTGTTTCGTTATTTTAATCTTGAAACCGATCCCTCCTACTATGAAATTAAGAGGATGGCCTGTCATATTCTGAACTCGTGTGCGGAGGAGGTACGAATCACCGTTCCTCGTCGGGATTTTCATCCTCCAAGGAAACAGATCATTATCGTAAATCATACCGAGACCCCCGGGAGGGATGCCTTCTCGTTTTTCCCGTTTATTAGGAAAACCTCCAAGATGATAGTCATGCAACATAACTTTAATCAGATCATTTCCAGTCTTTCCCGAAAGATATGGGGGGCTTGGACGATCGACAAGGACGATAAATCGGAAACAGGCAAGGAAAAACTACTTTCCGAAATGGAAAAGATTAAGAATGTTATGCTAGAGGAGCGGGATGAACTGACCGTCGTAATTTTCCCGGCAGGTAAGGTTCCCAAGACATGTCAGGAATGTCGCAACCCTACCAAATTTTACCCCGGGGCCTTTTACCTAAGTCTACTTACCGGTTATCCGATAACCCCGCTTATTAACGATTACTCGGAGAAGGGGGTGTTTTCGGCGATCGTTAAAGAGCCGGTGGATTTGGCCAGGGAGTATCGGGGAATATTTGTCAACAAACCGACCGTCAAGGAATTCCGGGCGAATGAAACCAACAAGGAACTTCTGAATGAAATTTGTGAACGGTTCCGTAACGTGTACCTCGACGAGTATCGTAAACTCAAAATGTAGAGGATACTTATAGAAAAACAAAAATCGGTAAAATATAAAAGAGTAAACACCATCATGGACGACCGTGTTATCGAAAACGTTATTCGCCGAATCTCCACCGGGTTTAGTTATCGGTTCCCAACCGATTGTTATCGTTGCGGGAGGAAGTTTGAACCGAGACTTATTGCCGCCGTTGAGCGAGGTGTGTTTGACGGAAAAACCGTCATGGAAACCGTCAAGGATATTCGTTACGACCCGAACACTGAAAATTACTACAACCCCGGAGAGAGAAACTACGTGGCGAACGATCAGGGTCTTGCTCTGGGACCGAAGGATATTTGTTGCCGTATCTCCCTAATCTCCCCCTTTATCTATCCCACCGGAACGAACATCGCGGCAAAAACCACGAAGAGGGTTGTCGGCACAACGGTTAACACCGACCCGGATAAAATCGATCTCTTTGATTTTATTCAAGGGGAGAAGGAACGTCCGGAGATGATTATCGACGAGGAACACGGGGATGTTCGTCTGTACATTGAGGATGGAATCCCGGGGTTTGAACCTCCGATTGTCTGGGAAGATTTTGAGTAAAATCTGTTGAAGATTTTGAGTAGAACCCTACCTTCACAGGCTGTTTTACTCGTAAAATCCCCCTTCCTGAGATACATTTTTAGAGACCTTAAAATTTGTCATAGGCAGTTTGTGGTCCATGGGTAGTCATAGACGTTCAACTTTCTTCCGCAACCATCCGACGACCAAAACATTAAAAATGACCCCGAACTTACATTTTATGGTCAAAAATGAAAAACGAATTAAAAACTACACTTCCGACGGTGTTTTCGCCGTATTTTGGACCAAAAAGTGTAAAATTTCTAGGTGAAAAACCTAAAAATTTTTGATATTGTAAAAAGTCATAGGCGATTCGCATATCACGTATAGTTATAGACGTTCAACTTTTAATCGTAACCATCCGACGACCAAAACATTAAAAATGACCCCGAAAATCGCCGACTCTCTAAAAAAGTATCCTCGGATGAAAAATTAAACAAATTCGGTCATTCCGGGGTTAAAACATTACAGAACCGAAGAATCATCATGACCTACAGAACGTTGCTCGACTACACCCTGTCCGTCCAACCCGTCGTTATCAAATGTTTGAAGAATTTGGCTTATCGACACGTGAATTTGGCCAAACCTAGTGTCTATACAAAGTTGATCATCGATCCCGGGTATCCAAAAATCAACTTTCAGTTTTCCAATGATTTTCAAAAAATCTCCCTGAATACGGATTACAGTGAGATCACTTTTCACGAGGAGTTAAAGGGCATGCCTGAGCGGGATTTGTATCTTTCGTATCTTTTCAATATACCCGAAAGTCAGAGGTTGATTCGATGGTTGATTGTCCGATCTGCCGGAGACGTTTGTCAACAGACACTCAAGGAGTTCTTCCCGGATTTGACTTTCAAGCACGGAACCCATGACAAGCTCTTTGATAAAGATTCCGTTTCTCTGACCTTCGAGGGTAAAAAAGTATAAGTCGTGTAATTATTTAACCTTCGAACAAAGCTAAAGGGAAAAAATGAACTACAGGAAACTTTACGACTATACCTTCGGTACCCTTCGTCCGGCGGTCGAGGAATGTTTGAAGAAACTTGTCAAGCGACACATTGGGTTTGAAAAATCTCGTATCTATTCTGATTTGGTGATTAGCCCTGAATTCACCTCTCCGATTAAGTTCAAGTTCTCCAATTACGGTCAGAAAATTTCCCTGGAGAGCGAAACGTGTTGGGAGAAAATGATAACGACCGAATTCCCTCAACAACCGTTCCAGTCGGTGATACTTAGTTCCCAACACAACCGGCTCGTTAGGGAGATTATCAATCGATCCTCCTACTCCCTCTGTCAGGATTTGCTCGCGGAAGAACTTCCGGATCTTACCTTCGAGTTTCTCCGTACCGAGAACATCTCCGATCCGGTAACTCCCCATCATTTGGTCTATCGTGGGAAATGCAAACCCGAATAGAGATGATAACCGGGATAAAAATTACTAAAGATAACCTTTCAGTTTAGTAATTTAAAAATCTCAAGCCATGACGTTTATCCGGTTCAATCCGTTTACGTCCTGTTTACACACCAACCCCAAGAACATTCTACTCATCGAAAACCGAACGTGACGGAAATCACGATTTTCATGGAGAGAGGAACCTTCCATGACTCCTATCTAGTTGACAAATAGACTATCGAGTTATAATCAAACTTACGGGAATTTGTAAACCTAACGGTTTTACAAATTTTATCTTAAACATTTCTGAAATTTCTTAGTTTTCCTCGTCCTCGTCCTCAACGATGAAGTCATCGTCATCCTCCTCGTCATCTCCTTCTTCATATTCCTCCACTTCCTCCTCTGCCTCTTCGTCTTCTTCCTCCTCGTTCTCTACCATTCGACGAACCTCCTCGATATCGTCGTCATCCTCATCGTCCATTGTCGAGAAGTACGTTGCGTCGTCGCTGGTTTTCGTGGTCTCGGCCTCGACGATCGGGGTAAAGAAGTTGCAAAGGAGAGGCAGGGTGTCGTGGATTTGGAAGCGCTTGCGACAACAAGGGCACTTCACCTTGCAGATTTCACCAACCTGATCGTAAGTCCAGCCGTCGTCGTTCATGAAGTTGCATAAGGTATCGAATGAAAGAGCGTGTCCGTTAGGACAGACGTCGACGCAGATGTTCTTGAACTTATCGTACATTTCCTTCCAGAATTCGGCATCAACGAAGGTCAGCTCCTCAAGGGAGACCGGATCCTTAGTGTCGATCACCTTCATTAAACCGGAGAGATGATGATCGACCTCCTTTTCGAAGAGCATCTTGGCGAACACCGGGAACGGGGTGTTGGTGAACATGTAGGTGCTGGGAAGCTTCTTCGGTGGAGCCGGCTTCTGGTAATTCTTCAGTTCCTCGAGCATTTCCTCCGAAAGTTCCACCTTCAGACCTCCCTCCTCCTTCTGATGTTCCTCGGTTGGGGTGTTGTTAAGCATCTTATAAACCTTACCGTTCTTGATGATTAGGAATTTGAACCCGGCAAGCCAGAGCCCCGGGGCGACGACCTTCAGGATCTCCATGTCACGAACCATCGACTCCTCGGCGGAGTTGACGAAGGACTTAACGGTGGTAAGGAAGGTGTTGTTCATTTGTGTTGAGGTGTTCGATAACTACGTTGTTGAGTTGTTATCAATCGGTAGTCCGACCTCCGCGGAAATCATTTCTGATACTTTTTCCCAAAGGTTCTCAGTACCTCGGGGTAACATTGGTACAAAATTATCCATGAGTGAACTTTTCCGGGGTGGGGTCAATTGTTGTTATCGACATTCGGTCCATCAAATGTTGAAGCGGATTCCCGCCTTTTCTCAGAGCGAGGCATTTTGGGATTTCCTCCGGGAGGATAAGATCGTTAGGGATAAAGCCCGAGACCATGAGCAGGAGGATGCCGGTTACTATTTGATGAATCTTATTAGTGAAAAACGATGGGCCAAGAAACTTTGGAATCGGGAGTGCGGAATTCGGTTTACCGATTGTCGAAAGAACAACAAGGAGGAAACCAAGAAATGGAAATGTAAGAGAGGAATGGAAAAGGAGCCGCTGATAATTGTATCCACCGACGGCGCCAAACCTCTGAGTCAGTGTGTCAAGGAGTCCCTGATTACCGATACCCCGGAGATATCTATTGTCAAGAGGGTTCAACACCCGGCTCCACACTACCTGGTTCTTAACTTTTCGGCCAAGGTTCCTAAAACCACCCCCCTGCGATATTTTCAGCGGGTGAATTTTTCGAACGTCGTTTCCTACGAGGCCTTCGGTTACGTTGTTCATATAGGGAATCAATACGGACATTATGTTTACATTACCAATAAAGGAGAGATACTTAATGACCTTACGATTGAAGTTAATAAAATCCCCCTTGACCATCTAGCCTTCGGAGAATCCGCCTCCCCAACTTTGATCCTTTACAGGAGAACGACCCGGAGGAGAAACCCCTCTATGAGAAAATTATCAAAACCCAACCCTCCCGCCCGCACCGTCTTTATTAAGAGATCAAGAACTGCCTGATTTTACAATATTTTACCTTACATTTGACCCTATTTAAGGTAAAATTTTAGGGGTATTGACCTTCCAAAAGGCATTTCGCGACCCGTGGGTAGTCATAGACGTTCAGCTTTTAACCGTAACCATCCGACGGGTAAAACATTAAAAATGACCCCTAAAACTCCAAAAGTTGTAAAACCCCATCGTTTACTTTCCTTAAAGAAATTTTTCCTTTCGGAAGTTTTCTGTAAACAATAGAATTTTTAATTTTGGTCCAAAATTATCCATAATAAGGTCAAACCCTACACAAAATTATCAGGAAAAATCACCTTTTGCAGGGTTTATATATAGGTATTTAAGCCCCTGTAACGTAAAGTTGTAAAATGACCGGTGGCCAAAAAAATAAAACCTTCCTGAATACAAAATAGAAAACAAAAACCATGGCAAGAGTTGTTTCCAAGAGAGGACGTAAGACATGCCTCCGTCGAGTGGCAAAGGCTCTTCACAAGAAAGCCAAGACACGCCGTCAGCATCAGAAGGTTGTCGGTAAGGCAAGTAAGCAGTGTGCCAAGAAGCGAGTGATGAAAGGTCGTCGTCGGGCAGGTGCACGCAAGAGCCGTAAGGTTTCTCAGCCCGCTATTCCCCAACCCATCCCCACTCCCGAGGAATATCGTCGGGTTTACGAGCAGGCGGAGACGAAGCCCGAGGGCGTTATGACTCCCGAAAGTTACGAGGAGACCTATAAGGCCGCCTTCAACGGAACCCCCTGCGACACCCAGGCTATCGAACGCACGGCCCGTGTGCTTAATCGAGAGGCTGCCATGGAACTCGGCGTTGCCGCCAGCTCCTTCGAATTCCAGTCGTCCGGAAAGGCTCAATCGATCAGAGAAGCCGAGGCCGGTCGTGTCGAGGAATGCCGTAACGAGGGCTTCAATGTGTAAACCCCCAAATTCCGTTAATTTCAATTTTAGACAACTTGAAATTATTTATCCCCGGAGAGATGATTACTGTGCAAAGTACACCTGATTATTTTTCGTATCGATCGTCTTCGGATTGACGACCATGAAGAACTGACCGGCGAATCTCTTCAGAACGTTGGTCGGTAAACATCTTTCTAGGAAATCCGTCTCCGGGGGGAATTCCTCCTGAAGTTCCTTGAACGACTGTCTTCCGAACGGTCTCTCTCCGATCAAGGTTTCCAGATCGGCTCTTAGTTGAAGGTCCGTCGGGAACAACAAATCAAGAATGGCCTCTCTGTTGAACTCCGCCTTCTTGCGGAAAATCAGGGCAAAGAACCTGGTAAGATCTGCGTACGGGTTCCAAACCTTCCAGCAATCCTCGACAACGCCGTTCGGGAGGTTTTGTCTTTTACGTCCCGTCAAGGGGTCCAGACCTGTTGAACAGGGTTTCGATTCTAAATGTCTCTCCGGGATTGTTATTGAGGTATAACGTTCCGTGTTGATGACCGAACGATCGAAGTCGATGAACATCGTAAACACCGGGGAGTAAATCTCGTAGGCGGTCGATTCATCGATAACGTAATAGGCCTTGAACTGTTCCAGTGGGTTAATTAGGATGTTGTCCAGATGCAAATCCCCGTGACGGAATTTGAGATTTTCCATGACGGACAAATTGTACAGAATTTGGAATACGGCGGGTATGAGATCGAAACCTGAGTGTTTGGAAGATTCATCGGTCGTAAAATCCAGGTCCTTTAGAAACATTCGGAAGGAGTAGAACCTATCCGGGGAAGAGTACTCCATGACGTTATACACCGCGAGATGTTCTTGGTCGAGATTGTCAGACTTCGAAGCGCATAGTTGAACGTCCTCCTTAATCCTATCCTCTGAAATATCGGCCAGGTCATCCTCGAGTACGGAACGATCGTTGGTTAGCACCTGGACTATCGGGTAGACGAAATGAGGAGATCTCCTCTTGTAAAACATGTCCCGGATCACGGTTTTCATCATCTTGCACTCGTTTATTAAAGTATACGGGACCTCGGCGTTGTAACCCACTCTTGTCTCCTTGACCCAGACAACGACGTCCTTCTCGACATCCTTGTAACGCACTCTAAAACTTGCCGGGTAGCTGGTGGAGAAAAGACCCTGAACCTTAAGCGGGACTCCCTCAGGGTTACTTATCTGGTTAAGTCTATCGATAACCAAACATTGGTTTCTCTTTTCCTCAAAGACCTTCGATACCTGATTTAACCAGCCTGTCCTCCGTAGCAGGTATTCTCTATTATCCATTTTTTGTTTAGGCAATTTAAAATAGAGGTGGAAATAAATGTTGTCCAGACTGAAAAGAATAAAGGATTACGTTCAACTGGGGTTGGTGGTCGTTATGTCGGTCGCGAATGTTTGGTTGTCGTCGGAATCCATAACCCAGACAATCGGTGTTGTTTACAAGTTCGGAAATTCATTTTACAACCCCGCCCTTGGGATTATCGATCAGGACGACGTTCATCCGAATCGATGCACCATGAAGGTTGCCTCCCCCTTCACCGCTTACAACAGTACCGTGAACGACTTTTTCCACAGCATTGATCCCAAGTACATTTGTAAATGGAGTTCGGATTCAGCATACTTCGACTCCCTCTGTTTCGATAAGTTCGATTGTTATCCGCTTGAATTGATAAGGAACGTCGACATTGCCTGCTCCTCACTTTTCCTTATCGGGTTTATCCTCCTGGGTATCCTCTTTGGATTTAAACCCACGAACCATAGAATAAGAATTTTTCTATGGGGTTTGAGCACCGCTATTCTCTGCTTCTCATTTGGGTTTTCCAAGGTTTCCTCCTCCTATCTTAGAGAAATGGAAGTGGAGGACATTCTGAAGAAAATTAGATCGATCGTCATTAATCAAGGATCGCTGGACATCGAGTATGACGTCACGGTTTCTCGATATGATTCTAAAACAAACATCTCGGATGTTATTTTCGACGTTTGTTCCGGAATGGCCCTCGGGCTCATCGCCAACAGTATAAAGTTCCTAAAAAGACCTAAAAGGAAACCCCGTGTCGGTGATACCGAGATGTCGGAGGGGTTTATCTAAAAATTTGTTATACCGGGAGCTCTCAAATAACAAATTTTATATTAAACGGCCATCTCTGCCTTGATGGAAGGATGACATTTGTAATTAACGAGTTTGAAATCCTCGAACTGGAAATCCTCCAGATTGGTCTGACCGCGGTCGACAATCTCCAGAGTTGGGAATGGGTAGGGTTCGCGGGAAATCTGTTCCTTGATCTGTTCGAGGTGGGTCTTGTACACGTGGGCGTCTCCGAAGGTAAGTATTAGAAATCTTGGCTTCTTACCGGTCAGATGACAAACCATTCTGAGAAGCAGGGCGTAGGAGGCGATGTTAAACGGCACCCCCAGGAACCAGTCCGCGGAACGTTGGTACATTTTCAGATCCAGAAACTCCCCCGAGACGTTAAACTGGAAGAGAAGATGACAAGGGGGTAGTGCCATCTTATTCAAGTCTGAAACGTTCCAGGCCGAGACTATGATCCGTCTACTCTCCGGAGTTTCTCTTATCTGACGAACGGCATCCTTGAGTTGATCGATTCCTCCAATTTCACCCTCCTCGAGAATTCCTTTATACTCGGCTCCCCAGTGACGCCATTGGAAACCGTAGCCCGGACCGATATCGCCGACCTCGTAGCCTTCAAGTCCTCGTTGATCAAGAAATTCTCGAGTGGTATTTCCATCCCAGATTTTTACACCCTTTTGAGAAAGGAGGTTGGCGTCGGTTTCACCCCTAATAAACCAGAGAAGTTCCTCAACCACCCCCTTCCAGAAAACTCTCTTGGTCGTTAACAACGGGAATTCCCCCCTTATCGAAAGGTCGTAGGTCAACTGAGGACCAAAGTAACTAATTGTCCCGGTTCCGGTTCGATCTTCCTTAACATCCCCCCTCTCGATGATCGTCTTGCAAAGATTCAGATAGGGAAGTTCCTGATGATCTCTCCGGTAAACACAGTATTCAAACGGAATTCCTTGATTGGTTGAATACTTCATCTCGGACCTTTCCTCCAGGGAGAACCCCTTCAGGAATTCAGACGGGAAAAATGTATCTCCGAGCCCATCACCCGGACGATACACCTCCGTAAGGTAAATCTTTGAACAATGGGGAATTAGCTCCCGATAAACATTTTCCCCGCCGCATATAAATATCTTTCCGGGTGATTTCTGAATCTCCAGGGCCTTCGACAACGCCTCCCTGGGCGTGGGATAGATTCGAACCTGTTCCTCGGTAATTTCCTCGTGAAGTTTCAACTCCGTGGAGGAGGAAATTACGAAGATCGTCCTTTGAGGTAAAGCATCCACCCCAAGTGACTGATAGGTTTTTCTCCCCATGATACAAATATTTCTTGTATTTCCCGAGTTTCCCTGATTGGTCACCTTCCTGAAAAACCTCACGTCCTCCGGGATGTACCATGGGATAATCCCCCTCGAACCGATAACATTGTCCGACGCCCTTCTGGCAACGATCGTTATGACTTCCATTCCTTTTAATCTCTTTTCCTGATGGTCACACCCCCCTGATGACCCTTTCCGGGTTTTATACTTTTTTCAAACATCTCAAAGGTTTCCGGGTCAATAAAGTCCCTGGCGTAGAGATACCTCATCTCTGGAAAGGTGCGCGTCGAGCCATCGTCGTTGAGTTCCTGACGAAGATTTCCTAGACAAACCCTGAGACTGGTCAGGAAGATGCTCTTTTCGAAACAAATGTCGTACTTCATCCGAAGTTGGAAAAGGAAGAACTCGCAGGTGCCGATGGCGTAAACAACGTGAGGTCGATAGTAATTTTCCGATGGAGGAAGTTCCTCGATTAGCATGTAAAGTTTATCGATTAAACCTTGAAGTTTGGAAGTGTAAACCGATATATCAACGTCCCGATACTTATCGATAAGAACTCTTAACGAGCCCTCCACCCAAAGATGAATCGCGTTCGCCCCCTCGCAAAGAAGGTCGTTCTCAACGTTGTTCCTGTCCAGGGTGTTAATCTCCCGGACGAGTCTCTTCATTGATTTTTCCTTTACCATGGAATCGTTCTTCTCCCGACACCTCTCCAGCAGTCGTTCCAGACGTTCCATTCTTTCCCTCTTTGTTGTATTGATATTGTTGGTTGTCATCAGAATTACTTTCTAATTTTGATGAATGTTATAATTGGTTACTTTTTAATTGTAGAACGACGATTCCTTGTTCTTCTTCTTATTTTTCTTTGACGACATGCTCTTTCCGCGTTCCATGTTCGACATCACCATTCCCTCGCTAATGTGTTCCGAATCCACCCGATCCTCCAACTTGGTCTCCCAACGTCCGAGCGTCATCGCGAGGATCGACAGGATTTTTACGCAGGATTCCTTATAAGTCTTGAGGGTTTCCAACGTCTTGATAAACGTGGAATCCAGGAGGAACAACTTGGTAATTCCGTCTACGTGTTTCGTCGTCAATGGGGTGTTGACATGTGTGAAACCTTCGATCTTTGACGAGGAAACCTGAGCATCCAGAGCGGAGTTCAGAAGTCCAAAGTACTTGGAGATCACGTCGCTCATTTCGTCGTTGTAATCGTTTGGAAGGGACTTGATGGCCTCTCCCATCAGTCGAAGTTGTCCAAGTTGGGTTTCAAGTTCCGTTGCATGACCTTCCAGTGTGGCATCGTCGAGGAAAAGATAAACGCTACGAATGTGATCCTCAACGATGTTAGCCACCGTGTAGATCAAATTGTGAAGCTCCGTTGTCGAACCGGTCAGAATGGTTTGCACCTTCTCGATCATCGCGTACACGGAGGTGACGTCCGTAGGAGCTCCCACCACCACCTCGTCGATCGAGTTCACCGACTCACGGAGCTTCTCGGAAAGTGTATCCACGGTATTTTTTAGGTTAATATCTGCCATTTTTAGTTGTGATGGGTTATGAAGGGTAAGGTTGTTAAGAATAATTTCCAGTGGGTCATCCCCTTAATTCCACCCTTGATACTTTTTAGGATGTCAGGGATGCAATCATTTTACGGAGCTTCTTAAGATCGCCGTTGAGATGAAGGATGTAGAGAACCACAATTAGAACAACGACGAAGATAAGGATGGTTATTCCGTAACGAAACATAAAGTTGATAAAGAGACTGTCCCAGGAATTCCAGGAGCCCTCGTTGTGATTTTTCAACAAGGCACCTTCCTTGATAATCGATGTATCGTCCGAGATGCTGTACGCCATGAAGACATTTCGAGGAAGATAACTAATAATGTACTTTGTCTTGTTGACGACGTTGTTTAACATTAGCGGTCCGGTGGAAAACATGACGAGGAAGTGTTTCGAAACGGCGTACCAGGGAATCTCCGGATTTCTCAACTCCTTAATAACGTCGTCCCAGAACGGCGCTCCGGGCTTGCTCGCCATGAAACAGTTGGTAAATACCGGCACGTTACCGCTCTTCACCAGGAAAACGTCTCCCGGGGGGTTGTTGTCAAAGTACTCGTTTAACGATCCCATTACCTCGATGTCCATGTCGCAGTACACGCCGCCGAAATCCTTCAATAAGAAGTAACGAATGGCATCCGCCCGCTGGATGTTGTACGGGTAGGAGTCGAAAACCGGGAGGAAGTCCGGGTAGTTTTTGGCGATGTAGTTTCGATTATCGACATCCGACCAAAACATAATTTTCCAATCCGGGTTAGTCCGTTTCCAGGCATCGATGATCTTCTTCCATCTTGTCGGTAAGGTTCTCGACTTCCAGGTGAGATGAACAATTTTAGGAACGGACATTTGGATAAAAAGGAACCCCCCTTAATACTTTTCTTTTTATCTTATACCTTATTATTTCTTTATCGACAAATTTGATTTAAAGAAATAAGTTGTTTATGCGTGACATGCCAAACATTCAAGATTGGACCCGGAGCTCGTAAGTTCCGGCCTGGAGACTGATTTGGAAATGGAATCGGCGTGCTTTTCCGCGGAGGATCGATAATAATACAAGCCCTTCAGACCTCGTTTCCAGGCCATTATATGAACCTCGTTTACGTAACCACGATCCGAACCTGACGGGAAGAACAGATTGACGGATTGCCCCTGACAGACGTAGGGTTGACGAGAGGCCGCGTGGTCAACGATCCAACGTTGATCGAGCTCGAAGGCCGTCTTGAAAATATCCTTCTGGTCCTGAGTTAGGAAATCCAGATGCTGAACACTTCCCTTTTCAAGAATGATGGATTGCCAGACCTCCGGGGTATTCTTATCGATCCGTACCAAGAGTCTCTCCAGATAAATATTCTTGACGAGATGTGTTCCGGCCCTAGTTCGATGGGAGTAGGCGTTGGATTTCCATGGTTCGATGCTCGGACTACAGGACACGATAATCGATGAGTTGGCGTTGGGGGCGATGGCGATAAGGTGGGCGTTTCTCAATCCCGTTCCCTTCATATCCTCCGGCTCACCCTTGAACCCCGCCAACCGTCTTGACTCCTGAACCGCCCGCTCCTTAATGATTCGGAAAATCCTCCTATTGATGGAACTGGCCAGTCCGGATTCGAACGGGACCTCCTTACGTTGGAGATAAGAATGGAAACCCATCATGCCCAACCCCAAGGAGCGCTCTCTCATGGCGGAGAACCTTGCCTTGTGGAGAACGTCCGGACAATTATCGATGAAAATCTGAAGAACGTTGTCCAACATGTGAATCAAATCCTGAACGATGTTGGTATCCTTCCACTCGTCAAAGTACTCCAGATTGATGGAACTTAGGCAACAGACCGCCGTGCGGTTTTCATCGGTTGCCAGGTGAATCTCGTTGCACAAATTACTACCGTGGATTTTCAACCCGAGATTCTTCTGAGATTCCGGGAGATGGTTATTTGCTGTGTCGATAAAATTCAAATAGGGTTCGCCGGTTCTCGAACGGGTTTCGATAATCCTCTGCCACAGATCTCTTGCCGAGGGGACGGTATGAACAACGTTTCCGGAATGAGGATCGATAAGATCCCAGGATTCGTCCTTGACGATCGCCGTCATGAATCTGTCCGTAACGTTGATCGCGTTGTGCAAATTGAAACATTTTCGGTTGGGGTCGCCTCCGGTCGGGACCCTGAGAGCCAAGAACTCCTCAATGTCCGGATGACTAATGTCCATGTAGGCGGCGTAGGACCCCTTACGTGTCTTTCCCTGACGATAGGCCGTCATGTCACTATCGACGGTATGAATAAATGGGATCGGTCCGGGGGCAATGTTGGAAACCGAACGAACCGCCGACCAATGACCTCCAACACCACCACCTTTGACGGAAAGCCAACGGGTCTCCGAGGAATGATTAATCAAACCTTCGAGAGAATCCGGAACGAAGGTCAAAAAGCAGGAAATGGGGAGGGATTTCCATCGTTGACCGGGTTTAGGAGCGTTCGATAAAACGGGCGAGGCAAACATAAACCAACCCTTGGACGCGTAGTCGTAAATTCTCCTGGCGAACTCCAAATCTCCCTCGCAATATGCCATAGCCGCCCGATAAAACGCCTCCTGTGGCGAGTTTTCCCCCTCGACCAAATAATAATCCTTAAGTAATTTAACAGCCTGATCGTTAAATAACTCATCCCTCGACAGATCAACCGGTGATAATTGGTTCGTCGTTGGGTGTTCCGTTTTTAACTCCTTAACATCGGAAGAAGTTGCGCCGATCATTGTTGTCTCTTGAACAACTCCTTCGAACATAAGTCTTTTACTTTGTAATTGATACTCTCTTTAATAAACCACCCCCCCGTATACTTTTTTGAAATTTTGTTACCCCCCGTGAAAATTTTCCAAACATGGTTTTCCATAAACCCCGGAAGTTTTTAGTTTCGACGGTTCAAAATCCTTGGATTTAAAGAAATTAGCAAAAGGTTCTAATCAAAAGAACGAATGGAACAGAAGGATCAGGAGCAAAACCCGCCAAGCAAATTCTACCAGAATCAGCCCACGACGATCGAGATCAAGAAACCGGTGTACCAGTGGTTTGCCAAGGAGAAACTTAACCTATCAACGAGTCCGGGAACTGATAAACTACCATCCACCCCCTACGGAACACCCTGTTGATTAACGAAATTTGTAATTTTGCGATTACGAATTCTTTTTTATGTTTTTTTGCGTTTGCCGGGAATCGAACCCGGGTCGTTTGCTTGGAAGGCAAATATACTACCATTGTACTACAAACGCTTCATTTTTTCATCTTTTAATATTGCTCCCTGAGAGACTCGAACTCTCAACCGAGGACTTATAAGATCCTAATTCTAACCAATTGAAATAAAGGAGCGTTGTTGATTTTATTAACGTCCGCGAGGTCGAATCTTTAGAGAATGTTAACGGGTCGATGACAAATATCGCAGGTGGGCGGAATCTGTTCCAAATTCCTTGGGGGATTTCGGTGGGAAATACGTTGTGGATTCTGGTAGAATTTTCTTGATGGGATAATACCCGTCTCGTTAATAAAAGAGAATGTCAAATCATTTTGAGTTGAAAACCAGTTTCGTTAATCACCTTGTCGCCCAGGGGTTCCGGGAGGAGGTTGCCCGGGATCTGGTGAATGATTTTCATCTCAAGTATCAGTTTTCGGAGTACATCTTTTCGGATTGTTATAAATTCCTTATCGACGTCTGTAACGAAAAATTAGAGAAACATCTCAATAGGGAGTTTAATTTCCAGGCGGACGTTATCGAACTTTGTATCGAGTTTGGGCTTCGGGAGATAAGGGCCTCGGTGCTCGTAGGTTCCGGGCTTATTAAAGGCCCATCGACTCTAAAGGCCTACGTTACGATGGGATTTCTCAAGACCAGCTACCCCGGGGAACTTAATTGTCCGATTCGTAAGAAAACCTAATTAGAAGTCGTAGGCCGGGATCGCGTCGATAATCTGACGTTCGGTGATGAACGGTTCTCTTTTCACGGTTTTCTGATAAGACCTCCTGACGATCCGTTTCTTATTGACCTTCATCGTTCTATTCTTGGAAGTTTTCCCTACCGTTTGTCGTTTCCTTGCTCTCTGTTTGGCGATAACTCCTACTCGGAGTACATTCTTAAGGAAAAACCGTCGAACGACTTTTTTAACTTTTACTTACAGACCCTGGAGATCGCCATCGCCGACATCAACAACGTCGTTGAACGAACCAGGATGGTTCAGGGGCTGGAGGTCAAACTGGCCAAGAGACTAAAGAGAAAGAAGATTCTGGAAACGATTATCGAGAAACGCGAAAGAAGAAAGAAGGTTTCGGAGACCCTTCATCGCAAAGCTAAACAACAATATGAAGTTGACGAGGAGATCATGGCCTGTGAAGCCAACCCGGTTGACACGACCGAGGATATCAAGGTCCGTGAAATATGTCAACATTTTATCGGGGCCATCAACGCTCGGGCTCTCCGGTCATTAAACGCCTTTACCCCAACTACCCCCTTCACCTTTAACTATAGAGGTGACTCAAAGTACTTCCACGAATCGGTTTATGTTATCCAGGCATTTGAAAGTTTCTTCGACGCCGGGTTCAGATTGTACAAGGAATTCGTGAACGCCAGCGATGTTCAGTGGGTCTTTAACTCAGGGGTCCTCAGGGTGCAATTTGAAGGGTACGTTGTCCAACCCCCTGATCAAACATTAGGAGGAAGGTTCTTTATGCAGCTTCTCCTTACACCCCTCGAAACCGGTTCATGGAATATCGCATCCGGGGAGATAACGATCGTCTAATAAATAAAAAAGTATTTTAAGAGATTGGACCTGAAGGGTTGAAGAACCGTTAAATAACAAAGATATAAAAACGGGTATACAAATGAAAATCAAGAAGGTTCTTGGTGAGGGGTCGTACGGATCGGTGGTTATCGCGGAGAAAAACGGTAAGGATTACGCCCTGAAGACGGTGGAGGGGGATTACTACGGGTTGGTTTCACTTCAGGAGATCGACATCATGAACTCCGTTTACAACCCGTTCCTGTCCTCCGCCTGCAAAACCTACCTTGAGGGAAATTCCGCCTTGATATTTATGGACCTGGCCGACGAAACACTCCATCGATACAAGTTCCAGGACAAGAAGGAGTTTAAGTTGGTTGCCTTCCAGATGATCGCCTCCCTGGCATTCCTTGAAAAAAGAAACATTATCCACGGGGACATCAAAGGAAACAACTTCCTCTGCTTTAAAAATTCGAACGGGTTCCCCCTGAACGTCCGCATAACGGACTTTTCCCTAAGTTGTCGTTCCTACGGAAAAAACACGTCGCCGCTATTCAAGATGTTCTGTTCCATTTATCGACCTATCGAGGCATGGTTCGGAGAGGCGGAGTGTAAATCGGACGTCTGGGCACTTGGTTGTTGTTTATTTGAACTTCTTACCGGGGAGCGTCAGCTCTTCCCCTCTCAGGACGAACGATATGATAAATCGATTATGTTTGATCTTAAGGAAAGTAAGGAAGTTGTACATCGCAGGTGGAGGATTTCCAACGACGGCTACGTAACGACCCTTGGTCAGTTTGCCGAGAAGACCGGTCAGGTAATGACGATCAAGTACGCCCAAAGAATCCAAGCCGCCAAGGAACGACTTGACAAGTTTGATAAACCGCTTAATCTTTTCGTTCGGGATTGGTCCGGGGTGTACAAATCCCTACCGACGTTTATCAAGGATATGTTAACCGTTGACCCCACCTGCCGTCCCACCGCCCTCCAACTTTTCGAGGCGGAGTACTTCCGTGAAGAACGAGAGCTCCTAACCGCACAACTTACGGCGTTTTACGATAATCAATCCCGTCCGAGATCTGATGGTCAGTACGTTCTTCTTGACGGAACGATTCGACATCATCTTTCCCGAAACCCCCTGGAGTACGAGGAGGTTCGATACTTCCTGAGCAAGTCGTACTATCAACGTATCACCAAAATTGCCGCCCTGGACATCTTTTCCAAGTGCAAACATGTCGGCAACGACGCCTATATCCTCCTGGCCTGTTTATTAATTTCGATTAAAATCACCGATCCCTCAAACCTTGAGTGGTTTGAGTACGATCGTCAGAAGGAACTTGCGGATAAGTTTGACTCGGACGAGGACGAGGATATGAAGTTAATCCTCGAATCAGAAAAACTTATCTGTCAGTCCCTAAATTATGTTCTTTACCCGGAGGCCACGGAGCTTTTCGATCTCACCGACGATCAGCTTTCGGCCTTCTTTCTGTAGAGAAAAGTAAATGCTTCGATTTTCCAAATCAACGATAAATCGAAACAAAAGATACCAGAGTCTAAGTAATAATCATGGGTGTGCCACGTTTCGGAGAGCTTATCAGACGTCGTTACGGGAAGTGTTGGTTCCAGGAGGGTAAGGCAAACGTCCTTACCAACAAACCTGGTCAACTCGATCTTTCCGTAGAGGGTGTTTCTAAGCGTCGTGACGTTGATACTTTGTTTGTGGATGGTAACGGTCTGCTTCATCCGGCGATGCAGTTTACATTTGGTTATGGTTCGTTTGAGGATTCTAAACGTCAGGAGGAAAATCAGTCGAAGACGGAGGATCAGCTTCTCGTCGAAGGTACTCGTTATTTCATGAACGCCATTGAATCCCTCTGTCTGGAATTTCGTCCTCAACGCCTTGTCCTGGCAATCGACGGTTCAGCCCCGATCGCCAAGATGATTCAGCAGCGTCAGCGTCGTTTTGGAGCCAAGATCGATGTTACCAAGGACAAGTCGTTGACCACCGCCTGGGAGAAAACGATCCGTCGTTCCGTTAAGAATGCACTTCAGGAGGAAGGTTCCTACGTTTCCGTTACCGTGGAGTTTGATGCCTCGCGTCGTGATTTCGGCGAGGGACTGATCAAAACCCGTCTCGAGCTTCTTCAACCAGGTACCCCTCAGGATCAAATCTTCCGGGCTCTACTTGAGAATCTCGTGAAGGGGAAGGGTCAGAATGAACGTCTTCGTTGGTACAACGTTCTCTCTCCGGAGACTCCTCTGGGATTTCAGTTTGAAGGAAAATGGTGGTACTCGGTGGCGATGGCGGCAACGGCGTTGGCCTGGAGGGATATTTGGCGTCAGTCGACCTACGTTTCTCTCTTCGGAATGGACGTGGAACCGGAGCTCGGAATGAATCGTAATAACAAGTACATCTACGGTACCGGTAAGGTGGTCACCGCCGAGGATTCCCCCGTGTACAAGTACGTTGAGGAGTTCCGTCGTTTCCGAACCAGCAATTCCGATTTCCTCGTCAAGTTCTCCTCGAAGGTTGCCCACTATTGTGAGAAGATTGGTGATTACCTTGCCGAGACCTCCCCGGTTTATCGTGAGACTCTTCTTCTAACCAGTGTCGGAACAAACCTTGAAAGGTTGGACGGTCAACGTATCGAATGGTTGATGAACGTTCGTACCAAACTTGTTCAACGTCTTGAGCAACAACTCCGGAAGGAGCAACAACCGTCATCAACAGCTGGAAATACCGTTTCGGCCTCGGAGGAGGTTGATTATCCGGAGTACGAGGGAGGTTTCCGCGGAGTGGAGGGATTCCTGAACGTGTCGAAATTTGATTCCAACTCACTGACTCCCGGAACGAACGTCATGAACATTATCGATCGGAACATCCAGAAGAGAATTAGCAAGGATGGTAAGATTGAACTTTCGGATGGCACCAAGTTGGAAATTCTCTACAGTAGCCATCGTCTTCCCGGCGAGGGCGAACACAAGCTGGAAAACCTTATCGATCGCGAAACTCGGAACATGAACGGAAAGGTGAGTTTGGTTTACGGTCTTGATGCCGATTTGTTTATGTTGTCGATGGTTCGCGATTACCCGATCTGTTTGGTGAGAGAGAACTCGATGAGAACCGACAAGTTCTTCGGTAAGGTTCCCAAGAAGACCAACCCGAAGACGGCCTCGTGCCATGTGGTCGACATCGATCGTCTCAAACAACAACTTATGGACGAGGATGAGGAGACCGGTATTTCGATCCACCCTCTCGATTTTACCTTCCTCTGCTTCCTGTTTGGCAACGACTTTTTGAGGAACGTCCCTGGTTTGATTTTCGATACCGGACTCCAGGTAGTCCTGTCGACAAAGAAGGACGAGGAGAGGGACAACCCGTTGCTTTTCGATTACATCTTTGAGGTCTACAATGAGATTCGTAGGGAACTTGGAATTAAGAGAAAGGATCAGTCACTTTTCGTTTCCGGGACGGCCGATATGTTAAAGATCAACTGGTTGCATTTCTACGATTACATTAACAAACTCTCGACGGCGGAGAAGAACATCTACGGAGGTTTGATCAAGAGGATGCAGATGGAGGAAGAGAAGGAGAAGCTGATCTCCAAGGAAAACTCCCAGGACTACGTGCCGGTGGAGCTTCGTTACGGACTTCTTAAGAAGGCGATCGTCGAACGTCAGGTGATCAAGGGGGGTGTTATCGATCAGAAGGCGGAGTGGATTCGTGGGTTGGATGCCTTTGACATGGAGGAGTTTAAACGTCTCTGGTCAAATCACATGACCAACAACATCCCGGGGTTCGACGAGGAGGGTGTGGTTCGAGGTTTGACGAAAAACAAGGAGGACGTTGTTGAGAAAATCTGCAAAACTTATCTGGAAGGTATGGAATGGGCGATGAAGTACTATACTAATCGTCATTCCTACTTTGATCAGAAGACCGGTTTGAGGAAATCCGTTCTCGATACGAAATGGTATTATCCGTACTTCCACGCCCCGCTGATCAGTCAGCTCCGGGACCAGCTTTGGAAGTTTATCATGGCGGATTCCCGTCGTCTGTTTGTTCTTTCTCCAAAGACCAACGATGTTCAACTTTCACTTAAGATTCTTTTCTCCGGAAAGGGAGACGTTACACCGAGAACTTCCGGGCTGATGAAACTGGAAAAGGACATGTTGGAGGTTTTACCCGCTAACTATCTGAAGAACAAAGATTCGCAATTGACCAAGGACGTTACGGATCAACTGGATAGGTTGATTGCCGAACATCGCAAGGCCCTGGAGATGAAAATCAACGGTCGGTCATTCGAAAATCAGTACGGGTACGTAATGAAGAGGTTGACAACGGACGCCAAGTACGTTTATCGTGGAGAGAATGTTTTCAGCGATCGTTGGACGGCACCTCGTACACTTTACGGGGCTTCTGAAGATACTCTTCTCATTGCTCCCTCCAGCACGAACTACAAGGTTCAGTTGATGGCCGTGCTTCCCCAACAATCTCATAAGTTGTTCCCGGACGGCATTCTTCCCTCCGAACCTCATATTTCCTGGATGTTCCCTAGCGGAATCCCGGTTGATTTTACCTTCCGGGATCGTGTTCACGCGGCGATCCTGTTGATCCCTCCTCCGAACATCGAGGTTCTTGAAAATCATCTCAAGTTTTCCAAGGTTCAGCAGGCCGTTGAACAGATTCGTACCGGAATGTTCCCTCCGGGTGTAGACTCTCCGGCCATTAACCCAACGGCACTTAAGAGAGTTTCCTACTATGATTCGTTCAGAAACGTGTTCGAGGACGAGGTTTCCAGAGTTGTTCCCTCGACAATGGAGATCGCCATCGACGTTTTCGGAGGAGTGGGGATTTCGGCCTGCGCCCTGTCAAGAAACGTCAACAAGGTTCTTACCTTTGAACCGAATCGTGAAAACATCCAGGATCTCAAGACCAACATCGATCAACTTCCTCGAGGAAGCCAGTTTGGTAAGATCGTTCCCAAACAATCCTACTTTAACCCGACCACCGACTTTGACCCGGAAACCGGGTTGGTTTGCATGGACTTGACCTACGAGATGAAGGGGGGTGCTGACAAGTCTCGCGATATTCGTGTCCAGATGTCGAAGGAGAATCGCGAGGGAACACCGCTGGAAAGTGTTATCGAGGAGATAATTGAACAATTTAAGTCCAGGGGAAAGAAGACCAAGATGTCGATTCTGATCAAACTCCCTCAGTATCGCAGCATGAAGAAGATCGTTACTGATCTCAAGGTTCGAACGAAATTCATCAAGGATACCGTTAACGACATCCAGTTCGTTTACGCCCTGATCACGGTCGAGAAGGCCGGCGGGGACGAAACTTCCAGGGACTTTTACGGTTACGGCGGTGGTGATTTTGGTTATGGAAGAGGAGACAGAGACGATTATTATGGCAGAGACCTTGATCGTGATCGTGATAGTTATTATGAACAGGACCGTAGGGGAGTAACTTCCGGATATGAATCGTCTAGGAGGGAACGATATTAAATAACATAAATTTCTATTTCAAAAATACACTTTGGAAACAGAAGTTAAAACCCGCTAATAAATGTCATCGACGTTTCCATTTCGTCCGGAGGATTCCACGGAGAATTTCTTTGATTTATTTATCCGTACGAGCGCCATCGCCTGGATCGTTTGGTTATCCTATCGATTTTTCGAAAGTGGTACCGTCAAGGAGGTTATCGCAAAAGGGGGGATAATGAACTCCGTACCTATCAAGGCCTCCCTGTTATTCTTCATAACGGTCCTGGCAACCTACTTTACCAACAGTTCAAAAACAAGAGTTTATCGTCAAAGTATTACGTAAATATGTATTTCAAGACCCACTTTATTGCCCTGGGGATTATTATCGTTCTTCTGGTTATCGTTTATTTCTACATCGATGTAATTTATCGCGCGAAAATTATGGAAAAACTTGAAATGAGGAAAAAAGTATCCCGAGGGGAAATTAATAATTAAAGAATAATCATGAATCGATAAAGTGTAAAAATGGACTTCGATGATTATGAGTTGGATAACCAGGGAGAGGCGGCGGTGACAAATAACTTTGCTAATCGGTTCAAGACTTTCCAGAACATTGTGAAGTTCTCGTCACCATTTACTATGAAACAACCATCGACGACGAGTAATATTTCCAATAATCAAGTCTCTCAGGAGGTTAGGAAACTCAGTGCGAAAACCAAAACCCGGATCACCCCGATTATAAAGGAGAAACAACAGCCAACGTCATCAACGACATATAGAAAAGAGAAACGTACGGTTGATCCGGAGGTTGATGGCTTTCTTAGTTCGAGGAATCAGGATCATCTGGACGATTTACTAACCGACATCCTCTCAACGAGAGCAACCTTTGACAAGGAACTCCTGACGAGATGGGTGGAGGAGTTTTGCCAAACCTACAAGGTAAAGTTTCCGAAGAGCAGGGACAAGATAATTCTCGTCCTCCTTTATTGCACGGTGATGAGTTGTCGTTTGAATGGGGTTTATCTTGACATCCATTTGTTATCGATCGATCTGGACATTCCATTCAAGAACATCGTCGGGATGATCAATGACAATCTTCCGCCGATAACCTCAAAGTCCCCCGAGGACAGGTTGTTGATCTCCGCCGCGATCGAAACACCCCGAACGAAACTTTCCGAGGAGTACTGTCGGGTGATGAAACGTATCGTCGAGGAATTCCCAAGCCCCGATCCTCTTCAGGTCATCGACGAGGAGATTCAGGGGTACAAGGAGAGTTGCGAAACGGTGTTTGATATTTTAGAGAAGGACATCTCATGCGAGTACGAGCGACAATTCTGCGTCACCCCCGACAAGGTCTACATCTACGGGATATTTGAGGTTATTCGTCGTAAGAAGAAGATGATTACCGAACGTTCCATCTGCGACTACCTGTCCTCTCGATTCAAGATTCCCCGGGTTACCGTGGAGAAGATGAAACGACTCGTCGTGAAATGTCGAACGTAATTTGAAACAAATTACTAGAACGTAATTTATTGTAAATTACTTGTAGGATAAAAGTATAACAAATAGAAAATAAAAATCTTCATTGATAGCTTGTTAATCAAGATTTACAAAGGAATGAGTGACCAGCAACCTGAACGCGTCGTGTTTGCAAATAGAGTTGAATACCGACTTAACGGAAACCTACATCGAGAGGATGGTCCAAAGAATTTGGGACAAAATCTACCGGCGGTAGAATGGGAGAATGGAAGTAAGGAATGGTGGATTAATAATCATCTTCATCGACTGGACGGTCCGGCTTTGTATGATGTGGATGAAAGCAAGGAATGGTGGATCGATGGCAAAAAAGTTTCCAAAGCTGACGTTGATAATCTTCGGTTGAAAATCCTAACCTTGAGTTTCGTCATTAATCACAGAATCTGGTCAAAGGTTATTTAATTAGAGTAAAGTTTTTACATTTAGACCCCTACAAATGTAAAAATATAAGACCAAAGTAGAACAAAAAATGAATAGCGGAGGTGAACAGGTGACTAGGGACACCCCGGGAAATATTTTTGTTACATGCGTGGATTCTGGAGGTTTGAGGTTAAATAGATACGACGGTGTAACCGGAGCACTTTCCGAGGGAATCGTTGTCGACTTAAACGGTCAGACGCCGTCCATTTCCTACGACGACCTTGGGAATTTTCTTTATTTGGCGTACTCCGTCCCGGGGGTGGAGTTCAGGGTGATCAAGTATAATCCACTCTCGCTCGCGAGCCCCGTCTGGAACGTGACTTATGGATTCTTTGCCCCGATAAACGGTTTCAATCCGAAGATGATTACTCCCTGGTCAACCAACAAGTCGACCGATCCGAGAAAAGTCCAGGTAGTTTACGTTGATCAGGCGAATCTGATTAGTATACTCGAATTCGACCCGGCAACCGGGGCCGTGACAAAGAAGTTTGATTCAGGGTTTGAAACCGTGGAGAAGAACACCCTTTCGGTAAAATTCAGTAGGTTTAACATTTACGTCGCACATCGGAAGACCAGCACCTCGATCGAAATCTTACGATACAACGCCAAGAATTTCGCCCGTGATTGGTTTACCTCGATAACAACCTCAGGAACCAATCCCTCTAACTTTCTTCTGACGGAGGACCCGACGACACAGATCGTGTATCTTTCGTTCAAGAATGGTAGTACCTCGGATTTCCGGATGTCCAAGATTCTTTCGAACGGCACTGTCTACTGGACTTCATCCTCGGCGCTTTCCCTTTCCAGCGGAATTAACGGCGTGATGCACAACCTCTACCTTTTCGAGGACATCCCGATGCTTACCTATCTAACGAGCGCCGGACAGGTAACGTTTGCCAAGGTCTCCGATACAACAGGAAACGTAATCACCCCGACCCGCACGACCGCTCTTCCCGGATTCGTGGCCGTTAACGTCTCCGGCTCCCCGGGGGTTTTTACGGAATTCCCCTGGGATAAGTTGTACGTTTCCTACGTAAGTTCCGTAACCAACACACTACAATTCCAAAGATTCTCATCCACCCTGACGACCGTGATTACCGAGGACGTTTCTGAGCTTAGTCAATATCAGGTCGGTGTTGATGACGCCTTCCAGAACTCCTACACGATAAGTCGCGAC
>Ga0194129_10002755_pt1 | contig 25742 bp, 20 predicted proteins | sample TA2KigCa35mmetaG_FD_150862 | JGI IMG/M metagenome (GOLD analysis project Ga0194129, IMG submission 150862) | Freshwater microbial communities from Lake Tanganyika, Tanzania - TA2015038 Kigoma Deep Cast 35m | ecosystem: Environmental > Aquatic > Freshwater > Lake | place: Tanzania: Lake...
CGGATGCGGATGGTGCTCGGCGCCGCTCGCGCCGCGGCGCGAACAGCAGAGCACCAGCCGCTCGACGGCGGCGTCGAACGGGCGGCGCTGGGCCCGGGCGTGGTGCCGCGCGACGTCGTCGGGCGACGGCGGCGTGAAGCCGGCGGCGCGCAGGGCCTGCTGCTCGGCGCGCGACAGTGCCCGCGGTGGGCGCAACTGGCCGCTCGCCTGACTGAAGCCCCACCACACCACGGTCGCAGCCGGGCCGAGCACGGCGCCGGGGTCGTCGACGACGACGAGGCCGGCGCCCGCGGCGTGGGGCGAGGGCGGACGCACGCCGTCGGTGGCGGCGTGCAGCAGGCGCAACAGCTGGGGCGGCGACAGCGACGGCGCGTCGAGCAGGTCGAGCAGCCGCAGGGCCGTCGTCACCTGCCGCAGCGCTGCGCGGTAGGGCGTCTTGTCGTCGAGGGGATCGAACTCGCGGCGCTTGCGACCCTGCAGGAACGACAACAGCAGCAGGAGCCGCTCGCGCAGCGACGCCGTCGCCGTGGCCCCCGGCGCCATCGTCGTCGGCGTGGTCGACGTGGAGGTCGCCGAAGGGGTTCGGGCGAGGGCCGGCACCAGCGCCAGCACGCGCGCGCGCAGCGCCTGCACGCGGGCCCGGGCGACATCTTCGCCGGCGTCGGCGACGACGCGCGTGTGCAGCGCGGCGAGGCCTTCGTCGACCGCACGGCGCATGGCGGGGGAATGGACGGCAGGCGAGCGCAGCAGGGCGCCGGCGATGCGCGCGCCCACCGGGCGCGGCACGGGCGACAGCGGCAGCGCGCAGAGTTCGAACAGGCGCGCGGGGTCGACGGGCTCGTCGCCGACGGCGACCACGAGCGGCAGCAGCGCCAGCAGCGCGTCGCTGCCGGTGTCGCCGCGCACGCCAAGGGGCGGGACGTGGTGGCGGGCGAGGGCCTCGTCGAGCACCAGGCCGCCGTCGCCGTCGGGGGCCACTACGACGGCGCTGTCCGTCTCGGCGAGGAACGCGGCGACGCAGGCCGCGGTCTCGTCCACCGAGTCGTGACGCAGCAGCACCAACGAGCCGTCGCCGCGCAGCATCGCGTCGCCCGGGGCGTACACGCCGGCGAGCAGGCGACGGACGCGGGCGGCGTCGTTGTCGGGGACGTCTTCGAGGCTGTCGATGCCGCGGGGCACGAAGGGCGTGACCCTGGCGCCGTCGTCGACGAGAGCGGCGAGCAGGCGTTGCACCGGCACAGGCAGCAGCGCTGGCTCGTCGACCACCTCGACGACGTCGACGCGCGCGCGCCAGCCGTCGCGGAGCGCGCGCTCGACGTCGCGCACGCGCTCGAGCAGGCCGGGCAGCGCGCCGCGGGTGGCGGCGTGCACGGCAGCGAGGCGTGGCGGCAGGCGCTCGGCTGGGGTGTCGTCGTCGACGCCCGCGGCGCGCAGGGCGTCTTTGGTCCGCAGCAGCGCCCGCGCGGTGGCGAGGGGGTCGGCGGCGAGCGACGCCGCCCACGGTGCGTCGGGTGCGCCCGGTGCAGCGGCGTCGGCGCACAGACGCCGAGCAAGGTCTGCCGCGCGCTCGCCAGCGCCCGGTGGGTCCAGCCGGGCGCAGCCGGTGCGCACGGCGAGCAGGTCGACGAAGCTCTCGACGCCGACCCAGACCTCGTCGAGCACTGCAGCCCGGACGGTGCCGTCGTGCCGTGGCAGGCGCAGCGGGCCGGGCCACGCGCCGCCGTCGAGACAGGAGCCGAGCACGATGCGCACGGCGTCAGCGTAGCGGAGCTACGGGAGCGGCTGCGACGGTCTTCGTCGCACCCGACAGCTCAACGTCGACCCGCGTCGGGGCTCGCCGGCGCTCCCCCGGCGCCCGCGTCCACCAGCACCGGACGGACGAGGACGGCGCCGCCGTCGACCACCGCGGGGATCGCTGTGCCCCCGGCGACCGACGCCGGGACAAGGGCGTCGCCCTCGGACACCGCAGGGACGCCGCGGTCGACCAGCGCCGCGCCAGCGGGCGCGGCGAAGACACCGCCGTCGACCGACGCCGGACCGGCGGCGGCGCCGTCGACCGACGCCGGGCTCACGGCGCCGGCATCGAGGACGCCGACGCTGCCCGCGTCGGTGACGTGGCCGGCATCGAGAGCCGCCGCGCTCGGCGGGCCCGCGGCGTCGCCGGCCGGCACCGTGGGCAGCGATCGCGACGCGACCACGACGAGCGCCAGGGCCACGACGACGGGGGCCACGCCGACGACGGCGGGGCGATCGAGCGACGTCCCGAGGCCGAAGACGACGCCGCGGCGATCGACGACTTGTGCCTCGGGCACGGCCTTGGGGGGCGCGGTCAGGGTCGGAGGCGACGAATCATCACCCACGGCTGCGGGGACCGAGCGGGCCGGGACGGTCGTCGACAGGCCCTGCAGCCGGTCGACGTCGGCCTCGGTGGGCCCGTCGCGGTCGTCTTCGCCGGGGAGCTGCGGCACGGCGCCTTTGCCCCATGGCTCGACGACCTCGACGGGGACCGTGTCGCCGTCGAGCGCCGACAGCGCCGACGCATCGAGGACTGGTGACGTCGTGGTGGCGTGACCGGGCGCCGAGGCCGGGGTCGGTGCCGGCGGCGCCGCGGGGGCTGGGCGCGACGCGGCCGAGACCTCCCAGGGCTCGCGCGGGGCGCCGAAGACGTCGCGCATCAGCTGACGCAGCACGGCGGCGGCGGCGCGCTGTCCGTGGGTCTGGGCGTAGACGCGCAGCTCTTCGGCGAACAGGTTGGCGGAGCGGGTGCGGCGGTTGCGGTCGGTGGCGAGGGCCCGCCACAGCACCGCGCGCAGGTCGGGGTCGAGGGCTGCGAACCCGGGCGGCAGGTACGTGCCGCTGGCGACGACGGCCGACAGGCTGCAGGGATCGACGCCGTCGTTGAAGCGCTTGCCGACGAGCAGCTCGTACCGGATGACGGCGACGGCGAACACGTCGGCGCGGGCGTCGGGGCGCGCGCCGCGCACCTGCTCGGGGGCCATGTAGGGAACCTTGCCGAGCACGATGTTGGCCTCGGTGCGCTCGACCTTCACCGTCGAGGCGGCGAGCCCGAAGTCGATGACCCGCACGTCGCCGTCGAACCCCAGCATGACGTTCCGCGGGGAGACATCGCGGTGCACGATGGCGAGGGGCTGCCCGCGGTCGTCGGTGAGCGTGTGGGCGTAGTCGAGGCCCTCGAGCGGCACGCCGGGGTGGGTCATCGGCGGCGACGCGTCGACGAGGACGCATGATGAATCATGTGACCGAGGAGCAACGCTGCCGATGACCCGCATCCGGCGCGCCTGACGACGGAAGGTATGCGGTTCGGCTCTCTAGTCCTGGACGGTGGCGGTGACGACGTCGGTGGCGTAGGCGGGCGGCTCGTCGAGGCGCTCGAACAGATAGGCGAGCGGGATCGCGCCGTTCACGAGCAGCAGCGCGTGGAAACGGCGGTCGGAGTAGCCGCCGCGCCAGCGCTTGTGGGCCTCGCGACGAAGCTGCTCGATGCGCACCTTGCCAACGAGCGCGGACAACCCCTTGGTCGGCGCCTTCAGCAGCGTGCGCACCATCGCGCGGGCCACCGGCAGCCGCAGGCCAGCCCGCCGCACGAGGAAGGTCGCCGCCGCCTCGGGCGACGCGCGACCGAGCGCCAGCGAGACGTCTACGACGGCCACCAGCGCGGCGACGAGGACGTGGTGCACCGTGAGCAGCCGCGTCGCCGGCGACGGGCGGAAGGCCAGCTCGCGCATCAGCTCGGCGCCAACGAGGCCCCAGCCGTGCACCATATCGAGGCCCCAGGTCGAGCCGGCGCCGACGGTGCCCATCAGCGCCCCGCGGCGGGCCAGCGTCGTCGTGTGGTTCTGCCACGCGGCCTGCACGTGCCGACCGGGCAGTCCGAGGTTCGCCATCAGCGCCTCGAGGTCGGCCACCGACAGCTCGCGCAACGCGTCCTGCTGGGGCCCCGGCGGCTCGCGCAGCAGCAGCAGCCCGTCGGCCCCCGCCGCATAGGGGGGCGGCGGCATGTACAGGGCGCCCTGCCCCGACGGCGCGTGGGTCGCCGGCATCGCCTGAACCCGCAGCCGCGCCGTGTTGCCCTGGGCGTCGGGCATCGGCACGACGCCGCTGTCGACGAGAAAGACGCGCGACTGCTCGGCGAGCTCGCTCGCCCAGGCGATGGCCTCGAACAGCGTGTGCGGCGTCTCCGACCGCGCCGCGCGCAGCGCGGCGTCGGCGGTGTCGCGCGCGTGCTCCTTGAAGTATCGGCGGACGATCCGACCCGCCTCGACCCGCATCTCCTCGGCCACCGAGCGGCCGAGGTCGAGCACCTCGCTGGCCGTCAGGTCGAGCCCGCGCAACCGCAGGAGCTCGTCGAGGCGCTCGGCACCGATGGCCGGGTGCGGCTCGGTGGTCCGGGTCGTCAGCCAGTCGCGGTGCTCGTCGAGCGCCCCGGAGGCGTCGTCGACGGCGCGCTCGACGTCGGTCCGCAACGACGCCGGCAGCGGCGACCGCGCCGCGTTGCTCTCGCCACCTACCGCATCGGCGTCGGCGGCGATGGCCCGCAGCAGCTCAGGCATGCCGTCGAGGACGTCGCGTGCGCGGATCGCGAGCTCCGTCGACGGGGTCAGGCCGTCGCCGACGGCCGCCGCGCGGACGCGCGCGAGCCACGGGCGCAGCCCGGCGAGGCGGCGGGACAGGCCGTCAAAGCGCGCCTCCGGCGCCGTGGGGACCGGGCCGCACAGCTGCAGCAACAGGGCCTCGGCGATGGGCCCGACGTCGTCGGGGTCATTGCGCCACGCACCCACGTCTTCATCGACGAAGCGCTGCAGCTCCAAGGACGCCGAGAACACGCGCGCGTCGAGCAGCCGCTCCTTCGAGTCGGCGGCCTGCACCTCGAGGTCGGACCGCCACGCGAGGTTGGCCTCGAGCACAGCGGTGCGTGTCGCCGCCCCCGGCTCGGGCAGCGCCTCAGGATGGTCGCACCGGCCGAGGCTCGGCTCGAGGTCGGGACGGAGCGCGACGATGCGGCGGACGAACGCGTCGTCGTGGGGGTTGCGGCGGTGCTCCGACGTCGTCACGTCGCGGGGTCCTCGCGAGGGCCGACGCGGCGCGCGTCCCAGCCCGGGCCGACCGTGTAGGAGGACCACCGAGGAAAGTCCACCGGGGCGGCGCCGCCCTCGGGTTCGCCGCCTCAGTCGACCGCGTCGACGTTGATCGGTGGCAGCGCTTCGACGGCGCGGGAGCCAGTCGATAAAAGACTGGCATGAGCCACTCGTTCGACGCCCTCGTCCTCGGGTCCGGCGCTGCCGGGCTCACGTACGCGCTCGAGATGGCCGAGCACGGCACCGTCGCTGTCGTCACCAAGCGCGCCCGCATGGACAGCAACACGCGCTGGGCGCAGGGCGGCATCGCCGTCGTCGTCGACGATCACGACAGCTTCGCTGCCCACGTCGAAGACACCATGATCGCCGGCGACGGCTTGAACGACCGCAACATCGTTCGCATCTGCGTCGAAGAGGGGCCCGCGCGGCTGAAGAAGCTGCTCTCCCTCGGCGTCGAGTTCACCCGCAACCCCGACGACGGCCAGCTCGACCTGACCCGCGAGGGCGGCCACTCGGCCCGCCGCGTCGTGCACGCGAAGGACACCACCGGGCTGTCCATCGAAGACGCCCTGATGAAGGCGGCGTCGGCGCATCCGAACATCACCTTCTTCGAGCACCACCACGCCATCGATCTGATCACGCGCCGGCACCTCGGCACCCGCCGCGCCACCGACGCCGACCGCTGCCTGGGCGCCTACGTCCTCGACGACAAGACCCGCAAGATCGAGGTGTTCCTCGGGCGCGTCGTGCTGCTCGCGACCGGCGGCGCCGGCAAGGTGTACCGCTACACGACGAACCCCGACGTCGCCACCGGCGACGGCATCGCCATGGCGTGGCGCGCGGGCGTCGCCGTGGCCAACATGGAATTCTTCCAGTTCCACCCGACGTGCCTGTACCACCCGGCGGCGAAGAACTTCCTCGTCACCGAGGCCTGCCGCGGCGAGGGCGGCATCCTGCGCCGCATCGACGGCCACGCGTTCATGGTCGACTACGATGTCCGCAAGGATCTGGCTCCGCGCGACATCGTCGCCCGCGCCATCGACAGCGAGCTGAAGCGCACCGGCGATCCCCACGTCGTGCTCGACATGACGCACCTGCAACCGCACTTCCTGCGCGAGCACTTCCCCGGCATCAACGCGCAGCTCCTGCAATTTGGCATCGACATGACGACGCAGCCCGTCCCCGTCGTGCCTGCCGCCCATTACTGCTGCGGCGGCGTCGTGACCGACGCCTTCGGCCGCACGACGCTGCCCGGCCTGCTCGCCGCCGGCGAGGTCGCCCACACGGGCCTGCATGGCGCCAACCGCCTTGCCAGCAACTCGCTGCTCGAGGCCGTGGTCTTTGGCCACCGCGCGGTCACCGCCAGCCGCGAGATCCTCCGCTCCACGCCGCAGCCCGAGTCGCCGGCCAGCACCCCGGTCCCCGAGTGGAACACCGGGTTCGCAGTCGACCCCGACGAGAACGTGCTGGTCGCCCACGCCTGGGACGAGATCCGCAGTTTGATGTGGAACTACGTCGGCATCGTGCGCAGCAACAAGCGGCTCGAACGCGCGCGCTCGCGGCTCGCGCTGCTCGAGCACGAGGTCCGCGAGGACTACTGGAACTTCCGCCTGACCCGCGACCTCATCGAGCTGCGCAACATCGCGCTCGTCGCCCAGTTCGTCGTCGAGTGCGCGCTGCGGCGCAAAGAGAGCCGAGGTTTGCACTACACCCTCGATTATCCCGAGCACGACAACGGCCACTGGCTGCGCGACAGCGTGATCGTCCGCGGCCACCGCGGCTGAGACGGCCACCGCTGCAACGACGCGCGCCGCTGCCGGGTCAGAGCTCCTCGCGCATCACCACCGAGACCGTGTGAAAGCCGGCGTCGTGAAAGAACGCGTGGGCGCGCTCGTTGTGGAGACCGCTGTCAAGGAAGAGCGACCGGGCCCCGAGCCCGTGCAACATGGCCGTCAGTGAAGACAGGACGCGTCCCCTGAGCCCCTGCCCGCGTCGGGCGCGGTCGACGGCGACGTCTTCGATGATCGCGTGGGGCGCACGCGCCGCGAGCTCGATCGCGACGACCGCCAAGGCGACGAGCGCGCCGTCGCTGCGCGCAAGGAAGGCCCGCTCCTCCGTCGGGTCGCTGGCGACGATCTCGTCGAGCTCGGTGCGCACCACCGCCGCGAGCCCGGGCGTTCAGGCGTAGGGGCTCGTCGCGCGGCCGCACAAGACCGCGCCGTGCGAGATGCACGACGGTTCGACGTGAGCGACAAAGGCAGCCAGCGCCGCGGTGTCCTCGGCAGCGCCGGCCCAGGCGTTCTGCAGAGCGTGGTCGTGGGCGCTCGTCACCGTGGCTACCTCTTGGACTCTCTGGATGTGGCAAACAGCGTAGCGACGTCCTCGTCAGTCCACAGGCGCTCGGGCTCTTCGGCGAGCTGCTCGTAGATCCGGAACGCGGCCCAGTACCGGGGAAGGGACGCGCGCTCGTCGGCGGCGCCGGTGTTTGCGTAGGTGAAGGCCAAGGAGACGTTGTGATCGATCCCGGGGCGGGCAACAGCGAAGACGAGGTCGACGCCGCCGTCGTCGTGACGCTCGGCCTTCGGTGACTGCTCGATCTTCGGCGGCTGGTGGCGGCGGTCTCGGTAGGCAATCTCCCCCGTCAACACGCCGGGCGCGACGCCCTCGGGGAACGAGATGCGCAGCTCGAAACGCTCCATCGGCACGTGGATGCTGAACTCGTCGTCGTCGCGTACCTTCTTTTTGCTCACCGACGCCGCGCCGACCTTGTCGAACAGGCTGGGCTCAAGCATGTCGAGTTGCAGCGTGCGCACCTCGCTGAGCTCCAGCGGCGTCTCGAGCCGACGGCGAAGCTGCGGAAGCCGTCGCTCCAGATGTACTGCTCCTCAGGGTCAATCTCGAAGAGGTCGTCGCGCCTGACGTCACGGACCTTCAGGCCGAACACGTGGTCGGGGATGGGCGGCGTCCGGTCGTGGTCGTCGACCTTGAACGTCGACTCCGCCGGATCTTCGGCGAGGATCCGCTCAAGGACGATGCGGTCGTTGTTCGCCGTGTCACCGAAGAGGTTCTGGATCGACAGGAGCGCGCGGTCAGCGAGCGCCCGGTACATGTGCCCGGCGAGATACGGGGCGTGCTGCCAGCGCCAGTCGGCGCTCAGCGCGGCCTTGAGGTTGCCGAACTCGTCGGTCAGGGCGTCGCAGCGGATGGCGTGCCCGTCGTAGATCGCGAACCATCCGGGCGTGGCGCCGGGGGCCGAGGGCCACTCCGACCAGCACGCGACGATGGCGCCGTTGCACACCGCGCAGCCGCAGGCGACCTGCGTGACCAACGGCGTCACCGGCCAGACGGCCCCTGCCCTGTCTACCCAGACGACGGCGTGACCGGCCTCGTCGACGTCTGCCCCCCGGGGCAAACGCGCCGCGAACGCGCCGCGCAGCGCGCGGGTCACGCGCCGTCGGTCGCCGCCGGAGTCGACGACAACGCCGAAGGCGCTGCGCTCGAGCCCCTCGAGCCCGAGCAGCGCCTCGCGCGCCGCCGCCACCTGCGCCGGCAGCCATTCGGGGGCGGCCCGCAGACGCTCCTTCGCCTCGGTCGCGCGCTTGGTCACGAAGCTGCGCAGGTTGATGAGGTCACCGACGGGCTTCTCGGTGAACACCGCGCGCGCGAGGTGGCGCGGGTCGCCCAACGGCGTACGACGCCGCACACCCTCGCAGGCCCGCAGCCACGCCCGCACCAGCTCGTGCTGGTAGCCGAGCTGCGGGCGCACCATCCGGCTGCGCGCGAGGTTCGCCAGCGACGCCGGCCGGTCCGCTTTCGTCCACGCCCACGCGATGTCGGCCACCGCGAGGCGCGCGAGCGCGTCGTACAAGGAGACGTTCGCGTCGACCAGGAGCTTGGCCCGCTGCTCGACCTGTGTCGCGCCGAGCATCCGCAGTCAGGCCATCGCGATGGGCGTCGGCTAGCGGGCGAGGATGCGCTCGTCGTCGTCGGTGGGGGGGCATCGGCTCGACCGGTCCCACGGCGGCTCCTTCTTCGTTCGGCGCCCCCAGCCCCGGGCTCGCGCCAGCGCCGGCGCGCACCGGCAGCTTGCCCGGACGACGTGGTCGACGTCGCCGCCGGCCTGCGCTGTCTCGTTCGCGCGCTCGGCCGGTCAGGCGAGGAGCAGGCGCTGCGTCGCCGGCGCCTGCGGCGCGCCAAAGACCGCCGCAGTGGGCCCCGCCTCGACGACGCGACCGCGGTCGAGGACGACGACGGTCTCGGTCGCCTCGCGCACCAGCCGCAGGTCGTGGGTCACGACGAGCTGCGTGATGTTCGCCTCGCGCACGTCGCGCAGCGCCTCGATGACCTCGTTGCGCAGCGAGACGTCGAGGGCGCTCGTCGGCTCGTCATAGAGCAGCACGCGGGGCTGCATCGTCAACGCCCGCGCGATGGCTGCCCGCTGGCGCTGACCACCCGACAGGTGATCTGGCCACGCGTCGACCTTCGTCCCGAGACCGAGCCGGTGAAGGTGCGCGCGCGCCCGCTCCTCGGCGACGGCGCGCGACTCGCCGCGCACGCGCACCGGCGCGAGCAGGCAGTTGTCGAGCACGCTGAGGTGCGGGAACAGCTCGAAGGTCTGGAAGACGAGGCCCACCCAGCCGCGCAGGGGCGATGGACCACGTCGAGCGGCCTCGCTGGCGATCACCACGCGGCCGCCGACATCGACGACGCCGCGGTCGAACGGCTCGAGCCCGGAGAGGCAGCGCAGCAGGGTGGTCTTGCCCGCGCCGCTCGCGCCGAGCACGGCAGCCAGGCCGCCCTCGGCGACGTCGAAGCTGACCGCGTCGAGGATGCGCGTGCCGCCGCGCGCGCAGCTGAGATCGTCGACGCGCACGCTCATCGCAGCGGTCTCCGATGACGACCGCCGAGGCGACGTTCGGCGGCGCGCGCAAGGAGCGCGAAAGGCAGGCCGATGGCGAGGTACCAGAGCGCAACGACTACACCGAGGCCAAGGTGATCGCGCATCGAGTTGCCGAGGCTCGAGTAGGTCTTCGTCAGCTCGGTCAAGGTCACCAACGACACGAGCGAGCTGTCCTTCAACAGCGCGATGAAGTCGTTGGTCATCGGCGGGATGGCGACGCGCAGCGCCTGCGGCCCGAGGACGAAGCGCAGCGCCTGCGACGTCGTCATACCGAGCGACCATGCCGCCTCGAGCTGCCCGACCGGCACCGCCTGCAGACCAGCGCGGTAGTTCTCGGCTTCGGCGGCCGCGTAGTTGAGGCCGAGGGCGAGGGCGCCGGCGACGAAAGGATCGAGCTTCAGGCCGAGCTCGGGCAAGCCGAAGTAGAGGATCGTCAGCTGGACGAGCAGCGGCGTACCGCGCACGACCTCGACGTACGCCACCGCCAGCCAGCGCAGCGGCGCCGGGCCGTACACGCGGGAGACAGCGACGACCAGACCGACGGGCACGGCGACGACCATGAAGGCAACCAGCGACAGCGACAGTGTCAGCAGCGCGGCGCGGAAGAAGATGGGGAACGTCGCCGGGTAGCGGCTGCGCACGCGCTCCCAGAACGGCGGGATCTCGCCGACGGCAGTACGCCAGGCCTCGAACGCCTCGGCGGCGACCGACGCGCGGGCCGTCTCGTCGGGGTCGCCGAGCGCGCGGGCGGTCTCGGCGTTCCACAACCCCCAGCGCTCGTAGATGCGGCGCAGCTCGCCCTCGCGCGCCAGCTCGTCGAGCGCACCGTCGATGGCTGTGCGCAGGCGGACGTCTTCGCTGCGGACCGCGACGGCGTAGGCGACGGCGCCCCAGGAGTGCTCCGTTACGGCGAGCGCCGGGTCGATGCTGCCGTAATATCGGGTCACCGGCTCGTCGAGCAGCACCCCGTCGGTGCGACCGTCGCGCAGGTCCAGATAGATCTGGTTCTGCCCGCCCTCGTAGGTCTTCACCATCGCGCCGCGCCCGATGACGATCCGCTCGGCCACCGACCCCGGCAGGGTCCCGATGGTGTAGCCGCGCCAGTCCGCTTCCTTCGACGCCAGGCGCTCGTCGCCGCGCCGCACCGTCAGCTTCTCCGCCGCGACGTAATAGGGCCGCGACAGCGCGCAGACGCGCCGCTTCTCCTCGGCGACCTCGATGCCGTTGAGCGCGACGTCGAAGTCTCGCCGGTTCAGCAGGTCGAGCAGCGACTCCCACTGCCCTTGGACCGGGCGCGACGTCACGCCGAGCTTCCTAGCCAGCGCCGCGGCGAGTTCGACCTCGAAGCCCATGATCCGCGTCGGGTCCATCGGGTCGGGGAAGATATAAGGCGCGCCGCCGTTGGCGTCGGCGCCCCAGCGCAGCTCGCCCCGCGCGCGAAGCTCGTCGAGGGTGTCGGGGAGCGACGACGGCGCGCCGCGCACGACGTTCGACAGCAGACCGACGACGAGGCCCAAAACCACCGCGAGGCCCGACGCACGGGCACGCCCGACCAGCCCGGACGCCTGGCCGCTCCCGTCAGTCCACCCGCGCACGCAGCACATCCTGCATCGTCACGCGACCCGGCCCACGCCCGACGAGAAAGCGCGCCGCCATCAAGGCGCCGCGGGCGAAGATGCCGCGGTCGGACACCTTGTGGACGAGCTCGACGCGCTCGCCGTCGACAAAGAAGCTCACGGTGTGCTCGCCGACGACGTCGCCGCCGCGCACCGCGACGACGCCGATGTCGCCGGGCTGGCGCGGCGCTTCGCCGTCGCGTGACGTCACGAAGCGCGCGCCGCCGCCGCGAGCGTCGTTCACGGCGCGGGCCAGCATCAGCGCGGTTCCCGATGGCGCGTCCTTCTTCTTGCGGTGGTGCACCTCGACCACCTCGACGTCGGCGTCGGGCATCGCCTTTGCCGCCAGCCCCGACAGCAGCGCCGCAAGGTGCGCGCCCGGCGACAGGTTCGCCGCCTGCAAGACGGGGATTACGCGCGCCGCATCGTCGACTGCTGCCTGCTCGGCCGCCGACAGCCCGGTGGTGGCGACGACGACGGCCACGCCGGTGACCGCGCAGGCGGCGACGCGCTCGGCCACCTGCCCCGGCAGCGCGACGTCCACGACCACGGTGTCTGGCCGCTCGCCGACGGGGATGGCGTGCAGGAGCGCGCCGAGGTCGTCGCCGCGGCCGACCTCGACGACGACGAGCCCGTCAACGCGGGCGGCACCCGCGATGAGGCTCCCCAGTCGACCGCGGGCGCCGACGACGACGAGCCGGGCGAGCAACGAGGCGACGGAGCGCATGCTCACAGCCAGCCGTCGGCGATGAGCATCTTGCGCAGCTGCGTGTTCTCGTCGTCGGAGAGCGGGCACAGCGGCAGGCGGAAGCGCGCCGCGATCTGGCCGCCGCCGCGGCCGGTGATCGCCAGCGCCGTCTTCACCGGGATCGGGTTGCTGCGAAAGAACATCGTCACCGACAGCGGCGACGTCAGCCGCGACAGGCGCTGCGCCTCGGCCAGGCGCCCCTCGTCGAACGCCTTGACCATCTGCACCAGCTCGCGCGCGCACAGGTGCGACGTCACGCTGATCACACCGTCGCCGCCCAGCGCCAGCAGGCTCAGGATGTGACCGTCATCGCCGGACAGCACCGCGAAGTCAGGCCGCACGCTCGCCAGCTTGTTCAGCACCTCCTGCGAGCGCTGCACCGATCCCGTCGCCTCCTTCACCGCCACGAACTTCGGCTCGTCTTTGGCGAGACGCGCGATCGTATCGGGCAACAGATCAACGCCGGTGCGACCAGGGACGTTGTACAGGATGATAGGCAGGTCGGCAGAGTCGGCGACGCCGCGGAAGTGCCGGTACAGGCCTTCTTGCGTCGGTTTGTTGTACCACGGTGTGACGTGCAGCGCGCCCGAAACCTTATACTGACGGTCGGGGCCGGCGCGCAGCGCGGCGACGCGGCGGTGGTTCTCGATGGCCTTCCTCGTGTCGTTGGCGCCGGCGCCGGCGACGACGGGGATGCGGCCGGCGACGACGTCGAGGCACGTCGTGATCACGGTGTCCTGCTCGGCATCCGTCAGGGTCGCCGTCTCGCCGGTGGTGCCGCAGGGCACGAGGCCGTGCACGCCGGCGTCCAGCTGGTCGCGCACGAGGGCGGCGAGAGCGTCGCGGTCGACGGCGTCGGCTTCGGTGAAGGGAGTGACCAGAGCGGTCCAGATGCCGCGAAACTTCGGGGTCATCGTCGTCATGGCGGGGCTCACCGAGGCGGGGCGCGAGCGCCGCACGCAATAGGGTTTCGTCTGCCGACACTGGCTTGTCTCCCGGTGGACGCGACGACGCAAGCGCAGACGCCGCGCGGGCCAGCGCGGGCTACTGCAGCTCCTCGATGACCCGCCGCGCAATGGCGGCGTCTCGGCCTGACGGGTCCATGGCGACGTAGGCGCGGTAGGCGTCGAGGGCGTCGGTCTTCCTGCCGGCGAAGCGCAGCGCTTCGGCGAGGCCGAACTGCGCCTCGGCGAGGGCCGGATCGAGAGCAAGAGCCTTGCCGAACGCCCGCTCGGCCTCGACGACACGACTCGTATCGAGCGCGGACCACCCGAGCTTCAGCCAGGGGCGCGCGACTTCGGGCCGCAAGGCCGACGCCCTCTTGAACGAGTCGAACGCCGTCTGGCTGCGGTCGGCCACCAGCGCCTGTTCGCCGCGGCGCATCCAGCCGTCATAGTCGGCGGGCAGCGCGGCCGCCGGCTTGTCGTCGACGACCGACGGCAGAGCGCCTCCGGCGCCGTCGACGATGGCCGGCGGCGGTGGCGGCGGTGGCGGCGTCGACGCGAGGTTGAGCAGCTTGTCGGCCAGCACCCGGCGGGGATCGCTGGCGGCGAGCGGCTGCAGCAGCGTCTGCGCCGCAGCGAACTGCTCGGCGGGGGGGACCGCCACCGAGGGCGTGCTCTGGCGCTGCGCGGCGACGACGACCACCACGTGGGCGACGGCGGCGACGGCGGCGGCGGCGCGCGCGCGATCGTCAGCGAAGAGCGCGAGCTTCGCCTGCGTCGCCACGAGGGCGTCGACGGCGCCCGGCGCCGTCGGGTCGAGAGCGCGCGCCTCGGCGAGGGTGAGGAGCAGGCGCAGCTCCTCGTCCACGGCGGCACGCTCACGCTCCGCCAGACGCTGGCGCGCCTCGCCGACCGCCCGCGTCAGGGCTGCGGTGTCGCCGCGGGCGAGGGCGACGGCGGCTTCGGCGAGGTGGACGGTGTCGTGGTGCTCCGGGTCGCCCCGCAGAGTCACCGTCGCGGCCACGGCCTCGTCGAGGCGAACACGGGCGTCGCCGACGACGCGCTCGACGTCCAGGGTCGGGTCGAGGGCGCGCCCACGCTCGGCCAGACGAGCGAGGTCGCCGGCGGCGACGGCACGGGCGGCGAGCAGGCGAGCGCTCCATGCGCGCGCGGCGGGGGCAGTCTCGGCGGCGAGCGCGGCGATGGCCGCCGCGCGCGCGGCGTCGTCCTCGGCGGCAACGGCGGCGGCGGCCTGGACGCGGAGCGGCTCGGGCAGCGTCGGCGTGGCCGGGACGACGTTCAGGACGACGACGACGACGGCGACGGCGACGACCGCCGCGGTGGCGGCGACGGTAAAGCTGCGGCGACGGCGCTGCCAATGCAAGACCGGATCGTTGTCGTCGAGATACGGAAGGCCGTTGTCGGCGACGGCGGCGGTGGCGCCGCTCGGAGCGCGGGCAGGCGAGAACGCCGCCGGGCCCGGACCGGTCGTGCCCGGGGCGGTCGTGCCCGGCGACGACGGCGACGTCGGTGCCGGCGATGGCGCGCCGTCGCCGATGAGGCTGGCGAAGCGCGCGGCGGGGGCGTCGACGACGGCGACGGGCACCGGTGCGGCGGCGCGCTGGGCGGCATCGGCGGCCTCGACGACCTGGAAGAAGCTGGTCAGCTCGGCGATGTCACCGAGGCGCTTCCACGTGCGGCCGCTGCGCGAGATCTCGTGGTCGCGGCCGACCTTGCGCTCGACGATCCACTTCTGCAGCGTCGTCATCTCGCGGAAGCGCAGCGTGCCGCCGTCGGCGCGGCGCAAGGTCCAGTCCGGCGCCGCCGACAACGCCTCGTCGGGGACCGGCTGGGCCGTCTCCGACGTCGGCTTCGGCGTGCCCGGGGTGGTCGCCTCGCGCGACACCCCGCCGGGCATCACCTTGAACACGTGCCCGCAGTTGCTGCACTGCACCGGCGTGCCGGCGGGCCCCACGCGGGAGTCGTCGAGCTCGTACTCGGTGGCGCACCGACTGCAGCGAACGTCCATGACGGGCCTCGACGGCGACGATGCGCCTGCTGACAGCCAATCGCAGTCAGCCCCTAAAGCAAAGAGGCACCCGTCAGGGTGCCTCGTTGCGGCGGTGGACCGGCGTCAAGCCAGCCGGCTCACCAGGACGCCTTGGTGACGCCGGGCAGCAGGCCCTGCAGGGCCATGTTGCGGAACGTGATCCGGTTGAGCTGGAACTTGCGGTAGACCGCGTGCGGCGCGCCGGTGGCCTGGCAACGACGCATCACGCGCGTGCGGGCCGTGTCGCGCTTCATCTTTGTCAGCGCGAACATCGCGTCGCGGCGCTCGTCTTCGGTCAGGTTCGGGTCGATGATCTTCGACTTCAGCGCCGCGCGCTTCTTCGCGTGCCGGTTCGACAGTTCGATGCGCTTTCGCTCTTTGGCCTGGGTCGACGTCTTCGCCATTGCGATCTTCCTTCTGCCGCTGCTGCGGGAGTTGATGAGACGGCCGGGGTCTAGGGCTTCGCTGCGCTTTGCGCAAGAGGATCGCTCGCGTCGACGAGATTCCTGCTCCCTTCGCCTTCCGCGTGTGGGGTCGCGGACGTGGTTGCCGTTGTCGTGACGCGAGCGAGCGCCTTCGGCGCGAGTCGGGGACCTCTGGCCACGCCCCTGACAACCCGGGCCTCCGGTGGGCTGCCCACACCGGCGCACGAGCCGAGCGCCGGGTCGTCGTCGTCGTCGTCGTCGTCGCTGGCCTCCGCGCCGGCGACCGCGGGTCGAGCGCCTTCCGGCGGTGATCTCGTTCCGCGGACGCTCCTGGCGTGGCCTTCGTTGTCCTGGACCTCTGGGTGAGATCGGGCTGACACCGGGCTGAAACCCTGTTCAGCCCCGATCGCCGCGGGCTACAAGCAGCGCCCATGGCCCGTCACTTCCAGCTCAAGTCGGCCGCGGCGCTCTCGCGGCTGGGCATCGACTACCAGGCCGCGCTGAACGACGAGCAGCGCGCCGTGGCCCTCGCCCCTCGCGGCCCCCTCGTCGTGCTCGCCGGCGCCGGCTCGGGCAAGACGCGTGCGATCACGTACCGGGTGGCGCGCTTCCTCGACACCGGGATCGCCCCCGAGCGGATCCTGCTGCTGACGTTCACCAACCGCGCGGCGAAGGAGATGCTCCGCCGCGTCGGCGAGCTCGTGGGTCCGCAGGCCCTGCAGGTCATGGGCGGCACGTTCCACCACGTCGGCAACGCGCTCCTGAAGAAGCACGCGCTCGCCATCGGCTACGGCGAGAACTTCACCATCCTCGACCGCGAGGACGCCCGCGAGCTGATGGCCGCCGCCGTCGTCGACGCCAAGGTCAACACCGTCAAGGCGCGCTTCCCAAAGGCCGACGTCCTGCTCGACATAGCGTCTTCGGCCATCAACCAGCGGATGCCGGCGCGCGACGTGCTGTTGCAGCGAGCGCCGCGCTTCGCGCACCTCGCTGACGAGATCATGGGCGTCTGCCGCGCCTTCGTGCAGAAGAAGGCGTCGCTGAACGTCATGGACTTCGACGACCTGCTGATGAACTGGGCGGTGCTGCTCGAAGAGGGCGGCAAGCTCGCCGACCACATCAAGGGCAGCTTCGACGCCGTCCTCGTCGATGAGTACCAGGACACGAACGCCCTGCAGGGCACCATCGTCGACCTGATGGCCGGGCCCCACAAGAACCTCACCGTCGTCGGCGACGACGCGCAGTGCATCTACGGCTTCCGCGGCGCCGCCGTCGAGAATATCCGCGGGTTCCCCGAGCGCTGGCCCGGCGCGACGATGCTGCCGCTGCAGCTGAACTACCGCAGCACCCCCGAGATCTGCGGGCTGGCCAACGCGACGCTGTCGCGCGCGCGGCAGGAATTCCCCACGCGGCTGAAGGCGCTGCGGCCGTCGGGGATGCTGCCGGCGCTGGTGCCCTGCCGCGACGTCGCCGTGCAGGCTGAGTTCGTCGTCGAGCGCATTCTGCAATTGCGCGACGAGGGCGTGGGGCTCGACGACATCGCCGTCCTGTACCGCGCGCACCGCCACGTCCTCGAGCTGCAGGTCGAGCTGACCAGGCGCGGCATCCCGTTCCTCGTGCGCTCGGGGCTGCGCTTCTTCGAGCAGGCGCACATCAAGGACGTGCTCTGCCACCTGAAGCTCCTGTGGAACGCCGACGACGAGCTGTCGTTCCGGCGCACGGTCAAGCTGCACGACGGCATCGGCAACGCCACCGCCGACGCCTTGTGGGGCTCGTTCAAGGTGGCGCTCGCCCGCGGCAAGGACGCCGCCGGCGCCGCCCGCGCCCTCGTCGACGATCCCTGCCTCGACGGCACCCTCGGACGGCGCGCCAAGCCCGGCGTCGACAGGTACGCGGGCGTGCTCGGGCGCATGGCGGCCCACGACATCAAGAACAAGCCGGGCGAGCAGATCCGCGTGCTGCTCGACGGCAGCTACGCCGACTACTTGCGCAAGGCCTACCCCGTCGCCGACGAGCGCGTCGCCGAGATCGAGCAGCTCGCCGACTACGCCGCCGGCTTCGCCGACACCGAGGCGTTCCTCGGTGAGCTGATGCTCGTGCAGAGCTTCTCGGCCGAAGAGATCGTGTCGGCCGAAGACCCCGACGAGAAGGTCACGCTGTCGTCGGTGCACCAGGCCAAGGGCCTCGAGTGGAGCCGCGTGTTCATCGTCTGGGCCACCGACGGATCGTTCCCCTCCGACCTGGCGCTGAAGGACGACCTCGGCGAAGACGAAGAACGACGCCTCTGGTACGTCGCCGTCACCCGCGCCAAGGACGAGGTCTACGTCTGTCATCCGCTGACCAGCCGGCTGCGCGACGCCAGCATGGTTCTGCACAAGCCTTCGCGCTTCGTGACCGAGCTGCCCGAGCCCGTCGCCGAGCCGGACGGCACCACCAGCGGCCTGTTCGAGCCATGGGTGCTCGAGCTCGTCGCGCCCGAAGCGCTGCCGGCGGCCGACCTTCCGCCCACGCAGCAGATCGCGCGTGCGCCGTCAGACGCCACCGCCAGCGACGACGACGAACCGGGCGCCGCGCGCTTCCGGCTCGACAGCTGATCACGCGACTGCGCCCCGGGTGCGGCCGATCGCGAGGACCACGCGCAAGACGGTTGAAATCCTTGCCGGGTCGGCTAGGGTCCGGCTCGTTCAACAGGCCCCGCAGATCGCGGCGCTGGAGGTTCCGATGGCAGTTCCCTACGGACGCAAGTCGCGCAGCAAGTCCCGCATGCGCCGCGCGGCGAACATGAAGTACTCGGCGATGTCGTACGTCAGCTGCAGCAACTGCGGCGCGCCGAAGATGCCGCACTACGCCTGCGGCGCCTGCGGTGCCTACGCCGGCCGTGTGGCACGTCCGCGCATCGAAGAGTGACCGTCGACGGGGTACAGACTCCGTCTCGCGCTCGGTCCCCTGCCCCGGACGTGACCTGTTCACGCCGGGGCGGAGGCTTTGGGGCTCGGGTCCTTCGCGTAGACGCGGCTTGAGGCGACGCCCGTGGTGATCATCGCCGACGATGTCGTGCCCGTCGCCCTCGATCTGATGGGCGGCGACCGCGGCGCCGACGTCGTGCTGCAGGGCGCCCTGAAGGCCGTCGTCGACGATGGCGACCGCGTGATCGCCGTCGGCGTCCCGGCGCTGGGGGAGCGGATCGCGCGCGACCACGCGCCGCTCGTCGCCGCCGGGCGGCTCGCCTTCGTCGGCGCCGACGACGTCGTCACGATGGATGACCAGCCGGCTGCCGCCGTGCGTAGCAAGCGCCGCTCGAGCATGCGTGTGGCCTGCGAGCTCGTGCAGCAGGGTCGCTGCAGCGCTGTGCTGTCGACAGGAAACTCGGGCGCGTTTTCGGCGACGGCGTCATTCGTCTTTGGTCGGCTGCCCGGCGTGGCGCGGCCGGCCATCGCCGCGCTGGTGCCGTCGCTCGGGGCCACCGGCCACGCGTTGCTGCTCGACGCCGGCGCACAGGTCGCCTGCACGCCGCTGCACCTCGCCCAGTGGGGGGTGCTCGGCAGCGCGTACTTCGCTCATTCGTTCGGCGTCGCGCGGCCCGCGGTAGGGGTGCTTGGCAACGGCGAGGAGGACCACAAGGGCACGGCGCTCACCCGCGCGGCGCTCGCCCTGCTGCGCCAGACCCAGCTGCGCGTCACCGGCCCCTGCGAGGGACGCGACCTGCTGCACGGCGGCGTCGACGTCGTCGTCACCGACGGCTTCACCGGCAACGTCGCGTTGAAGACCGCCGAGGGCGTCGTGGCGTTCCTCGGTCAGCTCGTGAAGAACACGTTCACCCACGGCTCCGTCGTCGACCGGCTGGGGGGGGCGCTGTCGCGGCCGGGGTGGGATCGCATCCGCGCCAGCCTTGACCCGCGCGAGACCGGCGCCGCGCCACTGCTCGGCCTGCGACGGCCGGCCTTCGTCGCCCATGGGCAGAGCGACGCCTATGCCGTGCGTTGCGGGCTGCGAGCGGCCCGCCGGTTCGTCGCCCTCGACGTCGAGGGCGCCCTCGCCACCGCGCTGGCGCGCAACCCCGTGGTGCGATCGACGCGCTTGTCGCCTACGGCGCCGTGATCTGGCAGCCGCGGCAGCCGACGACGACGGCGCCGGGGGCGCTGTCGTCGCAGCGCTCGCCCATCGTCGGCTGCACGATGCCGTCGCCGCAGAACTCGCCGAGGCATGTCGACGAGCAGCCGTCGCCGGAGCGCTGGTTGCCGTCAAAGCACTGGATGTCCTGGCGCAGCGAGCAGTCGGCGAACTCGGCCCGGCAGGCGCTGTCGCAGCCGTCGCCGTCGACACGGTTGCCGTCTTCGCACTCCTCGTCGGTCTGCAGCACGGCGTCGCCGCAGCTGCCCTGCTCGCAGCGGGCGTCGCAGCCGTCGCCGCCCGCCAAGTTGCCGTCGTCGCAGGCCTCGCCGTCGTCCAGGACACCGTCGCCGCAGCGGTCGAGCAGGCAGCGCGCCGAGCAGCCGTCGCCGTCGTCGACGTTGCCGTCGTCGCAGGCCTCGCCGCCGCCAAGGGTGCCGTCGCCGCAGCTGCCGCACAGCGGATCGAACGCGCAGCTCTCGTCGGCGCAGTCGGTGCGGCCATCCTCGTCGTCGTCGGCGCCGTTGCCACACAGCTCGACCGGGGGGGGGCAGGCGGCCAGCAGGCCGAGGGCGGCCGCTACGACGACGGCGACCAGGAGCGTCGCGCTCGGTCGAGACGCGACAGGCGACCGCGCCCCAGGGCAGCGGACGAGGTGAGAGAGGCCGGGCGTGCGGTCCACGATCAACAGCGTCGCCGGTCGCGGGCGCCGGGAAAAGCCCCGCGCCGCACGCCGGCGCGTGCGGATCCCCGCAGACGACCGGAGGTGGCGGTGCTAGCGACCGCGCATGGTCCTTGCTGCTGGCGACAGCGGTCGGGGTCGTGTTCGTCGGGCGCACGCCGGGCAAACCTCGAAGTGGAGCGCGAATGCAGCTGTCGTTGCGGGCCCTGGTCGTCGTGGTGTTCACGTGCCTTGCGGCGACGCCGGCGGCGGCGCAGTCGCAGCTGCAGTTGCAGCAGCAGCTGAAGGGGAGCGACGGCGCGAAGCCGCCGTTCCCGTTGCACTTGAACGCGTCGTTGACCGAGGCGGTGGGCTCGGGGACGTTCGTAGCCTCGCCCTGGAACCCGACGTTCTCGTCGACGTTGACGCTGACGCCGCTCATCGCCTGGCAGGGCTTCACGTTCCTGCTGAACCAGAGCTACAGCCTCGAGCACACCCAGTCCAACGTGACGTCGACGCCCTATCAGGTCGAGATGTCCGACCCGACGCTGCTCGCGCGCTATATGAAGTTCCGCGGCCTCGATGGCGCGCTGCTGGTGCTGCCGACCCTCGGCTACCAGCTCCCGCTGTCGATGGCGTCGCGGCAGAGCGGCTCGCTCGGGACGGCGACGTTCGGCCTGCGCAACATCTACAACCTCAATGACCTCGGCTTGTCGTTCTACGCTGCGGCCAACGCCGGCTACGCGCTGCTCGTGCCGTCGTTGGCCAATCGGTTCCTCGCCCACGGTGGTCGTCCGCTGCAGGACCGCACGCTGGGTGCGATCACGACGGTCACCTGCAACCCGCGCAACCAGCTCGAGCTGTCGAACTACGGCTGCCACGAAGGGCGGCTGCCACAGCAGTGGCGCTGGGGCGCCGGCATCGGCGGCGCCTGGTTCGGCTTCAACGGCGCCATCGCTGTGAACGCCGACCTCACCTACGGGCAGTCGTTCTCGGTGCGCACCGGCCCCGACGACGCGCTGAAGGCCGAGGATGCGGTGGCCGGTCTGGTGCCGCGGCAGTCGACGGCGGGCAATCTGTCGGTCAGCTACATCCCGCTGCCGTGGCTGTTCTTCACGCTGGGCGCCAGCAGCTTCCAGGGCGCGCTCACCGCCGACGGGAAGGGTCTTCGCTTCCCCTTCTGGGACTTCGTCTCGCCGTACAACAACAACTCGCAGGTCTACCTCGATACGACGATCAGCCTGTGACGCGCGCGGCGCTCGCGCCGCCGTTCCGCTTCACCCCCGGCCCTCGTCGCGCGCCCCTCGTCGGGGCGCGCTCGCTTTCGACCGCCTCAGGCGACGTTCCACTCGACGCCCTCGGGGGTATCCTTGACCTCGAGCCCGAGCGCGACGAGGTCGGCGCGGGCGGCGTCGGCGGCGGCGAAGTCCTTGTTCGCCTTGGCCGCGACGCGGGCGACGAGCAGCGCCTCGATCTTTGCCTTGTCGAGCCCGCGGGCCGCGAGCCGCAGATCGCGCTGCGCCTCGAGGAAGGCGCCGGTGTCGTCGGCGTCGAGGCCGAGGATCCCGCCCATGTCCTGCAGGAGGCGGCGGCACTGCGACAGCAGCGTCGCCCGCTGGGCGGGCCTCAGCTTGCTGCCGGTCAGCTCTTTTTCGCGGCCGGCGACGAGCAGGTTGGCGACGCGCAGCACGTCGTGCAGGGCCGCGATGGCGCGGGGCGTATGGAAGTCGTCGTCCATCGCGGCGACGAAGTCGTCCCACGGTGAAAACGGCTCGCCCGGCTTGCCGAACGTCGACGCGAGGGTCGGCCCGTCTTCGGGGGCGGTCTTCGCCAGCGTCGCGTCGATGCGGCGTCGGGTCTCGTACAGGTACTGCACGCGACGCTCGGCCTCTTCGAGCCCCGGGAAGCGCACCTGCTGCCGCAGCGCCTCCTTCGTCGTCGTCGCCCCGCACGCGGAGCAGCGCAGCGCCTGCTGGTCGGCGACGGCGAGCTCGGCGCGGCACGACGGGCACGACGTCGACACCTCGAAGTTTACGTCGCCGCGGTAGTGCGTCGACAGCAGGAAGAAGCGCAGCGCCTGACCGGTGGCGTAGGGCCACAGCTCGCGGATGGTGAAGAAGTTGCCCACCGACTTCGCCATCTTCTCGTCGTTGAAGTTGATGAAGCCGTTGTGCAGCCAGTAGCGCGCCATCACCTCGCCGTGGGCGCACTCGCTCTGCGCGATCTCGTTGGTGTGGTGGGGGAAGATCAGGTCCTTGCCGCCGCCGTGCAGGTCGAACGTGACGCCAAGGTGCTTCTTCGACATCGCCGAGCACTCGATGTGCCAGCCGGGCCGCCCGCGACCAAACGGCGAGTCCCACGCCACCTCGCCGGGCTTCGCCGACTTCCACAGCGCGAAGTCGAGGGGGTCTTCCTTGCGCTCGTCGACGGCGACGCGGGCGCCGGCCAGCATGTCGTCGACGTTGCGCCCCGACAGCTGCAGGTAGCGCTGGGCGGCCATGTTCTTCACGCGGAAGTAGACGTCGAAGCCGGCGCCGTCGACGTCAGAGGTCGAGACCACGCGGTAGGCGAAGCCCTTGTCCTCGAGCAGCGCGATGAACGCGACAATCTCGGCCATGTGCGTCGACACCCGCGGCTCGACGTCGGCGCGGGCGACGCCGAGGCGATCCATGTCGACCTGGAACTCGTCGGCGTAGCGCGCCGCCAGCGCGATCGGATCCTCGCCGCGCTCGTGGGCGCGCTTGATGATCTTGTCGTCGACATCGGTGAAGTTGCGCACGTACGTCACCGCGTGGTCGCGGCGCAGCCACCGCACGATGGTGTCGAAGACGACGTACACGCGAGCGTGACCGACGTGGCACAGGTCGTAGACGGTGACGCCGCAGACGTAGAGGCCGATGCGCCCCGGGTGCAGCGGGACGAAGTCTTCCTTGGTGCGGTGCAGCGAGTTGAAGACGCGCAGGGCCATGCGCGCGCTCTACCGCGAACGGAAGCCGCCGTCGACGACGACGAGCGCGCCTGCCATGCTGGTGGTCATGAGCGAGAAAAATGACGAGCAGCGCGTAGTCGACGCCCTGTGCAACGGCAGGAACGTCGTGTGGCTGACCGGCGCCGGGCTGTCGGTGGCCTCGGGCCTCGCACCGTACCGCAAGAGCAAGGACGCCATCTGGGCGAACTTCATCCTCGACTGGGGAACGATCGAGAAGTTCTACGACGACCCCGACGTCTGGTACCGCGAGTTCTGGTGGAAGGGCCACGGGGCGCTACACGACCGCGCCGCGACGCTGCGGCCCAATGCCGGGCATGACGCCATCACCCGCTTCCTGCGCCGCTTCGACGGCCACCGCGTGATCACGCAGAACATCGATCGTCTGCACCTTGCGTCAGGCGCGCCCGCCGAGCGCACCATCGAGATCCACGGCCGCTACGACACCTTCTGCTGCGCCGATGGCCAGTGCCCGCGCCGCGGCGAGGCGCTGACCGGGATCGGCCTGACGACCTCGTCGCCGCTGCCGGTGTGCGCCGCGTGCCAGACGGTGCTGCGCCCCGTCGTCCTGCTGTTCGACGAGTTCTACGACTCGCACCCGCTGTACCGCTCGCGCGAGGCGACCCGCTGGCTCAACGACGCCGACGTGCTGGTCTGCGTCGGCACGAGCTTCTCGGTGGGCATCACGGAGATGGCCCTGCAGGCCGCCCGCGACACCGGCGCGACGCTCATCAACGTCAACGTCGAGCGCAGCGACGACCTCGGCTTCCTGAACGTGCTCGGTCCGTCGGAGCAGACGCTGCCCGCCCTGGCCGACGCCGCCGGCGCCTGAGGCCGGCCGAAGCCGGCGCTGCGATTTCCTCGACTGTCGCTGCGTGCACGATGACGTCTGAGCGCCGGCGAGGAGAAGTCCTTCTCCTCGCCGGCGCTCAGGGAAGCGATGGTGGATCAGACGACCAGATTCACGGACCGACTGCGACGCAGGATCCCGGTTCGCCCGAGGGCGCGTTCGCGCTCACGCCGCCAGCCTCAACGGCAAGGTTGCTCCACGCGATGTTGGGCGGTACGCCGACGCCGGTACCCGACCGGAGCTGCACGTAGACCCTCTCGATCGTGCTGAAGTTGACGACCTCACGGAACATTTCCTGGCCATCGAGCAAGAAGCGGGCTTCACCGGTCCTCACATCGAATTCGACGCGCAACGTCACCCAGCGGTTGACCGGAACGCCGCGGTCGGTGCGGCGCGCAATCTGCACGTTGTTCGCAGAGCTGCAGCAGCCGTCATAGAAGCCGCCACGGTTCACCGCCTGCTCCGTTCGGTTCAGGTCGTACGACAAGTAGTTCTCGGCGCCGTTGAATCCGTTCCTGTCGCCGCCGACGACGAAGGCCAGGCCGCTGTTCGTGTTCGGGTGGTAGACGTCGACCTGCACCGCCTCGAGATCCGTGCTGCTCCGAGCGACGGGGATGTACAGCGCGTTCCAATCAGACTGTTGTCTCCACGCGCTGCGCCCACCCACCGACGCTGCTCCCTGCGACATCCAAGCGCCGTTGAGGACGATTGAGTTGGGTGGCGCGCTGCTCAGTGGGAATCGCGCGACAGGCGACCACGTGGCGTTGTCGATGGTGGTCCCAACCAACTCGTAGCCGACGCTGCACGCGCCCTCGGCCACGCAGGTACCATCGCCGCCATCGTGGAAGCCCGACCGGCAGGTGCCATTCAGGACGCAGGCTCCGTCGCCGCCGTCGTGAAAGCCGTCACTGCAGGCGCCGGTCGTCGTGCAGCGACCGTCACCGCCGTCGTGGAAGCCGACGCTGCATGAACCGTTGGCGACGCAAACACCATCGCCGCCGTTGTGGCGCCCGGTGCCGCAGGTCTCGGTGCAGCGACCATCGTCTTCACGCAAGTAGCCCGGCGCGCACGGACCCGTCACTTCCGAGCAGACGAATGCGGTGTCGTCGATCTCGACTTCATCGAGCACGCCGTCGCGGTCGTCGTCGATGCCACCAGACACGCGGACACCGCTGAATGGGCAGTTCGGCCCGCCTAGCTGCGGATCGATTCGGAGGAGCGAGGTCAGGCCGGGGGCCCCGCCGTTGCCATCGCGGAGTACGGCGACGGTACCGTCCGAGCACCGAATTGTCGTCGTGCCCGCGCCGTCGTCCCGGCGAGCCGAGCAACTGCTGCCCTGTGCACCGGCGGCACCGT
>Ga0194129_10002758_pt1 | contig 25684 bp, 26 predicted proteins | sample TA2KigCa35mmetaG_FD_150862 | JGI IMG/M metagenome (GOLD analysis project Ga0194129, IMG submission 150862) | Freshwater microbial communities from Lake Tanganyika, Tanzania - TA2015038 Kigoma Deep Cast 35m | ecosystem: Environmental > Aquatic > Freshwater > Lake | place: Tanzania: Lake...
TGAGTGTGCTAAGTTTTTTGGAAGTGCCTCAGCAATTTGATCAGGGTGAGTTGAATCGAGCACTACTAGATCTTTGTTAAAGGTAGCGGCAATCACCTCTGCCGCTAGTGAGGATCCGCCCATTCCACACAATACGAAATGCTCTGTATTTTTGCTACGTGCCCACGCCGCTAAGGAGTCTAGTTGTGGCAGTAATTCTCTTGAGTTTTTTGGTAAATCCACCCAATTCAATCTAGTAGATGCCTCTGAATCTGGACCCCATATAGATGCATCCTTAACTGCTAAGGCCTTGGAAACTTTGTGTAACTCTGTAACTATCTTGAGATTTACCCTTGATAGCGCTGCTCCTGATAAATTCATTGTCACCCTGTAACTACTGCTCGAACAGAACTCATTAGCTCCATCCAGGATGATTCAAACTTTTTAACCCCATCTATTTCAAGATCAACTGTGATCTTATCTAGATCAATTCCTGCCAATGCCAATTTTGCAAGATTAGATTTTGCTATAGCCAAATCATCTGTCATTTTTTCATAGTTATAAATACCGGTATTTTTGACTGATAGTAGCGTTTGCTCTGGCATGGTGTTGACTGTGTTAGGTGCAATTAGCTCCATGACATATCTATTTGGATCATACTTTGGATCCTTAACACCGGTGGATGCCCATAATGGTCGCTGAAGATTACAACCTGACATCTGCAAAGATTGCCAGAGCTGGCTTTTCTGGAAGTTTAAAAATGCCTCATAAGCCATGGTTGCATTTGCAATCGCTGCACATCCGCGAAGCGTTGAACTTTCAGGAAGAAGTGCATCCACGGAGGTGTCTAGCCTGCTAATAAAAAAGGAGGCAACTGAAAACACTTGATTTGCCGAACCTCCTGCCGCCAGTAGCTTCTCTAACCCTGCAGCGTAAGCGTGCATTACTTGTTTATATCTTTCAACAGAAAAAATTAGAGTTACATTCACACTTATTCCGTCAGCAATTAAAGAGGTAATTGCAGGCAAACCTTCAACTGTTGCTGGCACCTTGATTAGAAGATTTGGTCTATCGATAATCTTCCAAAGATGCTTGCCTTGATTGATCGTAGCCTGGGTATCCCGAGCGAATCTAGGATCGACCTCAATTGACACCCGACCGTCAATATGTTTTGTTTGCAAATAGGTATTTTGCAGTAGATCACAGGCACTTCGAACATCATCGGTGGTTAATTGGGTAATTACCTCTTCAATAGAAAGGTTTGCATATTTTTTAATATCTTCGCGGTAAAGAGTGGATTTTCCGATTGCATTAGCAAAAATACTGGGATTGGTTGTCACACCCACCACATTGTCTTGCTGAACTAAATCGGCCAGCGAATTGTTTTGCAAACGATCCCGAGATAGATCATCCAACCAGATTGCTACGCCAGCCTGAGAAATTGCTTGCAGCGTATTACTCATTGATTTTTTTAATACTTTCTTTAGCGGCAGCAACTATTTTGTCTACGGTAAAACCAAACTCTTTAAACAAAACTGAAGCACTGGCAGAGGCTCCAAAGTGTTCTAATGAGACTGTCACCCCTGCATCACCAATTAACTGATACCAAGGCTGAGCTACACCAGCTTCAATACTTACTCGCGCTCTAAGTTTCTTTGGCAGTACTGATTCTTTATAAACCTGAGGTTGGTGTGCAAACCACTCTAAGCATGGTGCGCTAACCACTCTGGCTTTAATTCCCTCTTCAATTAATACTTGCCTTGCCGATAATGCTAAATGCACCTCAGAGCCACTTGCTATTAAAACGACCTGACAATCCTTTTGTTGTTTTTCATCGCCATAAGCTAGAACGTAAGCTCCATTTTTTACCTCTGCAGCTGACCGGTACTTTTCTCTATCGATCACTGGCAAATTTTGCCTAGATAATGCAATACCAGCTGGTTTACCCTGTTTAATAATCTCAATCCAACTTGTAGTTACCTCATTTGCATCCGCTGGACGGACTATTGCCAACCCTGGTATCGCGCGAAGAGCTGCGAGGTGCTCAACGGGTTGATGTGTTGGACCATCCTCTCCTAAACCGATTGAATCATGTGTCCACACATATACAACTGGAAGTTTCATGAGCGCAGATAATCGAACCGCTCCTCTCATGTAATCACTAAAAACTAAAAAGGTTCCACCAAAGGGCTTTACGAAACCATGCAATGCTGCACCATTTAAAATTGCTCCCATCGCATGTTCTCTGATACCAAAGTGAACAATCCGTCCATAAGGATTAGCACCTTTAATTTGACTATTGACCGGCAAAAATGATCCGCCATTTTCTATGGTTGTGTTGTTGCTTTCTGCTAGATCTGCTGACCCTCCCCAAAACTCAGGAAGTTGAGCCGCTAGATGTTGAATCACCTTTCCAGAGGCAGCTCTTGTTGCAATATCTTTGTCGGAGGCAAATACAGGCAGAGCCTTTTCAAGATCATCGGGAAGTTGTTTATTTATCAATCTAGATAGCAGTTTAGCTTTCTCAGGATTGTTTGACTTCCATAAATTCAGTTGTGACTGCCAATCTGAGTAAAGTTTGCCACCTCGTTCTTTCACCTTCCTAGCGTGATTTACAACCTCAGCCGGTGCGATGAAACTTTGTGAAGGATCTAGGCCAAGTGCCTGCTTAGTGGCGGCAACCTCATCATCTCCCAATGCAGATCCATGAGATTTAGCGGTGCCCTTTGCTTTTGGTGCTGGCCAAGCAATGGTTGAGTGAAGGTGAATAAGAACTGGCTTACTTTTTTCAGATAAGGCGTTGACCATGGCTGCCTCTAACTGTTCACGATCGACATCACCATCAGATTTTGCAGCTACCTTAATAACCTCCCATCCATACGATCGATACCTAGCTGAAACATCCTCTGTGAAAGCAAGGTGTGTGTCACCTTCAATTGAGATTCGATTATCGTCATATATCAACTTCAAATTCCCTAAGGCTTGAGTGCCAGCCAAAGATGAAGCCTCAGCACTAACCCCTTCTTGTAAATCACCATCAGATGCCAGCACCCAAATATTGTGGTCAAATAGATTTGTTTTACCCTCAGGATCAAATAAACCCTTGACGTAACGAGCAGCCATCGCCATACCAACGCCATTTGCCACTCCCTGTCCCAACGGGCCAGTAGTGGTCTCGACACCAGTTGTATGTCCATACTCAGGATGACCTGGAGTTTGAGAATTTAAAGTTCTAAAAGATTTTAAATCCGAAAGCTCAACTCCATAGCCAGATAAAAATAGTTGTATGTATAAAGTTAAAGATGAGTGACCACATGACAATATAAATCTATCTCGAGCTATCCAATCTGGATGAGCAGGATCATGCTTTAATATTCTTTGAAACAGGGTATAGGCCACTGGGGCAAGTGACATGGCAGTTCCTGGGTGGCCATTTCCAACTTTTTGAACAGCATCCATGGCCAATGCCCGTGAGATGGTCACCGCTTGATCATCAAGTTTTTGCCAAGAGGGTAGTTGCATCAATTGACTCCTCTGAGTTTAAAACCAGAGTCTGCCACCTTGATTAGAGACCATGCGCTACACCACACCAAGGTTGCTCCTAAAAGATGGAGTGCAACTAACAGTACCGGCAGGCCAGTAAAGTATTGGAGATACCCAATCAAACCTTGCAGCAGTGAGATAACCAAAAGCAAGGTCAGACGCCTTCTAATAAGGTGCAAGCCAGTGTGATGGGTTAGTAATAGCAACAATCCAGTTAATACCAGTAACGCAATAACTAAATCTGCATGTAGCCACGAAACTATCCGAGGGTCAAAGCCAAACCGTTCTGCTTGATCATCTCCTGCATGTGGCCCACTACCGGTAACTATGGTCCCTGCAATTAACACCAACAAAGTTAACCAAGCAAGCACCGGCATAAGTACCCGAGTAACCCCAGTGGCAGCTTGTTTATTTATCCCCACCATTTCATATCTAAGGGATATTGCACCTGCAATTAAAAAAATTGACAACATAAAGTGTGACGCAACGGTGATTGGATGTAGAGCTGTTAAAACTGTAATACCCCCTAAAACACCCTGCCCCAAGATTCCTAAAATCTGTAACATGGCAAGGGAGCGAATTCGCAACTTAGAAGCTGCCTCTTTAGATATTCGAACAGCAACAACCACAGCGGCTAGGGCAACAATTAAAAGCACAAATGTCAGAAGACGATTTCCAAACTCTATCCAGGCGTGCCAAGCTCCTTCAGCCTGTCCAGGCACCGGGGTGTAGGAGCCAGGTGTGCACTCTGGCCAGGTTGGACAACCTAGCCCTGAGCCAGTCACTCGAACTGCGCCGCCCGTAACTATCAACGAGGATTGCAAGAAGACCAACAGTCCAAACAATCTACCTTTGAGGGATTTTTTGGCTACCAACATGATTTAAGCCTATTGGTTTACCCTGAGCCGAGGCGGTACCTACCCGTTGGGTACAGCGCATTTCACACCAAAATCCGGCCCAGGGATTGGCGCTCTGGGATGAATTACGCAACACTTATGTTGTGAAAAAAGCAGAGCCAGATAAGACCCGCGATCAGGTTGCCCGTACCATTTTAGAGAATGGTCCGGCAACGGCGGCTGCCCTAGCGGAAAAACTTGAGATCACTCCGGCAGGAATTCGACGGCATTTGGATTCACTTGTTAATGAAGGGGTTTTAAGTGCCCGTGATCCCTATCAATCAACTGAGCGAGGTCGTGGGCGACCATCTAAAGTTTTTGTAATGACAGATGTTGGTCGTGAAAAGTTTGAGCACTCATATGATGACTTAGCAGTCTCAGCTTTAAAGTTTATGGCAAGTAAGAGTGGCGAGCATCTAGTAAATGAGTTTGCCACCTCTAGAGCCGACGATCTGGTTAGAAAGGGTGCATCGATAAAAGGTTCGAATAAAACCTTGGTGGAGAAGAGTAAATCTTTGGCAAAGCTTTTGACCAAAGAAGGTTACTCAGCAACCGCAGGCAAATTAGGAAATGGTGAAGAGGTATGTCAACATCATTGTCCAATTGCGCATGTTGCATCTGAGTTTCCACAGCTATGTGAGGCAGAGACTAAAGCCTTTTCAGAGATTCTCGGTACACATGTGCAACGTTTAGCCACCATTGCACATGGTGATGGTGTTTGCACCACTTTTATCCCTAACAATCTTTCCCCATACTCAAAGGTAAGAGCAAAAGAAGGAGCAAGATAATGACACAAATCGCAAATCCAGAGTTAGATGGAATTGGTAAATACGAGTACGGCTGGGCTGACAAAAATGACGCTGGGTCAAATAGTCGAAGAGGTTTAAATGAAGAGGTGGTTAGAGATATCTCTGCCAAGAAAAATGAGCCCCAATGGATGTTGGACCTGCGGCTTAAGGGATTAAGTCTTTTTGATAAAAAGCCAATGCCAAGTTGGGGATCTGATTTAAGTGGAATATTTTTTGACACCATTAAGTATTTTGTTCGATCAACGGAAAAACAAGCAACCTCTTGGGAAGATCTGCCAGATGATATAAAAAATACTTACGATCGCCTTGGTATTCCTGAGGCGGAGAAAAAGAGATTGATCGCAGGAGTAGCTGCGCAGTATGAATCTGAGGTGGTTTATCACTCAATACGTGAAGATTTAGAAAAACAGGGTGTGGTATTTCTAGATACAGATACCGGCTTGCGTACCCATGAAGATATTTTTAAAGAGTACTTTGGAACCGTCATTCCTGTTGGGGATAATAAATTTGCCGCTCTAAACACTGCAGTCTGGTCAGGTGGATCATTTATCTATGTTCCAAAAGGTGTGAAAGTAGATATTCCACTGCAAGCGTATTTCCGAATCAACACTGAAAATATGGGACAGTTTGAGCGCACATTGATTATTGCCGATGAGGACTCATATGTTCACTATGTTGAAGGGTGCACTGCACCAATTTACTCATCAGACTCTCTCCACTCGGCAGTAGTTGAGATTATTGTGAAGAAAAATGCCCGAGTTAGATACACAACCATTCAAAACTGGTCTAACAATGTTTACAACTTAGTTACAAAACGAGCCACCTGCGCTGAGGGTGCCACCATGGAGTGGATTGATGGAAACATCGGATCAAAGGTAACTATGAAGTATCCAGCAGTTATGTTGATGGGTCCGCACTCAAAAGGTGAAACGCTCTCAATAGCATTTGCTGGTGAAGGTCAACACCAAGATGCTGGCGCAAAAATGGTTCACGCTGCTCCATATACCTCTTCAACAATCATTTCAAAATCTGTTGCACGCGGAGGTGGCCGAACCTCTTATCGTGGCTTAGTAAAAGTAGCGGAGGGTGCTCACCATGCCAAGAGCACTGTGAAGTGTGATGCACTGTTAGTTGACACAATATCTCGATCTGATACCTATCCATATGTTGATGTTCGCGAAGATGATGTTGCAATGGGTCATGAAGCAACAGTTTCAAAGGTAAGTGATGATCAACTGTTTTATCTAATGTCTAGAGGTCTGGGCGAGGATGAAGCAATGGCAATGATTGTCCGTGGTTTTATTGAACCGATCGCAAAAGAATTACCAATGGAGTATGCATTGGAGCTAAATCGTTTGATTGAACTACAAATGGAAGGTGCAGTTGGTTAATGGGTGCACTCACCACCAACTATCTAACTCCTACTGGACGCGAGGAGGCATGGCGATTTACACCGCTTAAACGGTTGGCTGGATTACATGACTCCTCTGTAAATGTAGCCGGCCACATCTCAATATCCTCTAAAACCGAATTACCGCAAGGAGTGAGTTTAAAAGTATCTTCTTCCGCGGATTTTCCTGCCTCCTACACAAGTAATGATGTGGTCACCAACCGGATAAGACAGACAGCTAAGCAGGTTTCAGTTTTAACCATTGCAGATGATTGTGAGGCAAGTGAAAGTATTTATCTATCCCGCACCTGCTCTACTGAACCGGAGTTCAGTCGGGTGGTAATTCAGGCGGGAGTGAATAGTAAGAGCACTGTGGTCGTTGAAAATACTGGCACAGGTCAACTTGGTGAGGAGATTGAAATCAATCTTGCACCTGGTGCTCGTCTTGATCTTATCTCGCTACAGGAGTGGGATAAATCGGCAGTACATATTGCTCAGCACCATGCAATTTTAAGTAAGGATTCGCAATTCACCTCTTATGTAGTTTCAGTAGGCGGATCTGTAGTGCGGATTAGTCCTACCGTTGAATTTACTGGACCTGGTGCCTTTGCAGATCTGTATGGCGTTTACTTTGCAACGGATGGGCAACATCTAGAGCATCGAATTCATGTGGATCACAATGTTGCTAATGCAAAATCCAGAGTAACTTACAAAGGTGCTTTGGCAGGTAAGCAAGCACATACAGTATGGATTGGTGATGTTTACATCCATAAAGGTGCTGATGGCACTGACACCTATGAATTAAATAGAAATCTGCTGCTGACTGATGGGGCTCGAGCCGACTCAGTTCCAAACCTTGAGATAGAAACCAGTGAAATAGTAGGAGCAGGACATGCCAGTACTACGGGTCGATTTGATGATGAACAGTTGTTTTATTTGCAATCACGTGGAATACCAGCTGAGGTTGCAAGGCGATTAGTCATTCGTGGTTTTTTTGCCGAGATCGTAAACAAATTTAAGAATGCAGATCTAGAGGAGCAGCTAATGGCTCGTATTGATGAGGAACTTTCTAAGGTGGGCCAATAATGGCAGAGCTATCTTTTGATTTATTGCTAGAGGGAAAGCCAGTCACTGTTGAAGTAAATGGCACTCAAGTTTGTGTTGCAAAGGTCGGTAGTGAAGTATTTGCTGTTTCCGATACCTGCACTCACTCCGAAGCCTCTTTGTCTGAGGGAGAGATAAGTGGTCACAAAATAGAGTGTTGGTTACACGGAGCTGAGTTTGATCTTCGCACCGGCGAAGCTTTAACGCCACCGGCAACTGCGGCTCTTAAAACTTTTAACGTTCAACGCAATGGCAATCTAGTAACTATCACCGAGTAAATAGGAGAAGATGATGAATGTATTAGAGATAAAAAATTTGCAGGTAAGCGTAGTTACCGACGCTGGAAACAAAGAAATATTGCGTGGCGTGGACCTAACAATCAAATCTGGTGAAACCCATGCCATCATGGGACCAAATGGTTCAGGAAAGTCCACACTGGCTTACTCAATTGCTGGTCATCCTAAGTATCTGATTACAGGTGGTTCCGTCTTGCTGGATGGGGCGGATGTGCTTGAAATGAGTGTGGATGAGAGGGCCAAAGCTGGATTATTTTTGGCGATGCAGTATCCGGTTGAGGTGCCAGGTGTTTCTGTATCTAACTTTCTGCGCACGGCAGTTACCGCGATTCGCGGTGAAGCTCCAAAGTTACGTACTTGGGTAGGTGAGGTTAAAGAGGTCATGGCTTCACTAAATATTGATGGCGCATTTTCTGAACGAAATGTAAATGAGGGGTTTTCAGGTGGTGAGAAAAAACGTCATGAAATTTTACAGATGGAGTTACTAAAGCCCAAGATTGCAATTTTGGATGAGACTGATTCAGGATTAGATGTTGATGCACTTAGAATCGTCTCCGAAGGGGTAAATAGAGTTAAAGCCAATTCCAATCTCGGCGTTATGTTGATTACCCACTACACCCGTATTTTGCGTTACATAAAACCTGATTTTGTTCACGTCTTCGCAAACGGAAAGATTGTAGAAGAGGGTGGTCCTGAATTAGCGGACAAACTTGAAGAGAAGGGTTATGCAGAGTACATAACTGCTTAATTCATGAGTGCTGATCTATCAAGATACAAACGGGATTTTCCAATATTTTCACGGACAGTTCGTGGTGGTAATCCTTTAATTTATTTAGATAGCGGCGCCACGTCACAAAAACCAGAGGTGGTGATTGAGGCCGAAGCTGAGTTTTATCGAAGTAAGAATGCTGCGGTGCACCGCGGTGCACACTTGCTGGCAGAAGAGGCATCAGATGCTTATGAGGGGGCACGGGAGAATGTTGCCCGCTTTCTCGGTGCGCAGTCCTCGGAAATAATTTTTACAAAGAGTGCAACCGAATCGCTTAATTTATTGGCATACTCCTTTTCAAATCCTGACTCAGGGATAGCCGTAAAATCAAATGATGAAATAGTGGTTACTGAGATGGAGCATCATGCCAATCTCATTCCCTGGCAGCAGTTAGCTAAGCGAACTGGAGCTAAATTAACCTGGCTTTCAATTACTCCCGATGGCCGATTAGATTTATCCAATATTGATCAAATTATAAATAGCAATACCAAGATTGTTGCTATTACTCACCAATCAAATGTATTTGGCACCATTCCGCCGATTAAAGAAATTGTTAAAGCCGCCCAGGCAGTTGGGGCATATGTAGTTTTGGATGCCTGCCAATCGGTGCCCCATTTTGAAGTTGATGTAAAACAATTGCAGGTTGATTTCTTAGCATTCTCTGGTCATAAACTTTTAGGTCCTACTGGGATTGGGGTGCTTTGGGGTAAAGCTGCTCTTTTAGATCAACTTCAACCAGCAATCTTTGGTGGCTCAATGGTTGATTCAGTAACTATGCAAGGAGCAACTTGGGCAAGTGGGCCTAGAAAATTTGAAGCAGGAGTGCCAAATATGGCTCAAGCAGTCGGCTTATCAGCTGCGGTGGATTATCTAACCCAAATAGGAATGAATAATTTGGCACAGCATGAACACAAATTAACAGAACAACTTTTGTCGGGATTAAAACTTATTAAAGGGGTAAAGATAGTTGGACCTACAGATATGAAAGATCGCGGGGGAGTAGTTTCCTTTACCGTTGATGGTGTGCACCCTCATGATGTGGGCCAGGTATTAGACCAGTATGGAATCGCAGTAAGGACTGGACATCATTGCGCATGGCCGTTAATGAAAAAACTACAACTAGTCGGAACTACTAGAGCCTCATTTCATATCTATAACAATTCATCAGATGTGGTGAGCTTGCTTGAGGCGGTAGAGAAAGTTACTGATTATTTCAAGGTTGGCAAATAATGGAATTAGATTCTCTTTATCAGCAGGTAATTTTGGATCATTATCGGACACCTTCAAATAAGGGTTTATCTGCTTTTAAAGATATTCAAGTTCACCATAACAATCCAAGTTGTGGTGATGAGGTAACTTTAAATCTGACCATGAAAGATGGAGTTGTAAAAGAGATCACTTGGGATGGGGTTGGGTGCTCAATTTCAATGGCCAGCGCATCGGTAATGAGTGAACTTCTGCTGGGGAAGAATTACCAAGATAGTATGAAAATTTTGGATGCCTTTGTTGAGCTAATGCAAAGCAAAGGAAAATCCTCGGGAGATGAGCAACTCCTTGAGGATGGTGTTGCCTTTGCTGGTGTCTCTAAATTTCCAGCGCGAATAAAATGTGCGCTCTTAGGATGGATGGCATTTAAAGATGCAGCAACACAGGTAATGGCGTAGAATTAACCTATGAGCGCAACACTTGATGATATTACCGAAGCGATGAAAGATGTTATTGATCCAGAGCTAGGGATCAATGTGGTTGATCTTGGTTTGGTATACGACATGCGCCTGGATGAGAACAACGTTGCAACTTTAGATATGACCCTGACCTCAGCTGCTTGTCCATTACAAGATGTAATTGAAGATCAAACAAGACAAGTTTTGGCAGATTTAACTAGTGATGTAAAAATTAATTGGGTGTGGCTTCCACCATGGGGTCCAAATAAAATCTCAGATGATGGAAGAGAGCAGCTACGCTCAATTGGCTTCACCGTTTAAGTTTTCACTACACTCTTGTTAGGGTGTAGTTATGTCAATACATGCAACGTGGATGTCCTTTCGTTCACTTACCCAAGATGCCTCGGTAAAAAATCAAAAGCTTAAACCTGGAACTTTAAGGCGAATTGCTGGCTTTGCGATTCCCTATAAAATCTTATTGATACTTTTTCTGATAACTGTTGTAATCGATGCACTACTCATAGTTGCCACTCCACTTTTGCTTAAGAGATTGATTGACGAAGGAGTAATACCTAAAAATTCAGATCTAGTCACGCAGTTAGCACTTGCTGTTGCCGCTATCGCAATTTTAGATGCAGTTTTTAGTATGGCTGGCAGATGGTTTTCAGCACGTATTGGTGAGGGTTTAATCTATGACCTAAGGCGATTGATTTTTGAACATGTTCAACGTCAATCAATCGCCTTCTTCACCAGAACTCAAACCGGTGCATTAATTTCTAGGTTGAATACAGATGTGATCGGGGCTCAGCAAGCATTTACTTCAACATTATCTGGTGTAATAAGTAATCTACTTAGCTTGATACTAGTAAGTATAACTATGTTTAGTTTGTCCTGGCAGATAACTCTAATCTCACTGGCTCTCTTACCGATATTTTTGATACCGACCAAATGGGTTGGCCGAAAGTTACAAGGCTATACAAGGCAATCCTTTGACATCAATGCTTCTATGTCAGCAACAATGACAGAACGCTTCAATGTGTCTGGGGCATTGCTGGTTTCACTCTATGGAGATGCAAAATTAGAGAAGAATGAGTTCTCGACTAAGGCTCGCAGAATGGCCGATATTGGGATTTCGATAGCATTACTGAATAGATTATTTTTCATAGCACTTACATCTATCGCAGCCATTGCAACTGCAGTTGCTTATGGAGTTGGTGGACAGTTGGCCATTGATCAAAATATTACCGTCGGCACATTGTTAGCAATCACAGCATTACTTGCACGCTTGTATGGACCTTTGACTGCATTATCAAATGTAAGAGTTGATGTTATGAGCGCATTAGTCTCCTTTGAGAGAGTGTTTGAGGTTTTGGATCTGCAACCAATGGTGGTTGATCTTCCTGGGGCTAAGATTTTGAGGGCAGATAAACCTGAGTTAATTTTTGAGAATGTCTCCTTTACCTATCCGAGAGCAGAGGAGATTTCGCTAGCCTCACTTGAAGTTGCAGCCAACCCTGAGATTGCAGTTACTGGACAGAGTTTGAAAAAGATCTCATTCACAGTTAAGCCAGGCACACTCACCGGGATCGTTGGACCATCTGGAGCGGGTAAAAGCACAATAAGTTCCTTGATACCTCGACTTTATGATGTCACTTCAGGTCAAATCTTGATCAATGGCGCGGATATACGAAACTACACAATTAAATCTTTGCGAGAGGTTATCGGTGTTGTTACTCAAGATTCGCATATGTTTCATGACTCCATAAGAGGTAATCTGTTATATGCCAAAATCGATGCTTCACTGGAACAGATTGAACAGGCATGCACAGCTGCACGTATCTGGAGTTTTATACAAAATCTGCCAAATGGTTTAGATACAGTTGTTGGTGAACGCGGTCACCGACTCTCCGGTGGCGAAAAGCAAAGACTTGCGATTGCTCGCCTGCTGCTAAAGCAGCCAAGCATGGTAATACTTGATGAGGCTACTGCGCACCTGGATTCCGAGAATGAAGCGCTAGTTCAGCTTGCACTGAAAGAGGCACTGATTGGTAGAACCAGCATTGTTATCGCACACCGCTTATCTACCATCATTCAAGCAGATCAGATACTAGTTCTTGATAAGGGTGAGATTGTTGAGCGTGGTACTCATGAAGAGCTTGTGGCAAATGGCGGTCTGTATTTTGATTTGTTTGAGCGACAAAACCTACAAGCAGATTTAATTTAAGCGCTTGCGCTTAGGAGTAAAGATCGCCTCTTTCTTAATGGTTTCTCGACCAGCATTGGCGGCAATCACTGCGATGTAAGGCAATGTGACAGCTCCAAAAAGTGCTATCCAACGATATGGACTAGGCAAGACAACGGTGAGGATAAAACAGATGGTTCTTATCATCATCGAAACAAAGTACCTACGCTGCCTAGCTGATTGATCCAGCGTTAAGCCAGATTGCGCAGTGGTGATTGATTGGATCTCTTTTTTTACCCTCTTCATGGCGTGATTTTAGTGGGTAACTTCAGATATAGCGAGAAAAAAATGAGGTGACTCACAAAATGTGAGCCACCTCATCCAAACTACAGTTACCTTGCGGTACCTCTAGCTTTAGCAATCTTATTGAGAATCTGATATCCAAACACCGCCAGAACTGTTGAGTTAATGATTCCACTAAATGTGAAATCTCCTCTAGTCCAAGACATATCTGAGATACCAATGATCAAAGATCCAGCAGCAACATATAGATTGATTGGATTAGCAAAATCAACCCGACCATCTATCCAGATTCTGGCTCCGAGTACCCCGATCATTCCAAATAATGCAACAGTTACTCCACCTTTAACACCAGCTGGTGTTGCCGATAGAACTGCTCCAAATTTAGGAGATAGGGCAAGCAGAATTGCGCCAACACCAGCAAAGATGTAAGCCAGGGTTGAGTAAACCCGGCTAGCTGCCATTACGCCAATGTTCTCGGCGTAAGTGGTTGTTCCAGAACCACCCCCTAATCCTGCAAGGGTGGTGGCTGCGCCATCTGCAATCAAAGCATTTCCAACCTGATCATCCAGGTTCTTACCAGTCATTGCTGCCACCGCTTTAACATGGCCAACATTTTCAGCAATTAATACCAGTACAACTGGTAGGAAAAGCAGCATGGCGCTGCTATCAAATGTAGGAGAGGTAAATGAAGGAAGTGCTACCCACTTAGCTGCTCTTACTCCTGAGAAATCCACATCGCCCATTAACGCGGCAACTAAATAACCAATTACTAAGCCCACAAAAATACTTATTCTTCCTATGAAACCACGGAAGAAAGCTGCGATCAGACCGATTGAGAGCAAGGTTATCAATCCCAATCTTTGACCCATCATGAAATCGTTTTTTGCAGCACCTGCCAAATTGAGTCCGATCACCATCACTATGGTTCCCGTTACAACTGGTGGTAGCAGTGTGTCGATCCAGGCTGTTCCAGCTGCTTTGGCAATAAAACCAACTACTGCCAGCAATACACCTGCGGCAACAATTCCGCCCAGGGCGGCAGGAATTCCGCCAGAGGTCTTAGCCGCTGCAACCGGGGCTAGGAATGCGAATGAAGAGCCAAGGTAACTTGGTAATTTATTTTGCGTGATAACAATGAAAAGTAATGTGCCAATACCTGAGAAAAACAGGGTAGTGGTAGGTGAAAATCCGGTGATGATCGGAACTAAGAATGTTGCTCCGAACATCGCGGCAATATGTTGAATACCCATGCCCAAAGTTCTTGGCCATGACAGTCGTTCATCAGTTGATACCACCTCACCAGGTTGTATCTGTTTGCCATTTCCGTGAAGCTTCCAACTAAGCATTGTTACTCCTTAATTGTCATACCCGCCTCAGTCTTGAAGGGGTAGTTTGCGACCCTAAGGGGGAGAGTGCTAAATAAAGAGGGTAGAACGGTTGGATAGGAAATCTGGTAAATACCTGTGGGTTTTGGAGTTTTTTTTCACTGCCTTGCCTTATCGCACGCTCAATTTTGGGGCCAAGGGTAACTGGCAGATATGATTTGGCCATCAAGTGGATGTGTACGCTCCCACCTACTTCGCCTCGGCGAACTGGTTGCTTCATCTGAAGCGCGGCTGCTTTTCGCTTGTGTAAGGAAATATCAATCTAGCGAAACAGCAAGGAGAAGTTATCAGCTCAGAACCACGTATCAATGATCGAATTCGAGTTCCTGAAGTTCGGTTGATTGGCTATGACGGTGAACAGTTAGGCGTAACTGCAATTGAAAAAGCGCTTAAGCTGTCAGAAGAGATCGGTTTAGATCTCGTTGAAATTTCACCAGATGCAAATCCACCAGTCTGCAAGATAATGGATTTCGGAAAGTATAAGTACGAAATTGCGCAGAAGGCCCGGGAAGCTAGACAAAATCAGACACATATAGTTGTGAAAGAAATGCGTCTTCGGCCAGGTATCGAACCACATGATTACGAAACAAAGCGGAATCATATTGAGAGATTTTTGTTAGGTGGGGACAAGGTAAAGGTAACGATTCAGTTTCGTGGGCGTGAGCAATCCCGCCCAGAGATGGGATATCGATTACTACAAAAGCTTGCTGAAGAGTTAGCTGAAGTAGCACTTGTTGAGTTTGCGCCTAAGCAGGAGGGGCGAAACATGACAATGGTACTTGGGCCAGCTAAGAAATCAGGCTCGACTAAGAAAACTGCGCCAAAAGCGCAGGCGGTACCAAAGTAGATTTAATTGCAACACAACAGGAGGTAAAAAATGCCGAAGATGAAGACACATAGTGGAGCGAAAAAGCGTTTTCGTGTCACTGGATCAGGAAAGATCATGCACGAGCGCGCTGGCAAACGCCACCTGCTTGAACGCAAATCATCAAGATTGACCCGTCGCCTTACTGGTGATGTGACTGCTAAAGCGCCAAGTGCATTTGCAGCTAAGCGCATGCTCGGTTTGAAGTAAGGGAGTAGACAATGGCTAGAGTAAAACGTGGTGTTCACGCGGCGAAGAAACGTCGAACTACATTAGAGCGTGCTGCTGGTTATCGTGGTCAGCGTTCTCGTTTGTTTTCAAAGGCGAAGGAGCAGGTTACTCACTCACTCGTATATGCATTTAATGATCGCAAGGATAAGAAAGGCGATTTTCGCCGACTGTGGATCCAGAGAATAAATGCTGCTGCCCGTGCTAACGGAATGACATACAACCGTTTAATACAAGGATTAAAGGCGGCTGGAATTGAGGTAGACAGACGTGTCTTGTCGGAGTTAGCAACAAATGATCCTGCAGCATTCTCCAAGTTGGTTGAGATTGCCCGCAAGAATGTTGTAACTGCGTAATCTGTCTCTAATAATTTAATAGAGATGGAAAAAGTTACGAGCCTTAACTCGCCACATATTGAGCGGGTTAAGGCTCTAATTGGTTCTAGAGGCAAGAAAAATCGGGAGCTTGAAAACGCATTTGTTGCTGAAGGTATTCAAACAGTTCGAGAGGCTCTTACCTCCAAAATGGCAAAACATTTGATGGTTGAGCGGCTTTATCTAACAGAGTCTGGGTCAAGCAAGCTTATCTCTGATCTGGGGGCTGAGATTTTAGATCAGTATGAGGTGATCTTGGTTTCAGATCAAGTGATGAATGCAATGGCAGATTCGGAATCCCCACAAGGAATTATTGCTTTATGTTCAACAAACACTTTGAAATTTGAAGATTTATGGCGGATAACCCCAAAAAGAATTGCCTACTTTTGGCAAATACAAGATCCTGGTAACGCTGGCACAGTCATCCGTAGTGCTGACGCTGCTGGCTTTGATGCGGTCCTTTTCTCAAATGAGAGTGTAGATGTTTTCAATCCAAAGACGGTGAGAGCGACTGTGGGTTCACTTTGGCACATTCCAGTTATTACTGAGGTTGAAATAACCCAATTCATAAGGCAAGCTGCTGCACACAAAGTATCGGTTTATGCTTTAGATGGTGAAGGCCAAGAAAATTTTGATTCAAAATTTGTAGCAACTACATTAGACAAACCATCAGCATGGGTTTTTGGTAATGAAGCTCGTGGACTACCCGATCTACCAAGTGATGTGGTGAGGGTATCGATTCCTATGAAAGGGTTTGCTGAATCATTAAATGTGGCAAGCGCAGCGGCAATTGTCCTGCATTCTGTTGGTCTATCCTTATAGACTAATCGGATTATGTCGTTGGATCAGAACAAGATAGCCGAGGATCTGGCCCTAGCTCTTCGAGCGATTGAATCAGCGGGTGACTTAGAGGCTTTGAAGCAGGTAAAGATTGATCATGTTGGTGATAAATCAGTGCTAGCAAAAGCGAACCAATCATTAGCCTCTGTTGATCAATCACTTCGTGCGCAATTTGGAAAATTAGTTGGTTCAGCCCGAGCTCAGGTCAATCAGGCATTTGAGCAAAAGAGTGCGCAATTGTTAGCTCTTCGAGATGCACAGGTATTACTGACTGAAAAAGTTGACGTGACTTTACCTGGTAGAAGGACTTTAAAGGGTGGATTGCATCCGTTAACAATCTTGACCAATGAGATTAATGATCTTTTTGTCGGATTAGGTTACAAAGTTAATGAAGGGCCTGAGCTTGAGGCTGAATGGTTAAATTTTGATGCACTCAACATCCCAGCTGATCATCCGGCTAGGACCATGCAAGATACTTTTTTCATTGAACCTCTTGACGCAAAATTAGTTCTACGTACACACACCTCACCGGTTCAGATTAGAACCATGCTCAATGAGAAACCACCGATTTATGTAATTTGTCCAGGAAAGACCTATCGAGCCGATGAGTTGGATGCTACCCACACACCAGTTTTTCACCAGGTGGAGGGTTTAGTGATTGATGAGAATATAACCATGGGGGATCTCAAGGGAACTTTGGATTTCTTTGCTAAATCAATATTTGGTGATCAAGTTAAAACAAGACTGCGACCAAGTTTTTTCCCATTTACCGAACCTTCTGCTGAAGTAGATGTTTTCTTTAATGGTCGCTGGATTGAATGGGGTGGCTGTGGAATGGTAAATCTTAAGGTATTAGATGCGTGTGGCGTCGATAGCAAAAAATACTCTGGGTTTGCCTTTGGTATGGGATTAGAGAGAACCTTGATGGTAAAACATGGAATTACAGATATGCATGACATTGTTGAAGGCGACGTACGGTTTTCTCAAAGTTTTGGTGTCGGTAAGAGATGAAAATTCCGCTAAGTTGGATTCGAGAGTATGTAACCATTCCTGCAAAACTTACTGCTGAACAAGTAGCTCAAGCTTTCGTGAAAGTTGGATTTGAGGTTGAGAGTATTGATCAACAAGGTCAGGATTTAAAGGGACCATTGGTTGTTGGTAAGGTCCTTACAATTGAAGAGTTATCTGGACATCAAAAGGCAATTCGATTTGTTGGTGTAGATGTTGGTGAGAAAAAGATTCGATATGTAATTTGTGGAGCTCGAAATTTCAAGGTCAATGATCTAGTGGTAGTCGCCCTTCCAGGAGCGGTCTTGCCAGGGGAATTCAAGATTTCAGCTAGACAAACTTACGACAAATTAAGTGATGGGATGATCTGCTCTGCAAAAGAAATTGGCATAAGTGATGAGCATGCTGGAATTATCGTGTTACCTGAGGGCAAAGTTGGAGAGGATGCGGTTGCTCTTTTAGATGTAAAGGATGTTATTTTTGATATATCAGTAAATCCAGATCGAGGTTACGCCATGTCGGTTAGGGGATTGGCCAGGGAGTTGGCCGCTTCTCTGCAGCTCAAATATAAGGATCCAGCAGATTCCAAACTAGGTAAGAAGTTTGGCAAAGATAAAAATCCAAAAGCGATCTCTGTAAAGATTGAGGATAAATCAGGTGCAGATCTAATCTACATAAGAACTTTAGATCAAGTTAATGTCAAGAAGAGTACGCCGCTATGGATGCAACGAAGAATTGAAAAATGCGGTATGAGATCTATTTCCTTGGCTGTTGATATCACTAATTACGTAATGCTTGAGTTAGGGCAGCCGCTACATGCATTTGATGCCCAATATATTATGGGTGGGCTACGGGTGGTACGGGCCGGAAAATTTACTAAGTTAACTACGTTAGACAAAGTTGATCGTAAATTAGAACCTGATCACTTACTAATAGCCGATGCAAAAACTCCATTAGCTCTGGCAGGAACCATGGGGGGGTTGACCTCTGAGGTATCTGCATCAACAACCAAAATTGCCTTAGAGGCAGCTCATTTTGATCCAATGAGTATTGCTCGTAATTCAAGAGCTCACAATTTATCAAGCGAGGCCTCGCGCAGAATTGAACGTAACACCGATCCAGCGTTGGCGGAGATAGCATCGGCCAGAGCAACCCAGTTGTTAATAGATTTAGCTGATGCTAAATATGTTGGTACCTCAACTGCCGGATCACCAATCAGAAATCGCAAGATAAAAATCTCTCTAACTAAGATCTCGCGCTACCTTGGATACTCATATTCTCTAAAACAAGCAAAAAATGCCTTTGAATTAATTGGTTGCAAAGTCGCTGGTGGTGCAGATTTATTGACTGTTGAAGTTCCAACTTGGCGAGCGGATTTAGTTAATTTCGCAGATTTTGCTGAGGAGATTGCTCGAATCAATGGGTATGACCAAATTCCAGCGACCTTACCAGTCGGAAAGGCCGGGGCTGGATTAACTGCTATGCAGTATCGCAAACGATCTGTGGCCATCTCTCTTGCTAATCAAGGTTTCACTGAGGTGATTAACTATCCATTTGTGAGCCAGGAGATGGTTGATCTTCTTGGCTTTACAGGAGATCGTGCTAAATCTTTCAAAATAGCCAACCCTATGTCGGAGGAGTTTCCACTTCTGCGAACTCATCTTTTGCCAGGCTTACTAACAACGGCTGTGCGCAATATCGGCCGAGGTAGTAAAGATTTAGCGATATTTGAGATCGGAACAGTGTTTAGAAATACCACTCAACTTGGCAAGGCTGTCACACCTGGCGTAGATAAACGACCAAGTGAAAAGATGATTAATGATATTTATGCAGGTGTACCAAATCAGATGCTTTTTGTGGGTGCTGTTGTTACTGGCGAAAAGATATTGAGTAATTGGCAGGGTGCAGGTAGTAGATTTTCCTGGAGCGATGCAATAGCCCAAGCACAGGAGATTATTGAGTCAACTGGGAATGAGTATGAGGTGCTTAGTAGTGAGTTAGCGCCATGGCATCCTGGAAGATGTGCCGAGATTCGAGTTAATGGCAAGCCAGTTGCGCATGCAGGAGAGCTTCATCCAAGAGTTATCGGTGCTTTAAATCTTCCCGAACGCAGTTGCGCTTTTGCGGTAATCCTAAGCGAGCTGCCAACTGCAGGCATAAGTAAAGCACCTGCAATTTGGAGTTATCCGGCAGTAGTTCAAGATGTAGCGCTGGTAGTTGATGCTAAGACCACCGCCGCTGCTTTAACTGCGGCACTGAAAAAAGGCGCCGGAGCGCTCTTAGAATCGATTGAGTTGTTTGATCGATATGATCAAGTTGCAAGCAATAAAGTCTCACTAGCCTTTACTCTAACTTTTAGAGCATCAGATCGCACCCTAACCTCAGATGAGGTGGCACGGTATCGTGATGAGGCGGTTGCGCAAGCCTCAAAGGAGGTGGGTGCGGTACTCAGGGGTAATGCATAAATATACGAAGCCTTGCATAAATATGCTCAATTAGGTTATCCTATCCCTATGAAGGTTGGAGTAGTTGGAGCTAGCGGTTATGCAGGTGGTGAGTTGTTGCGAATACTCTCCACACATCCTGTATTTAAAATAGCTTTCATATCAGCCCACTCCAATGCTGGCGAATCAATCACTGCCTTACATCCTCACTTAACCCACTTAGAGGGTCACAAGTTTTCGCCAGTAAGTATCGATGAGTTGAATAAATGTGATTTAGTCTTCACCGCCCTACCCCATGGAGAGTCAGCAAGCTTGATTGCTCAAATAAATAAGACGGTCAAGGTGATTGATCTTGGTGCAGATTTTCGCTTAACAGATAAAAAGCAGTGGGAGAAGTATTACGGTGGAAATCACGCAGGAAGCTGGACTTATGGTTTGCCTGAATTGGTAGATCATGAACTCATTGCAAAATCTAACCAAGTCTCTAATCCAGGTTGTTACGCAACAGCGATCTCACTTGCTGTTGCCCCTGCTATAAAAGTAGTTGATTGCGCAGATATTGTTGTTGTGGCCGCCTCCGGTACAACTGGAGCTGGCAGATCTAATAAATCTAATCTCAGTGGCAGCGAGGTGATGAATAATCTAACCTCTTATAAATTTGGGGGAGTTCACCAACATACTCCTGAGATTGAGCAGATACTTTCATCTACCGCTGGAGGGTTGGTTAAAATCTCATTTACTCCAATACTAGCCCCTATGCCCAGGGGCATACTAGCCACGGTAACTGCCAAATTAATCGAACCTACTTCGATTGAAAAGATCCGCTCTATGTACAAAGAGTTTTACAGTAAAAGCAGATTTGTTGGATTGTTACCTGAGGGTCAGATGCCCATGACTAACTCAGTATTAGGAACAAATAATGTAACGATGCAGGTGGCGGTGGATTCACATGTCGATCGTTTAGTAGTTTCTACTGCCATAGACAATCTTGGCAAAGGTGCCGCCGGTCAAGCTATTCAAAATGCAAATTTGATGTTTAATCTCGATGAGGACGCTGGGTTGCAATTGGCAGGTATTAGATGATAGTAATCAAATACGGTGGTAATGCGTTGCCAGATAACAACTCCTCTGATCCAGTACTAGAAGCAATAGCTGATGCTTTTTTAGATGGTGAGCAAATTGTTTTAGTGCATGGTGGTGGACCTCAAATCGATGCGGCACTTGCAGAGAGGGGTCTTGGAAAGAGCAAGGTGGCTGGCTATCGCATAACCGATGCTGAAGTTTTTGAGGTTGTGCAATCTGTTTTAAGCGGCAAAGTTTTAAGATCAATTGTCAACTATCTGATTGGAAGTGAGGTAAATGCAGTTGGTCTATCAGCCTCCGATGGTGGATTAATAAGGGCACGTAAGTTCAAACCAATCATCGATGGTAAATCAGTGGATATCGGTTATGTAGGCGAGGTGGATGAGGTAAATCCGATGATTCTAGAGACCTTGATTACCGAGGGATTTTTGCCGGTAATTTCACCAGTTGCAACTGATCTCGATGGCATAGGTTTTAATATCAATGCCGACCTGGTTGCCGCCGCAGTCGGTGGAGCACTTAGGGCTGATTCTGTTATTTTCTTAACCGATGTAGATGGCATCTATCGAGCGTGGCCGGATAAATCATCACTCATCTCAGAGATCTCAATCGATGAGCTCAAGCAGATCGCTCCCAGTTTTTCAGATGGCATGATTCCAAAGGTAAGAGCTGCAATTGCCGCAATTAATTCAGGAGCATTTTCGGTAAGAATTACAAATGGCACAGATCTTAACTCGGTTTTTGATGCTTTTGATAATAAAGGTGGAACATTGGTGAGCGCATAATGGCTAGAACCAATATTCAAAGTGCCACCGCGAGACGCTCCTTGGTCATCAAACTAGTAGATGATGCTTTGATTCACTCACAAAGTGATCTAGTAAAAGAGCTTGGAAAACATGGATTTGTGGTTACTCAAGCAACTGCGAGCAGAGATTTAGAGGAGTTAGGAGCGGTGCGAGGCAAAGATAACTCTGGGGTGTTTCGCTATCAATTTGTTGCTACCCCACAAACCTCTAGAAGCAAAGGCATCTCAGAGTTGATTACATCAGTTGAAGCAAGTGCAAATTTAGCGGTGGTAAAGACCCCACCTGGCGCTGCCCAACTTCTAGCTGGAACCCTAGATCGCGCTATGAAAAGCGGAAAATTAAATTCAGCCATCGGTACCATTGCCGGAGATGACACGGTGTTGGTAGTAGCAAAATCTGCCTCAGGCGGGGCAGCTCTTGCTAAGGAGATTACTAAGCATTTTGGAGCCAAATAAATGACTCTTTGGGGTGGCAGGTTTAATCAACCATCTGCCAAAGCGATGCAGGATTTATCTCGAAGTGTGCACTTTGACTGGAGATTAGCTCCATATGAGATCGAGGTAAATCTGGTTCATTTGTCTAATCTGGTGAAGCAACAGATAATCTCCAAAACAGATGGTGCTCTCCTTGAAAAAGGATTATTGGATTTAGCTGCTGAGATTGGTAGTGGCAAATTCATCTATAACAATGAGGATGAGGATGTACATAGCGCCATAGAGCGTGGAGTTATTGAAAAATGTGGGGAGATTGGCGGTGCTATTCGTGCTGGCAGATCCCGAAATGATCTAGTAATCACCGATTTTAAACTTTATTTAATCGATCATCTACTGCAGATTGCAGGTGGGCTAACCGCCTTGGCGAAGGTGTTTAATACCCAATCGCTAAATCAAATTGATGTGATCGCCCCTGGTTTAACACACACCCAACACGCCCAGCCAATCACATTTGGTCAGGAGTTAAGCAAGCACTCCCACGCCTTGCTAAGAGATATTGATCGTATCTTTGATTGGATTGATCGCAATAATTTTTCACCATTTGGTGCCGGTGCATTAGCTGGGTCGGCTATCCATTCTGACCCTGAAGCATCTGCGGCAAAGTTAGGTTTTAAAGGTGTGATGGGTAACAGTATTGATGCAGTAAGTGATCGAGATTTTGCAGCTGAGGCGTTGTTTGTGATGGCGATGATCGGAGTTCACTTATCGAGGATAGGTGAGGAGTTTGTGTTATGGAGTTCAACTGAGTTTGATTGGGTTGAAATAGATGATGCATATGCAACCGGCTCCTCGATTATGCCGCAGAAGAAAAATGCTGATGTTGCAGAGTTAGCTAGAGGTAAATCAGGTAGATTTATTGGCAACCTTACTAGCTTGCTGGTGGTGTTAAAGGCGATGCCATTTGCCTACAACCGAGATCTGCAAGAGGATAAAGAGCCGATCTTTGATTCAGTTGATCAACTTTTAATTTTATTGCCAGCCATCACGGGAATGGTGGCTAGCGCCAAATTTAAGCTAGCAAATATCTCAAAAACAGCATCTGCTGGATACTCCCTGGCCACAGAGATTGCAGATTTCCTATGCAAAACTGGTGTTACCTTCGCTATTGCCCATGAGATCGCAGGTGAGTGTGTGAAATTTTGCGAGAAAAACGCAATAGAGCTTGAGCAGATGAGTGATCAGCAATTACTTGCTATTCATCCAAATCTAACCGGTGAGGTGAGGAAGTATTTAAATGTAGCGGGAGCGGTTGCCAGCCGCACCTCTTCGATGGGTACCTCTAAGAGTTCTGTTTCTAAGGCTATTGATAAGTTAAATCAGGAAATCGCAACCGTTGAGAAGGCAATTACCGCCCGCCAAAAGCAGTTTTCAGGCATGATCAACCTATGAGTAATCAATTACTAGCCGATCTAGAGTGGCGGGGATTAATTGCCCAATCTACCGATCGAAAAGAGTTAGAGGTCGCTTTATCCAAACCGATCTCGGTATATCTAGGGGTTGATCCAACTGCGCCCAGTATGCACCTGGGAAATCTAGTAGTTTTTTTAGTATTACGTAGATTTCAATTAGCTGGCCATCGCCCCATCGCGTTAGTTGGTGGAGCAACTGGCTTGGTGGGAGATCCCAGTGGTAAAAATGATGAACGCACCTTAAATGAGAGCAAAGTTGTAGCTGATTGGGTGGCCAAGATTCGCAAGCAGGTTGAAAAGGTACTGGATTTTAAGGATAAAAAAGTATCTGCGAGATTGGTTAATAATTTAGATTGGACCAAGGGTGTTAGTGCGCTTGAGCTATTAAGAGATATTGGAAAGCACTTTTCGGTAAATCAGATGCTGGCAAAGGATTCAGTTGCCTCAAGATTGTCCTCAACAGGAATCTCTTATACCGAGTTTTCCTATCAGGTGCTCCAAGCCTTTGATTACCTTGAGTTGTATCGACGAGAGGGTTGTCGATTACAGATCGGCGGATCAGATCAATGGGGAAACATTATCGCTGGCTTGGATCTGATTAGAAAGGTAGAGGGTGGCCAAGCTCATGCATTAACCATTCCATTACTTGCTAAATCAGATGGCTCTAAGTTTGGAAAGACCGCCTCAGGTGCTATCTGGCTAGATGAGAGTATGACTAGCGCATATGAGTTTTTCCAATTTTGGCTAAATAGTGATGATGCCGATCTACCTAAACTCCTTAAGGTTTTCTCTATGAAGGATCGATCTGAGATTGAGCGATTAATTGCGACTCACAATACAAACCCAGGTGCGAGAGAGGCCCATCGTGCCCTAGCGCAAGAGATGACAATCCTGATTCATGGAGCAAAGATGGCCAAGGCGGTGGAGGAGGCGGCAAAGGCGTTGTTTGGTCAGGCAGAACTTGGCGAACTTGATCTGAAGACCTTGGATTCAGCTCTGGCCCAACTGCCGAAAACTACAATTAAAAAGGGCGAGCCCTTTCCAACCTGGGTAGATCTACTAGCTGCCACCGGGGTGGTTGAGTCAAAATCTGCGGCAAGAAGAATTGTGAAGGAGGGGGGTGGGTATCTAAACAATAGGAAGGTAGAAAGTGAGGATTTCACACCCTCAAAATCTGACCTTTTACATGGTAAATACCTCTTACTCCGAAAGGGCAAGCGGGAGCTGGCTGCGGTAGAGGTTTTAGGGTAAAAAAAGGCTCTTTTTCCCCGTTTGTCGATTTGACCCCCCTTCTGCGCGGGGGCTATATTTCACCTCCCCATGCGAGACGGACTTCAGAAGAAGGCCGGGTGTGGAAAACCCCGATTTTTTAGGTTTGTAGCCATGCCTAGAAACCTTGGAAGTGGGTTGCCCTGCACGCAAAAGCAATTTTGCAACCAGTGCGCAGTCGTACCTTGAGAACTCAACAACGTGCAATAAAGTCAATGTCAAAGATTTCTTTTAAGAAATCGAAGGCATTAATTGAGGTTGCTAAATTTAATTTTAAAGATAGCAACTTCATTTTTGTTTTATAAATACCTTTGAAACTTAATTACTAATTTGTTTATTTTTAATAAATAAATTTGCTTTAAGTACAAAACAAAAAACAATTGATAAAGACTATAAACATAAGCGAACTCTGATTAGTAAATTTATTAATTAGATAGCCATGTTTGTCTTTTTGTCAGATCAAATTTTCTATGGAGAGTTTGATCCTGGCTCAGGACGAACGCTGGCGGCGTGCTTAACACATGCAAGTCGAGCGATGAAGTTT
>Ga0194129_10002760_pt1 | contig 25642 bp, 16 predicted proteins | sample TA2KigCa35mmetaG_FD_150862 | JGI IMG/M metagenome (GOLD analysis project Ga0194129, IMG submission 150862) | Freshwater microbial communities from Lake Tanganyika, Tanzania - TA2015038 Kigoma Deep Cast 35m | ecosystem: Environmental > Aquatic > Freshwater > Lake | place: Tanzania: Lake...
CGTGCCGGAGTGAGGCGACCCGCGCTCGTCACGCTGACGACCTTCGCGGTCGATGACGGTGCGCGCGGCAACCTGTGCCATACTCGGCGGCGATGTTGCGCCTCGTCTCGTGCCTCGTCCTCTTGAGCGCGCTCGGCTGCGCCAGCAAGGACGCGGAGCACCCGAGCCCCTCGGCGACTCCGAGCGGTTCCGCGCCCCCGGCCAACAGCGCGAACGCGGCCCCCTCCGCCGCACCCGAAGGCTCTGCCGGCCCGGTCGCATCCGCCGCACCCGAAGGCTCTGCCGGACCGGTCGCATCCGCCGCACCCGAAGGCTCTGCCGGACCGGTCGCATCCGCCGCACCCGAAGGCTCTGCCGGCCCGGTCGCATCCGCCGCACCCGAAGGCTCTGCCGGCCCGGTCGCATCCGCCGCACCCGAAGGCGCTGCTCGCCCGGTCGCATCCGCCGCACCGACTCCTTCTCGGGCTGACGGAAGCTGGACCTACGGTGGTGACACGGGACCCTCGTTCTGGGGCGATCTCCGGCCCGAGTATGCACCGTGCAAGGTGGGCGCGATGCAGTCGCCGGTGGACTTCCCGAGCCGGCGCGAGGCCCCCCCTGCGAAAGAGAAGCCAAAGGCAAAGCCCGCGGAGAAGCCGAAGGACAAGGCGGCCGAGAAGCCCGGCGACAAGCCCCGCGAGGCAGCGACCGAGAAGGCCGCCGAGAAGCCGAAGGCCCGAGCCAAGGCGAAGGACAAGGCGAAAGAGCCTCCGAAGGAGGTCGTCGTCGGCAGCCTCGCGGCCGGCACCCGGCTCTCGGTCGACTACCTGCCGATCCCGCTCGCGCTGCGCAACGACGGCCACACGGTCGAGGTCACGAACCGCGCGAACAACTACCTCACGCTCGACGGCAAGCGCTTCGAGCTCCTCGCGGTGCAGTTCCACAGTCCGAGCGAGCACACCTTCGCGGGGCGACGCTTCGACCTCGAGATGCAGCTCGTGCACAAAGCAAGCGATGGCAAGACGGCGATCGTCGCGGTGGTGTTCGAGCCCGGCGTGACGGTCGAGCCGCTGCTCGATCTGTGGAAGCGGCTTCCCAAGCAGCCCTCGCCCGAGCCCGTCGCCGTGAAGGGAAAGCCGTTCGACGTGGGACCGCTCGTCGCCCTCGCGGAGGGCTACTACGCGTACGAGGGCTCGTGGACGACGCCACCGTGCACCGAGGGCGTGATCTGGCTCGTCATGAAGAAGCCGCAGACCATCGGCGCCAAGGAGGTCGAGCGGTACCGCGACCTCTTCAGTGGGCGCACCAACCGCATGGTGATGCCACTCGGCGACCGCCCCGTGTTCGAGCTTCGGCCCTGACGATCGCGCTCACGGCGGCGCGGTGCTGGCGCCGAGCTTGCAGCTTCTTTTCTCCACGGAGACGGAGAGCACCCTGGGGCGTAGCGAACCGTTCGTTCTCGGAGTCGGAGCTGGCGCGGCGTGGATGTACTGGTTCGATCCCGATCGCGTTCGACGGCGACGCGCCCTCGCGCGCGACCGGGCGACCGGGCGACGCACCTCGCGCGGATCGAGCGTGAGCTGCTCGGCAAGGCGTTGCGTGATCTCGATCACCGCCGGCAAGGCCTGACGCACCGGGGTCGCTCGCTCTTCGCGCGTGACGTCGCGACCGATGCCGTCGTGGCGGAGCGGATCCGCGCGACCCTCGGGCGTTACTCGTCGCATCCACGCTCGCTCGACGTCACCGTGCACGAGGGCGTCGCGACCCTCGGAGGTCCGATCCTCAGCCGCGAGGTGGAGCGGCTCCTCGCCGCGGTGGCGGAGGTCCCCGGGGTTCGCCGGGTCGACGACCGGCTCGATCGCCACGAGCAGCCCGGCAACGTGCCAGGCCTCCAAGGACGAGGGCTCCACGTCCCGCGGCGCCGGCAGCTGCTGCGCGGCGAAGCCTGGATGCCAGGGATCCGCATGCTCGCGGGCAGCCTGGGTGCCGCCGCCGGACTCGTGGGCATCGCGCGCCGAGGGCCGCTGGGCGGGGCGCTCGCCCTCGGCGGTGGACTCCTCACGCTGCGCGCGTTCGCCAACCGTCCCCTGCGCTCGCTGTTCAGCCAGACGCACGATGAGCAAGGGGCGCTCCGGCTCCACAAGATCGTCACCATCGATGCGCCGATCGAGACCGCTTATGCGTACTTTCGAAACTTCGAAAATTTCGCCCGCTTCATGGACCACGTCGAGGAGGTGCGCGCTCAGAACGCTCACTCGACCTGGAAGGTGCGCGGCCCGGTCGGCAAGAGCGTGGACTTCGACGTCGAGATCGTCCGCGACCAGCCCAACCGCTTGATCGCGTGGCGGACGCTGCCCGGACATGGCTTCGAACACGCCGGGGTGGCGCGCTTCTCCACCGAGGGCGCGGGGACACGGCTCGCGATCGAGCTGCGCTACAGCGTCCCGGGTGGCTCGCTCGGAAACCTCGTCGCCACGTTGTTCCGGACGGATCCGAAACGGGTCCTCGACGACGATCTGCTGCGCTTCAAGTCGCTGCTCGAGCACGGCAAGACCCACGCGCACCGGCACCCCGTCACGCGCGACGAGCTTCGACCCGTCTGAGGCGCACGGCGCGACCGGCTCACGCGGCGAGCCGGCGGGAACCGACAAAATAAAAAAGCGGCGCCTCCCGGTTGGCGGGACCCGGGGCGCCGCTCCGGCAGGGTGTTTTGAGACACCCCACCACTCCCTCGAGCAAGTCTTGGTGGGTCGCTAGCCCGTCCCTCCGAGGAGGGAAAGCGCGAGCTTCCCCTGCATGTTGGCTTGGGCAAGGATCGAGGTTCCTGCCTGCATCAGCACCTGGCCGCGCGCCATGCGTGACGACTCCTCCGCGATGTCGACGTCGCGGATCAAGCTCGTCGATGCGGTGAGGTTCGTGCGCACGACGGCCGAGTTGGCCTCCGAGACACCGAGTCGATTCTGGGCCGAGCCGATCGCTGCACGCTGGGCGTTCAGCGCCGCGATGGCCGCGTCGACCTCACCTATCGCCTGGAAGGCCGCGAGGCGATCCGCACCGGCGAGCGAGGACGCGCTCAGCCCGAAGTTCGAGACCGACACGCCACCGAACACGACCGTGATCACGTCGGAGCTCGTGTTGCCGGTACCGACCTGGAAGTCGAAGGCCGTCGGCGTGCCGCCGAGCAGGTCCTTGCCGTTGAACCTCGTCGACTGCGCGAGCCTGTCGAGCTCGAGCTTCAAGAGCTGGAACTCATCATCGAGGATCGAGCGGTCACCGCTCGAGACCTCGCCGTTCGCCGCCTGCACCGCCAGCTCGCGCATCCGGATGAGCAGGTCGGACAGCTGCCCAAGGCTCGAGTCGGCGGTCTGCGTCATCCCGATCGCGTTCCGCGCGTTGCGCTCGGCGACGACGATGGCCCGCACCTGGGCCGAGAGCGTCTCGCTCACCGAGAGCCCGGCGGCGTCGTCCGCGGCCGAGTTGATCCGGAACCCGCTCGACAACCGCGCGTAGCTCGTCTCGACGCTCTGCCCGGCCGTGGCCAGGTGGCGTCGGGCCTCGAGCGAGGTCAGGTTGGCTTGAATGGCGAGGGGCATCGGATGGATCTCGGTGGCACCCGAACGGGGTGCGCGAGCGGTTCGAGCGCGGTCCCGGTGGGACGCAGGGCCTCGGTAATTCAGGATCCATGCCAGTACGCTTTTCCAATGATTCCTGCCACTTGAGAGACCCGCGGGTTGCGGCCGTCGTGGCCTTGGCAGGCGCGTTGTCAAGCGCTTGACGTCGCCTCGAGCCGGCCGCGCGGCGAGCCTCGACGCACGCGGCCGTGAACGTCCGTGGAGCATGACGCCGCCAAACGTGGTACGAGGTTCGAATTCAGAAACGTACGGTGCGAGGTTCGGCAAGGACATCATGGGTCGAGTGACCCCAAGCGGCGAGGCCGAGTCAGCACGGCCAGCGGAGAATCAGCACGTGGTCGATGGTGCAGTGGAGCCACGTCGCTATCAGGTCGTGGTCGAGCACGCGTTCGTCGACCCGGACGTGCGCAAGGTGTTGAAGCGCCTCGTGCGCAACGGCTACGAGGCGTATCTCGTCGGCGGCTGCGTGCGGGACCTCCTGCTCGGTCGGCAACCGAAGGACTTCGACGTCGCCACGAGCGCTCACCCGGAGGACGTTCGCGACCTGTTCCGGAACTCGCGGATCATCGGACGCCGGTTTCGGCTCGTCCACGTCCTCTTCCAGGGGCGCAAGGTGATCGAGGTCGCGACGTTCCGTCGTACGCCCGACTCGGACGGCACGATGATCCGCTCGGACAACGTCTACGGCACGGCCGACGAGGACGCCTACCGCCGCGACTTCACCATCAACGCGCTGTTTTACGACCTCGAGACGAATCACATCCTCGACTGGGTCGGCGGGATGAAGGACATCCAGCGCCGGATCGTGCGCACGGTCGGCGATCCGATCGTGCGCTTCATCGAGGATCCGGTCCGCATCCTCCGCGCGATCAAGTTCGCGGGGCGCCTCGACCTCGGCATCGAGGCGGACGTGCACGACGCGATCGTGAATTGCCGAGAGACCCTGCGCGAGGCTGCGCGCCCGCGCGTCGCCGAGGAGATCTTGCGACTCTTGCGGGGCGGCCAGGCTCGCCGCAGCATCTACATCGCCTGGGAGACCGGTGTCCTCGACGTGCTGTTGCCCGAGCTGGCGGCGCTGCTCTACGAGAACGACCGCGACGACTCGCCGGGCGCGCGGGCGTGGCGACAGCTCGCCTACATCGACGCGCGCCACCAAGCAGGCGAGGTCCTGGACGACACGGTGCTCTGGACGCTCCTGCTCCTCGAGACGCTGAAGGAGGCCTGCGAGGGGCACCGGGATCGCTCGGCGGCGGTGGGCGAGTTCCTCGAGGGGCTCGTCGAGCGACTCGCGATCACGCGACGCTCCGCCGACGGCATTCGCCGCATCGTCGCGAGCCTCCCGCGGCTGCGCAGCGGCAAGCCTGGCCGTGCCTCCCGCTCCGAGGCTCACGGCTTCGCGCTCCACGTCGCCGAAGCCGATCGGCTCTCCGAGGCACGGGCCCCGAAGCCGCGCTCCGCCCCGCGTGAACCGGAAGGAGCCGCGGCGGTCGAGTGAGCGCCCGACGAGCGTCCCTCCTCGTCCTCCTGAGCCTCGCGGCGGTCACGGCCTTGGCGTACGCGGAGGGCCGCGCGCCGCTCCTCCACGAATACTTCGCGCCCGAGGAGGCCGACACGCTCTCGCTGCCGACGCTCGGAGCCTCCGGCGCCGCGACGCCGACGACGATCGACACGCCCAGCGGTCCGATCACGGCGCCCGATCCTTCGCGCACGCCCCCGCCATCCCAGACCTACCGACGCGATCCGGAGACCACGTCGTCCACCTACCAACCCGATCGCGACACGCGTCGTCCGGAGAGCGAGACGTACGAGGATCCCTTCACGCCGCAGCTGACGCCCTACAAGCGCCTGTTCGCGTTCGACGCCGTGCGCGACGACTATTCGCTCTACGTCCGCGACCCACAGCAGCGCCCGCTGGCGATCCGCGAAGCCGTGGTCGACGGCGACGATCGCTTCTTCGCCGATCTCGTCGTCGATCTGCCGGCGCGCGCCGCGGTGCGGATCCCGAGCCCCGCCGCCGGGACGAGAGCGCTGCGGCTCGAGAGCTCCCCGCCGCTGAAGCTCACGCTGCTCACCGATGGTGCGGACAACTGGTTCGTGCGCTCCGAACAAGATGGCCGCGCGCGGCTCGTGCTCTCGCTCGCCGCCCCCCGAGACGCGTTCGCTGCGAACTTCTCGGATGTTCCGTGGCGCGCGCTGCCCATCGTGCCGCCGCAGCCGACCGCGCATCGCGCCGCCTACGAGCGTGTCGCGCGGACGATCGGTCTCGATGAGCGCATGTCGCCGAAGGAGGTGGTCGCGAAGATGAGCGGCTACTTCCGGTCGTTCGCTCCGTCGACGGAGCCACCGACGACCCATGGCGACATTTACCTCGACCTCGCGCTCTCGAAGAAGGGCGTCTGCCGGCATCGCGCCTTCGCCTTTCTCGTCACCGCGCTGCATGCGGGCATTCCGGCGCGCTTCGTCCACAACGAGGCACACGCCTGGGTCGAGGTCCGTGATGATCGCCTCTGGCATCGCATCGATCTCGGCGGGGCCGCCGTCGATCTGCGGGGCGATCCGCACCTCGAGCGGCCGCAGCACGTCGCGCCACCCGACCCATTGCCCTGGCCGAGCGGGCGCGACAGCGGCGCGGATCTCGGCAGCGCGGAGCGGCAGCGGGCCGAGCGCGACGCGGCCCAAAGACCCCGCGCGCCCGATGCCCCGAGACCGGAGGGCGGCGCCAACCGGAGGCAGGACGCGGATGTTGCGCCCGGGAGCGGCACCGGAGGCGGCGGGCCGGGCGATGGCACCTCCGTGCTCGGCGGGATCGCCCCGACGATGTCGGAGGTCTTGCTCGACGAGCTCGATCATGACCTGTTCCGCGGCAAGCCGATGCGCCTGCGCGGCAAAGTGCGCTCGAATGGCGAGCCGTGCCCGAGCCTCCGCGTCGACGTGATCGTGGTCGGCAAGACCGGTGGAACGCGCATGGTCGGGTCCCTGGCGACCGACGAGCGCGGCCAGTTCGACGGCGCGGTCTCGCTCCCGAGCGATCTGCCGGTGGGCGACTACGACCTCCAGGTCGGCACCCCGGGAAACCGCAGCTGCGGGCCCGGACAGTCACGCTGAGTCGCGCCGAGTCACGAGCCGGCGGAGGGAGCTGTGCCCGGTCACCCTGTGCCCGCGGTTGCGGTCCCTCACTCCCTGCAGCGGGCTTGCTCGGCGCGCACATCCCCCAGCTTGCGCCAGCGAAAACGCTCGAGAACTGGGTTTGGACGCGCCTCGACGGCGTCCGCGACGAGCTCACCGAGCACCGGCATGAACTTGAACGCGTGACCGCTGTCGCCGGTGGCGACGACGAGCCCCGGCCGCTCGGGGTGGCGCGCGATCAGGAAATCTCCATCGAAGCTGTCCGCGTAAAAACACAGGCGCTCGAGCGCGACCTTCGCGTCGGCGAGCGAAGGCACGGCGCCACGCAGGAACGCCCGGAAGCGCGGCTCTTCTCCCGCGGGAAACGAACGCGGCGCATCGGGATCGCGCGCGTGCCCAGCCCCGTGGTTCGCGACCTTGACGAGGCCGTCCGCGTTCGCGGGGAACCCATACCAACCCGTACGCCCGATGTCGGCGGCCCACGGAAGGAACGACGGCACGCGCAGCGGCGCGACGTGCGAAGGCTGAAACACCATCACGGGGTGCCCGGTCGATCGGATCCGGTCGGCGAGCTCTGGCAAAAGCTTCGGGAGCCAGGTCCCGGCCGCGAGGACGACGACGTCCGCCTCGATCGCCGCACCCCCGTGCGAGCGGACCCCCGTGACTCGCCCTGCCCGCTCGACCAGCCCCGCGAAGGAGAAGTTGGCGACGATATGGATCCCCTCCGCGCGCGCGTCGTCGAGCTCGGCTGCAACGACCGCGCCGCTCTCGGCCCAGCCGGCCGCGGGGTTCACATAGCCGTCGACGAACCGTCCGGGCGCGAGGACCGGAAACCGCTGCGCGATCCGTGCCGCGTCCAGGCGCTCGAGCGGATACCCGCGGGCGAGAAGCGCAGAGAAGCTGTCGTTCTCGAAGCCTCCCGACGCGAAGGGGACCGACGAGAGCACGAGAAACCCGGTCTCGTGGAACAGCGCGCGCCCGCCCGCTCGACACCACCGTCGATTGCGCTCGCGAAAGCCCTCGAGCGCTCGCTCCATCAGGTCGGTGTAGAAGGCATCGACGCCGTAGTCGCCACGCACGAGCTTCGACAGGTCGGTCGACGCGGCATCGGGGTGCGGCGCCGAGCCCCGCTCGACCAGCGTGACCTCGAAGCCGCGCCCGCGGAGAACGCGCGCCGTCGCGACTCCGATCGCGCCCGCGCCGACCACCAAGGCCCGGCTCACGGCAAGGGCGACCCCGGGACACGGAACTGGCTGAGCTTCAGATCGTGCCGCTTGAGCCAGCGGTACACTTGACGTTTATCACGCGCAAAGAAGTGGGCGATCGAGGCCACGTCGCCGTTGAAGCGGACGAGCAGCTTGGCGAGCTCGTCGCGCGCCGGCACGAGCTGGATGTCGACCGCCGAGGCACGCAGCTGATCGACCGTATGCTGGTCGACCCGCTCGCGGATCTTCGAAGGGAGGTGCGCGCTTCGCAGGACGTCGACGGGGCCGACCGTCGCGAGCACCCGCCCGAGCAACCCAACGAGCTCTCGGACGTTGCTCGGCCAGTCGTGGAGCAGAAGCTTCTCGTGGGCGGTGGCCGTGACGGCGAGCGAGCGGCCGCCGGTGAGGCGGGCCCACGCGTGCGTCGCGATGTCGCCGATGTCGCAGCGACGCGAGCGAAGAGAGGGGAGTTCCACGGTCTCGGCGGCGAGCACCTCGAAGACCTCCGGCGCGAGCTGCCCGTCCTCGACGACTGGCTCGAGATCGAGCTCCGAGCTGACCACGAGCCGAACATCGAGCGTCGCCGCGTCACCCCCAGGGAGCGAGAGGCGCCCCTCGCGGACGAGCCGAGCGAGCCGGAGCTGCGTCGCCCGATCGAGGGAGTCGACCCCGTCGAGAAAGAGGGTCCCCTCGTGAGCCAGGACCACGAGCCCGACGTCGCGTGGCACGATGCCCGTTCCCCCCACCCCGAGCGCGAGCGCCGCGGCAGCATCGTCACCGTCGCCACCGAAGAGGAGATGCGCCGCGGTGAGGGGCGTCGTCGAGCCGCACGCGAGCGACACGAACTCCCCGCGCCGGCCGGAGCGGGCGTGGAGCCGTCGCGCACAAGCCTCCTTGCCGGTGCCGTGCTCGCCGACGAGCAACAACGGCGCCGAGCCCGGCGCGCGCGAATCGATCGCCTGCACGAGCCGTCCGAGGTGCGCGCTGCGACCGACGAGCGCGTGGGTCTCGTCGCCGGCGACGGAGCCGTCTTGCCACCCGAACACGTCGGCCTCGCCGACGACTTGAAAGACGTGCACGCCGAGGCGGATCACGCTCCCGTCGCGGAGCCGGACTCGCTCGACGCGCTCACCGTCGACGAAGCTCCCATTCTTGCTGCGATGGTCGACGAGCTCGTAGCCCGCCGCGTCGCGCGTGATCGTCGCGTGCCGTCCCGACAGGAGCTTGTCATCGATCACGACCTCGAGATCGGCGTCCGCCCGGCGTCCGATGCGGAGCGCGTCGCCGAGGGGCACGACGCGCCCGACGAGGCGCGCATCGCTGCCTTGCAACACGAGGAGGCTCCGACCGTTCGACATCGCGTGGAGCCCCTAGACTATCACTCGCCCCACCATCCTTGAATGCCCGAGCGACCGCCCGACGCGTCGCGAGGCAGGGCCAATGGTGTAAGGTACGCGCGTGCATCTCGAGCGAATCGCATGCCTCGGCGGCGGCCCCGCCGGACTCTACTTCGCGGCGCTGATCAAGCGCGCCCGCCCCGAGCTCGACGTCGTCGTTCACGAGCGGCACCGCGCCGGCGACACCTTCGGCTTCGGCGTGGTCTTCTCGGACGCGACGATGGCGAACCTGCACGCCGCCGATCCCCAGAGCCACCACGCGATCACCGAGAGCTTCTGGCATTGGGACGACATTCACACCTTCGTCGGCGGCGAGAAGCTCGTCTCCACGGGCCATGGCTTCGCGGGGATGTCGCGCGTGAAGCTGCTCGCGATCCTCGAGCGCCGCTGCCGCGAGCTCGGCGTTCGCCTCTCGTTCGAGGACGAGATCCCCGATCCCGCGACCCTCGAGGCCGACCTGATCGTGGGCGCGGACGGGGTCGCGAGTGCGATGCGCAAGCGGTTCGCCGAGACCTTCGGGCCCGACATCGACGAGCGCCCCAACCGCTTCGTGTGGCTCGGGACGACCTTCCCATTCGAGGCGTTCACCTTCTACTTCAAGGAGAACGAGCACGGCCTCTTTCGCGTGCACGCCTACCGCTACGAGCCGGGAGCCTCGACGTTCATCGTCGAGTGCACCGACGAGACCTTTGCGAAGACGGGGCTTCACGAAGCGGACGAGGACGCGACCCTCGCGTACCTGAGTCGGCTGTTCGCACCCGAGCTCGCGGGCCACCCGCTGCTCAAGAACCGCTCGATCTGGCGGCGCTTCCCGACGGTGAAGAACCGCCGCTGGCATGACGGCAAGCGCGTCTTGATCGGAGATGCCGCGCACACCGCCCACTTCTCGATCGGCTCGGGCACGAAGCTCGCCATGGAAGACTCGATCGTCCTCGCCGAGAGCCTCCTCGCGCACGACGACGTGGCCACCGGGCTCGACGCGTACGAGGAACGCCGTCGCGCCGAGGTCGAGGCGATCCAGCGCGCCGCGCAGTCGAGCCTCGCGTGGTTCGAGCACACCGAGCGTTACCGAGGCATGGCGCCGCTCCAGCTCCATTTCGGGATGCTGACGCGCAGCCTCCGAGTCACGCACGAGGGCCTGAAGGCGCGCGATCTCGGGCTCGTGCGCGACATCGACGCATGGTTCGCCGGGCGTGCCGCGGAGCAGACAGGTCGCTCGGTGCCGAGCACCACCCCGCCGATGTTCACGCCGTATCGCCTCCGCGACCTCGTGCTCGAGAACCGCATCGTGGTCTCACCGATGTGCCAGTACGTCGCGGAGGACGGCGAGGTGAACGACTGGCACCTCGTGCACCTCGGAAGCCGCGCGATCGGTGGCGCGGGTCTCGTCCTCACGGAGATGACCGATGTCAACGCAGAAGGCCGCATCACCCCGGGCTGCGCGGGGCTCTACGACGATCGGCACGTCGCCGCGTGGCGCCGCATCGTCGCGTTCGTCCATGCGCATTCGTACGCGAAGATCGGTGTGCAGCTCGCGCACGCGGGCCGCAAGGGCGCGTCGGTGAGGCCGTGGGAGGGAGGCTACGACGTCCCGCTCGGCGAGGGAGCCTGGCCACTCGTGGCAGCCTCCGCCTTGCCCTACCGGCCAGGCTGCCAGGTCCCCCGCGCGATGACGCGCGCGGAAATGGACCGCGTCCGCGAAGACTTCGTCGCCGCGACGCGCCGCGCGGACGAGGCCGGCTTCGATCTGGTCGAGCTGCACGCAGCCCACGGGTACCTGCTCGCGACCTTCCTCTCGCCGCTGACGAACGTGCGCGACGACGCGTACGGTGGGACGCTCGAGAACCGGCTGCGCTACCCGCTCGAGGTGTTCGATGCGGTGCGAAAGGCTTGGCCCGCGCAGAAGCCGCTCGTCGTGCGGATTAGCGCGACCGACTGGTGCGAGGGCGGAAACGACTCGGACGACGCGGTCGCGATCGCGCGTGCGTTCAAGGCGCACGGCTGCGATGCGCTTGACGTCTCGACCGGGCAGACCGTGGCGGAGCAGCGCCCCGAGTACGGGCGGCTCTACCAGACGCCCTTCAGCGATCGCATCCGTCACGAGGTCGGGATCCCCACGATGACGGTGGGAGCGATCTCGAGCTACGCCGACGCGAACAGCATCCTCGCGGCGGGGCGTGCCGATCTGTGCGTGCTCGCGCGGGCGCACCTGTTCGATCCGTACTGGACGCGCCACGCCGCCTACGAGCAGGGCCATGCACTGACGTGGCCGGAGCCCTACGCGACGATGAACCGCTACGCGTTCCGCTTTAAGTGATGCGGCCGGTTGCATGAATCCGCGAGTCCGTTCACTGTGAAGGAGGAGGAGCCGCGTCACGATGAACCCGAAGATCCCGATGAAGTCGCTCTCGCGCGGTGCGGTGGTCGCCGTTGCGCTCGCCAGCCTCGCATTCACCTCGATGGTCACGCCCGGCTGCTACTTCGCGACCTTCAGCCACGACATCGCGCCGCCCTCGAGCGACGACGCGGACGGCGACGGCTTCACCACCGCAGGCGACTGCGACGACACGAACGCCGCGATTTTTCCCGGAGCCGACGAGGTCTGCAGCGACGGCCTCGACAACGACTGCGACGGCAAGATCGACGCCGCCGATCCCGAGTGCGCGGCGGGACAGGGTGGCTCAGGTCAGGGTGGCAACGCTGGTCAGGGAGGCGACGCCGGTCAGGGAGGCGACGCCGGTCAGGGAGGCTCGGGTGGCGGCGCCGGTCAAGGCGGCACCGGTCAAGGCGGCTCGGGTCAGGGCGGCTCGGGTGGAACGCCGCCCGGTTGAGGCACGCCCGCGCAAGCCGCGGGACCTCTGTCCACGGGAGCCTCCTCGAGGGAGAGCGGCGCAGACTCCATCGCCTCGCGGTCGACGTCCTCGCGGAACACGCCCTCCCAGCGCGCGATGACGACGCTGGCGAGCGCGTTGCCGAGCACGTTCGTCGTCGTCCGCGCCATGTCCATCACCTCGTCGACGGCCAGCAACATCGCGACCCCTGCTTCACCGGGTAGACCGAAGCTCGCGCAGGTACCAGCGATGATCACGAGGGTCGCGCGAGGTACCCCGGCGACGCCCTTGGACGTCAGCATGAAGGCGAGCACCATGACGACCTGCTGGCCGAGGCCGAGCTCGATCTTCGCGGCCTGCGCGATCGTGAGCGACGCCAAGACGAGGTAGAGCGTCGAGCCGTCGAGGTTGAACGAGTACCCCGCGGGGAGGACGAAGCTCGCGACGCGCCGAGGCACACCAAACGCGACGACGTTCTCGAGCAACCGCGGCAGCGCCGCTTCGCTCGACGCGGTCGTGAAGGCCGTGAGCAAGGGCTCCCGGATCGCCCGAACGAAATCGAAGAATCGGATCCCGACGAGCATCATCACCGGGATGAACACGAGCACGACGAGCAGGGCGAGCGCGAGGTAGAGCGAACCGACGAGGCGCGCGTAGCGACCGACGAGGTAGCCGACCGCGGGCCAGCCGCGAAGAACGCCGCCGCCAACGTCGTGCCCGGCCGCCATGTGGCTCACGTTGTAGGCCATGGCTCCGAACACACCGACCGGAGTGAGGCGCATCACGAGGTCGGTGTACTTGAACATCGTCTGGGCCATGCCTTCGAGGACCTCGAGGATGGGCAGGCCACGCGCGCCGACGCGCGTGAGGGAGATCCCGAACAGCACCGCGAAGACGACGATCGGCAGGAGGTCCGCCTCGACCCAGTGCTTCGCGAGGTTCGAAGGAAAGAGGTGAAGGGCGATGTCCCAGCCGGACTGCGACTTGACGGTGGTCACGGAGGAGGTGGCCGTGAGATCGATCGGGAGTCCGTCGCCGGGCCGCACGCCGTTCGCGACCGCGAGACCGACGACGAGCGCGAGGGTCGTCACGATCTCGAAGTAGAGGAGCGCCTTTCCGCCCATCCTTCCGACCGCCTTCAGGTCGCCCGTCTGCGCGATGCCGACGACCAGCGTCGAGACGAGCAATGGGACGATGAGGCCCTTGATCAGCGCGATGAAGGCGCGGGAGAGGAAGCGAAAGGCCTCGTAGATCTGGGGATGACGGTCCTCGGGGAACGAGCCACCGAGGACCACGCCGAGCACCAGCGCGACGACGATCCAGAAGGTGCCCGAGCGAAACCAGGCAGGCGCCGGGCGCGGCGATGGGGCGAGCGGAGCGTCCATCGGAGAGCAATACCACCGAGCGCCGCCGTTGAGCGGGCACGGCAGCAGGCGTGACACCACCTAGACCTGCGGGGTCGGCTCGGTCGCGTCCGGTGCGACGACGTCGGCGCCGAGGATCGTCGGCGCGCCACCCTCGGTCACCGTCACCACCGGGGGCTCGACGCCGAGCGCCTCGAAGAGATCACCGGGCTCCGCCTCGAGGGCGGTCGACAAGAAGCGGACGAGTGCGAGCCAGACCAGCTGCGCGGCGAGCAGGTGCGCGAGCTGCATCCAGGTGGGCGCGAGCATCAACATGTTGACGAAGCCGAGCGCCACCTGACCGACGACCGAGACCCGCAATTGCGTCCCGGCGTAGGCGACCTCGCGCGAGTCCCGGTTCGTGTCGATCGCCTGGCGGATGGCGAGCAAGACGAACGACGCCCCGACCGCGAGGAACGGATGGACCACCCGGAGCTGAATGAGCCAGTGCGCCGCGGGCGAGAGGTCTTCGCGCAGCGCGGCGCCGAGGCTCTTGGCCGGAAACAGCGTGTCGCCGAGCGCGGCAATCGCACCCGTGGCACCGGTCGCGAGGAGCGCCCCCAGCGCCACGAAGCCGAGGACGATGACGAAGCGCCGCCCTGAAAAATCCCAGCGTCTTGCGCCCGCCGAGCGCCAGGCGACGAGGCCGAGCGCCCCGACGAGCAAGAACGTGTTCACGAGGTGGAGCGCCATCCACACGGCACGCCCGACGGATTGGTCCATCGCGACGTACTTCAAGAGGACGATTCCCGCGCCGATCAGCACCTCGCCCAGCATGAACACGCCCGCCCAGAACAGCGGCCGCCGCACGGGGTGGTCGGACGCGAACCAGCGACGCCCGAGCACGACCTGCGCGAGCACGAGCAACGCCGAGATCCCCGACGTCAGGCGGTGCGTGAGCTCGACCAACGTCGCGGTCGTCGGAGAGGGCGGGATCACGTCACCGTTGCAGGTCGGCCAGTGGCTGCCGCAACCCGCCCCCGAACCGCTCGCGCGGACGTAGCCGCCCCACACGATGACGGCGATGGTCACGAGGAGCGAGATCCTGGACAGGGTGCGGTAGCGCGCGTGCTCCCGGCTCATGTGGGTGGGCTTACCCCAATCGGTCGAGCCGAGCCACCGCGATCGGACCGCCCCGCCCGTACGATTCCGCTTCGCGCGAGGTAAGATGACGCGATGTCGCCCGCCGTCACGATCGCCGAGTCCTTCCTGCAAACGCACGATGGGTGGTCCTTGCAGGCCCGGCGAACGACGCTCCCCGGCAAGCTCGACCGCGACACGCGACCGCTGCTCATCGTCCCCGGCTACGGGATGAACAACTTCATCTTCGGCTACCACCCCCGCGGCACGAGCCTCGAGCGCTGCCTCGCCGAAGCCGGCTTCGAGGTGTGGTCGTTCAACCTGCGCGCGCAGGGAGCGTCCAAGCCCGTCAAGCGTGCGGCGGGCGACGTGTCACTCCACGCCTACGCGACGGTCGATCTCCCGGCGGCGATCGATCACGTCCTCGCCCACACCGCGACGCGGGCGACCGACCTCACGCTGATCGGCGCGAGCCTCGGCGGCACGGTGTCCTATGGCTACCTCGCGCTTCATCACCGAACCTCCGTGAAGAGCCTCATCACGATGGGCTCGCCGCTGCGGTGGGAAGAGGCGCACCCGCTCGTTCGCCTTGCCCTGGCCTCGCCGACGCTCGCGGGGGCGGTGAAGGTGCGCGGTGCGAGGACCGCGCTGCGCAGCGCCTTGCCAGCCCTGCTCCGGGTGCCGCCGATCCTCGGGTTTTACATGAACCCCGCGACCATCGACATGAGCCGGATCGGCGAGCTGACGCGCACCGTCGAAGACCCCCACCCCGGCATCAACCGCGACATCGCGCTGTGGCTGCGCAGCGTCGACTTGCACCTCGGCGGCGTGAACGTGACCCGAGCGCTCGAACGGCAATCGATGCCGCTGCTCGTCATCCTGTCGAACCGCGACGGCATGGTACCCGAGGCGACGGCGATGAGCGCGACGCGCGCCTGGGGCGGACGCGTCGACGTGTTGAAGGTCGGCGACCAGGACAACTGGTACGCCCACGCCAACCTGTTCGTGGCCGACGACGCGCGCTCGCTCGTGTTCGACCCGATGATCGGCTGGCTCCGGGAGCACGCCGTGCTCGGAAGCGCCGCGGCCAACGAATGACTTAAGTCAAGGACTGTCGAGCAGCGCAGGCCGCTCGAGATCCTCGGAGACGCAGTCGGCGGGCGCCGTGACCGGGTTGCAGCGCGACGGCGTCCCCCCCGGGATGTCGACCCAGTACGCGAAGTCGGGTCGCTTGGCGGGGTAGTCGGTGCTGATGAAGTGGGCGCCGCTCGCGAGGGCCGCATCGCGCTTCGTCGGGTCGTTCGCCTTCGCCTCGACGCCGTCACCGTCGCTGCGCGTGCGGACGAGCAGATGCGCCGCGAGCCCCTTCGCGATGCGGTCCGCATCCCCGACCGGATCGTTCGCCACCAGGTACGCGGCGAACGGATCGCCCGGGTCGGAGTCGGGGAAGAGCAGCCGGCCGTCGAGGTCCTTCCGGTCGTGGGTGTAGGCGCGCTGGAGCTCGCCCTTGTTGTCGATCGCGAAGAGCACCTTGCCGCGGAGCTTGCCGAGCGTCGGCCAGCCCGATGCGAGCGCCTCCGCAACGCTCCCGTGGTCGCCTTGAACAAAGGCTGGCGTCACGATGCGCGGCTCCGGCCAAACCGAGAGGATCGTGCGGTGAAGCTCTTCGAAATAGGGCTCGGGGTCGCCCTTCGGCTCGCTCTTCAGCTCGAGCTGCACGACGAGCGGGTGGTGGCCTCGGTGGGCGTCGGACCAGCCCTTCAGCGCGGCGAGGCACTCGGCGAGCGTGTCGCACGTCGAGCGGTCGTCGATGAGCTTCAGGTGAAAGACCCGAAACGTCCCTTCCTCGAAGTAGAGGTCGAGCTCGACCTGCCGAACGCCCTGCTCGTCGAGCTGCCGATCGAGCGGCAGGTGCGTGTAGTTCCACGCCTGCAGATCGTTGTTCGGCGGCTCCACGTGGTAGCTGTTGTGGGTGGCCTTCGCCTGAAGGTGGTCGAGCCGCAGCTGGTCGTCCTTCGGATAGTCGTAACTCGGCTGCACGTCCGAAGGGGGTGGCGACGGTGTCGTGGCGCTGCCACCGCACGCGGCCAGCGTGATGGCGACGACGCCGAGTGAGCGGGCATCACGGAGGCGGGAGCTCATGAGGTCGCGAGCGTACCGAGCGAGACCCGCGGCGTCGATGGCGCGCGAAACTTGCCGCGCCGACCGCGCGGCAGAACGCTCGGGTCTCGATGGCTGGGCGAACCTTCGTGACGGGCGACATCCACGGCGATCTCGATGCCCTGCTCACCGTGCTCGCGAAGCTGCCGCCCCTCGACGAGGGCGACACGCTGGTCTTCCTCGGCGATTACCTCGATCGCGGGCCGCGCTCGGCTCAGGTCATCGACCACCTCCGGGCCCTGCCGCGCCGGGTCGCCGCGAAGGTCGTCGCGCTGCGCGGCAACCACGAGGACGCCTGGCTCCGCGCCGTCGACCACGGCTGGGACGAATTCGTCCTGCCCTCGGGGCACGGCTGCCGCGAGGCGATGGAATCCTACCTCGGAAGGAACCTCGGCGACCTCGACGAGGCGATGCTCCGCGTGATGCTGCGCGGCCGCTTCTTCCCGCTCGACGTCGTGACCTGGATGCGGAGCCTGCCGCACTACTACGAAGACGAACACGCGATCTACGTGCACGCGGGCCTCGTCGCGGCGCGCGATGGATCGTTCCTCCACCCCGCCGAGACGCCGCAGCCCGTCGCGCTCCTGTGGGTCCGCGATCACCGCTTCTTCGCCAATTACCGCGGCAAGCGCGTCGTCTTCGGCCACACCGTCACCGGCACGCTGCCCGAGGAGCTGTCCTCGTACACGCCCGAGGATCCGACCGACATGTGGGCCGGACCGTGCACGATCGGCATCGACACCGGCGCAGGTAAGGGCGGCTTCCTCACGACCATCGAGCTGCCCTCGCTCACCGTGTACGAGTCGCGCTGAGCCTCACGGCGCAAGGCGGGAGCGTGACGGCGAGCGTGGCCCGCCGCGCAATCGTCCAGGCTGGGCGCCCCGGCCTCGACGCCCTCACGGCTGCGGAAGCTCGTCGGTCGGCTGCTCGAACGCGACGACGACCTGGCGGAACATGTCGAGCTGATCGACGTAGCCCTCCAGCACCGCGAGCGCGCCGGGGTTCGCCGCGTCGAGCTTGGGCTTGCCGTTCGCGCCAAGCACGAGGACGGGCTGCTTGTTGGCCCCGAGGATGGGCTCGCCGCCCGCGTCGCGCTCCACCTCGTAGGCGTAGGTGAGGAGGCGGTTGGCCCACTCGAGCATGCGCGCGCCGGCGGCCTTCTCGCGCCCGTGGCCGCCGAGGCTCTCGGTGCCCTTCGAGTGCGCGCGGTACGTGAGGCCGGTCGCCGGGTTCGAGAACGCGATGACCTCGTCGGCAGGCCAGTCGGGCGTCTCGTCTGCCATCATCGTGATGCGGGCGTCGTGCACCCAGTCGTAGGACCAGTTGGTCGGAAAGAACATCGCGCCCCACACCATCGCGTAGACGCGCTCGTTCCAGCCCCAGCTCGGGTCGACGAGCTGCGCGTCCTTCGGGAACGTACCCGTGCCGGCAGCGTCGAGCCAGCTCGGGTAGAGCACGTCGAAGTCCGGCGGCGAGAGCTCGAGCTCCTTGAGGCCGAGCACCCGCGGCGCGAAGGTGTCGTAGTCACCGGTGAGGAGCGCGTTGTAGAGGCGGCGGGTCTGCTCGGGATACACGGTCGCGAAATTGACGTTCTTGTACCGTCCGTCGATGAAGTCCTCGCGCGAGTTCGAGATGAAGTAGTCGAACGCCTCGCCGAGGTAGTACGTCGCCCAGACCTTGTCGTAGTAGGCGCCGACCTGAAGCTGGTAGTCCCCCCACCAGTAACCTTGACCGTAGTCAAACTCGTTGTGGACAAAGCGTCCCTGCCCGAGCGGCAGTCGGAAGTTGTAGCCGTAGAGGTCGGGGAGCGCGGCCGTGTCGGCCCCGTGCACGGTTCGCTCGACGCCGTAAGGCTGCGGCACGAAGTAGCAATCGGCGCTCGAGCAGTAGTACCCGGGCTCGGGCCGCGTCGTGACGCGCGCGAACAGCTCGAAGGCCGTGCTCGACGCCAGCGCGAGCGGGCCGAAGTTGCCATCGACGAGGAGGTCGTCCGCGGGCTTCGTTGGATTCCCGGAGAGCAGCGCGCCGAAGGCGAAGGTCTTCGCGATCGCGCTGATGGGGTCGAAGTAGCGCGCCTGTACGCGCGAGACGACGCTGTCCGAGTTGAAGCTCGTGCGGTTGCGGCGGAAGCTGTCCAGCACGTAGCGGAGCTCGTATTGGCTCTCGAGGAAGCGCACGATCTCGAAGGCGTCCGCGCCCGCGTCGTCGGTGAAGGTCGTCACGTTGCCGGCGTCCGCGTACTCATCGCTCTGGAACAGGTAGCCGCGCCGCACCCGACCGGCGGGGTCGACGACGCGCGGGATCCGGGCCCAGGAGAAGACGACGTAGTCGGGATCGTCGGCGAAATCCGTCATGTCGCGGTAATCGACGACGTCGAGCGGCTGCTCCTTGCAGCGCTGACCGAGGACGGCGTCGGGCGCATCGGAGGCCTCGCAGCCAGACAGCAGCCCGAACTCTTCCTGGTAGCGCGAGTAGTGGATGAACTCGTAGTTCTGCCCAGGGCTGACCGGGGGAAAGTAGTAGACGCCCGTGAGGCCCGGCGTCGCACCGAAGGCGGTCAGCTTGTAAGCCTTGGCCTTGCCTGCGCCCTTGCCCTTCACGCTGACGTCCGGGTCAGCCCAGACGTCAACGACCCCGCCGTAGACGAAGCGCATCGCCGCGCGGTCGTACTTGCCTAGCAGGCGCATGTCCTGCGCCGTGTCGCCCGGGTAGTCCATCACGCTCGTCGTCGCGTGGCTGCCGAGGTTGTTTTCGAGCTCCTCGTCCGAGATCGGATCGCGCCAGCGCGGGCCGATGCAGTCGGTGCCATCCTGGGTCCCGTCCGGACAGGGCTCGGTGACGGTGCCGTTGCGCGTGCGCAGCTGCCAGTAGGCCGGGTCGTAGTTGAGCGAGTCGAACGAGGCGGCGAAGTTGTGCCGCAACCCCATCGAGTGACCGAGCTCGTGCGCGAGGACGCCCTTCGTGTACTGCTTGCGCGCCCACTCGTAGACCGAGCGTCGCCAGCCCTCGACGGCGGCGGCGTCCGACGCGTCCGGCGTACCGAAGAGCTGCTTCGCCATCGCGAGCATGCCGATCAAGTTGTCGGGCTCGGTGGCCTGCTGCTCGAGTCGGCAGCTGCCCCGCTCGGCGCGGTGCAGGCGACCCCGACGCTCGAGCGCCTTCTGCATCGCGGGGTGGTGAACGCCGAACGGCGACGCCTTGCGGAGCGCGTCACCGCTCACCGGCGCGGTCGGATCGAAGCCCGCGAGCTGCGCCATCTCGGGCGTGACGAGCTCGGCCTCGATCGACGACCCCGCGAGCCGAGCGAGCCGCTCGGAGAGCACGCCGTTGCCCGGCCCGAGGCGACCGAGCTTGTCGAGCGCCTCGATGCGGCGTTTCTGAGCGAGCTTCGGATGCTCACCGGGCGAAGGCGGCGCGATGTTCGCGAGCCTCGGCGCGAGCGTCTTCGGGTCGAACGCGTGGCGGTGCCGCTCGAGCTCTTCCTTCGGCATCGCGCGGCCGGCGCGCCCAGCCACCCCGCCCTTGCGCAGCTCGTCAACCCAGCTCGCGACGTTCTGACCCGCGACGTAGGCCTCGGGTTCGAGCAGCCCCTCGAGCAGCATCAACAGGTCCGTCAGCTGCGCGGCCGCATGATCGGTGCGAGAGCCCCACAGGTTCGCGCTTCCCGAGACCTTCTCGCCCGTGAGCGGATCCTCGGCGTCGACCATGATGCCCCACGGCGACATCGTCTGCGGGTCGACGATGTTGTTGATGAAGTGGTAGCGGAGGTCACCGAGGCGGGGCGCGGTGCCCGGCTCACCACACTCCGGCGCGTCTTCCTTGGCGACCGGGTTGTGGCAGAGGACGAACACGTGGGGGACCGCCGCCGGCGTGTCGTCGCCCACCGGCGGGACGAAGTCGTCCGACCACGACGCGGGCCAACCGTGCGTCGCCTCGCAGCCGGCCTCCTTGGTGCGTCGGCACTCGGCGAGCCGCCCGGCGAGCACGCCGACCCGGACCGCGTCGTCCCAGGCCGCGAGCGTCTCGCGCGTCACGTCGACGTACTCCTCCGGATAGCCGGGGCTCAAATGCCAAGGAATCGTGCGGATCGCGCGGTCCCGGAGCGGGATCGTGCAGCGCTGCCGGTAGACGTCGCAGCGTGACCCCCGACCCACGGCGGCACACTCGTCCTCGGTTCCGTCTTGATCGTCGTCACGATGCGGATTCGCGCCGAGCGGCGTCGTCTCCTTCGTGTTGCAGGTCGCCTCGACGTGGGAGCGAGGATGGAGATTCCAGCGGGCGGCGAAGCGATGCCACTTGTCGTCGACGACGCCGTAGCCCGTCTCGAACCCGAAACGGTCCTGCGTGAACAGCCCGACGATGTCCATCCGCTCGCCGTCCCAGTCGACCGGCTCGTAGTCGGTGTCCTTCACCCGAAGGAAGGAGACGCGGAGCTTCACCTCGGTCGGGTTGCAGCTCTGCTCGGGGAACGCCCCGATGAGCCAGCATGCCGGAAATTTCCCCCAGTACGGGTCGTCGACGACGCCCGGCTTCGCGAGGGCCTTCGTCGTGACGTCGAAGTAGCCGTCCTCGACCGAGAACACCGGCGCGTCCGGGTGGGCCGGGTCGCCGACGTAGTACGCGAGCGGCTCCCACTCGACGGCGTAGAGGATGCCAACCTGCGAGAGGGTGTCGAGGCTGTACGCGTCGGTGACGAGGTTCTTCGACCAGTCGACCCGGAAGTACTCGCGCTGGTACCAGGGCCGGTCGGTGTCGTTCTCGAGGATGATGTTCATCTCCTCGCCGGTCGACGGGTTGTAATCGTTGCGCACGTCGAAGTGCTTCTCGATGGCGAACGCCGCGACGATCTGTCCGTCCGGCGTCGGGCGTAGCCCCTTCTTGTCGCTGTCGGCCACGAGCTCGTACGTCAGGCGCGCGAGCAGCAGCTTCTCGGTCACTTCCCAGCGCACGCGCGTCATCTTCTGGCCGTCGGCCGAGGAGATGATCCCGTCCGAGTTCGCGCCGAACATCACGTCGACGACGGTGACCTGCATGTAGAACTCGGGATCGTCTTCGTGGGTCGCGAGGTCGCCGACGAAGAACGACTTCGCGAGCGCGTTGGCCTGCACGCGGCTGATCGGGGGTCGCTCCTGGCTGCAACCGAGCAAGGACAAGAGCGAGAGAAGCGCGAAGGCGAGCGCACGGCCCGCGGTGGTCGGTCGAAGCATGCTGGTGTTCCGGAGTGGGAGCGCGGCGGGTTGCCGCGACGAGCGGGGGATTATCGCCCACGCCACCCTCGATCCGGCGACGATTCGAGGGAGCCGCCGACGAACCCGGGTGCGAGCCGGCGCTCGCGTGCTACTTTGAGTGCTTGATGGTCCTGCGAAAGAAAGTGAGCCTCGCGCTCGCGGCGGGCGTCCTCGTGGCCGGGGCGGCGTGCACGAACGAGGTCATCTACGTCTACGGCGGCGGCGGCTCGGCAGGCACGACCGCCTCGTCGGATGGCGCGGGGGAGACTGCAGCGAGCGGCGGCGGTGCTGCCTCGAACGGTGCTTCGTCGAACGGTGCTGCGACGAACGGCGTGGGGTCGACCGGCGTGGGGTCGACCGGCAGTGCGAACGCCAGCACGGGCTCGGTGTCGCCGACGGGCCCCGCTCAGTCCACCTGCGAGGCCGTGTGCGGCGAGGTCTCGACCTGCACGGTGACGAGCGACGCGGCCGCTTGCGTCGCCGCGTGCGAGGCCGTCTCGCCGACCTGCAAGCCGCAGCACCAAGCGTGGCTCGCGTGCCTCGTCGCGAACGGGTACCACCTCAGCTTCGGCTGCCCCGCGGCCGCCGCGTGCGAGCCGCTGTTGTGGCCCTACCTGCTGTGCCAAGGCGGGTGTGCCGGGGGGAGCTGCGGCGGCAGCCCAGGCGGCAGCTGCGGTTGCAATGCCGCGTGCGGCGAGGCTCAGTTCGACACGAGCTGCTTCCCGACCGAGCCCGGCATCATGGCGTGCCAGTGCAAGCAGAATGGCCAGGTCGTCGGCAACTGCTTTGGGCCGAGCGACCCGAAGGCCTGCGATGCCGCGCGCAGTTGTTGCGCGTCGCTGCTGTTCGTAGACGGTTGACTTGAATCAACCCGTTGCCCGCGGCCCCTCAGGGCACCGGACGACGCGCCTCGTCGCTCCGCACGCCGAGGTTGCCGTAGCGGTGGTAGTCGTGGCTCACGCTCTGCTCCTCCACGTACCAGAGCAGCTCGACGCGCCCTTCGACAAGGACACGCGCCCGCGCCAGGTGAATTCCGCTGTCGCCGACCGCCGCGTGAACGACGAGCGGGACCCGCTCGGGAGCAGCGAAGCGGACCCGATCGGTGCCGCGCACCCGGATCACCTCGGCGAGCTGCACATCCGACTCGACGACGACGACGAGCGGCGGCTTCCATGTCCGGGTGAGGGCCGCGAGCGCCGCGACGGTGGGGTGCGGGGCTCCAGGGGGCTGACTCACGGTGACCTCGGCGCCGACGAGGTACGCCGCGGCGATGCGAGCGAGTACCTCGAACGGCGAATCGTCCGGGTGCACGCGGATCCGCAGCCGCCCGACCGGGCGGTAGCGACGGAGGTTGTCCTGCCCCACCAGCTTGAAGTGATCGTGCTCGACGGAGAACTCCCCATCGTGGCTGCTGGCGTAGCTCTCCATCGCGATCAGCGTGCGCTTGCAGTCGTCCGCGGGCAGCCCGGGCTCGCCGCCACGGAGGATGCGCTCCGTCAAGCCACGCCGCAGGAGCTCGAGCTCCTCGCAGCGGAAGGTGCCGGCCGCGAGCATGGTCCCGGTGGCGACGATGGCGCGCTCGGCTCCCGGCTCGACCGCGGCCTTCGCGACAGCGTCTGCGGGGCGATCGGTGAAGTCGAGGAGCTGCGCCACGTAGTTCGGCCCCCCCGCCTTGATGCCGGGCCCAAACGCGCTCTTGCCGACGCCACCGAAGGGCTGCCGAAGGACGATGGCGCCGGTGGTCACCCGGTTCACGTAGAGGTTCCCCGCGCGGATGTGGCGACGCCAGTGAGCGAGCTCACGCTCGTCGAGGCTCTCGATGCCGCTCGTGAGGCCGTAGCCCGTCTGGTTGACGATGGCGATCGCGTGGTCGAGATCGTCGGCGCGCATCACCGACAGGACCGGCCCGAAGAACTCCGTCAGGTGGCTGTAGCTCCCGGGCCGGACGCCCCATTTCACCGCCGGCGAGTGAAGGCACGGGTTGTCGTCGCGGTTCTCCGAAAGGAGCGCCCAGGACTCACCCTCGTCGAGCTCCTTCAGCCCGCGAAGCAGGTGCCCTTGCGGTGGCCGGATCAGCGGCCCGAGGCGGGTGTCGAACGACCACGCGGAGCCGACCTGCAAGCTGCGGACCGCATCGAGCAGCGTGCTCCGGAAGGCGGGGTCGTCGTACACCTCGCCCTCGAGGACGAGGAGCGACGTCGCAGAGCACTTCTGCCCGGAGTGACCGAACGCCGAGTGCAAGACGTGTTTGATCGCGAGATCGCGATCGCTCATGGCCGTGACGATGGTCGCGTTCTTTCCGCCGGTCTCGGCGAGCAGGGCCATGTCCGGCTTCGCCTCGAGCATCGCGAGGGCGGTGGCCGTGCCGCCGGTCAAGATCACGACGTCGACGTCCGACGAGGCGACGAGCTGCTGGCCGCCGTCCTCCACGGTGCAGGGCACGAACTGGAGCGCCTCCCGCGGCACTCCAGCGCGCCAGAAACACTGGCAGAGCTCGTAGGCGCACAGCACCGTGAACGGCGAAGGCTTCACGATCACCGTGTTGCCGGCCGCGAGCGCCGCAGCGACGCCGCCGCAGGGGATCGCGATCGGGAAGTTCCACGGCGAGACGACCGCGACGACCCCCTTGGGTGACGCCTCGACCGTCCGAAATGCCCGAAAATCCCTGGCCGAAGCCGCGTAATACTCAACAAAGTCGATCGCCTCGGCGACCTCGGGGTCGGACTCCGAGAGGAGCTTTCCCCCCTCCGCGAGCGCCACGCCGAGGAGGTCGGCACGCGCCCGCCGGAGCTCGCCGGCAACGCGCGCGAGGACGAGTGCCCGCTCCTCTTCACTGCGGCGGCGCCACGCGGAGGGATCGTCCTTCGCGATGCGGATCGCCTCCATCACGTCCGAGAGGGTAGCCAGGCGGTAGCGCGCCACGACGATGCCGGGCCGCGACGGGTCCTCGGAGTCGACGACCGCGCGCTCGAACTCCTCGCGGCGGCCGATGACGATCGGCACCTCGGCGGCACGCGCGCCCTCACGACCCCGCCATGACTCGACGAGCTTCTCTGCCCAGGCGAGGTTGTGCTCGAGCGAGAAATCGGTGTGCGGGTCGTTGTCGAACTCGGCGAGCGTGACGGGACGGGTGGCGTCGACGGCGGCGTTCCGGTCCTGCGTTCGACGCGAGGCCGAGGCCACGGTCTCCTGCTTTTCGTGGCTGTCGAGGAAGAGCTCTTCGAGCTTCTTCCAGGCCGGGCTGTCGACCTCGAGCTTGAACGCGTGACGCAGGAAATTCTCGGGTCCGGTGTTCTCGTCGAGGCGTCGGACGAGGTAGCCCACCGCGCTGATGAACTCCTCGCGCCGCGTGGCGGGGGCGTAGAGGAGCATGTTCGACGCGAACTCGCAGATCGCGCGGCGCTGATGGTTCGCCATCCCCTCGAGCATCTCGAACTGGATGCCCGTCGTGAGACCTCGCTCGTTCGCGAGCACGAGCGCATACGCCACCTCGAAGACGTTGTGCGACGCGACGCCGACGTGCACCGCCGCGAGGTTCTCGGCCGTCAGTGCGACCTGGAGCATGCGCTTGTAGTTCGCGTCGGTGTCGAGCTTGTCCTGA
>Ga0194129_10002762_pt1 | contig 25640 bp, 21 predicted proteins | sample TA2KigCa35mmetaG_FD_150862 | JGI IMG/M metagenome (GOLD analysis project Ga0194129, IMG submission 150862) | Freshwater microbial communities from Lake Tanganyika, Tanzania - TA2015038 Kigoma Deep Cast 35m | ecosystem: Environmental > Aquatic > Freshwater > Lake | place: Tanzania: Lake...
ACACAACCGCGCTCTTTGCGAATCTCGGTGTTCGCAAAGCCACCGTCCGGTTTGCCGGCGTGAGACATCGCCGATCGTGCCGCGCACGCTGCCATCATGGGTCAGGTCACTCCAGACAGCCCGTCCGAGCCTACGCTCGAGCGCTTGCTCGAGCATCCGGCCATTTGGCGCGGCCGCAGCGCTGCACGCACCGCTACGCTTGGTACGGGGTGTCGTCGGTTCGATGAGGCTTTGCCGGGTGGTGGTTGGCCTGCAGCCGGACTCACCGAGATCCTCACCGCGCGCAGCGGTCTTGGCGAGCTGCGTTTGTTGATCCCTTTGCTCGCCATGCTCGGACGCGAGTTGCCCGCGCGTTGGGCTGCCTGGATATCGCCCCCCTTCGAACCTTACGCTCCCGCACTCATCGCGGCAGGTGTGCCGCTCGAGCGTCAGCTCGTGGTGCGTACGGCTGATCCCGCCTGGGCTATCGAGCAGACACTCGACTCGGGCGGCTGCGCGATCGTGCTCGCGTGGTTCGCTGCGACAGCGCGCAGCAGCGGGGTAGCACGTACCAACAAGTCAACGCAGCTCAGCGCCTTGCGTCGTTTGCAACTGGCGACGCAGCGCAGTCAAGTGCCGGCTTTTCTGTTTCGTCCGCTCGATGAGGCGGCGCAGTCCTCACCTGCAGAGCTGCGTCTTGTCTTTGAGCCCTCACTCGAGGGTGGGCGTTTGCAGCTTTTGAAGAGCCGCGGGGGCGAGCGTCGCCCGCTCGATATTCTTTGGCGTGAATGGCGCGAGCTGAATCGGTGCGAGCTGAATCTGCACGAACCGAAACAGGGCAAATCAGCGCGAGATATCCATGACCAGACGTGAGCGCGCCTCATCCGTGACCCGCGCGTTTCGTGCGCCGCGGCGCTCCCAGCTGTCGCAGCGACTGCAGTCGTTACCAATACCTCAGTCAACTCAGAAATCCGCGCCGCTGCTGCTCGAGTCCTTGTTCGACAGTGCGCCCGAGTCCTGGATCGCTTTGCTGCCTCAGTCTTCTCTATCGCAGCGTTTACCGCAGGGCGAGGTCGAGGTTACCGATTCAGCGTTGCTGCAACGCCTGGCCTCGATTGCCGGCGGCTTCACCTCGCGCGTGAGTCTCGAGCCGCCTGATGCGCTGCTGCTCGAAGTGCGCGGCAGTTTCCAGTTGTTCGGCGGCGCGCAGTCGTTGTGTCTGCAGTTGCTTGAGCGTTGCCGACAAGCAGGCGTCGAACTGCGTTGGTCGCTGGCACCCACGCCGCTCGCAGCGCTCGCGCTCGCCCGCGCCGGAGGCGAGACCATTGTACTCGCTCGAGATCGTCTCGCAGGGGTGCTTGCACCCTTGTCGCTCAAAGTATTGGGCTGGCCCGCGCATACCGTGGCTCGGCTCGATGCCGTGGGCGTGCGTACTTTGGGCGCTGCGCTACGCCTGCCACGCGCGGGTTTTGCCCAGCGCTTTGGTCAGCAGACCTTGCTTGCGCTCGATCGGCTCACGGGTGCAGCACCAGAGCCGCGTCGCATGTTCGTCACCCGTGAGCGTTTTCGCGCGCAGCGCGAGCCCGGGTTCGAGCTCTGTGCACAGCCGATGGTGCTGCAGTGTCTCGAGCCGCTTTTGCTCGAGCTCGAAGATTTCTTGCGGACTCGCCAATCGGGTATCGATCTGTTGATGCTGCGATTGCAGCATCGCAATCGCCCGCCAACGCGCATTGACTTGCGTCTTGCGAGTGCTGAATTGCTGGCCAAACAATTCCGCGAGCTGCTGGCGTTGCGCTTGTCGCAACTCGAGCTGCCGGCTCCGGTGCAGCGCATCGAATTGCGATCCGGTCCGCTGCAGCCCTTGGTGGCCTGCAGCGAGTCGATCTGGCGAGCGGGTGAGCATGGTGGCGCTGCAGGGCGCGAGTCACCGGCGCTGATCGAACGTCTGCGTGCACGACTCGGCAGCGCTGCCGTCTATGGTCTGTGCCTCATACCCGAGCATCGACCCGAGAATGCCTGGGGTATTGCCGAGCCTGGGGTGGGCACGGCCTCTGTGCCCAGGTCGACATCGAGTGCGATGTCGCGGCGACCGTTATGGCTGCTGCACGAGCCCGAGGCATTGCCCTCGGCGCTGCAGGACCTGCGGATCGTCGAGGGTCCGGAGCGCATCGAGACGGGATGGTGGGATGGTCGAGAGGTCGCCCGCGACTATTACATCGCGCGCGATGAGGCAGGCGCTGAGCTTTGGGTCTATCGCGAGCGCATGCCGCCACACGCGTGGTATCTGCATGGGGTTTTTGGTTGAAGCCGAGCTTAGCGACCGGTGAATTTGGCGCTGCGCTTTTCTGCAAAGGCGGCGAAGCCTTCGCGGCTGTCGCTGGTGTTGCCGGCGAGCGAGGTCATCGAGCGCGCTTCGAGGGCCAGTTGTTGCTCGAGAGTGTTGTGGCTGCTCGCGAGGAGCAGGCGTTTGACCTCGCCGAAGGCGCGGGTCGGACCGTTGGCGAGCGAGGCGGCGAGATCGCGCGTCTTGGCTTCGAGTTCGAGATCGGGTACGACCATGGTGACGAGCCCGGAATTCTTTGCTTCGGCAGCGCTCAGCACGGGGTTGAGCAGCATCAATTCTTTGGCACGAGTCGGACCGACGATACGCGGCAGGTGAAAGCTGGCACCGCCGTCCGCCGACATGCCGATGCGCGTGTAAGCGAGGGTGAGTTTGGCCGACTCGGCGGCGAGGACGACATCGCCGCTGATGGCGAGACTGAAACCCGCGCCCGCCGCCGTACCGTTGATCGCGGTGATGAGTGGCGCCGACATGCGCGAAAAACAACCCATGGCGGCATGCAGCGGACCGATGATGCGATTGAGCAAGCCCGCCACCTCATCGCCTGCGGCCACGAAGCTCTGCACATTGCCGCCGCCACTGAAGAAGCGCCCCTTGCCGGTGAGCACCACGGCACGAATCATCGGGTCGGTTTCGCAACGCGTGGCCGCCTGCAACAGCTCGTTGGCCATGTCGACGTCGATGGCATTGGCCGATTCCGGGCGGTTGAGCGTGATGCGGGCAACGCCGCCTTCAAGGGCGAATTCGATGTGCTGGAAGCTCATGGTCGGTATTCCGTGCTGCGAAGCGGGGGTTTGTGATTGCGTTATTGGCGTCGCCGCTCGCGGCTGTGCGCTTTGCGTTCGATGAGTTTGCCGGTGACGTACTTGTGCAGGATGCTGCTGATCAGCGACTGGTAAGGAAAGCCTTCTTCGCCTAGATACTGTATAAATAAACAGTACTATGGGTCCAGCCACGAAAGTCCCCGATTTGCCCGGGTATGCCGAGTTGCATTGCCTGAGCAGTTTCAGTTTCCTGCGCAGCGCTTCGCAGCCCGAGGAGCTGGCGGCACGCGCGCGCGAGCTCGGCTATGCGGCGCTCGCGATCACCGACGAGTGTTCGGTGGCGGGGGTGGTGCGCGCTCATGCGGCACTCAAGGGCGCGGCGACCCGCCTCATCGTGGGCGCCGAATTCCGCCTCGACTGCGACACGCCGCTGATCGTGCTTGCGACCGACCGTCAGGGTTACGGTCAGCTATGTCGCTTGATCACTCGCGGTCGGCGCGCAGCTCCCAAAGGTGAATATCGACTGAGCCGAGCCGATGTGGCGGCTCTGATCGAGCCGCATCACTGCCTTGTGCTGTGGGCGCCACGCCCTGCAGATCTTGCGCGGGGGCCTGTGATTACCGCCTGGCTGCAGCAGCTCTATGCCGGATCCGCATGGATTGCGGTCGAACTGCTGCGCGATGGTACCGAGCGCGCGCATCTGGCCGCCTTGCGTGTGCTCGCGGCCGAGGCGGGTTTGCCGCTGGTGGCTGCGGGCGATGTGCGCATGCATGTGCGCGAGCGACGTCGTCTGCACGATGCGATCACCGCGATCCGTCTCAACACCCGAGTGGATGAGGCGGGCTTTGCGTTGCTGCCTAGCGGTGAGCGTCACCTGCGTGCACGCCAGCGTCTGGCCAAGCTTTACCCGCCCGATCTGCTCGCCGAAACGCTCGCAATCGCCGCGCGCTGTCGTTTTTCGCTTGATGAATTGCGCTACGAATATCCGCGCGAGATCGTTCCTGAAGGACAAACCCCGGCTTCCTGGCTGCGTACCTTGGTCGAGCGCGGCGCCGAACGGCGCTGGGGCGGGATGCCACCGCCTGCGCGCGGTCCGTCTGCAGCCATGCATCCGGCGCGCGATGTCATGCCGCCCTATGTGCGCACGCTGGTCGAACACGAACTCGCGCTGATCAGCGAACTTGCCTACGAGCCGTACTTTCTCACTGTGCACGACATCGTCGAATTTGCACGCAGTCGTGGAATTCTTTGTCAGGGACGCGGCTCGGCCGCCAACTCTGCCGTTTGCTATTGCCTCGGGATCACCGAGGTCGACCCCTCGCGCATGTCAATGCTGTTCGAGCGTTTCATCTCGCGTGAGCGCAACGAGCCGCCGGATATCGATGTCGATTTCGAGCATGAGCGGCGCGAAGAGGTCATCCAATATGTCTATCAAAAATATGGCAGACATCGGGCTGCCCTCGCCGCCACGGTCATCAGCTATCGCCCGCGCAGCGTGCTGCGCGACTTGGGCAAGGCGCTGGGTTTTGCGCCGCTGGCAGTCGAAAAAATTGCTACGGCCGTCAGCCGCTGGGATCGCAGCCTCGACAGCACGGGCGGCACCAGCAGCACGGGCGGCACCGACAAAAAAGCCCCGCTCGCGGCTTTTCTCGAGCGGCTCGCCGAGGCGGGCTTCGACCCCGAAGATGTCGTGCTGCAGCGGCGTCTGACGATGCTGCTTGAGCTCGCGCCGCAGTTGCTCGGTTTTCCGCGACATCTTTCGCAGCATGTCGGGGGCTTCGTGATTGCGCGCGACTGTCTCGAAGAACTCGTGCCAGTCGAGAACGCGAGCATGGCAGATCGAACGGTCATCCAGTGGGATAAAGACGATCTCGATGCGCTCGGTTTGCTCAAGGTCGATCTGCTGGCGCTTGGCATGCTGACGGCGATTCGTCGTGCGCTCATCATGATCTCGGCGTGGCGTGCGCGCGAAGGTAACGCACCGCTCACGCTTGCGGGTGTGCCGCCCGAGGACCCGCGCGTCTACGACATGCTGTGCCGCGCCGATTCGGTGGGCGTGTTCCAGATCGAGTCGCGGGCGCAGATGGCGATGTTGCCAAGACTGCGACCGCGCAATTTCTATGATCTCGTGATCGAAGTGGCCATCGTGCGACCGGGGCCGATTCAGGGTGACATGGTGCATCCTTATTTGCGGCGCCGCAGCGGCGCGGAGCCCGTCAGCTATCCGAGCGACGCCGTGAAGGGCGTGTTGCAGCGTACGCTGGGCGTACCGATTTTTCAGGAGCAGGTGATGCAGCTTGCCATTGTTGCCGCGGGCTTCACGCCGGGCGAGGCCGATCAGCTGCGTCGTGCGATGGCCGCCTGGAAACGGCACGGCGGACTCGGGCACTTTGGCGAGCGACTCATCCGCGGCATGCGCGAGCGCGGTTACAGCGAAGATTTCGCGGCCCGAATCTTTGGCCAGATCCAGGGTTTTGGTGAATACGGTTTTCCGGAGTCGCATGCGGCGAGCTTTGCGCTGCTCGTCTATGTGTCGGCCTGGCTCAAATGTCACGAGCCCGCCGCATTCACGGCGGCGCTGCTCAACAGTCAACCGATGGGTTTTTATTCACCCTCGCAGCTGGTGCGCGATGTACGCGAGCATGGCGTCGAGGTGAGACCCGTCGATGTCTGCGTGAGTGACTGGGACTCTACGCTCGAGCAGACGCCGAGCGGCCGTCCTGCGATCCGGCTCGGCCTGCGACTCGTCCATTCTTTGAAGCAGGCTGCGGCTGAGCGCATCGTAGCCGCTCGACACACAGGCTCTCTGCAGACTGATCCCGACACGCTGCCCTTCGCCGATCTGCAGCAACTCGCCGAGCGTGCGGCACTCGATCGCGGCGATCTCGAAGCGCTCGCGGCCGCGGGGGCCTGCGCTGCGCTCACCGGCAATCGACATCGGGCTTTTTGGGCGGTGGCGGGGACCGAACTCGCGCTGCCGCTTGCGCCGCCGGCGCGCGAAGAGGCCGTACCGATGCTCACCGTACCCACCGAGGGCGAGAACCTCGTCGCCGATTATCGTCATCTCGGTTTGACGCTGGGTCGTCATCCGCTTGCACTGCTGCGCGCGCCGTTCGAACGGCAGGGTGTATTGCAGGCGAGGCAACTCGCGAGCCTGGCCGATGGTGCGCAGGTGGCCGTGGCCGGACTCGTCACCACGCGACAACGTCCATCAACGGCGAGTGGTGTCACCTTTGTCACGCTTGAAGATGACACTGGCAACATCAATTTGATCGTCTGGAAAAACATTGGCGCGACCCATCGGCGCGCGCTGTTCGAGTCGCGCTTGATGCAGGTGCAGGGACGGCTGCAACGTGAGGGTCTCGTGACCCACGTTGTGGTGGAGCGCATCCATGACCGGACGAGATGGCTCGGCCGGCTATTGACGCGCTCGCGCGATTTTCGTTGACCGACGAACTAGCGCTGACTTGCGCCCTTACCGCGCGCGCCGCCTGCGCCTTCAAGGCCGATGTCGTAATCGTCGAAATCGCTGATGAGCTCAGCGGTGTGCTTCTCTTCGCGCAGTCGCTCGAGGCGTCGCCAGGCGGGATCACCGCTCGGTTTCGGCGCACCGCGACGGCGCGAGGTATCGAAGTCACGAATGACCTTATCGACGTCCTCGCCCGAGTCGAGATCAACCTCGTCGTCGTAGTCTTCCTGTTCTGGTCTTTCGTTCATGCCCCAAATTTCATGGCATCAGTGCCATCAACCCCCAGACGCGCGAAATTTATTTCGCCGCGCGCCATCTTGCAACGGGGTGTCAGGAAAAATTCACGAACGAGTGTTGCGCGCGTGCGTCAGCGCACGAGGGTGTTCATTTCAAAGATCGGCATCAGCATCGCAAACACGATGACCAGAACGAACATCCCCATGCCGACGATCAGCAGCGGGCCCAGCAAGCCCACCAGCGCTGTGAGCAGCCCATCGAGTTCACGTTCCTGATTGGCGGCGGCGCGTTCGAGCATTTCCTCGAGCCGACCGCTAGCCTCGCCACTCGAGATGAGATGCACGGTCATCGGCGGAAAGAGCCGACTCGCGGCGAGCGAACGACCGATCGGTGCGCCCTCGCGAACCCGTTCGGTGGCGGTGGTCACGGCGTCACGCATCGGCAGATTGGCGATGACGCCGCCTGCGATGCGCAGGGCTTCGAGTACCGGCACGGCGCTGCCAGTGAGAATGCTGAAAGTGCGCGTGAAACGCGCAGTGTTGAAGCCGCGCACCAGACGGCCGCTGAGCGGCAGGCGCAGCAGCAGCGCATCGACTTTACGCCGCGCCTCGGGCGCGCGCACCCAGCGCAAGAAACCGATCACTCCGAGCACGATCACAAGCAACAGCCACGGGCCAAAATCCCGCAGAAAATCGCTGGTCGCGAGCAGCATGCGGGTGAGCAGCGGCAGCGCAGTTTTGCCCGACTCGAATACCTCGACGACTTTCGGCACCACATAAGTGAGGAGCCCCGCGATGACGAGCACGCACATCACGGTGAGCACGATCGGGTAGAGCAGTGCGCCGAGCACGCGCTGACGCAACTGATCGCGATTCTCGGTGTATTCGGCGAGCCGCTCGAGCACGGTGTCGAGCCGGCCCGACTGTTCGCCTGCGGCAACGGTCGCCCGAAAGATTTCCGGAAAGACGCGCGGAAAACCGCCGAGCGCCTGGGCGAGTGGTTCGCCTTCGACGACGCGCGCCCGCACTGCAGCGACGACACGCTGCACGGCGGGTTTTTCGGATTGCTGCGACACCGCAAGCAGTGCCTCTTCGAGCGGCAGCGCAGCGCGCACGAGGGTCGCGAGCTGGCGCGTCAGCAGTGCCACATCGGCGCTGCCCACCCGTGTGCCGCGTTGCGGCAGCCGATTGAGCCAGCTCTCGCCGCTGCGCTTCTGCGGTGTGTCGCGCAGTGGTTCGACGCTGATCGGCAGCAGCTGGCGCTCGCGCAGCAGCTGGCGGACTTGGCGCGGGCTGTCGCCCTCGAGCACGCCGCGTTGTTCGCGACCGGCGCCATCGAGCGCCACGTAATCATAGGCGGCCAAAGATCAGTCCTCGCGGGTGACGCGCAGCACTTCCTCGAGCGTGGTCGCGCCGCGCGACACCTTGGTGATGCCGTCATCGCGGATCGAGGGCGTCGACAGTCGCGCGTGACGCTCGAGTTCGGCCTCGGAGGCCCCATCATGAATCAGGGTTCGCAGTGCCTCATCGACCATCACGAGTTCATAGATGCCCGTGCGCCCGCGATAACCCGGGCCGTTGGGGCCGGGCCGAAAGAGGGTCGGTGAGGGGTCACCTGCAGCCACCCCGAGTTGACGCCGCTCGAGTTCACCCGCCACAAAACTCTCGCGCGAGTTTTGATCGAGCGTGCGTACGAGACGCTGCGCGACGATGCCGATGAGGCTGGAGGCGAGCAGAAAGGGCTCGATGCCCATGTCGCGCAGCCGCGTGATCGCGCCGACCGCGGTGTTGGTGTGCAGCGTCGAGAGCACGAGATGGCCGGTGAGCGAAGCCTGCACCGCAATCTGCGCGGTTTCGAGGTCACGGATTTCGCCGACCATCACGATGTCCGGATCCTGACGCAGGATCGCCCGCAGACCGCGCGCGAAGCTCATGTCGACTTTGGTGTTGACCTGTGTCTGACCGATGCCATCGAGGTAATACTCGATCGGGTCTTCCACGGTCATGATGTTGCGCGTCGCATCGTTGAGCCGCGACAGCGCGGCATAAAGCGTGGTCGTTTTGCCTGAGCCCGTGGGACCGGTCACAAGCAGAATGCCGTTCGGTTTATGGATCAGACGATCGAGCAGACCTTCGACTTCGGGCTCCATGCCGAGCTCGCCCAGATCGAGTCGGCCCGCCTGCTTGTCGAGCAGACGCAGCACCACGCGTTCGCCATGGCCCGAGGGGATGGTCGACACGCGCACATCGACCGCGCGGCCACCGACGCGCAGACTGATGCGGCCATCTTGCGGCAGGCGTTTTTCGGCGATGTCGAGTTTGGACATCACCTTGATGCGCGAGACCACCGCATTGGCGACCGCCCGACGTGTCTGCAACACTTCGCGCAGCACGCCATCGACACGCAGCCGCACGACGAGGCGATTCTCGAAGGGTTCGATGTGGATATCCGAGGCGTTATCTTTGATCGCCTGGGTGAGCAGCGCATTGATGAGACGAATGATCGGCGCATCGTCTTCACTGTCGAGCAGATCGGCTCGCTCGGGCAGCTCTTGCGCGAGAAAACTCAGATCCGTGGTTTCTTCGAGTCCACCGGCTGCGGCGCGCGCATCGGTGCCAGCGTCATAGGCCTCACGAAGTAATTCTTCGAAGCGCTCGGTGCTCACGCGCTCCAGAGCGAGCGGATGACGCAGATGTCGGCGTGCTTCCGACACGGCGAGCGCCGTCGCATCGGGTCGCAAGGCGACGGTGGCAACACCCGCATTCACGCCGCGCAACAGCACGCCGTGGCGGCGTGCAAAGGCGAGCGGCAGATCGGGCGTCCGGGCGGCGATCGCGCCCGACTCGGCGTTCATTTCGGCGGCTCCGCGGCGGCCGCTGCGGGGGTAGGCGCGGGCGCAGTTGCGACCGACGAGGTTGCCGCAGGCGCCGCAGGCGACTCAGCGGGTGCTGCCGGGATAGCCGGCAGGATCGAGCGGCGCTCGCCCGGCAGCAGCGGCAGCACTTCGCGTTGCGGGCCGAGCTTCAGCTGCTGATCGCGGATGTAGTTGTACTTTTGATTAGTCTCGATGGTGGCATCGATGCCATCACGCAGGATGCGCGGCTGGATGAACACCATGAGATTGGTCTTGGTTTTCTTTGCACTGCGGGTGCGGAAGGCCTCGCCCACCACCGGAATGCGTCCGAGGAAGGGCACGCGCTGTTCACCGCCCGTTTGTGAGTCTTGAATGAGACCACCGAGCACCACCGTACCGCCATCTTCGATGAGCACGTTGGTGCTGATGGTGCGCTTGTTGGTGACAAGATCGACGGCGCCGCTGCTCGTCGCAGCGATGCTCGAGCTTTCTTGCTCGATCTTGAGCATCACCGCATCGCCTTCGTTGATTTGCGGGGTGATCTTGAGAATGGTGCCGACTTCCTGACGCTGAATGGTCTGGAAGGGGTTGAGATTGTTGCCGACGTTGCCGCCCGAGTTCGTGTACTGACCGGTGACGAAGGGGACTTCCTGGGCGACCTTGATCTCGGCCTCCTGGTTATCCATGGTCACGATCGAGGGCGTGGCGATGATGTTGGTGGTCGAGTCACCGCGCAGCGCGCGCAGGACCGCGGCAAAGTTCACGCCGTTGCTGGCCAGACGACCGACGCCGACAGTGGTGCCGCGCGGCACGGTGGTGAGCGTCGCCGGATCGCGTGCGGCGCGGGCAAGATCGACGATGCTGGTGCCGCCGATCGGTTCGATGAAGCCACCGACTGCGTCATCGCTGTTCGAGCCATCGACCAGCCAATTGACGCCGAGCTCGGCCGATTTATCGGCCGATACTTCGACGATGATCGCCTCGACGATCACCTGCGCGCGACGAATATCGAGCTTGTCGATCACCGCCATCAAAGAATTCATGGTCTTGGCGGGCGCCGTGATCACGAGCGCGTTGGTTTCGGGTTCTGCCCAGATTGTGGTGCCACCGCCGATGGTCGTGGTGTTCGCGGCCGTGGCGCCGGGCGCGTTGGCGGCGGTTGCCGCACCGCCGAGTTGTTCTTTCAATTTGCCGGCGATTTTCTCGGCATCGGCGTAACGCAGGTAGCGCACCCGGGTGTCGCCGCCGGCGAGCGGGGTGTCGAGGTAAGCGATGAGCGTACGCGCGCGCAGGCGCTGCGTTTTGTCGCCCGCGAGCAAAATGCTGTTCGAGCGTTCATCAGCCACCACGCGCAGCGGTGCCATGCCGCCTTCGGCCTGCGCCTGCGCGGGGTTGAGCGCGGTCATCGTCCGTACCAATTCGGAGGCCGAGGCGTTCTGCATCACCACCACTTCGACATCGGCATCGCTCGCCTGATCGATGCGCCGAATGATGCGCACCATGCGGTTCACGTTGTTGGCGCGGTCCGCGAGGATCAAAGTATTCGAGGCGGGGTAGGCCGCCAGATGCGCGTTCTGCGGCATCAGCGGTCGCAAGATGGCAACGAGCTGGGCCGCACTCACGTTGGTGACCGCCACGACCTGCGTGACGAGTTCATCTGAGGTGTCGCTCACGCTGTCGGGCAGATCGTTGCCCGGCATGGTGCGCGAGTTGGCGTCGGGGATGATCTTGAGCACGTTGCCCGAGGGCACGGCCACGAAACCATACACCTGCAGCAGCGCCAAAAAGGCCTCATAGAAGGCATCCGGCGTCATCGCAGTCGAGGAGAGCATCGTCACCTGCGCGCGCACTCGCGGATCGACGATGATGCTGCGGCCGGTTGCGGCGGCGACGGCCTCGATCACCTGCGTAATTTCGGCATCTTTGAAATTGGGTGTGATGCGCTGGCCTGAGGCAGGTTGCGCAAAGAGCGACGACCCCGCTGCCCCACTTAGCACGGCCGCGAGCAGCAGCGCCAGCGATGACGCCGCTCGATGCGGTGATTTTCCAGTCACTGATTTTTGAGCTCTCGACATGCGCAGCCCCGAGTGTATCGAATTGCCATGTCCCGGTTGTGAACGCGCGGCGTTCATGCTTAGTTCAGGCCCGGGCGTTGCAGCGGTTGCGGCGAACCGCCCGCGCCGCCCGCACCGCCCGCGACGCTGGTGAGGTCCAAGGTCAGCGATTCAGTCTGGCCGTTGCGTTCGATGGTGAGCCGCGCTTGCGGGGTGCCGCTCAAAGAGCGGATAAACTGTTCGCTGTTGGCCTGATCGGCGAGCGGCGAATCATTGATCGCAAGCACGAGATCGCCCGGGCGCAGACCAAGCTGCGTGAAAAGTTGGGCATTGGCACCGGGGTAGACGCGGATTCCCGAGGGTCGATCGGTACGCATGACCGCTTGCCACCGGATCACGTTGGTGATGTCTTCGGTCGATGGGGTTCCCGCGGCTGCAAGGGGCAGAGGAGCGCCGACCGGCACGGCAGCCGGCCCGCTTGTGCTACTGGCTGGTGTACCGCCCTGTCGCGGCAGCGGCAGGGTTTCGAAGTTGCCGCCGCGATCGAGCAGCACATAGTCGGCATGCACTTCGGCAAGCCGCGAGCCCCCGGGCAGCATCGCGCCCACGGCATAGACTCGGGCTGCGACGCCCGACTCGCCGATGATGGCGCGGCCCGCGAGCGGGTCGCTCGCGGCGAGAACGCCGACCAAGATGAGACCCTGCGTGCTGACGGGCAGCGCCGCCGCGACCGCTGCCGTCGGCACGCCCGCGGCGGTACCGAAGAGGCGCGCCGCCTTGATGCGATCGAGAGGATCAAGCCCCGAGGCCGCCGATAAAGCGGCCGCAGCGTCAAGCCCGCCGCGGTCGCGCGCGCCGAAGCTTCCGGTCACGGTCCACGCAAGTTGCAGACCTAGTGCCAGACCTAGCACAACGATGACGATGACGGCGGGGTCGAGAGCCCTTGAGCGCATGCCGGCAATGATACCTAGCCGCCTGCCGGACCACACTTGAGTTCGCCGCGGTCCACCCCTATAACAGGCTGATGCCTGCCGAACAGAATCGCCCGTCCGCCGACACCTCGGTGGCCGAGGCCACGCCCGAGACCAAACAGCCGCCGTTGTTTCAGGTCATACTGCTCAACGACGACTACACCCCGATGGAGTTCGTGGTGGACGTCCTCGAGCGGTTCTTCGTCATGGGTCGCACGCAAGCGACCCAAGTCATGCTCGAAGTGCATATGCGCGGCAAGGGTGTCTGCGGAGTGTTCACCCACGATATCGCAGAGACCAAGGTGGCGCTGGTGACCCGCTATTCGCGCGATCACCAGCATCCGCTGATGTGCACGCTGGAAGAAGCCTGAAACGCAACCGGAACAGCGACGGAGTGCCTGCACGTGTTGTCCAACGAACTTGAATCCTGTCTCAACAGCGCTTTTCAGATGGCGCGTGACGGTCGTCATGAATTTCTCACCGTCGAGCACTTGCTGCTCGCCATCCTCGAGACGCCGCGCGTCAAAGAAATCGTGCGCGCCTGCGGTGGCGATGCGCCGCGGCTCGCTGCCGATCTGCGCGAGCACATCGAGCAGAGCACGCCGCGTCTGCCCGAGGGCGATGAGCGCGAGGTGCAGCCAACGCTAGGTTTCCAGCGCGTGCTGCAGCGCGCGGTGTTTCACGTGCAGTCGAGCGGTCGCAAAGAAGTCGGGGTCGGCAACGTGCTGGTCGCCATCTTCAGCGAAAAGCAGAGCCACGCGGTGTTTCTGCTCGGTCGGCAGGATGTGTCGCGTCTCGATGTGGTCAATTACATCTCGCACGGCATGTCGAAGATTGCCGACGAGCGCGGTGAGCAGAAAGAAGAGCCGGCGGCCGCGCAGCAGGCCAGCCCCGAGGCCGATCAGGGCGGCGCGCTCGAAAAATATGCGACCAATCTCAACCGCATGGCCGAAGAGGGCAAGATCGACCCGCTCATCGGTCGGCAGATGGAAGTCGAGCGCACCATCGAAATTCTTTGTCGGCGCCGCAAGAACAACCCGCTGTATGTGGGTGAGGCAGGGGTCGGCAAGACCGCCATTGCCGAGGGTTTGGCGCGGCGGATCGTCGAGGGGCAGGTGCCAGAGGTACTCACCGAGTGCACCATCTACTCGCTCGACATGGGCTCTTTGATCGCTGGCACCAAGTATCGCGGCGACTTCGAAAAGCGTCTGAAGGCGGTGCTCGCCGAACTCAAGAAGCAACCCGGCGCGGTGCTCTTCATCGATGAAATTCATACGGTGATCGGCGCGGGCGCTGCTTCGGGTGGTGTGATGGATGCGTCCAATCTCATCAAGCCCGTGCTCACCAATGGCGAGCTGCGCTGCATCGGCTCGACCACCTATAACGAATATCGCGGCATCTTCGAGAAGGACCACGCGCTCGCGCGGCGCTTCCAGAAAATCGATGTCGTCGAGCCCACGGTTCCCGAGACCATCGAAATTTTGAAGGGACTGCGCAGCCGCTTCGAAGAGCATCATCAGGTGAGCTACACCGATGCGGCACTGAAGGCGGCCGCCGAACTCTCGGCAAGGCATATCAACGAGCGGCACTTGCCCGACAAGGCTATCGATGTCGTCGATGAAGCGGGTGCGCGGCTGCGGCTCAAGCCCGTGGCCGAGCGCGAGACGGTCGTCGATGTGCATCACATCGAAGAGGTCGTTGCGCGCATCGCACGTATTCCGCCCAAGACCGTTTCGAGCAACGACAAAGAAGTGCTGCGTAATCTCGAACGCAATCTCAAGCTCGTGATCTTTGGTCAGGACAGGGCCGTCGAAACTTTGTCTTCGGCCATCAAAATGGCGCGCTCGGGACTCGGCGACACACGCAAGCCGGTCGGCAGCTTCTTGTTCGCAGGCCCCACGGGCGTCGGCAAGACCGAAGTCACGCGGCAGCTCGCGATCGCTCTCGGCATCGAATTCATTCGCTTCGATATGTCCGAATACATGGAGCGGCACACGGTCTCGCGCCTCATCGGCGCGCCACCGGGCTATGTGGGCTTCGATCAGGGCGGGCTGCTGACCGAGGCCATTTCCAAGCATCCGCACGCCGTGCTGCTGCTCGATGAAATCGAGAAGGCGCACCCCGATGTCTTCAACCTGCTGCTGCAGGTGATGGATCACGGCACGCTGACCGACAACAACGGTCGCAAGGCCGACTTCCGTCACGTCATCATCGTCATGACGACCAATGCGGGGGCCGCCGACATGGCGCGGGCCTCGATCGGTTTCACGCCCTCGGACAACACCACCGATGGCATGGAGGCGATCAAAAAATTGTTCTCCCCCGAATTCCGCAATCGTCTCGATGCGGTGATCCAGTTCGGGGGTCTTGATAAGTCGACCATCGAACGCGTGGTCGAGAAGCTCTTGGTCGAAATCGAAACGCAGCTCGAGGGCAAGCGCGTGGCGCTGGTGCTCGACGATGCGGCGCGCAGCTGGCTCGCGAAGAAGGGCTACGATCCGAAGATGGGCGCGCGGCCGATGGCGCGCGTGATCCAGGAGCACATCAAGCGACCGCTTGCCGAAGAATTGCTGTTCGGCAAACTCGTGAACGGCGGCACGGTACGCGCAACGCTCAACAAGGATGGTTCGGGCCTCGATCTCGAGTGCATTCCGAGCGAGGAGCCCGCGCTCGTCGATTGAAGGTCGCGCGGCGCAAGGGCGGCGCGGCGTAGCGGCGGTGGTGGCCTTAGCGGCCGCGGTAGACGATGCGGCCTTTGGTCAGATCGTAGGGCGTGAGTTCGACCGTGACGGTGTCGCCGGTGAGGATGCGGATATAGTTCTTGCGCATCTTGCCCGAGATGTGTGCCGTGACGATGTGCCCATTGCTGAGCTTCACGCGAAAAGTGGTGTTCGGCAGCGTCTCGACGACTTCGCCGTCCATCTGGATCGCGTCTTCTTTCGACATCAGTGTGTGGGCACCCGGCTAAAAGGAGCGTGGATTCTGCCCAAACCCCTCCCGCGAATCAATCAAACGTGCGAGCAGGGCAAGAAATTCGCTGCGCGGGATGGGACGGCTGCCGAGCGAACCCAAGTGCCGGGTGGGCATTTGGCAATCGATGACTTCGATGCCGCGGGTCGCGGCGCGACGCACGAGTCCGGAAAGTGCGACCTTGGACGCGTCGGACTCGCGACTGAACATCGATTCACCGAAAAATACCGCACCGAGTTGTACGCCGTAGAGGCCACCGACGAGCTCGTCATGGAACCAAGTTTCGATACTGTGGGCGAAGCCCTGCCGATGCAGTTCGAGATACGCATCGCGCATTTCGGTCGTGATCCAGGTGCCGCCGCCGTCGGCGTCGCGCGGTGCTGCGCAGGCATCGATGACTGACGCGAAGGCCGTGTTCTCCCGCACCTCGAAACCCGCGTTGCGCTCGCGCTTGGCAAGACTGCGGCTGCGTCGAAACTCTGCGGGCCACAGCACTTCGCGCGGATCCGGGCACCACCAGAGGATCGGTTGCCCGGGCGAGTACCACGGGAAAATGCCGCGCCGATAGGCCGCGAGCAGTCGCTGCGGGCGCAGGTCACCGCCTGCAGCGAGCAAACCCGAGGGTTCGTCGAGCGCGGCATCGGCAGTCGGAAAAGCCTGCGGATCGCCGCCCGGCTCGAGCCACACGAGCGTGCGGCGCGGCCGCGGGGTCACGGGGTCTCCAGCGTTTCGCGGTAGGGCACGTGTTCGGCAATGCCGGCCGCGTAGTGCTCGACGGCCTCGCGCTCGCGCTCAAGGTAATCGGCGATCGCCGCGCGAAAGCGCGGCTCAAAAATATAATGCGCGGAGTAGGTGGTCGTCGGCACGAAGCCGCGACTCACCTTGTGTTCGCCTTGCGTACCGGGCTCGAAGCGCGCGAGCCCGCGCTCGATGCAAAATTCGATGCCTTGGTGGTAGCAGGTTTCGAAGTGCAGGCTGTGATGATTCTCGGCAGCGCCCCAATAGCGGCCGTAGAGCGTGTCCTCACCAATGAAAAACACGGCGACGGCGACAATCTCTTCGCCTTGTTTCGCAAACTTGAAGAGCAGCGCATCACCCATCGTGCGCGCGATCTGCATGAAGGTCTCGGCGCCGAGATAGGGTTCGTTGCCACGACGCAGAAAGGTGATGCGGTGCAACTCCCAGGCGGTGAGGATTTCGGTTTGTGTGGCCTCGCTCCCGAGCCGGCTCTCGAAGTGGATGCCGGCTTCGGCCACGCGTCGTCGCTCGCGCTTGGCTTTTTTGCGTTTTTCGGCCGTGAAACTGCCGAGAAAATCTTCGAAGCTCGCATAGCTGCGATTCGCCCAATGAAATTGACAGTCGATGCGCGTGAGCCACTCTTCGCCGAGCGCCTCGCGATCGCTCGACACCGGAAAGAGCATGTGCGCGGATGACAAGCCGGCGTCGGTGGCGGCATCGAGGAGTGCGCGCTGCAGTTGGCGCCGCAGCGCGGCAGCACTTGTGGCCTCGGCGGCGAGATCTTTGCGCAGCAGCAGACGCGCTCCCGTGGCCGGCGTGAAGGGCGCCGCGATCACGAGCTTCGGGTAATAACGCAGGCCGTGTCGTGCATAGGCCTGCGCCCAAGCGAAATCAAAAACGAATTCGCCGTAAGAGTCATCTTTGAGCCAACCCGGCGCCGCCGCAGCGAGACCCTGCGCATCGCGCAGCGTGATCAGCCAAGGCCGCCAGCCGGTCTCGGGCCCTACGCAATGCGTGTTTTCGAGTGCCGCCAGAAACTCATGGCGCAAGAACGGAAAACCGCCGCGATCGAGAGCGTTCCAGTCGGCGGCCGGAAGGTCCGCGACCCGTTCGACGAGGCGGACCGAGAGTGTCATCCGCCGTGATCGAAGCGCTCGAGCCAGCGGTCGGCATCCAGCGCTGCCATGCAGCCCGAGCCTGCCGAGGTGATCGCTTGCCGATACACGTGATCGGCCACATCGCCCGCCGCGAATACGCCGGGTACGCTAGTCGCGGTGGCCATGCCGGAGGTGCCGCTTTGCACGCTGAGATAACCGTCTTTCATCGCCAGTTGCCCGGCAAAGATTTCGGTGTTCGGCGTATGACCGATGGCGATGAAGACGCCGGTGACCGGTATATCGGTGGTGGCTGCGCCGGCGATCGTCCGGCCGTCTTGCGTCGCGCTCACGCGCAGTCCGGTCACGCCAGAGTCATCACCCAACACCTGATCGACAGCATGGTTCCAAAGAATTCGGATCTTGCCTGCGCGCTCACGCTCGAAGAGTCGATCCTGCATGATTTTTTCGGCGCGCAGACGATCGCGTCGATGCACCAAGGTGACATGCCCGGCGATATTCGACAGATAGAGCGCTTCTTCGACGGCGGTGTTGCCGCCACCGACCACGGCCACCGACTGATCGCGGAAGAAAAAGCCGTCGCAAGTTGCGCAGGCCGAAACGCCTTTGCCTTTGAACGCTTCTTCGGAGTCGAGCCCGAGATAACGTGCCGAGGCACCGGTTGCGATGATGAGCGCATCGCAGGTGTATTCGCCGCGATCGCCGACCAGCTTGAACGGCCGCTCGTCGAGTTTCGTGGTGTGGATGTGATCGCTCACCATGACTGTTCCGAAACGCAGCGCATGCGCCTTCATGCGTTCCATGAGTGCGGGCCCAAGCAGACCGTGCGCATCGCCCGGCCAGTTGTCGACCTCGGTCGTCGTCATGAGTTGTCCGCCTTCCTGCATGCCCGCGATCAGCACGGGTGAGCGGTTGGCGCGCGCGGCGTATACGGCCGCGGAGTAGCCCGCGGGACCTGAGCCGAGAATGATCAGTTTGTGAGGTTGTGCAGCCATGTCGGGATGTTAGGGGCAAGCGTGGCGGGATGCACCTGTCGGCGGTGCCGCCAACTGTCGCGCACCCGGCAATTCCCGTAGAATCAGCGCACTGCAACGTTTCAAGCACAGGCACTACATTGCCCGAAAACGCCGCCAAGGCTGACGCACCCCACCGATTCACCGAGACCGTCAAACGCGCGCTGCGCGAAGGCGCGGTCATCCTCACGGGCGTCGCCGCGCTCATGCTGTTCGCGGCCCTCTTGTCCTACCGGCCGAGCGACCCCGGGTTCTCCTTCACCGGCACCGGTGACGCCGAGATCGACAACCTCATCGGCCGACAGGGCGCTTGGCTCGCCGACACGCTGTTCTTTCTGTTCGGCGGCCCGGCTTATCTTTTTCCGATCATGCTCGCTGCGGCGTGCTGGTTGATGTTCCGCGATCGTGCCAAGGTCGAGCAGGCCTCGCGACTCAACACATTTGTGCGCGGCGGGGGGTTTGTGATCTTGCTCGCGGCGTCTTGCGCGCTTGCCACGCTGCATTTCTCACCCGGAATCTTGCGGCAGAGCGCAGGCGGTGTGGTCGGCAGTCTGGTCGGCGAGTGGATGCAGGGTAATTTCAATTTCGTGGGTGGTACGTTGCTGGCGCTCGCTTGTGCCATGGCCGGAATCTCTCTGGCCTTCGGGCTTTCGTGGCTTGCGGTAATGGACCGCCTCGGCGGCGGATTTTGGGGCGCCATCGACTGGATGCGCGCGCGACGGCTGCAGCAGCGTGACATCGCCGAGGGCGAGGAGCGCAAGGCGGCGCGCAAAGAAACACTCGAGGTCGAGACCAAAAAAGCCGCGAGTCGTCCGAAGCCGCGCATCGAACCGCCAGCGCCGCAGCCCGAGAAGAGTGAGCGCATCGAGAAAGAGCGGCAAGTGCCGCTGTTCACGGCCAAGGCGGGCGAGCTGCCGCCGCTGCAGTTACTCGATGACCCCCCGGCGCGCGAGACCGGCTATTCGGCCGAGGCGCTCGAGGCCATGTCGCGCCTCGTCGAGCTCAAGCTCAAAGATTTCGGTGTCGAGGTCGAAGTCGTCGCCGTGCTGCCAGGACCGGTGGTCACGCGCTTTGAACTGCGCCCGGCGCCGGGCGTCAAGGCGAGTCAGATCAGTTCGCTCTCCAAAGATCTCGCGCGCGCCCTCTCGGCGATCAGCGTGCGCGTGGTCGAGGTCATCCCTGGCAAATCGGTCATGGGTCTCGAGATTCCGAACGAGCGGCGCGAGATCGTCACGCTCGGCGAAATCGTCAAGTCGAAAGCCTATGACGACATCGGCTCGCCGCTCGCACTGGCACTCGGCAAAGATATTGGCGGCGCGCCGGTCGTCGCCGATCTGCAGCGCATGCCGCATCTGCTGGTCGCCGGTACCACGGGCTCGGGCAAGTCGGTGGCCATCAATGCCATGGTGCTCTCGATTCTCTACAAGAGCACCGCCGAAGATGTGCGCCTCATCATGATCGACCCCAAGATGCTCGAGCTCTCGGTGTATGAGGGTATTCCGCATCTGCTCGCACCCGTGGTCACGGACATGAAGCACGCCGCCAATGCGCTGCGCTGGTGTGTCGCTGAAATGGAGCGTCGCTATCAGCTCATGGCCGCCCTCGGCGTGCGCAATATCGCGGGCTTCAATCGCAAGGTGCGCGATGCCACCGAAGCCAAGAAGCCGATCAAAGATCCGGTGATGCTGGCACGCGCGGCGAATGATCCAGCCTTCGATCAGTCGCAAATTCCCGATCTCGTGCCGCTGCCGTTCATCGTGGTGATCATCGACGAGCTCGCCGATCTCATGATGATCGTCGGCAAAAAGGTCGAAGAACTGATTGCGCGTCTTGCGCAAAAAGCGCGCGCCTCGGGCATACACCTGATTTTGGCCACGCAACGTCCCTCGGTCGATGTGATCACGGGACTCATCAAGGCCAATATTCCGACGCGCATCGCCTTTCAGGTATCGGCCAAGGTCGATTCACGGACCATCCTCGATCAGAGCGGCGCGGAATCTTTGCTCGGTCACGGCGACATGCTCTACCTCCCGCCCGGCACGTCCATGCCCAATCGCGTGCACGGTGCTTACGTTGCCGATGCCGAAGTGCATCGCGTGGTGGAGGCGCTGCGCAAGGCGGGCGCGCCCGATTACCTCGAAGAAGTACTCTCGGGGCCGAAGGGTCCCGTGCCCGGTCTTGCCCCCGAAGAAGGCGAGGGCGATGGCACGCTCGGTGGCGATGCCGAGCAGGACGCGCTCTACGACGAAGCCGTCAAAATCGTCGTCAATGAGCGCAAGCCCTCCATTTCTTATGTGCAGCGTCGACTCAAGATCGGCTACAACCGGGCTGCACGCCTGATCGAATCGATGGAGGCCGCGGGCCTTGTCGGTCCGCTGCAGCCCAACGGCGGTCGCGAGATTCTCGTGCCCGCGCCCTCAGCCGAGTGATCCGTCGCATGCGCCTCGCAACGCTGTCCGCGTTGCTGTTGTCCGTGCTCGGTGCAGTGACGGCAACGGCCCAGGAACTCACGGCGCTAGACCGATACCTTGAGGGTCTCGTTTCGTGGCGCGCGCAATTCACGCAGTCGATGAGCGACTCGCGCGGTCGCCTGCGCGAGACGCAGCGTGGGCAGCTCATCGTGCAGCGACCCGGCAAGTTCCGCTGGGTCATCGGCCCGCCAGAACAAGTCATGGTCGCCGATGGTCGTAACGTCTGGTTCTATGACCGCGATCTCGAGCAAGTGACGGTGCGTGCGGCGGGCACTGCGCTGTCGGCGACACCGGCCATGTTGCTCGCCGGTACGGCGCCGCTGCGCGCTACCTTCAAAGTATTGGCCGCGGGCAAGCGAGAGGGTCTCGAGTGGGTCAAGGTGCAGCCCTTGCGCGCCGGCGGCGATTTTCGCGAGGCGCGCTTCGGCTTTGCAGGCCTCGAGCTGCGTCGCCTCGAGATCGACGACAAGCTCGGACAAAAAGCCTTGCTGCTGTTCGAGAACGGGATCCGCAACCCTCGTCTCGATCTCGCTCTGCTGCGCTTCGAGCCGCCTGCAGGCGCCGATGTGATTGGCAAGCCGGTGGAATGATGCGAACGCTGCGTTATCTGCCGCTGTGGGGTTTCTTTGGCGCAGGCGCGCTCGCCGTGCTGCTTTATTTTTGTCTCGAGCCCGCGGGTCAAGGGGGAGTGTTTCTCATCCCCGACAAACTCTCGCATGCGCTTGGTTTCTTTGCGCTGACACTCTGGTTTGCGGCCCTCGTCGAGCGGCGCTTGTATCTCGCCGTCGCGCTGCTGATGCTCGGCATCGGCATCGGCATAGAAATCGTCCAGGACATCATGGCGCTCGGTCGCCGCGCGGAGTTCGCCGACGTCTACGCTGATGGGGTCGGGATCGTGCTCGCTCTCTTGCTGTCGCTCGCCAGCCGCGACTCTTGGCTACAGAGTGTCGAACGATGGCTGCCGCAGAACTGAACCGCCCGCTCGCCGATCGCATGCGGCCACGCAGCCTCGACGAGTTCGTCGGGCAGGTGCAGGTCATCGCCCAGGGCAAACCGCTGCGGGCGGCGATCGAGTCTGGTCAATTGCACTCCCTTATTCTTTGGGGACCGCCGGGAAGTGGCAAGACGACGCTCGCACGACTCATTGCCAAGGCTTCCGATGCGCAATTCATCGCCCTCTCGGCGGTGATGGCGGGGGTCAAAGATGTGCGCGCGGCCGTCGAAAAAGCGCAGACCGAGCGCGCTGCCACAGGCCGACGCACCGTGCTTTTTCTGGACGAGGTGCATCGCTTCAACAAATCGCAGCAAGACACTTTCCTGCCGTATCTCGAGGACGGGACGCTGACCTTCATCGGTGCCACCACCGAAAATCCGTCTTTCGAAGTGGTGAGTGCCTTGTTGTCGCGCGCCCGCGTCTATGTGCTCAAGTCGCTTGATGCGGCGAGTCTCGAGGCTTTGCTGCGTCGCGCGCTCGCCGATGAGGAGCGCGGACTCGGCGCACAGAAGCTCGCGATCGATGACGAGGCGCTGCGGCTGCTGGTCGCTGCGGCCGATGGCGATGCGCGTCGCGCGCTCAACATGCTGGAGATCGCCGCCGATTTGGCCATCGAGGGGCGTATTACTGCCGCGCAGGCTGCCGAGGTTGCAAGTGGTACGCGGCGGCGTTTCGACAAAGGCGGCGATCAGTTTTATGACCAGATGTCGGCGCTGCACAAATGCGTGCGGGGTACCGATCCCGATGCGGCGCTTTATTGGTTCTCGCGCATGGTCGATGGCGGCTGTGACCCCGCGTATCTCGCGCGGCGCATCACGCGCATGGCGGTCGAGGATATCGGTCTTGCAGACCCGCGCGGACTGCAAATCGCGATCGATGCCTGGGAGGCTTACGATCGTCTCGGCAGCCCCGAGGGTGAACTCGCACTCGCGAACGCCATCGTCTATCTCGCCTGCGCGCCCAAAAGTAATGCGGTCTATACCGGTTTCAACGAGGCGATGGCCGACGTCGAAAAATTCGGCACGCTCGAGGTGCCGCTGCGTTTTCGCAATGCGCAGACGCGGCTCATGAAAAATCTCGGTTATGGTGCCGGGTATCGTTATGCGCACGATGAACCCGAGGCCTACGCCACGGGCGAGCGCTATCTGCCCGATGAAATGCCCGATCGTCGGTATTACCGCCCGGTCGAACGGGGGCTCGAAATCAAAATCGGCGAGGCGCTCGCTCGCCTGCGGAGAAAATAGCCTATGCCGCTTTGGGTCTGGGTTGCCTTGGGCAGCGCCGTGGGCGGGGTGGGGCGGTATGCCATGGCAAGACTCTTGCCCACGGTGCCTGGCGGATGGCCGCTCGCTACAATGAGCGTGAACGTGGCCGGTAGTTTTGCAATCGGCGCGCTGTCGGTGTGGCTTGCGAGCCGCGCGGCGGCGATCGGTGCAAGCGCCGAGGCCCTGCGGCTATTTTGGATGACGGGCGTGCTCGGGGGCTTCACCACCTATTCGGCGTTCGCGCGCGAAACCGTGACGCTCGCCGAAAGCGGTGCGGTTTTGCGTGCCGCAGCTTATGTGTCGCTGACGGTGCTGCTGTGCATTGCGGCGGCAGCCGCAGGGCGTGTACTCGCCAGCAGTTGAAATGGCCTTTAGCCAAAGATTTAACCAAAGATCAAGGACTTGACGCTCACATGCTCGACTCGAGGCAACTCAGAACCGATACCGAAAACGTGGCGCGCAATCTCGCGCGGCGCGGCTTTGTGCTCGACCTTGCGGCGTTCCGCAGTCTCGAAGAGCGTCGCAAGCAAGTGCAGATCGAGGCCGATCGCCTGCGCTCCGAACGCAATGCCAATGCCAAAGCGGTGGGTGTGGCCAAGGGCAAGAGTGAAGACGCAAGCGTCCTGCTGAAACGCGGCGAAGAACTCACGCAGCAACTCACGAGCGCCGAGACGGCACTCAACGCCGTGCAGGCCGAGTCGGACGCTTGGCTCATGGGTCTGCCCAATTTGTTGCACGACTCGGTACCCGAAGGACGCGATGAAAGCGCCAATGTCGAAGTGCGTCGTCACGGCACACCGCGCAGCTTCGAGTTCACGCCACTCGATCACGTCGATGTCGGCGCCAAACTCGGCGGTCTCGACTTTGAAGCGGCGGGGCGAATCTCCGGATCGCGCTTTGCCGTGCTGCGTGGCGGTATTGCCCGTCTGCATCGGGCGCTCGCGCAGTTCATGCTCGATCTGCACACCGGCGATCACGGTTATCAAGAAATTTACGCGCCCTACATTGTCTCGGGCGACGCGCTCACCGGCACCGGGAACTTACCCAAGTTTGAGCAAGACCTCTTTGCGCTAAAAGGAGAGCGCGCGCTTTATTTGATTCCGACCGCCGAAGTACCGGTCACCAATCTCGTGCGCGAGCAGATCGTGACGCCCGAGCAGTTGCCCATGCGCTACGTCGCACATACGCCTTGCTTTCGCTCCGAGGCTGGCGCTGCAGGCAAAGACACGCGCGGCATGATTCGCCAGCACCAGTTCGACAAAGTCGAGCTCGTGCACATGGTCAAGCCCGCCGACTCATATGCAGCGCTCGAACAACTCACCGCGCACGCCGAAGAGGTGCTCAAACGCCTCGAGTTGCCGTACCGGGTGCTCGCGCTGTGCGCGGGCGATATCGGCTTTGGCAGCAGCAAGACCTATGACCTCGAAGTGTGGTTGCCGGGTCAGGGCAAATATCGCGAGATTTCTTCGTGCAGCAACTGCGAGGCGTTTCAGGCGCGGCGCATGCAAGCGCGCTGGCGCAATCCCGAAACCGGCAAACCCGAGCCCCTGCACACGCTCAATGGTTCGGGCGTTGCCGTGGGTCGCGCAATGGTCGCGGTGCTCGAGAACTATCAGAACGCTGACGGCTCGGTCACCGTGCCCGTCGCGCTGCGTCCGTATATGGGGGGGATCGAGGTGCTGCGTCCGAGTTGAACAAGGTCAAATCTTCAACAACGACAAAGCACCGATGACGCGTCGCTCTTTGCCGTTGGGGTCGGTCGCGGCGATGCGTTTTGCTGCTGAAGCGGCGTGACATTCGTATCTTGCCACTGCGCTGTGCTTCGGCTTCGAGGGGGCGGCAACCGGGCGCCCGACAGGGCATAATTCAGCGCTGACGCGTCCGCAAGAGCACCGGAGAGGTGGCAGAGCGGTTGATTGCACCGGTCTTGAAAACCGGCGTCCCTTCACGGGGACCGTGAGTTCGAATCTCACCCTCTCCGCCACTCCATCGCTGACGAACTTGTTCAGCGAAATTTAGCGCCGCGTGCAAACCACGTAAACGCAGTACTTCGCGATAGGGCTCTGGACTGCGGATCGGCCCAAAACTCCCGAAAACCCGTCTCAGAGCCGTTTCGTCTCACAATCTCTGGACTTTGTCGGGGTGAGGTTCAGAGGTTTTCCGCGGATCTTTCGACCTTGGTTCGAATCCAAGCGGGCCCAGTCTTTCACAGAAGACAGATTCGCAGCGTATCCGACCCTCGAGCAGGAAGGGTCGAGAGGTCAAAACGGGATGTAGACACGGCCGAAGCTACCAATCGTCAGCTTATAGATCCGACCGAAACTAAATCCGGCGCAGGATGGTGGACGCGCATTCTCGCGCCGTATGCCGCGCGCACCGGTGGACGCTATTCCGCGACCGCAGCC
>Ga0194129_10002768_pt1 | contig 25579 bp, 19 predicted proteins | sample TA2KigCa35mmetaG_FD_150862 | JGI IMG/M metagenome (GOLD analysis project Ga0194129, IMG submission 150862) | Freshwater microbial communities from Lake Tanganyika, Tanzania - TA2015038 Kigoma Deep Cast 35m | ecosystem: Environmental > Aquatic > Freshwater > Lake | place: Tanzania: Lake...
GATGAAACACCGGTCGCAATGACGCCCAAACCGATACTCCCCGCAAAACCCGCCCCCGCGACCAACGTCCCCACCATCCGTGAAATGCGGAATCTTATTATCCAATCTCTCGACATCGGTCGTTTTATCACTCTTCAGAATGGAACTCTCTCGGACGTATTTTATAATCCAAACAAGGAACTTCGAGAGACGGACCTCATCGAAAAATACGGCAACAGTGAAGTCTACCGCCAGTATCCGAGAGAAACATCCTTAAAAATATGTAATGCGTTTGAGAATTTCATCGCATATCTCGACGATGACGCATCCATCATCGACCATACCTACCTCTGGGATATTATGTCACAACCAAATGACCGTCTATTCAAGAACGGGAATAATATCATCCTTATCCATATCCCCGATGACGACATCACGAACAACGTCCAGGTCATTTGTCCGACGAATGCGTATTCCGGCGAAGTGTTTGATGCGAACCGAACAACGGTAATTATTATGAAACGCGACAAATATTACGAACCGATTTATCTATTTGAAAGTAAATCAAACGGACGTTTCAATGTGATGGGTCGGTTCGCCATCAAAAGCAAGACGATTGCGCCCAAAATCAAATATGTCATCGAAACGATACGCGACCTCTATTTTTCGTATTGTCGTCTTCATGCGAGTCAACCCCGCGAATATAAATACAAAATGAATCTCCCCGCAAAACAAATCGCGAAGATGGTGACGGATGCGGGATTCACGATTCACGCGCAAGTCCATAATTTTAATGGTAGGATTATCGGTCTTCAAATCTCTCAAACCATGTCAATCATAAAGTTAAATCCGACGGGGAAAGTGAAGAAAACCCGAAGTGAACGGGAATGGAAGGGTGTGATTCCGACTGCGGTGAGTGCGTCGGAATACCCAAACACATACCCCGTTATTTTGATGGATGACGACTCGCTTTGGTCGATGAGTTATCGCGAAACCGTCGAATTTCTCGACACCGTCGCACAACAAGTGAAGAAAAAAACGAAGAAGGACATCTACTGTCGCGCCAAGGTGAAGGTCGTCGAAGACGGTCTCGTCGTGGGAGTTCTCACCGAAACAAACCAATTCATCCAGGTGAATGTTGAGAAAGACCCGCAATTGAACCAGGACGACGGACTGCCGACGATAACGGAAGGCAATCATTTCATCGTCGACAAGGAAGTCGCATTGGACCCGGATGCGGTAGACAAGACACGCGAGAAATATGTTCGCAATATACGTCTTGAAACCAATTTCTATAATGTGTTTCGCAATACCGCGCGCAATATTCTCAACCGCCCGGAAAACAAGGCGGTGAAAGACGATATCGAGAAACTCATCGCATCCCCCTTCACCATCTATCAAAACAAACTCTCGCAAATTATCGCGCACATGAAACGCATCATGGGGAAATACGTGTCCTTTATTCGATATAATCGAGATACCCTGAAAATGGTGGGTGAAATCTCGGGATGCATCGCCAATGATGATGAGACATGCGGCAAGAAGAGTTATTGTTTGAAAGAAGCCGGCAATATGTGTAAACTACTGCTCCCGCAACGAAATTTGATGTATCCGGACATCGACAATGAAATCGCGTATTTTGGCAAATTGTCCGATGAAATGATTCGGTATGAACGCGTGAAATTATTCATGTATGGACCTACGAAATACATGTCGTTTCAGGACCGAAAATACAATCTTCATGATGACGAAATCATTCTTTTGGAAACATTTATCACGCAGGAATACTTTGAAAATATGGAACCTGCGGATGCGAACCCTTATGTATTTCAGACGAACTTTTATACGGTAGCGCCAAGCAATGCGGGAAGTCGCGGCATTCAGGCATATGACCCGGTGTATCGAAAAGAATACGTCGACCGGTATTTGGAACTTGAATCTCTCGAAACCCGCGAACCCCGCGAACCCGTGGCACCCATGCTATCCGGCGTAGAAACATTCCAAGTCAATGAAATCAACCACGTCCTCGATTATTGCCGGGAAGTGACGAAACGCGAAGTGACCGAGAAGATGCGCAAATTGGTGTTCCCGACGACGAGCAATGTATACGAAATCATGTTTTCAAATGAAAGCGAAGAATGTTCGTTTGATGTCATGTTGACGATTCTTCGAAGTGTCGCGCAAACCGCGTCGAAATGCCCGAGCGGTCATCACTGCGTTCGTCAAAAGTCGATGCTTCTTGCGTCCACGTCCACGTCCGCGTCCGATACCGTTCCCGAACCCGAAATATGTAACAAATGCCGCGCCAGTATTGGAAAAGAAGAGACGGAACTGGCCTGTCGCCAGTGTAACTATTTCATTTGCGATAACTGCCAATACCAGCACATGAATCAACTCGGAGATATGACCGTTATCAAATTGAAGAGTATTCTGCTATCCGAATATGATAAACTCGCGCGTATGGGTTTAGAAAAGAAACTCACCATGATTCTCAACGGATATGGCATGAAGAAATACGCGGATGTAGTCAGTGATGGACGCGCCACGCTGTCGCAAATCATCCAGAGTCAGAATTACTTTTTAACAAATGTCGATATTTGGATTTTAGCAATCTATTTTAAATTACCCATCGTATTTGTATCGCAGTCCCTTCTCATTGAAAATGGACGGAATATGATGGTGTTATACGGCGGAGACGAAATGGTCGAGAGCTATTATTTCATTCATCCGTTCAGTGTAGAACAAAATGTAATCTCTCGATATGGATTGATTGAAAAGAAACTGGACGATGAAACATCCGTCTTGAAAATCCCGTTGGAGTTTGTATCTTCGGATGTTCGAGAGAAAATACGCAGTCACAGTGAAGACCAACCGACTGCGTCGGGGTCGGGGACAACTGCGTTAGAAGAATACATTCGTGGATTTAAACTGGGGGATATCAAGCATAAAAAACAGCGGGTATTTACACTAATGGAGCCGAGTAGCGGCGGAATCGAGCCGGCGAATGGCGGCGGCGGAAACTAAAAAATAACATAAAAGATATATAGAATGAGTCAACAATTACCGTATATCACTGCTGATTTAGTTAGTGTTGTGAACCATGATGTTTTTGATATACCGGATATAGACTTTCCTGCGCCAGCACCCGCGCCTGCTCCCGCATCGGCACCCGCGCCTGCGCCTGTGTCCGTCCCTGCGCCAGTGAACGTATTTACCCCAATTCATCCATCACAGTTCATCAACGCCATCAACAATGCGGCATTTACCGACGTGATGCGAAACACAATGAACCAAACCCCGAATTTGAAACTACCGACCATTTCAACGGTTTCTGTAAAACAATTACCGCAACCGCAGCAACAGTCGGAACCGCAGCAACAGTCGCAACCGCATCAACTGCCTTCACAGCAACGGTCGCATCACACACCGACACAACACCCGCCGTCACAACACCCACCGTCACAACAACGGTCGCAACAGTCACAGCAACCGGTATCCAAAAATTCACAGGGTCGTAATTCATCGGGGAGTATAGCCGCAGCACCCGCATCTGCGCCCGCATCCGCACCCGTGTCAACATCTATCTCCGGGTCGGGTTCAGTGAGCGCATCATCTCCTACCCTCACCGCAAAACCAGGCTCTCAATCGAATAATACGATGCGCCAAAACAAGAAGAAACGCCGCACGAATACGAAAGTGATTATCGATGAAGAAGATAAAGATACATGTATCGACTATGATGACGACGATGCCGAAATAAAAAAGACCAAATCATCCTTATTTAATTTCGTGAAGGACATCGTATTCAATCTCATATTTACAATCCCGTTTTTACGCACAAAACTGAAACCCATCTTAAACGACCCCAATTTAGCCACCGTCCAAATCGAGCGTATTTTTGACGAGTTCAAGGACCACCTGAATCAAGTCCAGTTGGAAAGTATTAAGCAATATGTCTGCGTGGAAGGTGTTCGTGATAAACTGAATTATATCCTCGAAACCGGGTTCAAGAAAATACTGGCTGACGGTAAAATCGACATCAATGATGCGCCGCAGTTCAATCAACTCGTATATTTTATTATCCACTCGTTCAATAATATCAATCACGGCGAGGTCTATAAATTTGAAGTGTCCCGCGAGCATGTCATGCTTCTCCTTCATTTTATTCTCAAGTCGGTGTTTTGCCTTACACTCGACGGCGATGAAGAACAAATGGCGATTGGGTTGCTGGATACCAGTTTCAAGTTGGTGAAAATCGAGGTGTCACCGTTGATTTCGAAACGCTGGTATCATCGATTCAGAATATGTCGCGCGAAAAAGGTGATAGAGGATTTGATTGAATAAAGCGCGTATCGACAGCGCGTATCGAGAGCGCGTATCGCCGCGCGCCACTCTAACTCTGGTGGGTTGTGCGAGGTGGGGTGCTGAATGGTGAATGGTGGAGGAGGGGGGTGTAATTCAAACCGGGTTGTTAGTAATATTTATCAACCCAAAACCAAAACCAAAAACCAAAATCATATAAACCGTTGTGGTTTATATTATTTATTATCATTTATACGATGACAACTCCATCCGTTCCGAACCGGCGTCTCGACCAAATGAAGGCAATTCAATCCGAAGCATTCGAGTTATTTACGCGCAAGAATGCCGACTACGGTGACGCCTTCGCAAAATATGGTGTCATCGGTGTCCTTATGCGAATCGAAGATAAACTACAGCGTTCGATGTCGATTACGAAGAATGGTGTGAATTTAGTCAGTGATGAAGGAATACGCGACACGCTTATCGATTTACATAATTATGCGGCGATGGCGTTGATGTTGTTGGATGAGTAGGATTTTGGAGGTTATGGGTATAGTTACTTACTACCGAAACTGGGAAATCCGGAAAAAAAGCCAGATTTTGAAGGAGGAGGAGAAGCTTGTTGAGGAGGAGAAGGAGTCGGTATTTTTTTAACGGTTTCAGTCAGTGGGCTGATTTATAATGGTTGTCCCCTTCCAACACCAAAATTACCAGCAAACGCAGATAGTCTACCTGTTAAAGCGTCTTTTACTGCGCTCGCTCCATTAATGACTGTATCAAAAAACGGAAATTTTTTCTTCGCTTCCTCAATCCCATTCTTAAATTTTACGTCAATACCATTTGTAAGGTCGTTAACAATCTTGGTTTTCAATAATTTAATACATTCAATATCTCCATCATCAAAACCTGTTTTGGCTTTTACTATAACCATTGACTTATCTACATACTGATTGACTTTAATCTTCAATAGATCTAACTTACCAAGAATCGTCGTCTTTAAAAACTCCATTTTATTTCCTGAAGCTAAAAACTCACTCGTAAAATTACCAGTTGTGGCATTAACAAACACAGATTTTACATCTGGCGCTGCTGCTGCTGCTGGAAGCGACCTTCCTGCAATAAAAGTTCCGTTAATTTGTGCTGCTACTGTTGGGTCATTTAATTTAAGTATAAGTTGTGTAATACAGTTCAACGCAACGTCGTCACGCGGTATCTCTTTCTCATATGACTCTCTTAACTTTTCCAATGCCGCGACTGCCTGTTCTTTAACGTTTGCCTTTGCGCTTTCTTTGATTTCACTACCTTTACTGGAAATACTAGCACCAAGACTACTGTTACCTACTTTATATTTTAAACTATCAGCGAATCCACTACCTGTATCATTTACCATATTAACAATATTAGAGTTACGTGCCATTGCTTTCATATCATCAATAAAACCACCACCACTTTGACTTCCTCCACCAGTAAACAATTGGATAAATTTCAATAAATTTACAATCTTGTCTCCGGCAACAAGCGTGGCTATTGCTATGAATATTGGAACAACCGAACCTCCCTTCTGTATCGTTCGTCGAAGGGTTCGTTTCAAACGACGCACAGAACGTCGTTTATTATACGCACGCTTGTGTGTATTATGTTTCACCATGGTATGGTATGGTATTGTATTGTATAAACTGTATATATTATATGAATACAATAATATGTTTACTCCTAAAACATAAAGAAAAATAAAATACGAACATTGTATATAATAAAATGCGTTCTCGTTCATCTCGCAGCCGTTCTGTGAAATCGTCGACACGTCGTCGTAAATGCGGCGCATCGTGCTCTCGTCGCCAGACCGCGCGTTCTCGTGCCACTGGTCGTGGTCGCGGTCGTTCCCGCCGTATCGTCCAAAATGGCGGATGAGGCCAGGCGGTCCCTATGTCAAATTAAGAAATGTACTACATGATTGTCGTGTATTGTTGTGACGGCGCGTTTATAAACCGATATAGGGCAAACGTGAACCTGATTTAGTATACGGCTGTAGTATGCCACTAAATATTTATTATTGTAATATAATAATACATATTATCCATTTAGAATGAGTGAATCAACAAAATTAAGAAAGAAACCCAAAACGGATGACATGAAGGAAAAGGAAAAAGAAAAGGAAAAGGAAAAGGAAAAAGAAAAAGAAAAAGAAAAAAAGTCTTCTTCTTCAAAACCCGGGCTTGATTCAGGCGAAGATGGAGAGGGAGACGGTCCAGCATTGGATGAAGTGGGTAATCCACTCCCAATGAAAAACCCAGAAGGAGGCGACCCAGTATGTGTTCCAGGCTTTAAAATCGATTATAATTTTGACATTTATGACCCTATTAATCCACCGTTTCGATGTATTCCAATATTAAAAGACCCAAATGACGGATTGGCCGGTAAAATGGCTGAAATGGCATTAGAGAACAATCCAGCAGGTGGTGTCGCGGAAATGGGGAAGGGGATGGGTGGAATGCCGAATATCAAATTAGGCGGTCGTCGTCGCCTTCGCCGTCGCAGCACCCGAGCCCGCCGCAGCACTCGCACTCGCCGAACCCGCCGCAGCACTCGTTCCCGCCGAACCCGCCGCTAAATCGGCAATACCATATGTTTCATTCTCCGATATTCGCGAACTTTATTGTAGATGATATACCCCGACGACATTGACAGTAGTGTGATTTCGATGATACTTCGAACCAGCATCGGTGTCTCCGCCTTCGCAACACTGTAATACACCCACATACCAGACGAACAAATACTCAATAAACAGAATAAAAGCGACAGACTGTTCGTGCTCTTATTTTTCCATAACAGAAACATAAAAATAAAACGACCAATAACAGCAAGTGATGTCGCGGTATATGGAATCACTTTCATTTCGGCATCCATTACGATATAATAAAAAATTAAGGTTTTATTATATTATTACACGAGACATATTTACGTCATTTATTATATTTTCTTTTTCTTATTCGCATTAAAACCCGATATCATAATCTTCATCCACCTTTCCAAGACGCACCTTCTTGACATTATCCACGCTGGATTGAATCGCCAATTTCGGAATACCGCACTTATCAGTATCCAATCCGACCGATGAATTCGCCTTGAATGCGTCCTCAATCTCTTCATTCGCGTCAGTATGGCGATACTCTACCGCATCTTGTTTCATCATCTCGTCCATATTCACGAGCACCTGAAACGCGCTGGTTCCATAATACCCTTCTTGACCGCACATGACATTCGCGGAGATACCACGCATCGGGTCCAATTCCGCATGGCGCGCGGCCTTCAAGAACATCTCCGGCGTCTCTTCAAAAGAAGCCTTCGCAATCGGTCCGATATCATCGCTGTTGATTCCATGACGGAAGATGGAAATCATGGATGAAGATACAGTCATACGGTCGCATAACAGGCACACGTGATGATAGTTAATTGGCGAGTCATCAAATACTTCGGCAAGTTCATTGTAGATGGCTTGACGCGCGGCCTCGATTCCAAAGACGCGATACACTTCTTGAATATCATTGCTTACGGTGCGTTTGGCGTCGATATAATCCAACCCCAGCATATGAATGAGATTGGTTCCCGTTGTATCCAGAACCCAACTGTCTTTCTTGGTATACACGCCGTCCGACTTGGTGAGTGTGTTCTTGATTTTGCGGAGCATCACCTTCTTAATGCCTTTCACGCCGCGAAGCACGATATTATTCAATAACTGGTCTTGGAACGACTTTAACATGTAAATATGGTCCGATTGGTCGAGCGGATTCTGTTTGTGTCCGCTGCCACTACCGCTGCCGCCGCCGATGCCGCCGCTACCTCCGCCGCTACCGCCGCCGCCACCGCCAGATTTCTTGTTTTGTGCGATATTTTCCATACGAAGGCGGAAGACCAGATGGTCGTCGTTATAATCCGAGAACGCACACGATACTTCATTGCCGTAACTATTCTTAATCGCGAAATGGATATCATCCATCGTGAGTTTCTTATCCAGCATCGCCTCTGCGTCAATCTTGATGCGGATAATCCACTTTGATTTCGATGCGGTGGATGCTACTGCGGCCGATGCCGCGCTCGCACCCGCACCCGCACCCGCACCCCCCGGAACATCTGGAACGCCAGAAGTCGCCGCAATTGCCGAATCACGCACACACTCTTCCATCAGTTTCTCGAACTCCTGATATTGCGTCATGACTTCACGGTCCTGCTCTACGAGTGTATTCAAATCATCCGGGTCAAAGCATACTTCCACCGTGTCCACCACCTCCGCGAGTTTCGTATGTTCGATAAGCGGAATAAACTCTTGGACGCGTTCGGGTGTTGCTTCATCGTCCTCCTTGAAATACACGGTAATCGACGGATTCTTCGGGTTCTCGGAAAGCGACAGGATTTCCTCAATACGCGGAACACCGCGCGTGGCATTCGACTTGGACGCAACACCGGCCGAATGAAATGTATTCAGTGTCAACTGTGTTGTAGGTTCACCGATACTTTGTGCCGAAACCATACCCACCATCTCACCTGGTGCGACAATCGACCGTTTGTATTGGAGATTGATAACGCTAATCAGAATGGAGAGTGCGCTCTTATTGAACCGCTTGACGAGCAAGAGTTCCTTCGGCGACAGGTAGTAATAATACATCACCTTAAACAGGAGTGTGGGTGGAGCGTAGTATAAATTCTCCAACTGGCGATACCCCGCAGTTATCATATCCATCGCTTCCAGTGGCGTAATATCCACCATCGAATTCTGGTTGATTTGCTGCTGCGCCTGGACGTTGTTGATGATGTGCGTAAATGACACCGGCATCTGAACGTTCTTGTTATCCAGGCGATTGAAAACACGCTCGATAATGAGGTCGCGCATTTCAATCATGTAGTCGATGAGGTCACCGACTTTTTTCATGGTGGACGCTTTCTCTTTCTTCATCTTCGCGTAGGCTGTCTTTGTAAATGCGGTGACAGAACTCTGTTCGGTATCGCTGGAATTGTCGAGTGGGATATGAAAGTGAGCGTAGATTTCATCCATACTCATCGCCACAAGCGGGAGTGATTGATTCTCAACTTTAATCGTGTCGATACCGTCATCACCGTATGTGAACTGGATAATGCGCTGCTTTCCATTGCGGACGGTCATGTCGTATTCCACCTTCAAGTCTTCCATACCCTTGATAAGACGGCGCTGGATATATCCTGTGGTGCTGGTATCGCGGACTTGAAGACCATTCGCGAGTCCAAAGTTCAATGTCTTGGGAATTGTCAAGTCATACATCTTGGGATGAAGAACCGGGTCGACCATTTCCATTTCAACAATTTCGTCCAGAATGACGTCATTAAGAACACGGACCTTGTCGAGTTTGTCCGTCCAGACGATAGATTTCATTTTACGATTTTTCTCCGGATGAAGAAGAGTGATTTGTTCGGAAAAGCGCTGACCGTTAGAGGCGCGGATTGACAAACGATAAGCCGGTTTAATATTCTTTGTCCCAAGGTTATTTTTCGTAAGTTGAGACTTTGATATCTTCGCATAAACACCCAATCTGGAACACAGAAACGCAATATCTTCAGTCAAACGTTCACAACAAGAAGATGAATTGATTGAATTGCTGGAAATATAACCATCTCCAGATATGTATCCACTTATCAACCCACACATGAAATCCTTGTTTGAAATATATGCCTCATTGGGAATATGTTTGTTTTCAGCACCATGACCGACTAACTTCGTAATGAAATCTGCCATAATACATGATGTTCCTACGACCGTTGTGGTTGTGCCGTTTATTTTGTTCTTTCTGATTTTTTCAACGTATTTGATATTATATTTCGAAAACCATTGTTTGACAAATGAACGAATTGTCTCATCGTTATTTGTGATAGTAATAGTGGACTTGTTAATATTTCCTTCGGCGATAAACAAACCGATAAACACACCATTTTCAAATGTCAAGTCAAATGTTTCTGGAACAACAGAGTGCTGTCTTGTTCCATTGTATGAGTATACACCATTATCTGAAATGTTTTCAATGTTTGAACGAACAACTGCTCTTTGAAGTCGTGCTTTGCTCGGGTAAGGAAGAATAAATGTTTTGTTATTATTTTCATTCCACCAGTTGGCTGGAATCTTCGCTCTACCTTCACCCATTGTTTCTTTCATCAAAGTAACTGCCTTACGCATTTCAGAACCGTATACATATTTTGTCTTTGGTAAATATTTTTCCATAGGTATTTCCATAGTCGAAATGGTGTCCGAACCGCTATTCCCAGAACTGTAATCACACACATTCTTCGCAACTGGAACGAAGTCACCAACCTTGATTTCCTCCGTGTATTTCTCGCGGAATTGTTGGAGTTCCTCATTCCATACAAGAAGCGACTTGTTCGCAGTGACCGTGACATAACGCCCGGCTTTGGTCTTGATTTTGAATAACTTCTCGCCAGGGTCATGTCGTGTGACTGCGGTGATGGTCTCCCACGAGACATTTCCATCATAGTCCATTGTAACAATCTTAATCGGATGTGTCAGGTCCAAGTATTCCATGTTCTGCTCGGTCATATATTGAATCTTGTTATCGCTTGACTTTGCGTGGTCGTCCAAGTGCGCGTCAATCCATTCGCCAATCTTCACGTATTTCGGCACTTCGTTTTCTACAATGACAATCGGTGTTTCCCATGTAACAGATTTCACCGCTGTATCAATAAGACCAATACGACCACCCATCGCGTGGAAGAAGAGTTCCTCCGGCGACAACCCCGAAATAAACGAACTCTCGATAAATCCGCGCGCCAGAGGTCCATCATCGAATTTATTGAAATGCGGTAACGTCCTGCTGTCAAAACCGTAAGAGATACGCTTACCTTCAATCGCCTGTTGTCCGAGACACGAAATCATCTGCGAAATATTTAGGTCACTACCTTTCGAACCCGAAAGCACAAGTCCGACGAATCGGTTCGCAGCGTTCAAACTGTTGATTCCGATTTTGCCAGCATCATTGGTAGCGGTATTCAGAATATTCGACACTTTCGTCTCAAACTCCGCCTCATTCGACTTCCCCGTCTTGTTCTCGAATATCCCCAAATGAACCTGGTCGATGAGGTTCTTCACCTCGGTCTTCTTCTTCGTGATGACATCCGCGATTTGGGTATTGGTCGCCTTATTCGCAATCAAGTCGCTAATCCCCACACTATATGCGTGAGATTTCATGTATTCGGTAATAATATTCTGAAGACCGTCGATAAAGTCGGCAGCCGCCATATTTCCAAAATCATTACAGACGCGCTGAATCAACCCGACACCGCCACCACCAAGCACGCTTTTGTCGATTTGACCGCGCAACATTCTACCGTTGCGAATTTCTACGACATTGTTGGATGTCGCGTAGTCTTCATTAGGGTTCTTCTCGCCGAACGCCTTCTTCTTGTATTTCAGCGTCAAAGGCGGCAAAATCTGCGACAGCACGTCGAAGTTGCTGATATCTTCGCCGCTCTTGAATGCGGCTTCATTGACGCGAGGGTAGGCCGCAAGGAGGTTCATCGCCTCGCGCGGTGTAAACCGGATATTTTCGCGTGTGAATAAGTAGGACCCAATCAACGAGTCCTGAAAGACACCGATAATCGAGTTATTGTTTGCGGGACTGATGAGTTGGTAGGGAACTGCGGCCAAGTGGCGCAACTCAATCTCGGACTCATCATCCTGCGGCATGTGAAGGTTCATTTCATCTCCCGATGAATATCCTCAAGGTTTCCCAAGAGGCTGGACTGTATCATAGACGCGCTCGGAATGGCTAGTTCTTCATCGCACACCAACACCGGTTCAGTCTCTGAGTGCCTTCCATAGTCTGCCATTCGACCGTAGGAAGTAACACTGCTGATTGCCCAATTCTTTACGTTATTACCGTTGGGTTCGTCAATTAAACGAGTTCCTCGCAGACGTTTCCGTCAGAGAGTGGTAGTAAAGACTCTAAGGGGTTTCCAGCAACAAGGTGTTTTGCCGCATGACGCCGCACACATATATGATATATGACGCACGCCATCCGACTAGGAGGTAACACGCTTTTCACGCCTCCTGTTTCCGACAGAGATGTTTATCGAAATCAGCATTATAAGGTTTCGTACAACCCACATTCATACGAAACGTATCACCTTGATACATAACACGCGCAATGTGACACATCATACTCATGCGATGAAGTGTCGGTTGACGGTTGAATAGAATCGCATCACCATCCATCATATGACGATGAACGATGTCGCCATTATTCAACATAATGTTTGCGCGGTCAGCATAACGAAGCGAAATGGATTCACCCGTCTTCCGCTCCAGAATCTTCGCGCCAGGATACTCATCCGGACCTGCGCGAACCAACCGAAGCAGGAACTTTTTATTCCGGTCATTCACGACAACCGGTTTTGTGATATTTTTCGCGATTTTCAACGGAACACCCAGTTCACGAATCGACAAATTCGGGTCAGGTGTAATGACAGAACGCGCCGAAAAGTCAACACGTTTTCCCATCAAATTTCCACGAACGCGACCTGTCTTCCCGTTCAATCTCTCTTGAATCGACTTCAAGGGACGTCCCGACCTCTGTGCGACCGGCGCGCATCCCGGAATGTTGTTGTTGACCTGTGTTGCGACATAATACTGAAGCATCATATGCCATCCGTCAATCACGTTGGCCGGTGCGCCTTCATTCATCTTGTCGCGGAGTGTGGTATTCGCCTTGATGATATTCACGATGATGTGTGTGATGTCGTCCTCACTTCGCTGTGAACCGTCCATCTTGACGGAAGGACGAACTGCTGGTGGTGGAATTGCGAGAACCTGGCAAACCATCCAGTCTGGTCGCGAAAATACAGGACTAAATCCCATAAACTCAACATCCTCATCGCTGATTCTGCGAAAGATTTTAATCACAATTTCGGGTGTGAGTTTCATGGAAAGCGACCCATCCTTGTCTGCCTCCGCCGCACTTCCTGCGATACTGGTTGCCGTCGTCTCTTCTAAAATACCTTTCACATTGTCCCATTCCGCGTAGATTTTGCCTAGTCCCGCTTTCATTGTGATGCGTTTGGGTTGAAGGCAACCGCAACCCGTCTCCGTATCTTCACCGCAACGCTTAATCTTGCTCGCAATGCGGAACACCTGCGTCCATCTCTCGTCGGCCGGCAACGACATGAGTTGTTTGTTGGCTGATTTGCTAATGCGTAGAGCACTACACTTGATACAAACACATCGAAGAATCTTGATAATCGTTCCTAGATATTGGTAGTAAAACACAGGACGCGCCAGTTTGATATGTCCGAAGTATCCGGGGCACTTCATATAATCCATTCCATCTGTAGGGCAAATCACGCCCGGGTCAATTGGACCCATTCTGGGGTCAAACAATCCTCCAATGACAGGTTTATTATTCACATAGGTTTCACGATTGGTGATTTCAGCAACCGAACCTTTCAATATTTCTTCAGGTGACATAATACTAAACTGTATGCCAACGATTTTTGATACTGGAATTGTCATTTTCGATAGTTGAAACCTTGAGTTCGGTCTTCTTATATACCTAATATAATATTTAGATTGTTTTCAATTTTGTATGAATAATAACATTCAAATACTTACCCATGGCGACACGGTGATGTCGTAAAAAATTGAAATAACATTTCCAAATGATATGGAATCGTAACACGAACACGAACGAACGAACGAACGATGTCTCCATTCATTATCAAGAACAAGAAGCGCACTGGTGGAAAATCCAGCAAGTTATCCGTGATTCCAACCTATAAGAAGCATCGCGATGACGACGACAACAATAACGGAGGTAACAAAAGTGATTCGGATACTTCCTCGGTATCTTCATCGACTTCATCCAAAAACAACGGCAGCGGACTTCGCGACATCATCAAACAAATCACGGCTGCGAGAAAAAACAACAAGAAAATCAAGAAAAACAGTCTCATCCTGATTCAAGAAGAACCGTTGTCGACATCCATGACATCGACGTCAACGACGACGACATCCGACACTTCGTCTTCTGCCGAAAAGAAAAAGAAGAAAAAGGCGGCCGATCTGGTTGTTGGAAAAATCGCGGAGGCGTTGGCTACATCTGTGATTGCTGCCGCGATTGCGGGTGGTGGTAGTAGTGACGGTAAAAAACGTAAACGCAGCCGTCGTCATCACGAAGACCGTGATGAAGAAGAACCAGAATACGAGAATGACGACGAAGACGAAGACAATGACAATGACAATGACAATGACGACAACGACGAAGAAGACGACCGCGACAGCGACGAAGAAGACGAAGACGACCGCGACAGCGACATCGACGAAGAAGACGAAGACGAAGACGATGACGACAGTGATAGCGACTATATGGAAGGCGACAGCGACAGCGACAGCGACAGCGATGACAGTGACGACGATGACGACGACGACGATGACGACGACGACGAGTATTACAGCGATGATGACAGCAGTGAAGGCGATGATGAACGCGCCCAGAAACGTCACAAAAAACAACAAAAGAAGATGGAGATACGTTGTGAGAAAAACAAGAAGAATCTCGCGGAAATCAAAGCCACGATTCAGTCACTCACGAATACGATGACAAACGATACCGCCCTCGCAAATAACAAGTTCATGAAAAAGCAAATCGAAGAAATGAAACAAAAACAGCGTGATATCGAGCACCGTCTCCGCGCAGACGAAAAGAAGCGCGATAAGTTGAATGTCAAAGAATTCAAGACGCTATTGCGAAAGAAGAACTCAACAAATGACCTCCGATACTTCCGCCGTCACATGACAACAGAAGAGCAACAAAAGGTGATTTCCGACTTGAAACAAATCCACGCGGTGAGTATTATTCAGAAACCGTATCGCCTGTCTCTTCTTGAAACCGATATTCCCATCGCATTCAAAGCAATCGCGATGCGTAAAATCAATTCGCTTCGTCACATGGAACCCGGGTGTGGCGAATATTACAAGGTCAAAAATTGGGTCGATACGTTCATGAAAATTCCCTTCAACAAAACCAAGAATCTTCCACTCACGATTGAAGACGGACTTCAGCGCTGTAGCGAATTCATGGAAGCGTCCAAGACGACGCTCGACCAGGCGGTGTATGGACTCAATGATGCGAAACTCCAGATTATGCAAATGGTCGGTCAATGGATTTCAAATCCGGCTGCGATGGGAAGCGCAATCGCAATCCAAGGTCCGATGGGAACGGGCAAGACGTCGCTTGTAAAGGAAGGAATTAGTAAAATTCTCGGTCGCGACTTTGCGTTCATCGCACTCGGTGGCGCGACGGACAGCAGTTTCTTGGAAGGGCACTCCTACACCTACGAAGGCAGCACATGGGGCAAAATCGTCGAAATCATAATCCAGTGTGGTTCAATGAATCCCGTCATCTATTTCGACGAACTCGATAAAATCAGCGAGACAGCCAAGGGCGAGGAAATCGTCGGCATTCTGACGCATCTTACGGATACCAGTCAGAACTCCCAGTTTCACGACCGCTACTTCGCAGAGATTGACTTCGACTTAAGTAAGTGTCTCTTCATCTTCAGTTACAATGATGAAAGCAAGGTCAATCCGATTCTGCTGGATAGGATGTATCGCATACATACAACTGGATACAACAAGAAAGACAAGACGCAAATCGCGCAGAAATACCTGATTCCCAAGATTTGCGCGCAAGTCGGATTCCGTGAAGGTGATATTGATATTCCGGACTCGGTTATCGAGCACATTGTAGAGAATTACACCGAGAAGGAGGAAGGTGTTCGTAATTTGAAACGTTGCTTGGAGGTCGTATATCGCAAGTTGAACTTGTATCGTCTCATCAAGCCCGACACGCCGCTGTTTGAGAAGGAGATGTCGTTGAAGGTCGCATTCCCATTTGCGGTCACGAATGAAGTGGTGGATAAATTGGTAAAGCAGGTAAATGAACGCACGCGAGTGAATCTGAACTTGTATTTGTAAAAGACATGTGGAAATGTGTGTCGGCAACGATACACAGTGTCGTAAAATAAAAAAATAAAACCAAAAATAAACCAAAAATAAAAATTTTTTATTCGGTTTTGTGTAAAAAAAACATACCTGAAGGGTCGGTCGGTCGGTCCATGTCGGTCGATGTCGCGTGACTGACTGTATTTATTGCGCCGCCACAGCCGCAGCCGCAGCCGCCGTGTCGAACCAAAGAGACTGCTGTTCCCATTCGAACGCCTCAATGGATTCTTCTGTTACCATTTCATTCGAATCCGTATCATCATAATTAAATGTGTAGACCAAACCGCCATTCGTTGTGTAAATCTGTATTTCAGTGATGTCAGGAAGTTCAAATGTCGTGTTATCTACATCCACATTGTTTTCATTTTTGTAACCCGCCATGATAACATACTGATTGGTGTCCGTCGGGTCTTTGTATGTAATGAACCACCGCGTGGCGCAATACTGAATCACTGCCAAACGCAGCATTTTTTGATGATACGCGCGACATTTTTCGGCGTGATGAATGATTTTTCCAACAGCATTCTCATGCGCGACCTGGTATGCGTAGATTGCTTTCGGAATTTCGCGGCAAATACGTTTGATATCGGCCATAATGTTGTGTGCGACGGTGGCGTGATGTTGTTTGGATGATACATCCATTTCTTTGAGACGGAGAACCGATTGTGCGAGAAGTTCATTTGTGAGTTCGAATTCGCAATGGTCGACGTCATTTTGTATCACAGATTGGATGGTAAGCGCAACCCGACGATTTTGTTTGTGGGCCGTTTTTCTTTGTTGTTTGTTGTTTACAAGCATTTTTCGTAATTTGTCAAGTTGTTTGAGGTGTTGGTTCAGCGTCAGTTCGCCAGATTCATCGACGACATCCGCGCATGTCAATTGAATGAATTCGCGGTGTTGAAGTGCGCGATACTGGACTCGAAAGTTGAATATCTCGATACAGATGGGTTCAGGTTCAAAACGCGCAAGTCGCCCTTGGTAAATGTCATCATGGAAACGTTCTTTGATGGCATTCATCGTTATCGTCCATTGCTGGATAAAGGTCTTCAGTTCCTTGGGTCCGTTGATAGAGTTCATCGTAGTAGAGTTCATTGTCGTAGCGTAGAGTAACGTAGTGTAGTGTAGCGTATTCCACCGTCGTCCGGAAAAGTATATCAATTTTTTTAGATTCCATACTCTTTTTCGTGATTCATCTATCTTTTGGATTCTAAACGCCAGAGTCGGTCGTTCGGTTTCCACCGCGAGTATTCAAATAATGAATCTGCTCGGGAGTCATACACACACAACCGGTGCTTGAAGAGTAAGGCGAGGGGCAGCATTCGGGCTTGAATTTGTTCTTGGAAAAGATAACCATCTCTCCATTCTTGAGAGGTTCGTCCGCGCTGTAGGATGAACCGGCGTTATTCATGACGCCGTATCCGAACTCGGATGCGTATGTATTGGCCTTGGTGACCCACATTCCAGCGACGTCGCCATTCTGAACCTCATTGACATCAGAACCCATGGTTGTCATTCCTTCACGCCCAGCAGTCGCGGGAATCTTCTCATCACGAGGCGCGGGTCCTCCAAAAACACCGCTAACCGCATTCATTCCGGTTTGGAAGAGATTCGGAAGTCCTGTCATACCGTCCTTCTTGCTTGCGTCGGCCTTCTTTACCGTTGCCGCAGTCGCAGCGACGATATCTGGGATTTGCTGTTGAGCGGCTTTGACTTTGGACGCATCATCCGCGGCTTTGGTAGCGGACGCGGTGGACCCGGGAGTGCCGACATCCTTATTGTCCACCAGACCCTCCTTGACGCCGGATGAACGACCCAAACCCATAATGTAATCAAATACAGGGTAGCGGCAGCAACTACACATCAAGTTAGCGCCGATAAACAACACTACCAAGACAAGAAGAATAAGTTTGTAATTCATTCCTTTTGGTTTATTTACTGTGAATATAATAAATGAATAGATAATATCCACGGACAACCCGTCGGCGTCGGTCGGCCTCGGTCGGCCTCGGTCGGCGTATTCCTAAATACATCGATACCGATACATCGATACATCGATACATCGATACATCGACGCTATCAATCATCCGGTGATGGCATCCGACTCGTTCGTTGGCGAGTAATTTGACGCGATACAATTCCCAACAAAATAAGCGGAATCGCAATCGTCAAAAAAACCGCAATCGCCGCAATCGCGAGTAACCATCCAACCAGCGGAATATACCAAAGAGCAATAATCACAATAATCATGATAACCAAAATAATAATAACCAGTTCGTAAATGGACCCAATCAGTGAATAAAACGACCATAATACCCCGATAAAAGTGAGTAAAAATGTTGCTAATATACCTTTTATTTTCTGAAAGAAATCCACCATCTTAATCAGCATCTTTTGAAGTGGAATAATCACATTCTGTATGCGGTTAAAGATGGTTAAAAATATATTTTTCAACGTATCGCGTATACGGTTTAACAATAATCGAAATCTCTCAATCACCTCCAGCACATTCTTGAATATTTTCATAACCACATTAAACACAACATACACCATACTCATCGGCTGGTCGAACACGCCTTTCGTCATATTTGCGTTACAATCCATGAAATTCTGTTTCGTATATTCCAGCGGACTCACCCCTTCCGGCGCATTAATCCAACCGGCGAATGGCATAACATCGGGTCGGCATCGATATTGCGGCCAGTCGCGTTTTACATCGAGTAATTTATTCTGGATTTCGAAATAAGTAAGAGCGCAAATAAAAATGAAAATGACGAGACATACCTTAATAATATCAATGCCGTATTGTCCGGTAAAGGTTTTATCCCCGTAGATATAATTCAATCTCTCAACAATCGGTTGTTTTCTTATTTTTTCTAGTTTTTCATCGAGAACCGGTGGCACCGGTGGTATATTTGCTTCCAATGGTGTCGTGAACCATGATTTGAATATTACGATATATCTTTCAAATATTTGCTTTAACAGTATCCCTAAATATACAAAATAGTCTTGGATTTTTGCGATGATGCTTTCCGGCATACCATATACAGATAACTCATATTTGAATATTACATATATATTCAAATACACTCAAACTCGTCTGCGTTCGCATTACATAAACGAGAGATTCTTATTCATTTGACCGGGAAGTCCATGGCCGAACATCACCATGTAAATCAGGATGAATGCCGCAATCACGATAGACCGGTCTTCTGCGACAAAGGCCGGTTGATTGAAAACATATCGCATCATCATATAGATTGCGATACCAATCATCGCGGAGTGTGCGAGCATAACTGCGCCTCGTTCGTAAGACATGATTTTGTATTATGGTTATGGTTATGGTTATGGTCGTGGTCGCGATTATACTCATTCGTTAGATTATTTTCGTCCAAGTGACCTCACCATTTGTCCGAATATACCACCCCATAGACTCTTCATCACCATTAATGCGCTTGACAGAACAAACATCAATGTCGCAAATATACCGGCTAACTTATTGACTAAATCTCTCATCGCGATGATAATCCGCTGAAACCCGATGAGAATATTCGAGAAGATGCCGAAGATATTCTTGACAATTCCCATAATCTTGTCGCGAAGACCGCCAATGAATCCACGAATGCTTTCTGTATCTTTGACAATTTTACTCGCAACAGATCCGACAAGCGAAATCACGTGATTCAATGGCATCATTAAATAATCCATATAGCTGCTTTGGGTGGTTTGGATACACTGCATGAAATTGTCACCGACGTCATGCCCGAATAAACTGGCAAACGGCATAACGGCTGGACTACAACGATAAAGCGGCCAGTTATCTTTTACTTTCTTCATACCAATTGCTAAAATATTGGAAATGTATAACCCCAGGAATATGACAATAATAAGAATCGTATATAGCACATCAGTTGATTTCATGGCGATAACGACGACGATGCTTGCGTCTTCAGTTATATTAGACGCATATAATATCTAATGATGCTCGCACGACCCGCCGCGCCCCCTTCCCCATTATGAAAACACCTTGCGCATTACTTTCTTGATATTATAGGCAATGATTGAAGTTAGTGATTGGTCGTGTCGCTCTTTGGAACGCCCGCGAGATGTAAAACGAACCTTTTTGTATGTTCTCCGACGACCACCGCCAGATTGGACGTAAGCGTCATTAATACTGTTGGATTGCGCTTGGTTATGAATCGCCGTAAAGTTCGCATTTTGTGCTCCGGCGCATTGAGGACCCTGGGAACAGGGGGAACCGACTTGCGGGATAGGAATTTGTTCGCCGGTTGAACCACCGGTCATGGTGTGTGATTCCATGTAACGACGACCTTTATAGGTGCGAATGACGGTGTGGCGTTTACCGCGGGTGTGGTTGCTGCGGCGACCATGACTGCGCCCACGGCTCCCGCGGCGCCCGCGCCCTCCCGTGAGATTATTTACAGCATTCAATTGCCCCTGTTGCGCCTTCACATTCTCCATTGTTGCCTGTGGTGTCGCGATATTGGCTGGAACTTGGATACTCTCTGCCGCATAACTCGGCGCTTGGGGTGTTTGTTGGATGTGAAGACCGGAAGATGACATGATGGGTATATACATACGCCATAAAATAAACGCGGCGGGTTTGTGTTTCGCGTTCGAATCAGGTCTAAATACTATTCACGTAGTATATACATACCTACATACCTACGTATCGATGGACGACGAACAGCGCATCCACCTTCAAAAACTCATCGACGCAAATGGAACCGAAGACCATACCGAGGTCATCCGTCGTGTCAAACATAGTTCCCAGATTTACACCGATGTAACAACGATGATAAAACTCAAGCATGAATACGGGCGTTTAGCCAAATCCAACCCGAAACAGTTCGACGCGATATGTGTGTCTCGTTGTGGTTTTCTTTTCAAATTTTATACCGATTTATTCAATAAATTGAAAACAGGCGAGATTGACTTAAAACTTCTCTTCCGGATGATACAAATCCTGCGAGAGATTGAAGACGGTAAATTGGACCAACATGAAGGTTCATTCGAAGTTGGTAAAATTTTGAAGAGTATATATGTAGATAGTGCGCTGAAGCGGTCGGAAAATTTAGACGCAGAGCAGGCGAAGAAGGAGAAGAAAATGGCGGCAAAAGCGACGAAGACATCGAGACCCGCAATTCCGGAGAAGAAGATGAGTTGGGCGGATTTCAAGGCCGCGCAGGACGGTGGTTCTGCTCCACGATAATTACACCCGTTCGTTACAGTAATTCATTACTAAAGATTATAATTTGAATATTTTGACTAAATTAACGGATTATTCCTAAAAATATGATATTTTTTTGTTGTTTTAGATTCACCGTTTTCTAATTTTATAACAACTGAAGTGCCATTGAATAAATAATTTTGTTGTCTCAAAATACTTTTAACAATATTTAAATATGGTCGTTTACATTCAAAGTTTGGTTTGAAAGAAGATATCGTAGAACATGCGAAACACTTTTGAATATCCTCTTTCATATTCAATATAGCGGATTGTTTATCTTTGTCATCATCTATGTCATATAACAAAAATGAATTATTCGCATCTAATTTCAAAATATCAATAATTTTCTTACATATTTCTTCGCGCTCTATTTTATATTTTTCGCAAAGTTTTACTCGCATATGTTATATAGATAGATAAGATAGAAAATCTTTATTATATTATCACCGTAAATGAAACAAGTATAAAATTGATTATCTATTTTGTATATCATCGTCGTGATATACATCATGCCTCCCAAGTTTAAAATCAAACCTCGTCCTGTGTCCGCATCCGCTGCCACCGCTGCCCCTCGCCCAGGCGCAACTGCTCGCTCCTCTGGTCGCGCCCTCATCATCGTCGAATCCCCGGCCAAGTGCCAGAAAATCGAGACCTACCTCGGCAAAGACAAATACATGTGTCTCGCCAGTTTCGGACATATCCGAGAGTTTGAAGACGGATTAAAATCCATCGATGTCGAACACGAGTTCAAACCCAAGTTCAGAATTTCACCGTCGAAATACGCCCAGGTGGCGAAGTTGCGCGCCGCGATTGCCGAAACCACCGAAGTCATCCTCGCCACCGATGACGACCGTGAAGGCGAGGCTATTGCGTGGCACATCTGCCAAGTGTTCCATCTCTCGGTAGAAACAACCAAACGCATCATTTTCCATGAAATCACCGAACCCGCGCTGAAGGCCGCCATTGCCGCCCCCCGTGTTATCAATATGTCGATTGTATACGCACAACAAGCGCGTCAGATTCTCGACCTCATCGTTGGGTATAAAATATCTCCAGTATTATGGACGTATGTAGCGCATACCAATCTCTCGGCCGGGCGTTGCCAGACTCCAGCATTACGACTCATCTACGAGAATTACCAAGAGATTGAATCCGCCAACCGGTCCAATGGCGGCGCCACGATGGTATATTCGGTGTCGGGAATATTCACGAAACTCAATCTGACATTTCATCTCTCGAGAGAATTGGAGTCCACGGAATCTCTCGAGAGATTCATTCGAGAGACTGCGGCAGCGCCCGATGCGTCCTTCCGTGCGAAAGTGGGACCGCCAAAGAAGTTGACGAAGGCGCCGCCACGTCCGTATACGACAAGCACGCTACAGCAGGCCGCAAGCAATGACCTTCATCTCTCGCCAAAGGATACAATGATGGTGGCGCAGAAGTTATACGAGCAAGGATATATCACATATATGCGAACGGATAGCAAAGTTTATTCGTCGGAATTCGTAATGAAAGCGTGTGAGTATATTCGGAAGCGTTGGGGGGGTGCGGGTGCGGGTGCCGGCGCTGGCACAGACCTTATCGGAAATCTCTCAACAATTTCATCGTCTTCCGATGCCGCCCATGAAGCAATTCGACCGACGGATATCTCTCGAACAGTCATTCCCCAATCTTGTCATCCGAGAGAACATCGGTTATACACATTGATTCACAGAAATACACTCGAGAGTTTAATGGCGCCGGCAGTTTGTCAAACCATCACAATGGCGATTCCTTCACCAGTTCAAGTCCAAGTCCAAGTCCATTCTTCATCCGAGTCTACGACGACGACGACGACGACCACCGACGCAGAATATCGTTATACCGCAGAGCAGGTGATTCATCCCGGATGGAAATTGGTAGCCGGTGGGTATGACGCAGAAGCAAAGGAATACAATTATTTTGCGTCTCTCGCCGCCACCGCCGCCGCGTCCACTGCGACCCCCTTCAAGCGCATCACCACCAAATGTTCGCTACGAAACACGAAATCGCATTATACTGAATCGGGACTCGTCCAAATGTTGGAAAAGATGGGAATCGGACGTCCGTCGACCTTTTCCAGTCTAGTCGATAAAATCCAGGAACGTGGATATGTGAAACTCCAAGATGTCCGCGGGAAATCTCTCGAATGTCGCGAATATATAATTTACGAAGACATTGACACTTCGCTCAATCCCCCATCAAAGCAGGGGTCCAAAAAGATAGAAACAAAAACAGAAGTTCGAGAGATTGGCGGAGAGACCAGAAAACTCGTCATTCAACCTCTCGGAATCATCGTCATTGAATTCCTCCTCGAACATTTTGCGCCTCTCTTCGAATACGAGTTCACGAAGAATATGGAAACCCAACTCGATGAAATCGCCACCGATGGAATGATATGGCACGAGTTATGTTATAAGTGTTGGTTTGATGTGGTCGAGCAGTTACAGGAATTGAAACAGCGTGGTGTCATCAAGGAAGAAATCCAAATCGATGACCGACATTCGTATCTATTAGGAAAGAATGGACCGGTGATTCGATGTCGTGTGTCGGAAACGATACACTCGGACGCGAGTGACGGTGACGCAAGCGACGCCGAGGACGAGGACGCTGCCGACGCCAAACCGACCCCTACACCCGGAAAAAAGAAACCGAAATTCATATTTAAAAGTGTGCGCCCTGACCTTGAATACGCGAAAATCGTGCGCGGTGAATATTCGCTTGCGTATATGCTGGGGGAGGACATGAACGCCACTGCCGCCCCCGCGACCCCTTCCCCTGCCACTGCCCCTGCCACTGCCCCTGCCACTGCCCCTGCCACTGCTCCCGCTCCCGCTCCCGCTCCCGCTCCCGCTCCCGTATCCATCGCAGGAGGTGGACGCATTATGGGACAATACCAAGGTCAGGATGTTATTATCAAAAGTGGAAAATTCGGCGCGTATATCGTATGGGGAGGCGCGAATATCTCATTGAAACCATTATTACAAGGCGACACACCTGCGTTCGCAAAATCGAAATATATACGCAAAACTACGGGGACGGGGGCGGCAGCGATGGCGAATCAAACAAAATCAGAGTTTGATTTGACATTACAAGAAGTTATACACTTTATTGCTAAAATGACAAACACATACGAATCGAGAGAAACCACGACCACGACCACGACCACGACCACGACCACGACCACGACCACGACCGCGCCCACCACCGGCAACTACGTCCAAGGACAAATTATACGCACAATCGACGAAAATATATCAATACGATACGGGCGTTTCGGACCGTATATCTTCCATAAAACACCAAAAATGTCGAAACCCGCGTTCATCGCACTCAAAGGTTTCCCTGAAGCGCATGGGAATTATTTGACATGTGACCCCGGAGCATTATATGAGTGGGTCGCGAAAGACGCGTCGTCGGCGTCGTCCGCATCCGCGTCGGCGAAACCGAAACCAAAGTTCTTCAAGAGGAAGTAGTTACTTGCGATGACGGCGCTTGGTAGTGCGCTTCTTTGATGTTCTGGTAGAACGGCGATGACGACGGCGACGGCGACTACCGCCGGCAGCGCAAGAACCAATATATATTTTTGTTATATCCTTATGTTTTTCTTGTATTTCCTTCATAATCTCATCTACAATTACTACCAACGGTTTATGCGCAAAGTCTTCTGGATTATCTTGTGCTCTTTCCATATATCCGTTTATAGCCTTCGTCTTAACCGTCTTTTTTATTTCGTCTGGAATATCCCACCGTGACGCAATATATTTACCTATAATTTCATGAATAAATTCCATCGTGTATTGATATATATATATATACACGATATTATATCTTCAGTGCTTTTTCTTCCATGTTCTCATTAGTATTACCATCATGAAAAGTAATCCCATACATGCCGTATCCCCTCCTCTAATCCAACATCGCACCTAAATCCAAACAATTCCTGCGCTTTCGTAATGACCGGTCGGCGACACATCGGGTCATCCTGGGTTTTTGGA
>Ga0194129_10002769_pt1 | contig 25579 bp, 22 predicted proteins | sample TA2KigCa35mmetaG_FD_150862 | JGI IMG/M metagenome (GOLD analysis project Ga0194129, IMG submission 150862) | Freshwater microbial communities from Lake Tanganyika, Tanzania - TA2015038 Kigoma Deep Cast 35m | ecosystem: Environmental > Aquatic > Freshwater > Lake | place: Tanzania: Lake...
CACCATCGTCGTGAGCCGCTACCTCGCGCTCAGCTCCCCCGTAGCCCGCCGGCTCTACCGGCTCCTCGAGGCGCAGGCGGTCGCACCGGGGCACCCCTGGGAGGTCCCACTCGACCGGCTCGCCGAACGCCTCCCGCTCACGCAGCGGTATCCCTCTCACCTGCAGCGGGTGCTCCAGCCGGCCCACGAGATGCTCCTCGCGGCCGGGCTCGCGAAGCGGATCGAGGTGGCGCAGGTGGGGCGGCAGTGGATGGTGCGGTACGAGCGCTGACCGCCGCCGTCGGGCGAACCCTCGCCTGTACACGCGCGTGAACCCTCGCGTGGCCCGGGGCGTATCACCCGGGTAACTTTCGACTCGACACTCGCCCCTCTCTTAATGTCCCGTCCGCGCCTCCTGGCCCTCGCGGCCATCACGCTTCCCCTCGCCGTCGGCGCCTTCGTCGTCCAGGAGCGCGCCACGCTGAATGGGGCGCGCCTCTTCGACCAGGTCCTCGCGATCATCGGCGACCGCTTCGTCGACTCGATCGGCACGGGCGCGCTCTACGAGAAGGCCGCGCGCGGCCTCGTCGAGGAGCTCCGCGATCCCTACTCGGAGCTCTACACTCCGAAAGAGCTCGAGGCGTTCAACACGACCACCGGCGGCTTCTACGGCGGGATCGGGATGCTGATCGAGGACCAGAACGGCTCGATCATGATCTCGAAGGTCTACCCGAACACCCCCGCCGAGGAGGCGGGGATCCGTGAAGGGGACCGCATCATCGGAATCGACACCGCCGCGACGGCGGGATGGAAGGTCGGACAGGTCTCCGATCGCCTGAAGGGGCCGCCGGGCACCACGGTGAAGGCGCGCTTCGGCCGCCCCGGGGTGACCGCGCCCTTCGAGGTGGAGTTCACGCGGCGCGTCATCCGCATCCCCGCGATCCCCTTCGCGCTGATGCTCGAGGAAAAGGTCGCGTACATCCCGCTGCAGCAGTTCAACGAGACGACCACGCGCGAGTTCGCGACGCAGCTCCAGCGGTTGCAGCGCGAAGGGGCCAAGGGGCTCGTGATCGACCTCCGCCGCAACACCGGCGGCTTCCTCGACCAAGCGCTCAACCTCGCCAACTTCTTCCTCCCGCGCGGCGTGGAACTCGCCACCGTGCGCGGCCGCGGTTCCGAAGCCGAGCAGTACGTCGCCGAGGAGGCACCGATCGCGCCGACGATCCCGATCGTCGTCCTCATCGACGGCTACACCGCCTCCGCCTCCGAGATCGTCGCCGGCGCGCTACAGGACCACGACCGCGCGCTGATCGTCGGCACGACCTCGTTCGGGAAGGGACTCGTGCAGTCGGTGTACCGGCTCGACGGCGGCTACGCGATCAAGCTCACCACCGGCAAGTGGTACACGCCGAGCGGGCGCTCCATCCAGAAGGAGCGGGTGCTCGACGCCGCGGGGAACCTCGTCGAGGTGGCCCCCGACTCCCTCGAGACCGACGCCGACCGCCGCGCGCGGCCGCAGTTCCGCTCCGGCGGCGGGCGGCTCGTCTACGGCGGCGGCGCGATCACCCCCGATGTCATCGTCCCGTACGACACGCTGACCACCGCGGAGCAGCAGGTGGCGAAGGCGCTCGTGCCGAAGTCGCAGGAGGTGTACCTCGCACTCGACGAGTACGCCTTCGCGCTCCGCTCCGCCGGCCTCGCCGCGAACTTCCAGGTGACCGACGCGATGCGCAGCGAGTTCCGCACCCGACTCAGCGCGCGGAACATCACCGTCGATGACGCCACCTGGTCCGCCGGCCGCGCCTACGTGGACCGCCTCCTCGATGACCGCATCTCGCGCCGTGTCTTCAGCGACTCGGTCGCCAAGCGCCGGGATGTGAAGGAGGATGTGCAACTGAAGCGCGCGCTGGAGCTCCTCCGGAAGGGGCGGACGACGGCAGAGTTGCTGGCGCTGGCGAACACCAGGTAGGAGGGGTCAGGGGTCAGGTCTCAGGGATGAGGGGTCAGATGTCAGATCACCGTCGCCCGACCTGTTCCCTCAGGCCCGACCCCTGATACCTGTGACCTGATACCTGATACCTGATACCTGATACCTGATCTCCCATGCGCCCCCTCCCGATCCTTGCCCTCGCCCTCACCGGCTGCCTCTCCCGCTCCCCCGCCATCAGCGTGGCGCCGGTACAGGGCGAGTCGCGCCTGACCCGGATCCAGCAGCTCACCTTCGGTGGCGAGAACGCCGAGGCGTACTGGAGCAACGACGGGAAGTGGATCACGATGCAGTCCACGCGTGACGGCCGCACCTGCGACCAGCAGTTCGTGATGCGCGCCGACGGCACCGGGTTGCGGCGCGTCTCCGACGGGCGCGGGAAGACCACCTGCGGCTGGTTCATTCCGGGGAGTGACCGGCTCCTCTTCGGCTCGAGCACCGCGCACGACGACGCCTGCCCCGCCAAGCCCGACCCGTCCAAGGGGTACGTCTGGCCGCTCGACAAGTACGACATCTACACCGTGAACCGTGACGGGACGGGGATGACCCGCCTCACGAACTACGACGTGTACACCGCCGAGGGCGTCGTCTCGCCCGACGGCTCGCAGATCGTCTTCACGTCGCTCAAGGACGGCGATCTCGACATCTACACGATGAACATCGACGGCTCCAACGTGCGGCGGCTCACCACCACGCCCGGCTACGATGGCGGTCCCTGGTGGTCCCCCGACGGCACGAAGATCGTCTACCGCGCGCATCACCCGAGGGACTCCACCGAGCTCGCGCAGTACCGTGAGCTGCTCGCACAGGGGCTCATCCGGCCGAGCAAGGTCGAGCTCTTCGTGATGAACGCCGACGGCTCCGACCAGCGGCAGGTCACCGCGCTTGGCGGCGCGAACTTCGGCCCGTCGTGGAGCCCCGACGGCACGAAGATCATCTTCTCGACTAACTTCGTCGCGCCGCGCAGCGGGAACTTCGATCTCTATATGGTGTCCGCGTCCGAGTCGATGGCCGGCGCCGACAAGCTCGAGCGGATCACCTTCGACGGTACCTTCGACGGCTTCCCGATGTTCAGCCCGGATGGCAAGCGGCTCCTCTGGGCGTCGAACCGGTACGCGAAGACCACCGGCGAGACGAACCTCTTCGTCGCCGACTTCCGGTGGGAGTGAGCGAACCGTCCGGCCCGATCGATCTCCGCCGCCTCCCCGTGGGGGCGCGCGTGCAGCACGTGCTGATGGTGCGCGATCGGGCGGACAAGGTCACGAGCGGCGGCAAGCCCTTCGCGATCCTCCGCGTCGGGAACGCCTCGGGGGAGATCGGCTGCAACGTCTGGGACGAGTATCTGCCGCAGGTGCAGGGCGTCGGCGCCGGCGCGCTCGTACAGCTGATCGGCGAGGTGGAGTCGTACAAGGGGAAGCTGCAGCTCAAGCTCACCGCCCCGCCGCGTGTGATCCCTGCCGCGTCGATGACGCGCGATGCGATCCTCGCGCAGTTCCTCCCGCGCATCACGCAGGATGCGCTCACGCTCTGGGCGCAGGTGGATGCGTGGCGCGCGGAGATGCGCGGTCCGCTGCGCGCCGCCGTGGACGCCGTCTTCGCGGACGAAGCCTTCCGCGAGCTGTTCGGGGAGACGCCCGGCGCCACGCGCGGGCATCACGCGCAGCTCGGCGGGCTGCTGCTCCACACCACCGAGGTCGCGACGATCGCGCGCGCCTCCGTGGGCGCGATGGGCGGCGATGTGGCGCTTGTGACCGCCGGCGCGCTGCTGCACGACATCGGCAAGGTCCGCGCGTACGCCGTCACGCTGGCGGGGTTCGACTTCACCCCCGCGGGCCACCTGCTGGGCCACGTGGTGCTCGGCTCGCTGTTGCTCGAGGAGCGCCTCGCGACGCTTCCGCCGGCGACGCTCACAGAATCGCAGCGGCTCGAACTGCATCACTTCATCCAGAGCCACCACGGCGTGCTCGAGTACGGCGCGGCGGTGCGGCCGATGACGCTCGAGGCGGAGCTGCTGCACTTCGCGGACCAGGCGTCGGCGAAGGGGAACGACTTCGCGGAGGCGGTGGAGGATCCGGAGCTCTTCGCCGGAGATGGGGCGTTCTCGGCGAAGAAGTCGTGGCGGTTGGAGCGGCGGGTGTGGAAGCGGAGTGGCGATTGGTGAGCGGTCACGCTTAAATAACCGGGCCGAGGGAGCGAGATCTGGCCGACCCCTACCCCGCCTCCCCCACCCGCTCACGAAACGCCCGCCGCAGCAGCACCCGCTCGCTCTCCCGGAGATCCCGCCCCACCCGGGTCCGCGTCAGGAAGAGCAACCGCGAGTCCACCGGCCGTGGGAGGCCGGTCCGCTTGGCCACATACTGCCGCGTCCGGTCCAGCTCCATCGGGTCCGCCTCGGCGAGCCACTGGGTGACCGCGGCCTCCACCGCCTCTTGGGCGTCCTCGGAGGGGGGGCCGGCGTCCTCCTCGCGGGGCGCCGCACCCCGGGGTTCGACGATCTCGTCCGCGATCCGCAGGATGCGCGCGTCGGGTTCCTCCGCCGTCGTCGCACAGACGTAGACGAGGATCCCCTGCCGCTGCACCGACTCGAGGGTCACCGCGAGGCGGTCGTCGTGCGTCGCGACGATCACCGCGTCGTAGGCCTTGGCCTCCGCGGCGGCGCGGAGGTCAGCGTCCATCGCCCGGACCAGCTCGTAGCCGTCATCGAGGTCGTCCCGGGCGGATACCCGCAGGGTCACCCGCGGGAGGTTGGGGAGGGCCCGCACGCCCCCCTCGGCCTCCAAGTACCAGGTCACCCGGTCGATGCGCGTACCGGCACCGACGGCGCCCTGGAGGGCCTGGATGAGCTGGGGGGTGGGTTCGGTGGGGCGGCCGAGGAGCCAGTAGGGGTCGATGAAGGCGGCGGCGCGGGCGGGGAGCTCGGTGGATTTCGGCATAGGCGTAGCGATAAGTGATAACGGTAGGATAGAGCCTCAAATCTAGAAGAATCGGCGCCCGGGAGTGACCTTATGGGGGCGATGCCTTCCTCCCCGGTGCTCCTCGTCCACGGCTACTCCGATTCCGGTGCCGCCTTCGGCCCATGGCGGGAAAAGCTGACCGCGCTCGGCTTCGACCCCCGCACCATTCAGGTGGCCGATTGGCGCTCCCTGAGCGATGAGCTCACCCTCGCTGACTTAGCGGAGGGGTTCGAGCGAGCGCTCCAGGCCCGGCGCGATATCCCGCCCGATGCCCCGCTACGAATCGTCGCGCACTCGGCGGGGGCGCTGGTGGTGCGGGCCTGGCTCGCGGCGCATCCCGCGCAGCGGCAGCGGGTGACGCACTTCGTGGGGTTGGGGCCGGCGCACTTCGGCTCCCCGTTGGCGCATAAGGGGCGGAGCTTCGCGGGGATGGTCGCCAAGGGGAACCGAACCTTGGGGGAGGACTTCCTCGAGGTGGGGAACGGGATCTTGGACGCCCTCGAACTCGCGAGCCCGATCACCTGGGAGTTGGCGCACCAGGATCTGCTCCGTGCGGATATCGAGTACCCCGTGACCCGGTGGAGCTATTCCATCTGTGGGACGGGGGAGCTCGCCTGGCCGGTGGCGGCGGTGACCGATGCCGCGGGGACCGATGGGGTGGTGCGATGGGCGGGAAGCGCGTTGGATACGCGGAAGCTCACCGTGGATCTCTCCCGCCACGGGACCGAACGAGTACGAATCGAGGGGCTCCGAGAGCGGGATGTCCCGCTGACCTTCGTCCCTGATCGGCATCACGGGGCCCTGCTCTCCCGCCCAACTGGCGACCTCGCGACGATGGTCGCCGAGGCGATCGCGGTGCAGAGCGAGGCCGATGACGCCGCCTGGCGCACCCGTTGGGTGGGGCGCCACACTCCCAAGGAGGCGTGGCAACAGCTCATCGTGCGGGTGCGAGACGAACGCGGGGCCCCGGTCCCGGACCATCATCTGGAGTTCGAGGCCACCGACCGATCAGGGGTCAAGACTCGGCTCGTCGGGGTGGCGAGCGATGTCCATCGCAACCGGCGGGACCCGAGCTTCCGGGCCTTCCACGTGCGGCTCCGGGATGTAAAGCGGTCGACCATCGTGGGGCTTCGACTCAAGGTCCTCGCCCGGACCGGCCCTAGCGCCATAGGGTACCGAGGGATCGGCAACAGCAGGTCTGACGGATGGGATGGTGTGATCGACCTCACAAAAACGTGGCCAAATCTGGAGGTTTCGCTCTTCTGGCCCTTCACGACGACGCCTCTGGAGATCGTGCTCGACCGAGAGCCGCTGCCATTCGTAGGGGAAAACCGGGTGGTTCATCTGACGCCGTAATCAGGGCCCCCCCCTAGGCGATTCGCTTCTGGGGATTCGGGAGTGACGGAGACGTCCACGTGATGATACCAGTGAGCGAGCGAGACCAGAATGGCGGCGTACACCGTCATTCCAAGCGTGAAGAGGAGGAGGGACGGTCGCTCGCCGATGACCTGCCACACACCGATCACCGCGCCGAATCCGACACCCTTCAGGATGGCGATTCGCTTCAGCGCCTGACGAAGTTCGGTGCGCATCTGGATGGCGGTCGTGAGCAGGAGATAGTACACCTCAAGGAACGCAAAGAAGGCGTAGGCGAGCAGTTCACTGGTGGAGAACCGGTATTGCGGAAAGAACGTAGCGACGAGGGTCTCACCTCTGGCCACGATGACGCTCACCATCAGGACGAACCCCACGAGGGTGGCCTGTCGGAGCCGCTGCCAGACCACCACCTCATCGAGTCGTGTTTGCACGCTTCGAAACACCAAATCGAAGACTTGATAGAGATTCATCAGCACGAGATTGTGCAGGAGCGCGATCCTGGCCAGATCGGTGCCGTGCAGCGCCGTCGCAGCGATCGCGACGAAGCCGCCATAGACGGCGAGCCCACTCAGATTGTTGACGAAATACGGGAGGGATTCTTGTGCAACCGAGCGTATCCCGCCCCAGGACACCATCGCGGGGGCGAACGATGGCATCTGGAGCCACCTCGCTCGGACGGCTGCCGCTGCCGCGCCAGCGGTCAGGGAGACATTGAGGCTCACCAGCAAGGCGAAGAGCGACCATCCGTTCGCCAGCCCCCACAGGATGAGGCCACATCCCAAGACATACGAGCCTGCCTCGGTCAGTTTACGCTCATGATATCGATCCAGCACGGCGAGATAGGCGAGGTGCGGGATGAAGAGCAGCCGCACCGCCGTCACGAGGACCAGCCCACCGAGCCATGGCACCTCGCGCATCATGTCGTTGGACGCAAGCGCCAGATAGGCGATGAGACCCGCACCAGCGGTGGTCATGCTGAGGAGGGCGATGCCGTCGGACATCAGGGCTCGCTCAGCGCCGACCGGGCGATGCTTCCGAAAGAGCGTCGTCAGGATGAACTGACCGGCGCCAAGATCCGCGACGGAGATGAGGGCCGAGAACGAAAAGAAGGTCGCCCAGACCGCGAAGGACCCGGTGTCGAAAGCGCGAGCCACGGACCAGGTGATGAACAACGAACTCGCAGCCTTGGCTCCAAACGCCAGGAGGCCGAGCAGGTAGGCGCGTCGCCGCTCCCCCGTGGGTAATGTGCCGCTACGATGGATCTGAGAAGTCACGTATCCTACTGAGGTGAAGGAGGTTAGATTTCAGTGTCACCCGTGTGCCGCAACGTTGCATCCCTCTATGCGCCAATCCGTCACCTCACGACCTGCCGTGATCTGTCTTTATTCTCCGGTCGCAGACCGCGGGGTGTTTGATCGGGTTGGGTTCTATCGCGATGATCGCGCGGCGTTGGCCTCGCGAGGCCATCAGGTCATCACGACGAATCGCGTGATGGACCTGGTGCGCCATCGTCCGCACCGAATCGTCGGATACTTCTACTCCAAGGCCGTGCTGGCGGCGGTCATCGGACGACTCAGCGGCGCGCGTGTGATCCTCACGGGGGGAGCCGACGAGATCTCACCGGCCGTCCGTCGTGGGTTGGGGCTCTACGCGCGCCAAGGAGTGGCCTTCCTCGGCCTGCTCCTCGCCCATCGTATCTTGCTCTCCTGTTCCGACGACGTCTCGCGGTTCCAACGCCTCGCACTCGGGAGCGCGAGGCTTCGCGCGAAGATCGGGTACTCGCCACATATCATCCGCGCGATATCCACCAGACCAACCCCCCGGACGCCAGCCCCAGGGCAATTCCGCGCGTTCACCATCTGCTGGATGGGCAGCGTCGCTAACGTCCGACGCAAAGGGGTCGACCTCGCGATTCGACTGGTGGCCGGATTGCGACGGATCGGCGTGGATGCCACGCTCGACATCGCGGGCACGGATGGGCCTGGTCGGGACTACCTGCACCAGATCGCCCACGCGCACCATGTGACAGACGCGATCCGGTTCCTCGGGACCATCGCCGAAGCGGAGAAACTCGATCGATTCACCCACGACACAGTCTATCTCCAACTCTCGTCACATGAGGGCTTCGGTCTCGCCGCAGCCGAGGCGTTCTTTTCCGGGATGATCGTGGTGCATAGCAACAACGGCGGCCTGGCCGACGTGATCGGGGGACGCGGCCTCGTGGTGGACGCCGAAGCGACCATGGCGTCTGGCGAATCGGCCATCCGAACGTTCTATCAAGCGTTCCTTCGATTCCGGGTTGACGAGGCGTATCTCAGCACCGGGATTCATGCCTATGGACTGGAGGAGCGAGCCAAAGATCTCCTCGACGCGTGAGGTGCGCCTCAAGAATTCCCAACCAGACGAAACCGAACCGGGGTAAGCCAGGCACCGACGATGACCACCGGCGCCAGCTTCAACCATCCAAACAAGATGTTGGCGAACTCCTGCTCAAAGGGCAGGATCATCCAGAGCACGAAGAATCCGACCACGGGCTGCCATCCCGCGGATGGCGTTTGCACGAACGTGGTGGCGAGACCGAGCAGGGTCCCGAGCAGGAGTCCTGCGATCACGAACCCCCACGTGCCGACATTCCCATAGGCATCGGAGAGCAGTGAGGAGTTGGTATCTTCCGCCGCTTCTCCCGCATACCGGAGTAGCAAGATGCTCTTGCTCGTGGTAAGTGCCGCCGCTTTCAGTCGCCGCCCAAGCTCGGTGGGGAAGACGGGCTCGATGGCCGCGACGAACGGAATGGCCCACGCTGCGCCAAGGGCCGGACCCTCGCGCAGAAGGGTAGGCCGGATCTTGACGATGAGCCCGATGCCATCGAGTCGCTCACTGCGACGTTGATCGATGGCTACGGTGCGGCTGCCTCCGGGAAGCAAGATCCGAGGGGTCATGATCGAGCGCCCCGCCTCGAATTCGTACCGGACATTTTCGACGACGCCCATCACATAGGTCGATCCGCCGATGATGACCATGGCGAGGATCAGCACGCGAAGGATGCTTCCACGGATGCGCTCCACGACCTGCGGGGCGAAGAACCCACCGAGGAACGCCAGAAAGAGGAGGGTGACCAGGCGGGAGTTGATGATCGAGTGCAGGGCAAAGATCCCTCCCGCGATGCTCAGTGCGACCGTGGTGAAGAGTCGTTCGTCTCGCTGATCCTCGCGCAGGCGCAACCAGGCGAACACCAGCACCGCGATGCACCACGGCCCGATCAATAGATAGAGGCGATAGGGTGCGAGCTCGAGTGGAGAGAGCGCTAACTGCGCTGCCGCGAGCTCAGAATGCCCAAGTCGTCGAAACAACAGCCCATTACTCAGCGCCACCCACAGATACCAGAGAGCCAGTCCACCGGTCGCGATCGACCAGAGCCGAAGTCGGCGGCCATCAATGGCCATGGAGGTACCTATCCCTAACTGACCGGACACCGACAGCGATACATGCTTCTTTCGTTGGGCAAGGTAGGCAAGAGAGAGCGGGGCACAGAAGCCGATCGCGACCCATCCCATCACCGTCGCATAGGCCGCTTGGGTCCCGACACTCTCGGGCATCGCGACGGCCATGGGTGCGATGAAGGCATAGACGAGGGCCTGTATCGCCACGGCGAGCAGATACCAGTCCCGCTCCGGGGTGAGCCACCGCCAGAGCCACGGAAGCACGAGGATGACGAATCCACCAAGGACCGCCGTATTCATGCGTCGGTGAGATCCCGCCGTCGAGGGGGGGGCGCGAGTCGCATCGCGATGACCGTTGCCGCCATGAGGAATCCGAGCATGATACCGAAGCCGACCGTCCTTCCGAGGGTCGGAGCGCTCCGCTTCGCCGCCGGGACCGGTCGGTCCAGTATCGTGAGCTGCGGCGTGTCATTGATCTCACCCATCTTCGCGGTCTCGAGTTGCGATTGTAGCGTCGTCACCAAGGTCTGGCGCACCTCCGTGCGTCGCTGCAGCTGCTGCATGCGCAACTTCAGACGCGGGGAGGCATCCCATTCCCGATTGGTCTCTGAGAACGCCAACTCGGTCATCTCCGCGGCGCGCAAGGAGTCCTCGGCGTCTTGAAGGGCCTTCGCCGCAAAGGTCGCTTGGGCCCGCGCACTGGACTGTCGCTTGACCCGCACGAACAGGTCGAGTTCGCTGAGCAGTAGATCGAGGATCTGCGCCGCCATCTGCCGATCGGGTGCGGTGAAATCGAGGGAGATGACGCTGGTCCTGGAGTTCGCGCTGACATTCAGCCGTCGATTGAGCTCGGCTAGGGTCTCTTCCGCTCGCTTTAGCGAGTCAGCCTCGTCGATCTGCAACGCGTCCGAGATAGACAGGGGGCCGTCGCCCATCGAAACGGGTCGCTGGGCGACGGCCGAGAGCACGGATCGGGAGCGCAGGAGGTCGGCATAGTACTGGGGTGAGACCGATCCTGTCGACAACCCCATGCCCAGCTCACTCGCCAAGGCACCAAATGCGCCGCTGTTCACCAGTGACGGGGCACGCTGTTCAACGATGAACGATGCGCGTGATTCGTAGGTCGCTGGAGTGACGACGAATGCGAGACCTCCGAGCCCAGTCCCGAGCAGGATCCACGATGCGATGGTGGCTCGGAATTGGACGAGATCCCGGACGCCGACCTGACGTAGGTCAGCGTGACGCGGTGGGACCAGAAGGGAGCGTACCCGGGTGAGGGCTGAGGTCATGACAGACGCCGGTTGGGAGTGTCGAATCGTGCAGGTATCAGCATCACGCCGTCGTCGACAGCGATCGCGCTGGAGTATACAATTAGCGGATGTCCCTTTCCAATCGTCCCTTAGACGTCGCCGTCATCGGTGGCGGCCTCGTCGGTCTCGCGACCGCCCGCGCGGTGCTCCGTCGCATCCCCGACGCCCGCGTCACCGTGTACGAGAAGGAAGCCGGGGTCGGCCGTCATCAGAGCGGACACAACAGCGGGGTCTTGCATGCTGGGCTGTATTATAGCCCAGGATCATTGAAGGCGCGCCTCGCTGTGACTGGCATTCGGAGCATGCGCGCCTTCTGTGATGAACATGGGATCCCATACGAGTCGTGTGGCAAGCTAGTGATCGCCAATGGGGCATCCGAGCAATCGCGCTTGGACGAACTCGAGCGGCGTGGGCGGGCGAATGGATTGACCGGTTTACGACGGCTCAGTACAGCGGAGGCGCGTGAGATCGAGCCGCACGTTCGGTGTGACGCCGCGCTGCACGTGCCGGAAGAAGGGATCGTCGATTACCCCGCCGTCTCGCAGGCGCTGGCTGCTGAGCTCATCCGACACGGGGCAACAGTCCGCCTGGGCCAGGCTTTCCGAAGGGGAACGCGTGTGGGAGCCCGCTGGCGACTGGAGTTCACCGCCGAGACCTATGAGGCCGACTTCATCATCAACTGCGCTGGGCTCTACTCGGACCGCGTCGCACGGGCCTGTGGGGCCACACCGCGTACACGCATCGTTCCATTCCGGGGCGAGTACTTCATGCTGGCGGAGCGCGCACGTGGTCTGGTGCGCCATCTGATCTATCCGACCCCGGATCCGCGATTCCCCTTCTTGGGTGTGCATTTCACCCGAATGATCCATGGGGGGGTGGAATGTGGTCCCAACGCGATCCTCGCGCTCCACCGGGAGGGGTACCGCTGGTCGCGATTCTCGGCAAGCGACATGATGGAGGCCCTGACCTACCCAGGCCTCTGGCGCTTCCTGCGTCGATACCCGTCACTCGCCCTCTTCGAGGTGGCGCGATCTGCCCTGAAACCGCTCTTCCTTCGATCGCTTCGCGCGATGATCCCGGATCTTGGCTCCGATGATCTCGTCCCTGGTGGTGCGGGCGTTCGAGCGCAGGCGATGTCGCTTGACGGCTCGCTCATTCAGGATTTCTCCTTTGACGAGAGCGAAGGGGCGCTGCATGTGATCAACGCCCCGAGTCCTGCAGCGACGGCGTCGCTCGCCATCGGCGACCACATCGCAGCCATGGTCGCCGCTCGATTCCCGATCCAGTCCTAGTCCAGCGGTCCGACCTCCAAGCGCTCTCGGCGCGCCGATTCGAAGCGTTCGCGGAGCGCTTGGACGTTGGAATAGATGGGCAGGGCGTAGGCTCGGAGCTGCTCGTCAGCACGGACGGCCGCAGCGATCTCTCGGATACCATCGGCGACACTGTAGGTCGGGACGAACCCCATCCGCTCCCGGATCTTCTCGAAACTGACGCGATAATTGCGCTTGTCCGGCGCATCGGCCTCATGTCGTACCTCGACATCGCCGACGAGTTCGGCGACGAGATCCCCGATCGCAGAGATCGTTTGATTCAACGCCTCTCCGCCGACATTGAACACCTCACCGGCAACCTGCGCTCCCGGGGTCTCGAGCGCCGCGACGAACGCCGTGGCGGCATCCCGGCAATGGACGTTCGGCCGCCACTGATCCCCACCAAAGATCTGAATGCGACCGTCCACCACCGCACGGACCGTCAAGGTGTTCACCACGAGATCGAAGCGCATGCGAGGCGAAAGCCCGAACACCGTGGAGAGCCGGAGCACCACCGGTTCGAGATCTCCCGTAACGCGATCGAAGATGATGTTCTCGCTCAACACACGGGTCCGCGCGTAAAGCGAAACTGGATTGAGACGCGAGTTTTCGGTGAGCAGGGTGGTATCACTCGCCCCGTAGACGCTGCAACTCGACGCGAAGACCAATCGACGTACGCCATAGAAATTACAGGCCTCTACGAGCGTCTTGGTCGCGGCGTAGTTCAGATTGCTCGTCTCCTCGGGATCCAGGTTACATGCCGGATCGCCCACGATGGCGGCCAACGCGATGACCCCGTCCACATCCCGGACCGCCGCGGAGACATCGCGCAGGTTCGCAACGTCCCCCTCGAGGGTCTCCAACCGCGGATGGCCGGCGTACGGCAGGAGACCGGCGCGCCCATACGCGAAACTGTCCAAGACTCGCACATTGTATCCGCGGTCGAGCAACTGACCCACCAGGTGTGATCCGATAAACCCTGCCCCGCCGGTCACCAACACGCGCTGCACGCGGTCTCCGATCGCCCCCTTCTGGTAGCGATTCAGCGACATGCCAGCCCCATCGACCAGCTCACGCAAGGTGACCGCCCCAGGTCGATGCACTGGTCCAGATTCCAATAGGTGTTGGACTGAGAGCGCGGCGCGAACGCGAAATCCCGCATCCTCCGCCTGCCGCATCAACTGTCGGGTCGGTTCGCTCTGTTCAAGGGCGAAGATCAACTCGGAGACATCAAGTGCCTCCGCCATCTGCATCAGATCGTCGACGGTCCCTCGAACCAGGACACCTTCGATTCGCGTCCCAACCCTCGAGGGATCTTCGCTCAAGATTCCGACGATCTCGACCCCGACCAGCCGCTGCAGTCGGGTCTCGAGGGAGAGCGCCGCCGATGCGTGCGAGGAGCCCACGAGGAGGACTCGGCGTGGCTTCGCCAATTCCTCTCCGGTGCGCTCCATGATCGCGGCGTACGCGTACCAGCGCCGCACCAATCGCGCGAGCGTCGCGAAGGTGACAGCTGTCGCGCCAGCCAAGATGATGGCCGTCGGACCAAGGGTGGAGAACCCCATGGCCGACGCGACCGTGAGGAGCACGGCCATGACACCGCCGGCCAGTGCGACGCGGAGGAGATCTGCCGTCCCGATGAAATACCACACCACACGATCGCCACCCGCCGCGAGGGATGTCCCAGCGAACCCGAGGACCGCGATCCATGCCCCGAGGCTCGACAAGACTGGCTCACCGGTCACGGAGCTCGCGAGCCACACGCCAAGGCTGCCCGCGCTGAAATCCAACGTCAATTTGCCGAGGCGCCGGAGGAACCCGAGCGCGTTCGAGGGCGCCGCTGCCGGAGTAGGGTTGGCCATGGCGCTCACGCCGCCGCCTGTCGTTCGACGCTGGCCTGTTCGAGGACCTCAGCTAAGGCGGTGCAGGTCTGAGCGATCTCTGCTTCGGTGAGGGTGGGGTGCACGAGAAACATCAGGCTCGTCTCTCCAAGTCGTCGTGCAGTGGGCAGGCGTTCCGCCGGTCGTGACGACGAGCCGTCGAATGCCTTTTCAAGGTAGACCTCTGAACAGGAACCAGAGAACGCCGGCACCCCGTGCTCGCCCAAGGCCGCGATGATCCGATCCCGGCTCCAACCATCGGCGAGGCCCTCAGGGCGCACATAGGCGTATAGCCGGTAGAAGGCATGCGTCAGGCCATCGCTCGGTAGCGGGACACGCACGGCCTCCGGGTATTGCTGACACACCTTAGCGATGCGAGTGGCGTTCAAGGTCCTTGCAGCGGTCCATTCCTGCATTCGTCGTAACTGGATACGACCGATCGCCGCCTGCATCTCGAGCATGCGCCAGTTCGTGCCGATGGAGTCATGGAGCCACCGAAAGCCTGGTGGATGCTGACGCTCATAGACGGCTTCCCACGACTTGCCATGATCCTTATAGCTCCACATTCGGGACCACAGCGCACGATTGTCCGTCGTGACCATCCCCCCTTCACCGCCCGTCGTGATGATCTTGTCTTGGCAGAACGACCAGGCACCAACATCACCCCAGCTTCCCACCATCTTCCCGTTGATACGGGCGCCATGGGATTGTGCGCAATCCTCGATCACATACACCCCGTTTGCCCGAGCCAGCGCCATGATACCGGGCATGAAACACGGCCACCCTGCTAGGTGGACGCAGATGATCGCCTTGGTTCGCTTGGTCAAAACTCGCGCGATGGTTTCCGGCGTGATGTTCCCCGACTCCGGATCGACATCCGCGAAGACCGGGATCGCTCCCGCCGTCACGACGGTCGACACGGATGCGATGAAGGTGCGTGGCGTGACGATGACCTCATCCCCGACGCAGATACCGAGACCCTTCAGGGCAAGGTCCAGCGCGAGGGTGCCATTGGCGACGGCGATCGCGTGAGACGAGCCGGCCCACTCCGCGTACTCCTTTTCGAATTCGCGACACTGGGTGCCGGTCCAGTAGTTCACTCGGTTCGACAGGACGACGTCGCGAACCGCATCGGCCTCTTCGGTCGTGAACGACGGCCAGGGCGAGAAGGGTGTGTTCAGCATGGTTCAGAAAAAGCGTGAGGAACGGCGAATCGTGATACATGTAACATTGTAAGTATATCAAGGACAACGAATTGGGGCTAGCAGCCCTTCGCCCGAATGCTACAGATCGTCTGCTTCCACAACAATGAACAAAAGTTGGACCAGACCCTCTAGGCGGTCTGTTGAGCCACTAAAGGTCAGCCCAACGGCGGATGGCATCCCCGATCTCTTGAACTGAGTGGCACCACCGATCGGCCGCCCCCATCCCTGTGGGATCGACCGGGCGAATTCCAAGCGGATTGGCAAACCCAATGGTATGCCATCGCAGGTGGCGTGGTGCAATGAAATCCTTTCGCGGGTTATCTCCCACGTAACAGTAGTCCGCAGCGCCGAGGGCAGACTGGATTGCGAGGAATCCCCCGAGGCCGGGTTTCTCGACACCGACCTCCTCTGAGATGCTGATGAAATCGAAGGCATCGGACAGACCGAGAGCAGCGATCTTTCGTCGCTGCGTCACCGCGCGCCCATCTGTGAGACAGGCCAGCGACAGACCTCGCTTCCGGATCGCGCGGATGATCCCGTCGACACCTGGACGCAGGGTGATCTGGGGACGATGGGCTCGATAGATCGCAAGCCAACCTTGCACCTCAGTCCGATCGCGATGCAGCTCGATCGCAAGATCATTGAGCGCCCCTTCGAGTACCCGGCGGCGCACGCGATCGACGAGGAATGCGTCCGCACGCATCCGGTCAGACTCGCCGAGCGATGCCGCGACCGCCTGGAATCCCGATGCGACATAATCAATCTCGTCGTATAACGTATCATCGAGATCGAAGACGACACACTTCATCGGTGGGACGTGACGCACCTGTCAGCGATGATGCGACGATGCGGCATGAACCAACACCTTCGCATCATAGCGCAACATCAGCAGATCGGACTCCCAGCGATCAAAGAACGGTACGGCATCACCGAGGAGGTATTCCTGGAGGCTCCATCGAGGAAAAGTCGCCCCGGCCGCATCGGCCAACGGATACCCGCCGCCGAACCGTGCATTGATCTCGATGCCAACCGTTCGCTTCGTGCTCACGTCATAGAATACCTGCACCGTGATGCACCCGCGCGCGCCAGTCAAGCGATCGAGACACTGGAGCAGATCATCGTAGAGGTCATGGCGGCGCGTGATCCCCTTACTGACTTCGCCTGCGCGCACCTCAAGCCGCTCTCGCGGGACCAAGCACCGCAAGTGACCCTGCCGATCGTAGTAGCAGTCAATCGTATATTCGGCGTAATTCCGGCCGAGGTACTCCATGAACATCAGCTTTTCGTCTGCGAGCATGTCCGCGCTGATCTCGGCGGCGGTGTCAACGCGACGAGCACCGATCCCTGCGCTTCCATCGTACGGTTTCACGAAGCAGGGAAAGGTGGGCGACGATCGGTCCAGGATCTTCGGGGTGGCCATTCCCAAGCGCTGAAAGAGCTGGGCAACACGGCGCTTGTCGCGAGCATCGGCAACCAACGCCGGATCGGAGATCATCACATGAACCCCAGCGTTCGCAAAGTCGGAACGATGCTGGGCCAAGATCGGGAGTTCATGATCAATTGTCGGGATGACCAGTCCAATCGCATGGCGAATGCAGGTGTCGCGAAGGGCATCGACATATTCCGCCTCCCCACAGCGTGGAAGGGTGACCCGCGCGTCGGCGATATGACAGGCGGAGGAGAGCTCGGGTCGAGCATCGGCTGCCACGACCTTGGCACCTGGGATGAGGTTTCGTAGCTCGCGCTGAAAGGCTTGGACGAGTTCCACTCGTCGACCAGCCGACAACACCAATACGTTCATGATCTGACTCCTAGATCCTCGTAGTGGACCGCGGTGAGCGGCCGAGGAGAGGAAGGCGGTTCATCTGAGCGAGGGGCCGGAGCATTCCCCTCAAATACTGGCATGGTAGCATGTCCGGGGGCGGACACACCGTGCGCGGAAACGACCGCGGTGAGGGTACGCAACAGGATACGTAGGTCGATTCCGAGACTGGCATGCTCGGCGTACCAAACGTCGAACTCCAGCCGATCATTCCAGGATATCGCATTGCGACCGTTGACCTGCGCCCACCCCGTGAGTCCCGGCCGGACCAGATGGCGCCGGCGCTGACGAGGCGAGTAGAGCGGAAGATATGATTCCAACAACGGCCGTGGTCCGACGAGGCTCATATCACCGCAGAGGACATTCCACAGTTCGGGCAATTCGTCGAGACTCGAGGCGCGGAGCCATTGCCCGAAGCGCCCGAGACGCTCATCATCATCCCGGAGGGAACCGTCCGACCGTCGCGCATCGGTCATCGATCGAAACTTGATCAACCGGATCGGTTCGCCACGAAGACCGGGGCGCCGCTGACGAAATAGAATGGGACTGCCGAGAGCGATTCGCACCGCCAGGGCCACAAATAGCAGGGCGGGTGCGAGCAGCAGCAGTCCAGTGAACGATGCCGCCACATCAATCAGGCGCTTCCATGGCGAGAGGGCCCACGGTGAGACCGGCGCCGACATCGGATCAGCGATGGTCATGCGACGCAAAGGGTCTCAATGATCGCCGCCACGCCATGGTCGCGCGACAGACGCTCGCGATAGAACGCTTTCCCTTGCGCCGCCATCGCCGAGCGAATCGCGAGCGAACGGGTCGCCAGATCGACTACTACTCGTACTAGATCGTCTGGGTCACCCGACCTGAAAGGCAGACCGGCACCGGCCTCCTCGACGAGAGTACTCGCATCCCCAGCGACACCGCACAGAATGGGGCGGCCTGCCTGTAGATATTGCTGCAGTTTGGAGGGGATCGTGATGCGAAAGATCGGTGCGTCGGCAAGATGCAGGAGCAGGGCATCCGCACGCTGGATCAGCGGCTCCAATTGGGCCGGAGGCATCCTTCCGAGGAACTCGACATTGGGCAGGTGGGTCGCCGCCTTGCGCAGTCGCTCAAACTCCGTTCCCGCGCCAACGATCGAGAATTTGACCGTTGGCAGGCGGTCCTTGAGCACGGTCGCCGCGACCAGCACGACGTCTAGCGCTTGCACCGTTCCCACATTTCCCGCATACACGATTCGAAAACCATCAGACAGTCCGTGTTCGGTTGCCGTACGCTCAAGCTCGTGTGGCGCCCAATTATAGATCACGCGAACACGATCGGCGCGGACGCCGCGATCAGACAGACGTCGTGCGAATCCCGGGGACTGAGCGATCACGACATCCGCAGTCTTGTACGCGGCATCACAGAGTCGCCCCAAAAGCGTGGGAACCGGTTTCCTGCCCATCATGCCCGATGCGGTCACCGATTCGGGCCAGAGATCTTGAACGTCCAAGACGACGCGACTGCCCCACAGGCCTCGGGCGACCACGGCCACCGGGACCAGCGTGACCAGGTTGTAGATGTAGATGGCCTGGGGACGGAACCGGAGCAGAGGTAACGCCAGCAGACATGCCGCGGCAAACGACAGGTAGCTCAGTGCGCGCTGTGCACCATTCCGATTATGGCTCAGATATGAGCCCATGCGGATGACCTGGATGCCGTCAATGGTCTCGCGCTGCATCATCCGCCAGCGATACCCCGGGTAGAGCCGACCCCCGGGATAATTCGGACATCCCGTCAATACCCTGACGTCATGTCCCTCATCGCTCAGGCGTTTCGCCAGCGGGAGGCCCTTGAACTCAGGCTCTGGGGGGAAGTGCTGCGAAAGGATCAGGACCTTCACACGGAGTTCGATCGCCAGACCACGCGATTGACGTAGTCGACGTAGCTATGGATGATGCGCACCACTTTGTCGGACACATTCGGCATCGCATAATCTCCGACGAGGCGGAGCGTCCGGATGGACCCTCTTCCCTGATCGTGCAGGAGACGTAGACCCTGACGTACCCGGTCAATGTCCAGGCCAACCATCATCACCGCACCTTCTTCCATCCCTTCGGGCCGCTCGTGTGCCTCTCGAATGTTCAGGGCGGGAAAATTCAGGATGCTCGACTCTTCCGTGATGGTTCCACTGTCGGAGAGGACGGCGCGCGCCGAGCACTGCAGTCGCACATAATCATGGAACCCCAACGGCTTATGAAGGCGAACCAGCGTGTGAAAGGTGGATCCGGTTGCCTGCACGCGTTTCATGGTGCGCGGATGCGTCGAGACGATTACCGGAAGTGAGTGTTCCTCGGCCAGTCCGTTCAGCACCTCAACGAGCTTGGTGAATTGCCGAGAAGAGTCGACATTCTCCTCGCGGTGCGCACTGACGACGAAATATCCCTGCTCAGTCAGCTCAAGGCGATCGAGTACATCCGACGCATCAATCTGCGGACGATAGTGATGCAAGACCTCGAACATCGGGCTTCCCGTTTTTATGATCAAGGCCGGGGGCAACCCTTCTCGCAGCAGATACTCACGCGCGATGTTGCTATACGTGAGATTCACATCCGCCGTGTGATCGACGATGCGGCGATTGGTTTCTTCTGGGACGCGCTGATCGAAGCACCGATTGCCAGCTTCCATGTGGAAGATCGGGATACGACGACGCTTGGCCGGGATCACGGCGAGGCAGGAGTTGGTATCTCCCAGTACGAGCAGGGCATCAACCGCCCGCTCCGCGAGCACCCGGTCGACGCCAATAATAACGTTACCGATCGTCTCTCCGGGAGTACCTCCGGCCGCATCCAAGAAGAAATCGGGGCGTCGAACCCCCAGATCGTCGAAAAAGACCTGATTGAGTTCGTAGTCGTAATTCTGTCCGGTGTGGATGAGCGTGTGGTCGCAGTATTGATCGAGCGCAGCCAATACGCGGGACAACCGTATGATCTCCGGACGGGTCCCGACGACGGTCGCCACGCGAAGCCGTTTCATTCCGCGACCCCCATCGCAATCGTATCCGGATGTGTTGGGTCGAACGCCTCGTTCGCCCATAGCAAGACGATCAACTGCTCCCCCCCGATATTGGTGATGTCATGCACCCATCCAGGCACGGTATCCACGACCGTGGGTGCAGCACTGGTGACCTCCAAGAACCGTCGCTCGCCTGTGACGACATGACGGAAACCAAACCGAGCGCGTCCCTGGACCACTAGAAACTTCTCAGTCTTGGTATGGTGGTAATGGCCACCCCGGGTTATTCCGGGGTGGGCCGTGAAATAGGAGATCTGTCCAGCGTTTGGCGTCCGCAGGAACTCGGCAAACACGCCACGAGCGTCCTCGTGTTGCTGAATCGGGTAACTGAACGCATCGGCGGGAAGATAGCTCACATACGTCGCATAGAGCGCCCGCGCCAACCCACTCCCAACATTCCCGAAGGTTCCGTTCTTGCGACCAGAGGAAAATGCCTGAATCGACTCGGCGACAGCTCCAACCGTGGTCTCATAGATCGGCCCGGCAGCGTATTCGCCTGAGTGCGGTATGCCCTCTGACAGCAGTCGTTCGATGGCAGCTACTGCGTCATCGATGTACAGCAGCCACAGGGGGGCAGATGCGTCGTGCACCGTGATCGGCAGGCCCCGGCTCACATTGTGGCAGAATGTTGCAACGGCAGAGTTGTAGTCTGGCCGAGCCCACTTTCCAAAGACATTGCAGAAGCGAAAATAGGCAACGTGGGCACCAGTTTCTGCGGCATAGGCCATCAGGTGCTGTTCCGCAGCACGCTTGGAGCGGCCATACGGGTTGTCTTGGTCTGCTTGGACCGATGAACTGTAGATCACGGGAATCTGACGCCGAAGCCGCCGCAGGTCTGCGCAAAGCGCTGCTGTGCTACCGGCGTTGCCAGTATCGAACTCGGAGGAATCCGTAGGTCTGTTGACTCCAGCAAGATGCACCACCACGTCCGCCGCGGCCAATCGTTCATCTCGATCGGCCGCGCTCGTGGATCGAGTGATGCCCCGTACCGCACCCCTTCCCGATTCGCGCAGGCGCACCATGAGGTGTTGTCCGATGAAACCGTCTGCTCCAGTAATGACGATGTGCATCTGATCAGTCATGGGGCTGGGATGGATTCCCCGCGACGATGTCGCGAATGAATTCAAGCTTGAGCAGTAACCGCTGCATCCCCTCGACGTCGAGCCGATCTGTGTTATGGGAGGTGTACTCCTGAGCTTCGGAGATGCTACGCTCTCCAACTTCCGTGTACTTAGCGTAGTTCAAGTCCCGAGAATCCGGAGGAATGCGGTAGTACCCTCCGAGATCGGAGGCGGCCGCCATTTCCTCCCGGGAGAGTAAGGATTCGTAGAGCTTTTCGCCATGACGAGTTCCGATCTCCACTACCGGATGACTCTCGCGCCCCAGAAGACCAGTCAACGCCTCGATGAGAGTGCGGATGGTCGCTGCCGGTGCCTTTTGCACGAAGATGTCGCCGCTATTGCCGTGGGTGAACGCATAGTGAACCAGCTCGACCGCGTCATCTAGGGTCATCATGAAGCGCGTCATGCCCGGATCGGTCACCGTTATAGCCGATCCATTCAGAATCTGATCGACGAACAGTGGGATTACAGATCCACGTGAGGCCATGACATTCCCATAGCGTGTTCCACAGATCACCGTGTCACTGGAATGGCGAGAAGCAGCGACCATCACCTTTTCCATCAGCGCCTTTGAGATGCCCATGGCATTTATCGGATATACCGCCTTGTCTGTCGATAAACAGACGAGTCGCCGTACTTTGGCAGCGATAGCAGCGCGTATGACGTTCTCGGCTCCTAAGACATTCGTCCGCACTGCTTCCATGGGGTGAAACTCGCAGGAGGGGACCTGCTTGAGGGCAGCAGCGTGAAAGCAGAAGTCCACTCCTGCAAACGCGGCATCGAGCGATGACCTGTCGCGTACATCGCCGAGGTAGAACTTCAATTTCGCATTGCCATACTTCTTTCGCATGTCGTCTTGCTTCTTTTCATCTCTTGAAAAGATGCGGATCTCTCGAATCGACGAACTCAAGAATCTTCGCAGCACGGCATTGCCGAACGAGCCGGTGCCCCCGGTGATGAGAAGCACGCCGTCTAATTCAGGTTTCACTGTTGAGCTCTCTGTGATTCGGTGTTGGCAAGTTTCTGATCGGTAATAAGTTAGCCCCTTTGGGACCCCCCCCTGGCCCTGCTGTCTCCTTCGCACCGCGGGTAGCCTGTCCGTCGCAGACAACGCAGCGGCACGGTCAGTCCCAGGCAGAGGCTGACCCATTCACTGCGGCGGTGGCTCGCCCCCCGCTATCTCGCCTGCGTGCCGAACTCCGTCACCCCCACTTCGTGGGCGAGGGCTTCGATCTCCTGCTGTAACCGTTCGTATTCCGCCACCTTCCGGTGGAGGAAGAGCCGCGTAAGCCGTGCCTTCTCCGCGACCCCTGACGGGGTCAAGACATAGAGATAGGCCAACCGATTCCGGCTCCTCCCCACGTTCTCGAGCTTCACCAAGCCACGGGCCACGAGCGCCCGCGCCACATAATTGGTCTTCCCCAGACTGATCCCGAGGTCGTCGGCCAGCGAGCGCTGGCTCGGCACCGGGCCATCGGCCAGACGGCGGAGCGCCTGGTAGAGCAGCGAGTCGTCGAGCGTCACGCCGCCTCCGCCCGGACCACCGCCGCATCGCCGAGCGTGCAGAGGATCCCCCGCCCCACGCTCCCGATCCAGACCAGGAGCTTCCGCGACCCACGGAGCTCGACCACCTGCCCCCGGTACCCCGCGAGGGGGCCGTCGCGGACCAGCACCTCGTCCCCCGGGGCGAACGCCTCCCGCGTCACCGGCTCCACCGCAAGGGTGGGGTCCTCGATGATCCGCTGGAGGCCGGCCACGTAGTCGGCGGAGAGGGCGGCGGGCGTGAGCCCCTCTTTCACGAGGGTGAGGACGCCGGGGGTCTTGAGGAGGGGCACATACCCCGCCCCGCCGGTGGCGGCGAAGAGGTAGCCGGGGAAGAGGGGGCGCGTCACCATCTTCCAGCGGTCGGACCAGCGGTGCCTCTCGGTGACCGTGGGGAGCCAGACGGTGCAGCCGCGGGCGGCGAGTCGCTCCGCCACCTTCTTCTCGGCCCGAGCCTCGGACCAGATCACATACCAGGGGTCGTCGGGCGTGCCGGTGGGCGGGTGGGCGGGTGCGTTCACGCGGTGAAAATACCGCGGGAAAGTCCGTACTCCAAGTCAGGGTTGTTGCGGATGGACGGGGCGGTCGGCGGGGGTCCAGCCGCGGGTCGGCCTGCGGGTCGGCCTGCGCTCTACGTCACCGCCTGCCGCACCTGGAACCGCGGCGCCTGCCACACCCCCGTCCGCAGCACCTCCTCGATCGACGCCACCGCGCGGTCCACATCCGTGAACCGTAGGTAGAGCGGCGTGATCCCGAACCGCATCACCCCGGGCCCATCGGGCTGCACGCGGTAATCCCCGATCACCCCGCGCGCGATCAACGCCTGCATCACGGCGTACGCCGACGGGTGTGCGACGCTCACGTGGCTCCCGCGCGGCTGGCCGATCGGCGGGCCGATGACCTCAGCCCCATACGTCCCACAGGTCGCGGCGACACGCGCCATCAACCGCTCGCGTAGCGCTCGCGATTTGGCCGCCACCTGCGTGAGATCGGCCTCGAGCATCAGGTCCACCCCGACCTCGAGCGCCGCCAGCGACAAGATCGGCGGCGTGCCACACTGCAGCCGCGCGATCCCCGGCGCGGGCGCGTACGCATCCTCGAACGCGAAGGGACGCGCGTGCCCGATCCATCCCCCCATCGGGGTCTCGAGCGTCTCCTGATGCCGCTCGGCGACGAACACCATCGCCGGCGCGCCAGGCCCGCCGTTGAGGAACTTGTAGCCGCACCCGACGGCGTAGTCGGCACGCGCGGCGTTCAGATCGATCGGCATCGCGCCGAGCGAATGACTGAGGTCCCAACACACACGCGCGCCCACGGCGTGTGCGGCCGCCGTGACCGCCACCATATCGTACAGCTCGGCGGTGCGGTAATGGACGTGCGTGAGCAGGACGAGCGCGGTGTCGGCGTCGCAGCGCGCCGCGATCTGCTCGCGCGGCACGAGCACGAGCCGGTGCCCCTTCCCCAGCGTGCGGATCGCTGACTCGATGAGATAGAGATCGGTGGGGAAGTTCCCGGGCTCGGAGAGGATCGTCTTCCGCTCGGGCTGCGCGGCGAGCGCGGCGTGGATGACCTTGTGGAGGTTCACCGAGGTGGAGTCGGCGACGACGACCTCGTGCGGCGCGGCCCCGACGAGCCGCGCGAGCTTGGCGCCCACACGCAACGGCGCCTCGATCCATCCGGCGGTGTTCCAGCTGCGGATGAGCCCTTCGCCCCACTCCTCACGCACGACGCTGGCGATCCGATCAGCGGCGCCCTTCGGCAGCGGGCCGAGGGAGTTGCCATCGAGATAGATGATGTCATCGGAGAGGTCGAAGCGCTCGCGGAAGGGCGCAAGCGGGTCGGCGGCGTCGAGGGCGGCGGCGTCCGCAGTGATGGGATCGAGTGGAGCGGGCATCGAGTGGGTCATCGGGGGGTCGTCGGGGTGCGCATTGGGGCGATCATCGGACGAGACGCGCCTGTTCGGTATCGCCCTGCGCGCCGCGCAGGAAATCCTCGAGCGCGGTGCCGCCGGTGCCGGTGGCATCCCGCGTGCCGGCGGGGGCAACGATGTAGTCGTGCGCGAGGCAGAGATGTGCGGCACGGAAGCGCGCGACGGCGTCGATCGCTGCATCGTAGGCGGCCCGGAGCGCGGGGCTCCCGGCTGCGGCGCGCGCGCGCACGCGTGACGTGCGCTCGACTTCCGTGACGAAAGCGCGATGCGGGGGCGGCATATAGTCGCGCACCATCCGCAGGTACGCGCCCGCCGGGGCATCGGGGTGATGCACGCCGAGCACCGCATCGAAGGACTGGATGAGCGCGCTCTGCCCGGCACTGCCGCCGAGGTAGCGGCGCGGCGCATCATCGACGCCGTCGTAGATCACTCCTGGTGCGGGCCATCCGGTCACATAGGGGCGGACGCGATGGTAGTACGTGTGCGGATCGCACCACCGGCGCACCGCCTCGAGCGCGGCGTGCACATCCGGGAGGCCGGCGGTGAAGGCCTCGAGCTGCGCGCGCAGCGCGTCGTCGCTCCCATCCACCGACGCGGCGGCAGCGTCCCAAACAATGGCGAGCAGCGGCGCGCCGGCGAGCTCGACCCCCATCGACGCGATGAAGAAC
>Ga0194129_10002777_pt1 | contig 25519 bp, 24 predicted proteins | sample TA2KigCa35mmetaG_FD_150862 | JGI IMG/M metagenome (GOLD analysis project Ga0194129, IMG submission 150862) | Freshwater microbial communities from Lake Tanganyika, Tanzania - TA2015038 Kigoma Deep Cast 35m | ecosystem: Environmental > Aquatic > Freshwater > Lake | place: Tanzania: Lake...
AGTTGGCCTGGCGGCGGGCGCGTGGTGTTCGGTCTGAGCGGCGCGACGCGCTACGAAGTCGGCGTGCTCGCCCCGGATGCCAAGGCTGCCCGCGGACACCGCATCTTCATCGACATCGCCGGCGCGAAGCCGAAGAACGTTCGTGGCGAGAGCGAATCCGAAGGGTTGGTGCGTGCGGTGCGGATCGGGGCGAAGCCCGAGGGCACGCGCGTCGTGATCGATCTCGCCGCGGAGGCGAGGCACCGGGTGTTTTACCTGCCCGATCCATTCCGGATCGTGGTCGACCTTTCGACGCGCGAGACCGGGCGGGTCGAGCAGCCCAAGAACGGCCGAAAGCAAGTGAGCCGCGTCACGATCGACCCTGGGCATGGGGGCTGGGACTCCGGCGCGATCGGCCCGACGGGTCTCCGGGAGAAGGATGTCGCGCTCGACGTCGCGCATCGGGCTGCTCCGGCGCTCGCATCGGAGCTCGGCATCGAGACCATGCTGACGCGCGATACGGACGTCTTCGTACCGCTCGAGGAGCGCACCGCCCGCGCGAACGCGTTTCACTCGGACTTGTTCGTGTCGATCCATTGCAACGCGACCGAGGACGGTCACGCGGACGGCATCGAGATCTACACGCTCGACCCGACCCGACAGATGGATGCGGCCGCGAGGCAGGCCGTCGCCCGCGAGAACCACAATTCCAAGGAGCGTGCCCGCGCCCGTGCCCTCGACCCCAAGGTCCTCGACGCGCAGGTGGCGAGCATCGCGACGCGTCTCGACATCGCCGACAACTCGGCGAGCTCGCGCTCGTTCGCGAAGTTGCTCCAGACCTCGGCGCTCTCGTCGCTCAACCGCTACGGGAAAATCACCGACCACGGCGTGAAGACGGCGGCGTTTTTCGTACTTCTCGGAGCCGAGATGCCGGCGACGCTGTTCGAGACCTCGTTCATTTCCAACCCGTCCGACGAGGCGCGACTCGGGACCGCCGACTATCGCCAGAAGCTCGCGGACGCGGTCGTCAACGCGGTTCGCGCCTACCGCGAAGGGCTCGGTTCATCGCGCTGAGGTTCATCGCGCTGCTCGGGGGGCCACTCGCTCACGAAGCGCCCGTCCCGCAGCACGAAGCGAGTACCGCCCGAAACGCGAGGCTCGGACTCGGGATGGAGGGGATCTCCGGGGATCGCGAGCAGGGTCGGGTCGCCCGGGACGAAGCGTGGGCAGATCGGGAGGACGCTCTGGCGTCGAGCGAGGTCGACCGCCGCGTCGACCTTCGAGACCTCGGTCAGGAGTTCGAGCGCGCGCAGCGTCGGTGGCGCCAAGAACACGTCGCCCCGATGAAACGCGTCGAGCATGCGGCGTGGCGTCGTCCAGACCGACGCGACGGCCTCGTGTTGGTCGACAAGCCCCTCCTGACCCGTGGGAACAGCCGCGAGGAAGAAACGTGCGTCGAACCGCCGAGCCTCGGCCTCCGGCGTGATCCAGCGCGCGAACGGGATCAACGAGAGGGTGTCGACGAGGACCTCCGCATGGTGGGCTGCGAGCGCCGCATCGAGCCCCTCACCGGCGACGAGTCGTCGTCGCAGGCTCTCCCGCGCGGCGGGCGCGATGCTCCTCGTGACGGGCAGGATCCCAGCCTCTTCGAGCGACTCGCGGCACGCACACACGGCGAGGGCCAGCGCGAGCTCGGGGCTCTCCGCGTAGCGCCTGGCGCTTGCCGTTTCCGGCACGAGGCCGTTCGTCCGCGTGACCCCGAGATCGTGGGAGTCGAGCTTACCGCCAGGGAACACGACCGCTCCGCCGAGGAACGGTGAACGAGCGCTCCGCCGGATCAAGAACACTTCGAGCGCCCCGCGATCCCGCACGAGGATCAACGTTGCCGCGTCGACGGGGGCCGGCGGAGAGCGGTCCGGATCGAAGCTCAGCATGGAAACGTGCGGGGCCTCCTCGGGGACTCGATGAGCGTGGTGCTTGACGACCGGAGCGGGGCTATCTTTAATGCTTCGCCCTCGAATCCAAGCGGAGGTCCCATCGAGCCATGCCTACCACGATGAACAAGACACAGCTCAAGAAGTTCCGCACTCTCCTCGAGGAGAAGCGCGACGAGATCGTTCGCCGCGCTCAGCAGACACTGAGCGAGGACATGGCGCTCGATTCGAACGAGCTTCCCGACGAGATGGACCTCGCCTCGACCGAGTACCTCCAGTCGTTCACGTTCCGACTTCGGGGTCGCGAGAAGTCGTTCCTTTCGAAGATTCAGAAGGCGATCGAGAAGATCGATCAGGGTGACTTCGGCAACTGCGAGGAGTGCGGCGAGGAGATCTCGTTGAAGCGCCTCGAGGCTCGGCCGGAGACCTCGCTCTGCATCCGCTGCAAGGAAGAGCAGGAGCGCGAAGAGAAAGATTTCGCCTGACCGCCGGGCGCGCGCGGGTCGCCCACTCGGGGCTCCGCGCGTCGGTCGAGCGTCGCGGAGCGGGGGCGTGAATCCGGCGGGCTCGCGATTCTCCGCCGCGCCGTGATTGCTTTCGCCCATCGAGACCCGTCGTCGGCCCCCGAAGCGTATGCGCAGCGCGGTGTCCCCCATACGCGCGCGTTCGCTTTCGGCTCGGTCACGGTCGCGCGGATCGGGCCGCGCTCGCTTGGCGCTGAAGGCGCGGGGATGAAGGGGCGGTAGCATCCGCCGGCCAGCTAGGCTACCTTGGCCGCCGATGATCACCGTCGGCTGCGCTGGTTTCCCCGTCCCGGCGACGCGCTACTTCAAGGAGTTTTCCTTCGTCGAAGTGCAGGAGACCCATCTGTCCATTCCGGGACGAGGCACGATCCGACGCTGGCGTCGGGAGGCTCCGTCCGGCTTTCGATTCGCGCTGCTCGGGCCGCGCAACGTCGGGCAGGAGGGGTTTCGCGTCGGCAAGGTGACGGAGACCGCGCTCGACACCATCGAGGACATCGCTGCCCAGCTCGAGGCTCGCACCGCGGTGTTTGTCGGTCCCCCGGAGTTCGCATCGAACCGTGCGAACAAGTCGGTGCTGAAGCAGTTCCTCTCCGAGGTGAAGAAGCGTTTCGACATGGTGGTCTTCGAGCCGGCGGAAGGCTGGGACCTCGAGGGCTGCGACGACATGGCCGACGAGGTGGGTGCGGTCGTAGCGCGCGATCCCCTCCATGCCGGCCTCTCGAAGCGCAAGGTCGCTTACTACCGCTTGCACGGTCCGGCAGGGCACAAGTCGCGCTACGAGGATCCCGCGATCGAGAAGCTCAGCGAGATCGCCTCGGGCGCCGATCACGAGAGCGCGACGTACGTCTTCACGAATGTTGACATGTTCGCGGACGCGAAGCGCTTCAAGAAAGCCCTCAAGGTTCCATCGAAGTGACGAACATCAAGAGGCGGCGTCCTCACGCACCTCGGACGCTTCGGGCCTTCATCGCTTCGCACCAGTCTGAGTCTTCACCAGTCTGAGTCTTCACCGGGCTGGGGCTGCCCCCACAACGCGGTCAGGTTCGCAGCACGCGGCGACGCTCGACGACGCACGCCGCGACGGTCAGCACCGCGAGCACCCACCACGGGGTGTCACCGACCATCGAGTAGAGCGTCGGAACGCGCATGTATCGTGCCTCACCGACGACGGCCTCTGCCTGCATTGCCTTCGTCTGTACGACGACACGCCCGTTGGCGTCGACCAGGGCCGACAGGCCGCTGTTGCTGACGCGAGCGAGGTACATCCGGTGCTCGATCGACCGCAGCTTCGCGAGGGCGAGGTGCTGGATCGGCTCGGTCGTGTCGTGCTCTCCGGGCTCTCCGGCGCGCTGGTTCTGAAACCAACGGTCGTTCGTGAGGTTCACGAGGAGGTCAGGGTCACCGGTTCGGACCAGCTGGTTGACGAAGCCCGGGATGATGTCCTCGTAACAGATCATCGTGGCGAGCCGGTGATCCCCCAGCTTGAGCGGCTCGAACGACTTGCCCGGCGTGAACGCGCCGGAGTTCGGCGACCATTCGTAGAGAACTGGGAAAATGTCGCCGAAGGGCAGGTATTCGCCGAACATCAGGAGGAACTGCTTGTCGTAACGACCGGTCACCTCGCCTTGACCGTCGACGGTGAACGCCGAGTTGAAGTAGCGAGCGAGGCGTCCGCCGGGGCTTGCGCCAGGGAGGCGCTCGTAGAGGACGCCACCGACCACCGCGGGGACACCGAGCCGCTTTCCGAGCAAGTTCTTCAACGCGTTGGCGTGGCTCTTCGCCTCGAACGGCTGCGGGATCGTCGCCTCGCTCCAGACGACGAGCTCCGCGCCTTGATCTCTCGCAAGTTTTGTCAGGCGCATGCTCTCGGGGAGCGCGGCGCGTCGCTGGTGAAGGTCGATGTTCGACTGAACGAGTCCGACCTTGACGGGCTGGCTGCGCGCGATCAGCCCGTCGATGGAGCGCATCCTGACGTCGCCGAAGACGACGGCTGCCAAGGTCACCGCGAACCCGAGCGCGACGGTGGGCTTGGAGACACGGGCTCCGTACAGCCGCGCGCGGACCATCGATGCGAGCGCGAGGTTGAAGCCGACAAAGATCACGCTCACGAGGATGGGCCCGCCGAGCTCCGCGGTCTGCATGAACAGCGGATGGTCGTGGAAGGAGGCCCCGAAGTACCAGGGGAAGAGCAGCGGATAGATGAGCTCGGAGAGCGCGAACGCCGCGGCGAACGAGAGGTCGGGATCCCACCCCTTCTGCGCCGCGCGTGAGGCCGTCCAGGTGAGGAGCGCGATGCGGCCGCCCTGGTAGGCGGTGAGGATCGACGCGAAGAGGACGCACAGCGGGAGAGGAAACCCGCTGAACGTCTGCAGCATTGGAGTCAGCCAGTAGAAGCCGATGGCCACCTCGACGAAGCCGGCGAGGAGCCCGATGCGGAACGCGCGCCGCGGCGTTTGGCCGCGCACGGCGAGGATCAGCGGGATCCAGGCGATGAAGGCGAGGAACCAGAGTTCGATGCCCGCGAAGGCCATCGCGACGAGTGCCCCTCCTAGCGCCGCGAGCGCGGAGGCCGGTCGCGCGTCGAGGATGCGCTCCGGACGAAACGTTGACCCGACCGCGAGCGAGGCATCGCCCGACGCCGACGCCTCCGGAGGGGGCGGCTCGGTCCCGGTCTCCACCGGCGGCGCGTCCACTCCCGATACGGGGGGGGCCGCGACGGCAGGCTCGGCGGCGGGCGCGGCGGGTCCCTCGAGAGCGGGCGTTTCTTGCTCGTCGCTCATGCTGGCCCGCGGTAAGTACCACGAACGGTCGCGCATGGCTCGCATCGTTCACATCGAGGATGATCCCGCGAATCGATTGCTCGTGCGCAAGCTCCTCGCGCGCGTCGGGCATGATGTGATCGAGGCCGAGGACGGCATCGAAGGCGTCAGACTCGCCGTCGAGACGCGCCCCGATCTCGTCCTCGTCGACCTCAACATTCCCGGGCTCGATGGGTTCGAGGTGACCTTGAGGTTGCGGGGCGAGCCTGGCCTCGAGCGCGTGCCGATCGTCGCGATCACGGCCGAGGGGGATCGTGATACGAGCCTCGCGGTCGGCTGCGATGGCTTCCTGCAGAAGCCGATCGATGCGCGGACCTTCGCCGAGACCCTCGATCGGTACCTCGGTGGCGCTCGTGAGGCGCCGCCCCCGCACCGGACGCAACGGCTCCGGGAGCAGAGCCAGCGCATCGTGAGCCACCTCGAGGAGAAGGTCGCCGAGCTCTCCAAGGTCAACGAGCGACTCCGGGAGGCGGATGCCGCCCGGACGGCATTCTACCGCAACGTGTCCCACGAGCTCGCGACCCCGATGACCCCGATCGTCGGCTATGTGAAGCTCCTCCACGACGAGGAGCTCGGCCCACTCGAACCCGCTCAGAAGCGCGCGTTATCGGCGATGCAGGGCTGTGTCGACCGGTTGCGCCAGATCATCGACAACCTCCTCGACGTCACGGGGCTCGAGACCGGACGCATGCGGTTCGCGAATCAGCCCTACGATCTCGGCGATGTGGTCAAGCGTGCGGTCGAGCGCTACCGGCGAGCGTTCCACGATGCGCAGGTCGAGCTGCTCCTCGAGCTTCCCGAGCGGGAGCTTGGCGCCGTCGGAGATGCCGAACGCCTGTTTCGCGCGGTCACCCAGCTCCTCGACAACGGAGCGAAGTTCGTCCCCTCGGGCGGACAGGTGGGCGTTCGAATCGAGGTCGGAGCTGCCGACTACCAGATCTGCGTCGCCGATTCGGGTCCCGGGGTCCCCGCCGATCAGCAGCGACGGATCTTCGACGCCTTCTACCAGCTCGACGGCTCGGTCACGCGGGAGCATGGCGGAACTGGCGTCGGCCTCGCGATCGCGCGACGCACGGCTCGGGGCCTCGGCGGTGACGTCGGTGTCGTCTCGCCCTGTGCCGAGTCGGTCGCCGGCGTTCTCCTGCGGGGAGCCGCGTTCACGCTCACCGTGGCGGCGCGGGCCCCGATGCAGCTCGATGCCGGCGCCTCCGCGCCCTCCTCGGGTTGAATCATCACGGTGGTCGGGACGATGCGATCGATCTACCTCGACTGGAACGCCACCACGCCCCCGTTGCCGGAGGTGCTCGAGGCGGTTCATCGAACGGAGGCCGAGCACTGGGCGAACCCGTCGAGCGTTCACCGACCTGGGCAGCTCGCGCGGGCTGAGCTCGACCGCGCACGTCGTTCGGTGGGCGCGCTGGTCGGTTGCCATCCGCGGGACGTGGTGCTGACCGGCGGAGGTACCGAGGCGAACAACCTCGCTCTCCGGGCGGCGACCGGGCCCATCGTCGCCAGCCGGCTCGAACATCCGTCCATCATCCGGGTCGTCGAGGCGCTCGAGCGGGAGGGACGCCGGGTCACCTGGGTACGGCCGCTTCCGGAGGGGCGCCTCGTCCCTGCGGAGATCGCGGTGGCGCTCGCCGACGCCGGTGGGGGCGGGCTGGTCTGCATTCAGGCGGTGAACCACGAGACGGGTGTCGTTCAGCCGGTCGCCGAGGTCGTCCGCATCGCACACGAGGCCGGCGCGCGTGTGCATTGCGACGCCGTCCAGGCGGCCGGTCGGCTCGGGGCCGAGCACTGGGCGGGCGCCGACTCCATTTCCCTGGCGGCTCACAAGATACGCGGTCCGAAGGGGATCGGCGCGCTGGTCGTCCGACCCGGGTGGCGCATCCCCCCGGTCCTCCGCGGCGGCGACCAGGAGCGCGGGATTCGTCCCGGAACCCAGAGCGCGGCGCTCGCGGCGGGCTTCCGGTTGGCGGCCGATTATGCCCGTGATGGAGCGAATCGATACTCGTTAATTCAGGGTCTTCGCAACCATCTTGAAGGTGAACTCGAGGTCCTTGGCGGACGCCATGGGCTGCGGGTGGAGCGCAACGGGGACGGTCCGCGCGCTCCGCACGTGTTGAACCTCTCCTTCGAGGGCTGGGTTGGGAGCGAGCTGTGTGCCGCGCTCGATCTCGAGGGGGTCGCGGCCTCGAGCGGCTCCGCCTGCAGCGCCGGGACGTCGGAGCCCTCGCCGGTGATTGCGGCCATGCTCGGGGTGGCTCGGGCGCGGAGCGCCGTGAGGCTGTCGCTGGGCGAAGGGACGACCCGGGAAGACGTCGAGGGGGCGCTCGCGGCGTTCGAGGAGGTGCTGAACGCCCGACGACGTTCGGCCGGTCCTTGAGGCAGCTCGAATCGACTTCAAGGCGCGGCGTCAGCGCTCATGCGACACCTTCAAGGTATTTTTTAAATTGTTAGAATCAATGGTCTATGGTCGCCTCTTGATGCTGTCGGCTCCGCTCCATTGAATGGAGCCGACCGCGCCGTCGAGCTGAACGCCTGCCGAGGTGCCTGGCCAGTGCCAGGTCGCGGGGTGGGCTTGTCCCCGTCACCGAGGAGTGGCATCGTTCGGGCTCTGCAGGAGGGGAGACGGAAGAATGCTGGGCTCACCGCCACCGAAGCCACCGCAAAAGCCACCGGTGCCGCCGCGGCCACCGCTGCCAGGGCCGGTCTCGGCGCCCGTTCCGCCACGGCCGACCGCCGCGCCGGTTGCGCCACCACTTCTTCCTCCCGCGCCGACTTCCGGGTCGGTGACGGCTGCCGCCAAGCCAGATGCAGGCGTCGCGAGGTCCGAGTGGGGCCTCGACGATGAGCGGAAGGTCTCCGCGCTGCTCGAGGCGATCGAGGACGTGTGCCCGATCCCGGCGGCCGCGCAGCGGGTCCTGCAGCTCACGACCGACGTCAACTGCGACATCCGCAAGGTCGCCGAGGCGATCGCGGGTGACCCAGCTCTCGCTGCCGAGGCGATGAAGATCGCGAACAGCGCGCTTTACCGACGCGGCAAGCCGGCCGACACGCTGGGTCAGGCGATCGTGACGCTCGGGCTCTCCCAGGTGCGGGACATGGCCTCTGCCCTCGCGATGATGGCGGCGTTCTCCAGCGAGCAGGAGCGGTCGCTGCACTTTCACACCTCCAGCGTCCTCGCGGGCACGCTGTCCGGCATGCTCGCCGCCGAGCTGCGCGGGGACGCCGGTGCCGCGTTCCTGGCGGGGCTCCTCAGCGAGGTCGGCGCGATGGCCTGCATCGCGGTCGACGGCGAGAAGTTCTCCCTGCTCTTCGAGGAGGCGAACCACTCCTGGGAGCGACGCGAGCGACTCGAGCAGAAGCGGTATGGGGTTGCCAGCTGGCGTATCGGAGCGCGCCTCCTTGACCGAAATCAGCTGCCTGCGCACATCTGTGGGGCCGTTCGCAGCCATTACGCGGACGAGGACGCGCCGGCGCACAGCCTGTTGCAACGGCTGACGCAGTTCGGTCGTGTCGCGGCGCCGGAGATCATGATGATCCCCGACGGCGAAGAGATCGAGTCGCTCGGGCCGCACCTCGTCGAGATCGGTGCGCTGTGTGGATTGATGCAACTCAAGGCGGAGGCCATCGGGGACCTCGCAGCCCGCGCCGTCGCTTCGGCCGAGGCGAAGATCGCGAACGCTCGCTGAGCTCGGATCGTTCGGTTGAGTTGCCGCTGCGAGGAAATGCCGCAGCGGGCAGTCTCCCATTGGGGGAGTCTCGCAGTGGGCGGATCGGTCACTCGATCGGGCCGTGGGCACGTCCGTGGATGAACTGGTCGATGATCGGGTCGCTCGACGCACGGAAGTCCTCGGGGCTGCCCAGCAAGCGGACCTCGCCCTGATAGAGCATCACGATCCGGTCGGCGATCGTGAAGATGCTGGTGAGGTCGTGGCTGACGACGATGCTCGTGACGCCGAGCGTATCGGAGAGCTCGCGGATCAGCTTGTCGACGCGCCGCGCGCTGACCGGGTCGAGGCTCGTCGTGGGCTCGTCGAAGAGGACGTAACGCGGCTCGAGGGTGAGCGCCCGCGCGATGGCAACGCGCTTGCGCATGCCGTCACCGAGCTCGGTCGGGTACCGCTCCGCGAAGCCTCCCATGTGGACCTGGACGAGCCGCTCCCGTGCCGCGCCGCGCGCGTCATCGTGGGAGAGCCCACGGTGCTTGCGGAGCGGCAGGGCGACGTTGTCGAGGCAGGTCATCGAGTCGAAGAGCGTCGAGTGCTGGAAGACCATCGCGCACTTCTTCCGAACGCCGTACATCTGCTCCTCACCGAAGCGGCTGATCTCTTCGCCATCGAGCCAGATCTCGCCTTCGTCCGGCGCGAGCAGGCCGACGAGGTGCTTGATCATGACGCTCTTGCCCGCGCCGCTCTGGCCGATGATGAAGAACACCTCGCCCGGCTGGACGTCAAAGGACACCCCCCGAAGGATGTGCTTCGGGCCGAACGACTTCTGGAGGTTGCGAAACGAAATCACCGGCGACGGTCCGTGCCTTCCGGGACTATGATGCCGTCAAGTTTATGGCAAGTGCCCGCTCGCTCGAAGTCAAGGTTGGCCTGCTGATTCTCGCGGCAATGGTGCTGCTAGCGGCCTTCATCCTCGTCATGGGCGGCATCAACTTTCAGCCGACTTACGAGCTCTCGGTGGGCTTCGACAACCCGGGCGGACTCCAGAGCGGCGCGCCCGTCAAGATCGCGGGCGTCAAGGTCGGCAAGGTGAAGCAGATCGACTTCTCCGGCGGTCAGACCGACCCGAAGTCGGGGGCTCCGCTGCCGCTCGTGCATGCGCGCATCTCGCTCGAGAAGCGCTTTCAGCCGTCCATCCACGACAACGCCACCTTCTACATCACGACGCAAGGGGTCCTCGGGGAGCAGTTCCTCGCGGTCGATCCGGGCTCGAACGATCGGCCCGCCCTCGACTCGGGGGCGAGCATCCGTGGCCTCGATCCGCCGCGACTCGACCGCCTGATCGCGGAGAGCTACGACCTCCTCCACACGATGGTCGGCGCCTTGCGTGAGCACAAGCCCCAGCTGAAGGGCGTGTTCGAGGGGCTCGCCAAGACGCTGAACGGCACTGGCACGTTCTTCGATCGGAACGCCGACAAGATCGACCGCATCGCCGACAATGTGGTGAAGATGAGCGACGACGGCGTCGCGCTGGTCCAGGGCGCGAAGACGAAGTACGTCGAAAATTCGCAGATCGACCGCATCATGCAGCACGCCGAGGCGATCACCGGGGCTGGCGCACGTGCCGTCCCGCCGCTGCTCGAAAAGGATGTCCCGGCGCTCCTCGAGAAGACCAACGCCACGGTCGACGGCGCGAACAAGGTCGTGTCGCTCCTGTCGAGTCCGGACGAGCTCGCGCGAATCAAGAACACCCTCGCGAACGTCGAGGCGACGAGCCAGTCGGCGAAGGTCGCAGTCGCGGATGCGCAGGCGATCGCCGCTCACATCAAGAAGGGCAAGGGGACCGTCGGAGCCATCGTCATGGATGAGCAGCTCTTCGACGACCTCCAGGAGCTCGCCCGCGACCTGAAGCACAACCCCTGGAAATTTTTCTGGAAAGAGTGAGCTCAGGGCTCCTTCAGGGTGACGAGAAGGTCACCTTCTTTCACGGCCTGGCCTTCCGCGACGTGGATCGTTTCGACGACTCCATCGTCATCGGTCTCGACGGGCATCTCCATCTTCATCGACTCGAGGATGGCGACCGTGTCACCGGACTCGACTTCGTCTCCCGGCTTGACCTCGATCTTCCAGACCGTACCCGTGATGTGCGCGCGGACCTCGATTGCCATGGCCGAGGACGCTAGTACAGGCGGTCGAAAGCAGAAAGAGTCGGGAGAGGTTTACGTCGCGGTCCGTTTTCGTACTACAATCCCCCGCCCGACAGCGACCGGCACGCCGGCACGCGCGACGCTGACGCAGGAGCTCTTTGGACGATGGCCGAAAAAGAAGAAAGCTCGGTGATGTTCTCCCTCAAGGAGTTGATGAACCTCGAGGAGGACCGCATCAAGTCCGAGGAAGAAGAGCGAGTCAAGGCGCAGCAGGAGGCCGAGCGGGCAAGGCTCGACGCCGAGCAGCGCGCGCGCGAAGCCGAGGAGGCGAGGCTCCGCGCCGAGGAAGAGCGGCGGCGTCAGGAGGAGCAGCGCGCGCGTGAAGAGGCGGCGCGCCTCGAGGCCATTCGCCAGGCGGAGATCGAGAAGGCTCGTGCCGAGGCGGAGCAGCGCGCTCGCATGGAAGAGATCGCCCGCCAACAGGAGCACGAGCGTCAGCTCACCGCCCTCAAGCAGGACGAGGGCAAGAAGAAGCTTCGCAACCAGCTGATCGGGGTGTCGATCGCCGGCGTCCTCGCGCTCGGCGGACTCGGGTTTTACCTCGTCGAGCAGTCAAAGAAGGCCGAGGCTGCGCAGCGGCTTGCGGCAGAAGACAAGCGGCGCCTCGAGGAAGAGGCGGAAGCGACCAAGAAGAAGCTCGCTCGGATCGAAGAGGACCGGCAGGCGCTCGAGGATCAGATCGCGAAGGCCACCTCGCCCGAGGAGACTGCGCGCCTGAAAGCGAAGCTGCTCGAGCTCGAAAACGCCAAGGCGGGTGGCTCGCCGGCAGGCGTAGCCGCGGGGCGTCCCAACGTTCCGGCAGCGGGCGGCGCCGCGCCTCCGCCTCCGCCTCCCGCCGGGGGTGGTGGCAAGAAGTGCAAGAAGGGCGACCCGCTCTGCTCGGACCTTTGAGTGTCGAGCTCGTCCGTCGCGAATGGTCCAGGCGCCGACCTCGATGCAGCCCGCTCGAGGCTCGTGTTTGCTCTCGACTATGCGTCGATCGACGCGGCACGTGAGGCGGTGCGGCAAGTCGGTTCCGAGGTCGGCCTTCTGAAGGTCGGCCTCGAGCTGTTCATCGGGTACGGAGAGGGTGCGACGCGGCTCGCGCTCGAATCCGGGCTCGAGTTGTTTCTCGACCTGAAGCTCCACGACATCCCGGAAACGGTCGGAAGAGCGGTCGACCGCGCGGCATCGCTCGGCGCTCGCTACCTCACCGTCCATGCCGGCGGCGGGACGGCGATGTTGCGCGAGGCCGTAGCCCGGGCGGCGGAGCGTCGACGTGAGGGTGCGAGCCTCGAGATCGTCGCCGTCACGGTGCTGACCTCGCTCGACGACGGCGACCTCGCTTCCCTCGGGGTTGCGGCGAGCACGCGCGACCACGCGCTCGCGCTCGCCCGTCTCGCGTGGGAGGCCGGCGTTCGCGGGTTCGTCTGCTCGCCCGCCGAAGCTGCGGAGCTTCGGCGAAGCCTCGGGCCCGGCGCGACGATCATCACCCCCGGGGTCCGTCCGTCCGGTCCATCCGGTGACGACCAGAAACGAACGAGCACGCCCGAGGGGGCGATTCACGCGGGCGCGGATCGGCTGGTGGTCGGTCGACCGATCCGCGACGCGGTCGATCCCGCTCTCGCGGCGCGCGCGATCGTCGCGTCGATCCGAGACGCGCTTGGGGGCACGCCAGCATGAGCGAGCGGGATGACCCGGCCGCTTTGCGCGCACGCGCGGTGGTGGGGATCCAGCCGGTTCGCGAGGTGCTGCGCGTTCGCGGCGCCGAGGTGGCTCGCCTGTTCGTCGAGCGCTCCGAATCACCCCGGCTTGCTGCGGTCGCGCGCTTCGCGACCGACCGCGGGGTCCCCGTGGAGGTGGTCTCGCGCGTGCGACTCGACCAGCTCTCGCGCGGCGTGCAACACCAGGGCGTCGTCGCGCTCGCGCCCGACCTGCCGATCGTGCCGCTCGACCAGCTGATGCAGCCGGACGCAGCGCTCGTCCTCCTCGACGGAATCACCGATCCCCACAACTTCGGTGCGGCGATCCGCAGCGCGGTCGCGCTCGGCTCGGGCGGAGTGGTCTTCGGCGCGAACCAGGCTGCGCCGCTGTCGGCCGCAACCTTTCGCACGTCGGCGGGGGCCATCGAGCATGCGGAGCTTTGCCGCGTCCCATCGCTCCGCGGCGCGGTCGAGGCGCTCGTCGCTGGCGGCGTTACGGTCGTCTCCCTCGAAGCGGACGCGGAGGCGTCGCTCGGCGATCTCGACCTCACCGGCCCGGCGGCGGTGGTGATTGGCTCCGAGGACAAGGGGGTGGGGCGTGCGGTGCGCAAGTCTTGCAGCGCGCGTGCCCGGCTCCCGATGAGCGGGAGGCTCGACTCACTCAACGCCTCGGTCGCTTCGGCGGTCGCGCTGTACGAAATCCGAAGGCAGCGCGGAGGCACGCCGCCGAGCCGGTTCGAAGCGACGGACGACGAGGGGTCGTGACCTCTCGCCCACAGCAAAATTGACGAGCGTCAATTGAAGTGGCGACGCTCTGGTCGCGAGGCCGCGGAGTCGCGAGGCCACAGGCTCGGTTCAGCCGAAGGCGAGAAAGCTCGTGGCCGAGATCGCGAGGTTCAGGATGATCACCGCGAGTGAGCTGTTGACGACCGCGCGCGTGGTTGCCGTCCCCACGCCTTCCGAACCGCCAAACGTCGCGAGCCCAGCGTGCCCGGAGACGATCGGGATCGCCGCGCCGTAGGCGATGCACTTCGCGAGGCCAGTCCCGAGGTCCACCGGATCGACCAGGATCAGGTTGGAGAAGGTCAGCGGGCTGACGTCGAACCAAGCGTAGGCCGTCAGCATGCCCGTCAGGTACGCGACCAGCGCGCTCCAGATCCCGAGTACGGTCATCATCACGACGCTCGCGAGGAAGCGCGGCTTGATCAGGTAGTCGACGGGATCGGCCGCGCACATTCGCAGCGCGTCGACTTGCTCGGTCACCACCATCGAGCCGACTTCGGCCGCGATGCCTGCGCCGACACGGGTGGCGAGCATCAGCGCGCCGATCGAGGCGGCGAAGTCGCGGATCAAGAGCTCGAGGTAGGTCGCTCCGAGGAGGCTCAGATCGGGCAGGACGCGCATCGTCTGGGTGCCCGCCTGGTAGACCATGATCATGCCGATGAAGCCCATGACCACCGTGAGAAAGAACAACGAGCGGTTGCCGATCTCGAACATCGAGCGCACGACGGCGCCGGGCTCGCGCCGCCCGCGGAACGAGTAGTAGAGGGTCCGCACGAGGAGGGACAAGAGCTCCTTCGCGGTCGACAGGAACTCGAGCGATGTGGCGCCGACCGAGGCGGCGAAGGAGGGGAGTGCGCGGGGTGCGGCGTCGGTCGAGGGCGTGTTCACCATGTGCGTCGCCGCCCTCACAAGGTGAACGAGACGAAATAGTCGATCACGAAGACGCCGGCCGCCGAGGCCACGACGGTCGCGTTGACGGCGCGACCGACACCCGGAGCTCCGCCTTCGACACCGAGCCCGAACTGGCAGCTCGACAGCCCGATCAGCGCGCCGAACAGGATCGACTTCAGCATGCCGCTCGTGACGTCGCCGACGCCGAGCAGGCCCCCGGTGAGGCCGTTGTAAAACGTCGCCGGCGACACTCCGAGCAACGCGTCGCCCATGAGCGCGGCGCCCACGAGCGCAAGGACGTCGGCGAACACGGTCGAGATGAACAGCGTCACCGTGATCGCCACGAACCGCGGGGCCACGAGGAACGCGATCGGATCGATCGCGAGGACGCGCATCGCGTCCACCTGTTCGGTCACCACCATCGTCCCGAGCTCGGCCGTATTGTTCGCGCCGACGCGGCCGTTGATCATCAGGGCCGTGAGCAGCGGCGCGATCTCGCGGAGCGTCCCGAAGCCCGCGGCCCAACCCATCAAGCCGTGAGCGCCGAGCCGGTTCACGAGCGGCGCAGCCTGCACGACCATGATGCCGCCCGTGAAGAGCGCCGTGACGATGACGATGGGCATCGACTGGAACCCCATCCGGTAGAGGTTCCGGACGAGCTCGTCGCGATCGAGGTCGAGCTTGGCGAGGCGCGAGAAGATCCGGCTCGCGAGAAGGCCCATCGCCCCGACGACCTGACTCACCGAGACCACCGCGGCACCGAGGGCGTGGAGGCCCCCAGGCGTGGCATCGCTGTCTTTCGGTGCGTTCGGTTGCGCGCGGGCCATCGAGGGAGAGGTATCGTAGTGCGAACGTGCGGGTCGCCGAAGGACATTCGATGCGCCCACGGTCGCGAAGACCCCGGTTGGGCAGAGCGACGTCACGTGCTAGGAAACGCGCGTGTCAGATGAGCCCTTTCTCGTGTTTCGACGGACCGGTCGGACGATCGCCGCCGTGATGGCCTTCGGCTTCGGTGGCGGGACGATGCTGCTCGGGCTCGTCTCGTCGGTCTCGTTCGGGTTCTCGATGGGGGCGCTGTGGGCGGCCTTCCGCGGGTATTTCCTCGCGTCGCTGCCGTTTTACCTCGCCGCGCTCGTCCTCGTGCGATGCCGACGCGAACTGTGGTTCGTGCCGGGGGCGCGCTCGTTCCGCATGTTGACTTTCCGACCCTGGCAGCTGTCGGGACCGCGGGTCGAGGAGGCGAAGCTCGAGGAGTTCCGCGCGGTGAAGACGGAGCGGTTCGACCAGGACGGCGAGCAAGCGACGACCCTGGTGTCGCTCGTCATGGCCGCGGGCGAGGCCGTACCGGTCCGCGAGTTCGACGCTCCCGACGAGGCGCGCTCCCTCGCGGCGCAGCTCGCCGACCTCACCGGCTTGCCGCTCTACAGCGAGGTCGAGGAGAGTCCCGCGGCGAACTGAGTCCCGCGGCGAGTTGGGTTCCGGCGCGCCCCCGCAGGGCCCATCCGACGGGCGCTCGTCAGCCGGTCGGCGTGGTTCGGTCCCGCGGGTCTGGTCTCGTTCTTGCGACGCTGTCTGCTCGAGCCGTAACGCGAGGATCCGCCGACATTCTGCCCGTGCTTCCGCTCCGAAACGGCGTGCTCTTCCCGGGTGCGGGCGTGCCCTTCGTGGTGGGGCGCGAAGCCTCGCTCGCCGCGGTCGACGCGGCACTCGCGCGCGAGGACAAGGACCTCGTCGTGTGCTTTCAACGGCTCGTCGACGAGGAGCCGCGCGCCCTCGCGGATCTGCGCTCCGTCGGCGTGCGCGCTCACATCCGGACGATCCAGCGCACCCCGGAGGCGATGACCGTCCTGGTCCACGGCATCGAGCGCGTCGGCCTCGACTCCGTCGTGACGAGCGAGCGAGCGCTGTTCGCCTCGGTGCGTCCGTTGCCCATGCTCGTCGACGAGGGGACCGACGTCGAGGCGCTGACGCGGGACGTCACCGGACTCGTGCAGCGGCTCGTTCAGCTCGCGAAGGGCGGCGAGGTCCCGCCGCTCGACGCGCTCCTGCGGGGCGACGAAGATCGGGTGCGGTTCGTGTTCGCGGTCGCCTCGCTGCTCGATATCGAGGGCGGCAAGGCGCAGGAGTTGCTCGAGAAATCGACGGTAAGTGACGCCCTGCGCTTCCTCGTCGGCCACCGCGCGCGCGAGGTGAAGATCCTCGAGGTGCGTCAGGAGATCGTGCAGCAGGTTGCCGGGCAAATGGACAAGGAGCAGCGCGAGTACGTCCTGCGGAAGCAGCTCCAGACGATCCAGAACGAGCTTGGCAGCGCCGACTCTGAAGCGGCGGAGGTCACCGATCTTCGGCAGCGCCTCGAGGGCGGCGGGCTGCCCGAGGCCGCGCTGCGCGAGGCGATGCGCGAACTCGGGCGCCTTGAACGGATGCCTGGTGCATCGCACGAGCATCAGGTGATTCGCAGCTACATCGAGCTCGTCCTCGAGCTGCCGTGGAGCGTCGAGAGCGAGACGCGCGTGGACCTCGTGGCGGCCCGCTCCGTCCTTGACCGGACCATTTTTGACTGATGGATGTCAAAGATCGCATCGTGGAGCAGCTCGCGGTCCTGGCGTTGAATCCCAGATCTCATGCACCCATCCGGTGTTTCGTCAGACCGCCTGGCGTGGGTAAGACGTCGCTCGGCCAGTCGACAGCGCGGGCGCTCGGTCGTCGCTTCGAGCGCATGAGCCTCGGCGGCGTGCACGACGAAGCCGAGCTGCGGGGGCATCGCCGAACCTACGTTGGGGCGATGCCGGGGCGCATCCTGCAAGCGATTCGACGTGCCGGGACGCGCAGCCCTCTGCTCATGCTCGACGAGGTCGACAAGCTCGGGCACGACTTTCGCGGCGATCCTGCGGCGGCGCTCCTCGAGATCCTCGATCCCGAGCAGAACCATCAGTTTCGCGACAATGACCTCGAGATCTCCTTCGACTTGTCGCACGTCATGTTCATCACGACGGCCAACTCCGTCGAGGCCATCCCCGCGCCGTTGCTCGACCGCATGGAGGTGGTGCGGCTCTCGGGATACTCCGAGGAGGAGAAGGAGCAGATCGCGTCGAGGTACCTCGTCCCGCGACAGCTCGAACGCGCCGGCGTGTCCCCCGAGCGCTTCACGCTCGAAGGTGGCGTTCTCGGCGTGCTCGCCCGCCGCTACACGCGCGAGGCCGGGGTGCGCCAGCTCGAGCGCTCGCTCGCGCGGCTCGTGCGAAAGGCTGCGGTGAAGTTCGCCGAGGGGAAGGCCGAGAAGCTCCACGTGACCATCGATGACCTCGCGAACCTGCTCGGCCCCGAGCCCTACCTCGGCGAGGAGGGTCGCTCGACGCTCGAGCCGGGGGTTGCTCCCGGGCTCGCCTGGACCGAGGCGGGAGGCGCGCTGCTCTACGCCGAGTCGGCGCTCTTGCCGGGACGCAATGACTCACACTGACCGGGCAACTCAGGAAGGTGATGCAGGAGTCGGCGCGGGCGGCGCTCACGTGCGTCTGGTCGTGTCGCGATGAGCTCGGGTTTTCCGTCGAGCGCATTCGCGACTTTGGTGCCCACGTGCACGTCCCGGCGGGCTCCGTGCCGAAGGATGGTCCGAGCGCCGGCGTGACCGTCGCCACGGCGCTTGCGTCGCTCTACACCGGGCTCGCTGTGGAGCCGACCACCGCGATGACCGGCGAGATCACGCTCTCGGGGCTCGTGCTTTCGGTCGGTGGGATCAAGGAGAAGCTGCTCGCCGCGCGGCGCGCGGGGTTGCGAAGGATCGTGCTCCCCGCGGGCAACGCGAAAGATCTTCCGGAGATCGATGCGTGCGTCCTGCGTGATCTCGAGATCCTGTTCGCCGAGCGCGTCGAGGACGCCTGGGCGCTCGCGATCCCGGGGCTCGGGGCGCGCCTCGGGAAGACGGAGGCGAAGAACGGCGGGCGAGGCGTCAGCGCCGTCGCGACCCTCTCGGCGCTGACGGGAGAAGCCGGATCGCCTTTGACCTGACCCAGGTGCGCTACGCCCTTCCGCAGCCGTTCGAGGAACTCGATCACACCGCCGACATGGGGCTTGCTGTGGAGGGGGCGACGGCCGAAGAGTCGCTCGCGCGGCTGGTCCTCGCGCTCTCGGCCACGATGGCAGGCGTGGGACTCGTGACGGCGTCGCGCGCGCTCGAGCTCCACGCCGACCCGGGGACCTTCGCCATGATGGCCGTCGATCTCTTACGCGAGGAGCTGCGGCACTTCGCGGTGGATCGCGAGATCGTTGCCGAGGTCGAGGTGCTGAGCTTCGATCCGTCGAGCGGTGCGCGCATCACCTGCCGCGTCGGCTCGTACGATGCTGTCCGTCATGAAGAGGGGCCGGAGCTCGAGGCCTACAAGGACGTGTCCGAGGTCGTCGACGTGGTCGAAAAGGCGGGCATCTCGCATCGGGTCGCTCGCCTCGTGCCGCTGGGCGTCATCAAGGGCTGACCGCGCGCGTCAGGGGCCGAACGTGGCACATCGGGTGCAGCCCAGCTCCGACGAGGAGACACCATGCAAGCCGACGAGATCATGACCGACCAGGTCGTCACGGTGACCACGACCAACACGCTCGCCGATGCCCTGGAGGTTCTGGCTGGGCTTGACGTCCGTCATTTGCCTGTCGTCGACGACGGCGAGCTCGTGGGCATCCTGTCCGATCGCGACATCCGCTCCCTTGGATTTCATCGCGTCGAGGACATGAAGACCGTCGACCGGCTGCACGAGGTCGCGAGGACGCCCGTCGCGCGCGTGATGAGCGCTGATGTCCGTGCCGTCGAGCCAGGGACGGACGTCCGCGAGGTGATCGATCGCATGCTCCAGGAGCAGGTGGGGGCGCTGCCGGTCGTCGAACCGCACACGCGCCAGCTCGTCGGCATCATCAGCTACATCGACGTCCTGCGGGCCGCCTCCGAGCTGTTTCAGGACTAAGTCGGCGCGAAGGATTCCAGGCGCCGAAGAGATGGCATCGAGCCCGAGGTTCGTCCGCACACCCGTCCCCCCGTGCGGATGTGAGCCGCCCTGCGGGCTCGATGCCGAGCGGACGTCATCGCAGGACCCGGACCAGCCCGCTCGGCTTCGGGAGTTCGCGCACTTGGCGCTCGATGCTACCCGAGCGTTCCGCGCGCGCGCGCCTCGTTCATGACGGCACGCCTCCACCGGGGAGCGTCACTCATTTCGGCGGCTTCAACTCGCAGAAGCCGTTCAAGCACAGCACGTCCGACGAGAAGTCGCAGCAGTCGGTGTCCGACTTGCACGGTCCGCTCCCGGTCGGGATGCACTCGCCGCCCTCGGCTGGCTTGCAGATGTACTGCTTCTGACCGTCATCGTAGATGCAGCTCTTGTTGCAACACTCGACGCCATGCTCGCAGCTCTCGCCGTCCTTCTTGCACGGGTCGAGCGCGTAATAGGCGTTCTCGCTGAGCTCGGTGGGGATTTGACCGCGCAGGTAGAAGGGAGGGTGCGAAGGGTCGGTGCCCGGCGTGGGGGGATCATCGATCGCCACCATCCAGAGCTGTTGCCGATCGGCGGACACGAGCTTGTGGCCGTAGTCGCGCTTCGAGATGAAGACGATCCACGTGTAACCGCCTGCGGACTTCGGCGCCGAGACGGGGTTGAAGCTCCGGTTGTCGAGGCTCGCGTTCGTGAGCTGGACTGGATTCAGCCCGTCGACGTCGGTCATCCACAGCGTCCCGTTGCCGTCCGACCGCGAGCCCTGCTCGGGCCGACCGTAGATGAGGTACTTCGAGTCGGGAGTGAAGGTCGGGTAGGCGGGACGTCCCGTCAGGTTTCCCTTCGGCACGATCACCTTCTGGCTGACGACCTGGTTCTGGCTCTGGTTCAAGAGCGCGACCGTGAGATCGCCCGAGAACGAGTCGAACGTCCAGCCTCCGCCCGACATGCCGCAGATCCCCGCGAGCATCTTGCCGTCCGGCGACCAGGTGGGCTCCCCGCAGCCGGGTGGCATCGCGTTCGGGAGGATCTGTGCGCCGGAGACGGCGTCGATGATGTTGATCGACGATGAGCCCGACCCGAGGCTTCCCGGGAAGTTGTTCGAGTAAGCGATCTTCGAGCCGTCGTCGTTGAACGCAGAGAAGGTTCCCTTGAGGCCCGTGAGGGTCTGGATCGTCCCGAGCTGCGCCGGCGTCGTCGAGAGGTTGATCGTCTGGAGCGGGAAGCCGTTGAAGGCGCCGACCTCGAAGGTCGCCATCATGTTCGTGCCGTCGCGGCTGACGCTGTGGCAACCCCAGCACTCACCGCTCGTGAAGAATTCGTCGGTGACCTCGGAACTCGGCTTGATGCGCAGGATCTTGCCCTGGCCACCCGAGAGCGGGAGCTGCCAGTAGTAGACGCTGCCGTAGACGATGCCCTGAGCGATGCCGACCGTGATCGGCTGCACCGCGTCGGCGACGCCGTTCGAGAGCCGCGCGAGCTCGACCTTCAGGGGGTCGCTCACCGGACCGCCGCCCGAGAACTGGATGTCTTCCCACTGCTTCTGGTCGAGGGTCTTCAGGCCCGGATTCGTCGCGCCAAAGTACTCGACGTAGCTGATGTTCTTCGACGTCAGCTTCAGCCGATAGGCCTGGACCGGCTTGCCGTTGTCCCACATGAACTCGGGCGAGAGCGTGCGAAGCGGCATCACGACCTTGTCGAGGGGGTACGTGAAGCGAAAGTTCGGATCGCCGCCGGGCTGCGCTCCATCCAGGAGCTGCTGATCCGTGGGGCTCAGGTTGCCGGTGTTGAACACGAGCTCGACCGACACCGTCGCGAGCGCCTCACCCTTGGTCTTGTTGAGCAGCGCGAGGACCTTCGTGACGCCGCCGACCTTGCCCGTCGGGGTGAAGACTCCTGCGGCGTTGATCGACGCGACGTCCGGCTTCTCGACGACCCACGTCACCTGAGATGTGACGTCGGTGCCGTCGAGGGTGGCCTTGAACACCTGCGTCTGGACCGCGCCTCCTTTCACCGTGAGTTCGACGGTCGCGGGCGTCACGACGATCACCCCTTGCTGGCTTCCGCCGCCGCTGCCCCCGGTCCCGCACAGCAGGCAGTCTCCGCCTCCGCCGGTCGGTCCGGATGCGTCCGTGCCCGTACCGGAACCGGCGAATTTGCTTCCACTCGACGCGCTGCACCCCTGGAACGAGAGGAAGGCAGCGAGGAAGCTGAAGAGCAGCGAGAGCCAAAGGGAGCGTCGGTGCATCGTGAACCTCCGAATGAACTCGACTATCGTACTGTCTCAGCGAAAGGCTGTACATGTTCTCCGACCGAAGCGCCGGCCTCGCCTTGATTCTCGCCGCGGTCAGCTGCGACGACGCCGCGATTCATCGCGAGACCGGGGTACTCGCGGTTGTCGATGATCGGCGCGTGACCATGGCCGAGCTCGCCCGGCGGGTGGAGGAGCTCCCTCCGAACCTCCGGCCGAAGAATCACGACGCGCTCGCGGGTCTCTTCGCGCAGCTCGTCGACGAGGCCATCCTCGACGCGGAGGCGCGCCGCCGCGGCTTTTCCGACTCCGCCGGCGGGAGGGCCGCGCAGAGCGCAATGCTCTCCGCGCTGCGGCTCGAGGCGCTCGCGGCCAGCGTCTCGGGCGAGGTCTCCGACGACGAGGTGCGCCGCTACCACGCCGAGCATCGCGAGCGTTACACGACGCCCGAGGTTCGACGGATCGCGGTCGCATCCTTCGCTTCACGGGAGGAGGCGCTCGACGCTCGGCAGGGGGGGGTCGTCGGTGCCGAAGACGTCGGCGAGATCGCTCCCGGCGCGGTCGATTCGCGGGGTGACGGCGTTCCGGCTCCTGTGCGCGATGCAGCCTTCGGGCTCGCGGCGGTCGGTGCCATCTCCGATCCGGTCCCGCACGCGGGGCGCCACTGGCTCGTCAAGCTGACGGGGCGCGTCGCGGGTGAGGAGCGCGGCGTCGCGCGCGAGGAGACCAACATCCGGCGCGCCATCGTCGAGGAGCGACTTCGCCGCGCGCGCGACGCCTTGCTCGTGAACCTGCGCGCGAGCACGCGCGTGACGGTCGATGAAGCCGCCCTCGCCGATGTCGAGTCCCGAGGCGACCTGACCGCCTACGATCCGGCAGAGTGGCAACTGCGACGCGGGCCGCGTCGCTGAGGCGCGGCGATGTGCGGAGAGCCTCCGGGCGGGCCCGCACGGTCCCCGTTTCGTTGTAGGCTCGTCTCCGCCATGCGCACGCGAGTCCTCGCCGCCGTTCTAGTCGTCCTGACGGGTTGCTCCTCTTCCTCGCCCGAGAGCGAGCCAGCCGGGGCGACGGCGCGTTTCGACATCGCTGCCGACTTCGGCGCGGACGGCGCGTTCTTCGCCTTCCCGCAGCCCTCGGATCTGCGCGTCGACGGCAACGGCGCTCCCGACCTCGCTGACTTCCCGAACCCGACGAAAAAGCCGACGATCGACCTCTTGAAGGCTGCGGTGAAGGACCGCCGCGGAGCGTCCGTGCTGCCGATCGCCTACTTCCAGTTTGACCGCGCCCTGGCTCCTCTCGAGGCGAGCGACGTCATCGCGGCCGAAGCGGGCGGCCCGATTCTCCTCGTCGACGTCGATCCGGACTCGCCCGAGCGCGGCAAGCTCGTGCCCACCGTCGCGACGACGCTCACCCCCGACGATTACGTCCCGGAGCATCTCCTCGCGGTCGCGGCGCGACCCGGGTTCGTGCTGCACGGCGACCGCACCTACGCCATCGTCGTGTTGCGAAATGTCAAGGATGCGGAGGGCAAGCGCCTCGGGATTCCGTCGACGCTCGCGGCGCTCGCACGTGGCGAGGTCCCGCCTGGCGAGCGCGGCGCGGCGCTCTCCGCAGCCTACGAGCCGATGTGGAGCACGCTCGATGCGTTGGGCATCGAGCGTGCCGAGGTCGCGGCGGCGACGGTGTTCACGACGGGCGACGTGCAGCGCGAGAACCTCGAGCTCGTGACCCAGGTCCGGGCGGCGCACCAGGTGACCATCGAGGCGCTCGAGCTCGACACCACGGACGATTACCCCGACCTCTGCGTGCTGAAGGGGTTCGTCGACTACCCGCAGTTCCAGCGCGGAACGCCGCCGTTCAACACCGAGGGGTTGTTCGAGCTCGGCAAGGACGGCCTGCCGGTCTTGCAGCGGGTCGAGCGCGCCCCGATCATGATCACGCTGCCGAAGCGCCCGATGCCCGCGAAGGGGTACCCGCTCGAGCTCTTCATCCACGGCTCGGGTGGCTTCAGCTACTCGCAGATCTCGCCGCTCGGTGACGACGACAAGCCGCGCAAGGGCGCAGGGCCCGCGCACGTCGTCGCCCGCCACGGGATCGCGGTGGCCTCGAGCGCGATGCCGGTCAACCCGGAGCGCTTGCCGGGCGCGTCGCCGCAGGCTTACGTCAACGCGAACAACATCCCGATGACGCGCGACGTCTTCCGACAGGGCGTGATCGAGTCGGCGCTGTTCCTCGACGCGTTGAAGTCGCTCGAGATCGCCCCCGAGGCCGTGCAGGGATGCGTCGGGCCAGCGCTGCCGACGGGAGCCACCACGTATCGGTTCGATCCGGACAAGCTCGTCGGTGCGGGGCAATCGATGGGGGCGTGGTACACGAACCTCATCGCGCCGCTCGAGCCGCGGATGCGCGCTGTGGTCCCGACCGGTGCAGGGGGCTATCTCACGTTGTTCCTCACGACGACCGGACCCGAGCAGACCACGATCGGCAAGGTCGCGAAGGGAATCGGGCCAATCCTCTTCGGCGTCTACAACGGCTTGACCTTCCTCCACCCCGCGGCGTCGCTCGCGGAAATCGCGCTCGAGCCGGCCGACCCGATCACCGGGCAGCCCCGCGTCGGCTTGCGGCCGCTGCCCGGGATGCCCGCGCGCTCGATCTACACGCCGGTCGGTCTGGGTGACAGCTACTTCTCCAACGCGACCTTCGAGGCGGTCGAACTGGCATACGGCGTCGAGTTGGCTGGCGAGGCCGCTTGGCCCGGGCTCGCCGATGCGCTGGCGCTCGACGGCCGGGGCGCGTCGGTGCCGTACCCGGTCGCGAACAACCTGAAGTCGGCGAACGGCGAGTCCTTTACCGGCGCCGTCGTTACGTACGTCGTCGAGGGTTACGACCCGCACGCCGTGTACAGCCACGACGACCGCGTTCGACATCAGTTCGGTTGCTTCCTCGCCACCGCGCTCGATGACGGCGTGGCGACGGTGTTCGCGCCCGGCAAGCTCGACGACCCGTGCAAGTGACGGGCGACGGCGAGCTTGGGTCGCTCGGCTGAAGGTCCGCCTGCGCTGCGCGCTGCGAGTTGCGACGCGAGGTCACGTGCGATTACGGTGCACGCGGCATGAGGCTCGGCATCGATCTCGGGACCACACGGACGCTCGTCGCGGCCAGCGATCGAGGGAATTACCCGCTGCTCTCGTTCACCGGGCCCGAGGGTGACGTTCACGAGCACGTGCCGACCATGAGCGCGGAGGTCGACGGCCGGCTCGTTCACGGACTTCTCGCCGAGCAAGCGGCGCTCGGAGGGGCGCCCCATCTTCGTTCTTGGAAGCGCTTGCTCGGTCGTCACGGTCCCGATCATCGCGTCTCGATCGGTGCCGTCACCTGCTCGTTGCTCGAGCTCGCGACCGGTTTTCTCGAGGCGCTACGCGGTTCGATCCGGTTCGCCTCGAACGCGCCGCATCGCGACGGCGACGAGGCGATCGAGGTCGTCGTGTCCGTCCCCGCGAACGCCCACTCCGGTCAACGCTGGGCGACGCTCGAGGCCTACCGCCGCGCGGGCTTCGACGTGTGCCGCATGCTGAACGAGCCGAGCGCTGCCGGCATCGAGTTCGCGCACCGCCATGCGAACGCCATCAACCGCCGACGAGAGCAGGTGGCCGTCTACGATCTCGGCGGCGGCACCTTCGACGCGGCGCTGGTCACCTTGTCGGGCGGTCGCCATGACGTGGTCGCGACCGCCGGCGCGCACGAGCTCGGTGGTGACGACTTCGACCTCGCGCTCGCGGAGCTCGCCCTCGAGCGACTCCGCCTC